>Ga0335071_10001536_pt1 | contig 24881 bp, 27 predicted proteins | sample Lox_Sample_15_FD_206724 | JGI IMG/M metagenome (GOLD analysis project Ga0335071, IMG submission 206724) | Soil microbial communities from Loxahatchee National Wildlife Refuge, Florida, United States - Lox_Sample_1.5 | ecosystem: Environmental > Terrestrial > Soil > Wetlands | place: USA...
ACCACGGCGCCCAGGCCTCGATGAACAGCGGCAGCGAGCGGGCGCGGGCGTCGGCGAGCGCGCGGCCGTAGTCGTCGGAGAGAAACGGCAGCGGGCGGCTGTCGGCCCGGTCGGCCCTGGTGGCGGTGCCCGCCGGCGCCACGGAGGCCGTCGCCGCGAGCGCCAGCAGCGCCCAACCGAGGCCTGGGTGTCGTCTCATCGCCGTCCTCCCTTCGCCTGGTCGCGGACCCAGGTCCAGATCGCCACCGCGGAGGGGAACCCGATGGTGGTGGCGGCGAGCGCGACCACCTGCTCGACCTCCTCCAGGCTGGCCCCCGCGTCGTAGGCCTTGCGCACGCCGGAGTGCACGGCCCCCTCGCGCATGGCCCCGATGGCGGTCGCCAGCTTCAACAGCCGCTGCACCTTGACGTCGAGCGGGCCCTCGCTCCCCTCTTCGCCGGCGAGGTCCCAGGCCCGCCCCAGCCGGGGGAAGCGGGCCACGAACGCCTGATGCGCGGCGGGAGGACGGCTCTCCTGCTTCATGGCGGCCATGCTCGCGCCGGGCGCGCGGGCGGTCAAGTCCGGCGGCGCCGGGCGTCGACGGCCTGCCGCAGCGCCCGCGTGTGCTGCGGGGTGGTGCCGCAGCAGCCGCCGACGACGGCGACACCGAGGTCCAGCAGCTCGGGGAGGCGCGCGGCCATGCTCTGCGGCGTCTCGTCGTAGACGGTCCCCTCCGCGGTCGCCCGGGGCAGGCCGGCGTTCGGCTGGATGACGATCGGGCGCGAGGCGACCTTCGCCATCTCCCGCGCGATCTCCACCATGTCGGCGATGCCGGTGCCGCAGTTGGAGCCGACCACGTCCGCGCCGGCCGCGAGCAGCCCGGCCACCGCCCTGTCGACGCTCACCCCCATGACGGTGAAGTAGCCGCGCGGCGTCCGCTCGAAGGTCATGGCGGCCATCACCGGCAGCGTCGGAGCGACGGCCTTCGCCGCCTTCACGGCCCGCGTGGCCTCGGTGAGGTCGGTCATGGTCTCGATGCAGACGAGGTCCGCGCCCGCCCCGGCCAGCACCGCCACCTGCTCGGCGAAGGCCTCCTCCAGCGCCTCGGGCGAGGCGTCCCCGAACGGCTCCAGCAGCTCGCCCGAGGGTCCCACCGACGCGGAGACGAGCGCCCGCTCGCCCACCGCGCGCCGGACGGCGGCGACCGCCTCGCGGTTGACCCGCTCGCGCTCGCCCTCGAGGCCGTGGCGCCGCAGGCCGAACGAGCTGGCCCCGAAGGTGTCGGTGGTGACGAGGTCGGCGCCTGCCTCCAGGTAGCGCCGCGCCACCTCCTCGATCACCTCCGGCCGCTCGAGGGCGAACCACTCCGGCGGCCGTCCGGCGGGAAGGCCGCGGGCCATGAGCTGCGTCCCCCAGGCGCCGTCGCCGACCAGGACCTCCCCGCGGCCCAGCCGGACCAGCAGCCCGTCCATCTCAGGCGACCCCCAGCAGCGCCTTGACCCGCTCCACCGCCGTGGCCGCGTCGCAGGCGTAGTCGTCGGCCCCGATCTCGCGGGCGAAGTCGGCGTTGACCGGGGCGCCGCCGACGATCACGCGCACGCTGCCGGACAGGCCCCGCTCGCGGACCAGCGTGACCACCTCCCTCATCCGGGGCATGGTGGTGGTGAGCAGCGCCGAGAGGCCGATGAGCGGCGCCTGCTCGCGCTGCGCCGTCTCCACGAAGCGCTCCGGGGCGACATCGTGGCCCAGGTCGATCACCTCGAAACCGGCGCCCTTCAGCATGATGCCCACCAGGTTCTTGCCGATGTCGTGCAGGTCGCCCTGCACGCTGCCGATCACCACCTTCCCGCGCAGCGCCACGCCCTCCCGCGCGAGGTGCGGCTTGAGGTGGTCGAGCCCCGCGTACATGGCGCGCGCCGAGAGCAGCACGTCGGGCAGGAAGATCTCCCGCGCCTTGAACTGCTCGCCGACCACGTTCATGCCGGCCACCAGCCCGCGCTGCAGGATCTCGCCGGCGGCGACGCCGCCCTTGAGCGCCTGGGCGGTGAGGCTCGCCACCTGCTGGTCGTCGCCCTGCTGCAGGGCGGAGGCGATGCGATCGAGGATCTCCATGCTGCTCGCTCCTCAGTGTGGCCTGAGCACGCTGGCCATGCGCGGGCCGCACTCGCGGGTGCGGCACTGGTGACAGAAGGGGAAGTCGGGCCTGAACCTGTGCGTCTCCGGAGGGCCGGCCACCAGCAGGCCCGAGACCGACTTGATCGGCGACATCAGGCAGGACTCGTTCAGCCGCACGCCGATCTCCTCCGGCCGCAACGCCGCGAACAGCGGCCGTTGGCCGGCGGTCGGCCAACCGCAGTAGCCGGGGCTGTACGGCAGCGCCCGCAGGCCGTCGCCGCCGGCGCTGCACCGGGCCGCGAAGCGCTCCGCGAGGAGATCCGACAGCAGGTCGGCGGCAAAGGAGGCGACGGCGTCGAGCATGTAGCCCTCCGCCAGCGAGCCGTCGTCCAGCAGGCCGCGGATGCGCGCCGGCAGCGCCTCGCCCAGGGTCGCCACGTAGAGCGCGAGGGCGAAGGCGCGGGGGTAGACGCGACCGACCACCAGCGCCTCCGGCGGGAGCGCCAGCGGCTGCAGCACGGCGGCGAACGCCTCGGAGGTGACGTCCTCGACGACCGCCCGGGGCTCCGCCAGCTCGTCATGGGAGGCGAGCGCCTCGTCGACCAGCGCCCGCAGTCGCGGCGCCAGCGCGTCCGCCGCGGGGAGGCCCTGCACCCGGAGGAGCGGCTCGAGACCCGGCCGGGTCTCCTGGGCGGTGAAGCCGACGATCTCCCTCATGCGACCTCGACCGGAGGCAGGGCCGGCATTCCCTCCGCGGCGGCCGCCGCGGTCATCCTCTCGACGAGGGCCCGCTGGCTCTCGGCGGGGAGCCGCGACGGCTTCCACTGCCCGACCAGCCGGTCGACCTCCCGCCGCGCACGCTCGCCGAGGCTGGTCTCGCCCTCCTCACGGAAACGACCGAGCGGCGCGCGCTCGATCACCGGCGAGGGGAGGCGGATCTCGGCCGTGCGGTGGCGTCTCGTGTGACTGGCGATCAGCAGGTGGCCCTCCTTCAGCAGCTCCTCGAACAGTGGCAGCGACGGGAAGTCCTCGCGCGGCTCCATCCCCCGCCGCAGGCGCTGCACCATCCCGCAGATCTCGTCGTCCACCACCAGCTTCTCCAGGCTCTGGCAGCTCTCGAAGTCCAGCATGCCCGGGCCGGAGACGCTGTCGATTCCCGAGAGCGCCGCGAGCGTCGCCCCCATCCCCGTCTCCAGGCCCGCCTGTGCGTCGAGGCGCTTGGCGTCGGAGAGGGCGATGTAGCCCTGGGTGGGCAGCCCCAGGTGGTGGCCGACCTCGCTGTTGGCGCAGTCGAGCATCATGGTCTCGATCGCCCCCATGGGGGTGGTCTCGTGGCGGATGTCGAAGATCGCCGGCGAGCCGCCCCAGAGCACCGGCGCCCCTGCCGCCGCCAGCTGGGAGAGGGCGACCCCGGAGAGGGTCTCCGCCGCGTGCTGCACGACGCTGCCCACGAGAGTGACCGGCGAGACGAAGCCGGAGAGCGGCATGGAGACGAACTCGACCGGCACCCCCGAGCGCGCGCAGTCGATCACGTTCTGGCTGGTCTCGAAGCTCCACTTGAGGGGCGCGGTGGGACAGCAGGAGAAGATGCACAGGGGCTTCTCGCGGAGTGCCTGGGCAGTGCCGCGGACGGCGAGCTGCAGGTCGCGCATCACCTCGAACGCCCTGGCGCTGAAGGCGCCGGTGACCACCGGCTTCTCCCCCAGCCGCAGGCTGAGGAAGAGCCGCCAGCTGTCGGCGATCGCTCCGGGGACGTCGGCGGGGATGAGCGCCGTCGACTGCGAGGCCAGGTTCGGGAGCGAGGCGACCAGCTTCGCGTAGCGCACGTAGTCGGCCGTCTGCGGCGTGCGGATGCGGCCGCTCTGCTCGTCGAGCACGTGGATGGCGGCCGAGCCCGGGGTGAAGTAGACCTCGTCCGCGCCGAGCTCGTGGGTCGGTGTCCCCAGCACGTCGAAGAGGCGGATCCGTCGCGGGGCGCTGGCCAGCGCCCGGTCGAGGAGCGGGCCCGGCAGGCGGAGGCGACGGCTGTCGGGGTCGACGGTCGCCCCGGCGCCGCAGAAGAGCGTGACCGCGGTGTGGTTGTGCACCTCGAGGCCCAGCCGGGCGAGGAGCTCGCGCGCCTCGTCCAGGATCCGTCCGATCAGCGTGTCGTCGAGCAGGCGCAGGCGCGGCCGCATGAAGCCTCCCGGGCGCAAGACAGGCCCGGGCGATCCTAACCCAGAGCAGCCCCGCCTGGCGGGAGCGGGCCGCACGCGCCGCGGCTCCCGCACCGTGGCATCCTAGCCGCCGATGGAAGCCGCCGCCTTCGAGACCTTCGAGCACGACGCCGACATCGGCGTGCGCGGCCGGGGCCGTACGCTGGCTGAGGCCTTCGCCAACGCCGCCCTCGCGCTCACGTCGGTGGTCACCGACCCCGCGGGCGTGCGCCAGGAGCTGGCGGTCGAGGTGGGCTGCGCGGCGGACAGCGAGGAGGCGCTGCTCTTCGAGTGGCTGAACGCGCTGGTGTTCGAGATGGCGACCCGCTGGCTGCTCTTCGGACGCTACGAGGTCGCGATCGAAGGCACCCGGCTGCAGGCGCGCGCCTTCGGCGAGGCGGTCGACCCGGTGCGCCACGCGCCGGCGGTCGAGGTCAAGGGAGCGACCTGGACGGGGCTGCGAGTGCGTCGGGACACGGACGGACGGTGGGTAGCCGAGTGCGTGGTGGACGTGTGAGGGCGGCATGGACCTGCAGAGGCTGACGCGCCGGTCGGAGTTCGAGTGGGTGGTGGAGCCGCGCGGCAAGATGCGGGTGCCGGGCCTGCTCTTCGCCAGCGAGCCGCTGGTGCGGGCGATGGACGACAAGGTGCTGGAGCAGGTGTCGAACGTCGCCACCCTGCCCGGCATCGTCCAGGCCTCCATGGCGATGCCCGACGCCCACTGGGGATACGGCTTCGCAGTGGGCGGTGTGGCGGCCTTCGACCCCGAGTCGGGCGTCGTCTCGGCCGGCGGCGTGGGCTTCGACATCTCCTGCGGCGTGCGCTGCCTGCGCACGCGGCTGGTGCGGGCCGAGGTGGAGTCGCGCAAGAGGGACCTCGCCGACGCGCTCTTCCGCGCGATCCCGGCGGGCGTGGGCAGCACCGGGCGCGTCCGGGTGGGCGCCGCCGAGATGGAGAACCTGCTGCGGGGTGGCGCACGCTGGGCAGTCGAGCAGGGTTACGGCGAGACGGCCGACCTCGAGCGGATCGAGGAGGCGGGACGGATGGAAGGCGCCCGTCCCGAGGCCGTCTCCGATCGGGCGAAGGCGCGGATGCGGGACGAGGTCGGCACCCTCGGCTCCGGGAACCACTACCTGGAGGTGCAGGCGGTCGCAGAGGTCCACGACTCGCTTGCGGCGGAGGCATTCGGGCTGCGCGAAGACGACGTGGTGGTCTCCATCCACTGCGGCTCGCGCGGCCTCGGCCACCAGGTCGGCACCGACGCCCTGCGCGCGATGCTCGCCGCCGGCCGGCGCCACGGCATCGACCTGCCCGACCGCGAGCTGGCCTGCGCCCCCGTCCGCTCGCGGGAGGGCGAGGAGTACCTCGGCGCCATGCGGGCCGCCATCAACGTGGCGCTGGCGAACCGCCAGGTGCTGACCCACCTGGCGCGCGAGGCCTTCGCCGCGGTGCTGCCGAGCACGGAGCTGACGCTGCTCTACGACGTCTCCCACAACACCTGCAAGCGGGAGACGCACCTGGTCGAGGGCCGGCAGAGGCAGCTCTTCGTCCACCGCAAGGGGGCGACCCGCGCCTGGGGTCCGGGGCACCCGGGCCTGCCCGGCCGCCTGCGGCCGGCCGGGCAGCCCGTGCTGATCGGCGGCTCCATGGGCACCAGCAGCTGGGTGCTGGCCGGCACCGAAGCGGGCATGCGCTCGAGCTTCGGCTCCGCCTGCCACGGGGCCGGGCGGGCCATGAGCCGCTCGCAGGCGCTCAAGCGTTGGCAGGGGCGCCAGGTGGTCGACGAGCTGGCGGCCCGCGGCATCCTGGTGCGCAGCCCCTCGCTGCGCGGGGTGGCGGAGGAGGCGCCCGGTGCATACAAGGACGTCGACGAGGTGGTCGCCGTGACGGAGAGGGCCGGGCTCGCGCGGCGGGTGGCACGCCTGCTGCCGCTGCTGGTGGTGAAGGGCTGAGCGATGGCGGCTGCCAGCCCCGATCGCGAGCGGCCGCCGGTGCTGCTGTTCACCATCGACGCGGGGGGAGGCCACCGGGCCGCGGCGCGGGCGCTGCAGGCGGCGGCAGAGGAGGCCAGAGCACCCTTCCGCCTCGAGGTGGAGAGCTTCCAGCAGGTGCTGCTGCCTCTCGACGTCCTGCGCCGGGCCACGGGAGTCTCGCTGGAGGAGGGCTACAACCTGCTGCTGCGCCGGCACTGGAGCGTGCTGATGGTGCCGCTCCTGCGGCTGCTCCACGGCGCCATCCGCCTGCGGCGACGCGCCATCCTCGGGTCGCTCGTCCCCTGGCTTCGCGCGCGGCCGCGGCCGGCGGCCGTCGTCTCGGTCTTGCCCAACTTCAACGGCATCCTGCGCGACGCGATCGCCCGCGCACACCCCGGCGTGCCGCTGGTGGTGGTGCTCACGGACCTCGCCGACTTCCCGCCGCGCTTCTGGATCGAGCCGGGGATCGACCGGGTGGTGGTCGCGACCGAGGAGGCGGAGCGGCAGGCGGGACGGATCGGGGTCTCGGCCTCGCGGGTCAGCCGGGTCTCGGGGATGGTGCTGCACCCTCGCTTCTACCGCAGTGCGGAGACGGCGGCGCGGGACCGCGTGCGGCGGGAGCTCGGCATCGGCCCCGACCGCTTCGCGGTGATGATGCTCTTCGGCGGCAAAGGCTCGCCCGAGATGCACCCGCTGGCGTCGCAGCTGCTGGCTTCTGACCCGGAGCTGCAGGTGATCGCCGTCTGCGGCGAGAACCCCCGTCTCCTCCACCGTCTGGGCGAGCTCGCGGCGGAAGCGAACGGCCGTCTGGTGCGGCTCGGCTTCACCGATCGCATCGCCGAGCTGCTCGCCGCCAGCGACCTGCTGGTGACCAAGCCCGGACCCGGCTCGCTGTCCGAGGCGTTGCACCAGCGCGTGCCGGTGGTGGTGGTTCGCAACCTGCACACGATCCCGCAGGAGCGCTTCAACGCCGAGTTCGTGCGCGCACGCGGCCTGGGGCGGGTGGTGCGCCACTGGCGGGAGATCCCTCCCGTCGTCACCGCCCTGCGCCACGACCCGGCCGAACGCGCCGCGATGCGCGAGCGCCTGGCCGCCTTGCCTCCCAACCGCGCCGTCTACGAGGTGCTGGAGGTGATCGCGGCCGAGTGCGAAGCCGGCATGGCCGAGCCATCAGCCGGCTGACTCGTTCCAGATGGTAAGATGACGGCCGCTTATGGCGACTGCCAAGCTCCTCTACCGCCGCCTGGACGCTCTGTTCGGCGGCCTCAAGAGTCGCCGCTCCCAGCCGAAGCTGGTGGAGGCGTTCCTCGAGGACTCCTTTCAGAGCCTGCGCGAAGACCTGCGCCTGCGCGGAGCGGTGCTCTACGCGGAGCGGCGCGACGGGTTCGCCCTGGTCAAGACGGTGGGTGAGCCGGGCAGCCCGGTGGCGGAGACGCTCGACCCGGCCCAGAGCCCGCTCGCCGAGCTGGTCCGTCACCGCGTCTACATCTTCGGCGACCCCGGTGCGCCGAACAGCCCTCAGCGGCTGCAGCTGCTCGGACCCGCCGCGGCGTCGGCCGGCCTGATCGTCGGCGAGCGACCGCTGCGCTTCGTCTTCCTCTTCCTGCTCGCGGACGGGTGGCAGCCGGAGGAGCTGGACTTCGCCCTCAATACCATCCGTGCCGCGCTCGGCGCCCGCATGGTCGACGCCCGCGTGCGCGGCTCCTTCCGGGAGGCGGCCGAGATCCAGCAGTCGCTGCTGGTCGAGGAGCCGCCGGAGTTCCCCGGCTTCGAGCTGGCCGCGCGCTCGGTGGCGGCGGAAGAGGTGGGCGGGGACTTCTACGACTTCCAGCAGCTCGGCGAGGGCACGCTCGGCGTGTCGATCGGCGACGCCAGCGGGCACGGCCTGCCGGCGGCGCTGCTGGTCCGCGACGTGGTCACCGGCCTGCGCATGGGCATCCAGGAGGACCTGAAGATCGCGCACGTCTTCGAGAAGCTCAACCGGGTGATCCACCGCTCGCGCCTGTCGAGCCGCTTCGTCAGCGTCTTCTACGGCGAGATGGAGGATGACGGCAACATCGTCTACGTCAACGCCGGGCACCAGCCGCCCATCCTCTTCTTCAAGGAGCTGCGGCCGGGGATGCCGTGCGACCTCGAGCTGACCGCGGGCGGCACCGTGATCGGCCCGCTGCCCCAGGCCCGCTTCCGGCGCGGCTTCGCCCGGCTGCGCCCGGGCGAGGTGCTGGTGATGTGCACGGACGGCATCCTGGAACGGCGGGACGCCACCAGCAGCTTTTTCGGCGCGGAGGGGCTGCGCTCGATCGTCCGCCAGCACCAGAACGCCTCGGCCCAGGCCATCCTCGACGCTGTGTTCGAGGCCTCCTGGAAGTGGGGCGACGCGCGGCCCTGGGAGGACGACGCGACCGCGCTGGTCGTGAAGCGGCCCTGAGCCGGGGCCGCTGCCCAGCTCGGGGGCACAGCCCCGGTCGAGGACGAGGACGGCTGCGGGCTCGGGACCGGCGGAGGTGACCGGGCTCGCGGCCTCCAGCAGCGACGGTGCTCCCCACGGCAGGCCGAGGGCCTGGCGACACCGGGTGGTCGCGGCTGGTATCTTGGAAGGGGAATGGTCTCGAGCCTCGCCGCGTTGATGTTCGCCGTTTCCGTCGACGCCGCCGCGGTCGAGGCGGCGGTCGCCTCCGGCGACGCGCACTTCGCCCACCGGGCGGAGGGCGCCGCGGCGGGCGTGGCCAGACCCGCGCAGACGGACGCGGCGATCGCGGACTACCGCCGGGCGATCGGCCTCGACCCGACCTCGCTCGACGCGCGGCTCAAGCTGCTGCGCGCCTACTTCTTCCGCGGCGGCTTCTGCGGGGCGAGCCCGGCAGACTCGATCGACATCTTCACCGCCGCCAAGGACGTGGCCGAGGACACGGTCAAGCTGCTCGACAGCCAGACCGGCCGCTCCAAGAGCCACATCGACTCGCGGACGGCCGGGGCGGTGCCGGTAGCGGCGGAGGTGTACCTGTGGGCCGCGGTGTCGTGGGGCCAGTGGGCGGTGTCCCACCCGGCGCGAGGCGCCTGGCAGCACGCGCCGGCGCGGATTCGGGACCTGGCGGAGGCGGCCGTCGCCATCGACCCCGCGGCCGAGCAGGCCGGCGGCCACGTGGTGCTCGGCCGCCTGCACACCGAGGCGCCGCGCGTGCCGTTCCTCACCCACTGGGTCGACCGCACCGCAGGGATCCGCCATCTGCGCACGGCCCTCTCGCTCTCGCCGGACAGCCCGCAGATCATGTACTTCCTGGCCGCGGCGCTGCTGCGGCTGGACCCCGCGAGCGCCCAGGAGGCCCGCGCGCTGCTCGTCCGCTGCGCGACCGTCAAGCCCCGCCCGGACTACCCGGTGGAGGACGCACACTACGCCTGGCAGGCCCGCGACCTGCTGGCCGACCTGGCCGCCTCGTCCCGGGCCGCGCGCCGCTGAGGCCACCGCGGTGGCCGTGAGCGCGACCTGTCCGCGGCCGCAAGAACCGCCGAGCCCGCTGGGGAGACCCCTGGGCGCGTTCGGCGAGGGGTCGTCCCGCTGCTGCTCGCGACCGACAAGTTAATGGCGCGGGTGGGCGACCTGTTCTCCTTCTTCCACTGATACGCGGCCACCGTCTGGCTGGCGCCGGCCGGCGCGCTAAGCTGGCGGAGGAGGCCGCCATGAGCGCAACGCGAACGGAGAGGGACAGCTTCGGTCCCATCGAGGTGCCTGCGGACCGGCTGTGGGGAGCGCAGACCCAGCGCTCGCTGGAGAACTTCCGCATCTCGGGCGAGCGGATGCCGGTGGCCCTGCTGCACGCTCTGGCCCTGGTCAAGAAGGCGAGCGCGCTCGTCAACCTGGAGCTGGGCGTGCTGCAGGAGGCGAAGGCTCGCGCGATCGTGGCCGCCGCCGAGGAGGTGCTCTCCGGGCGCTGGGACGACGAGTTCCCGCTGGTCGTCTGGCAGACTGGCAGCGGCACCCAGACCAACATGAACCTCAACGAGGTGCTGGCCAACCGTGCCAGCGAGCTCATGGGAGGAGGGCGCGGCGAGGCGCGCGAGGTCCACCCCAACGACGACGTCAACCGCGGCCAGTCCAGCAACGACGCCTTCCCCACCGCCATTCACGTGGCGCTGGCGCTGGCGCTGCGGCGCGAGGTGATGCCGGCGGTCGCGCGGCTGCGCGACGTGCTGTGTACCAAGGCGCGGGCCTTCCGCGGCATCGTCAAGGTCGGCCGGACCCACCTGATGGACGCGACGCCCCTGACGCTGGGCCAGGAGGTCTCGGGCTGGGCCGCCCAGCTCGACCACGCGCTCGTCCACCTGGAGCAGGCGCTGCCGCACCTGCGCGAGCTGGCGCTCGGCGGCACCGCGGTCGGCACCGGTCTGAACGCCCACCCGCGGTTCGCGGCCAGAGTGGCGGCGCGGCTCGCCGAGCTGAGCGGGGAGCCCTTCGTGACGGCGCCCAGCAAGTTCGAGGCCCTGGCGGCGAAGGACGCGGTGGTCTTCGCCCACGGCGCCCTCAAGACGCTGGCGGCCGCCCTCAACAAGATCGCCAACGACGTGCGCTGGCTGGCCTCGGGCCCGCGCTCCGGCCTGGGCGAGATCCGCATCCCCGAAAACGAGCCGGGCAGCTCCATCATGCCCGGCAAGGTGAACCCCACCCAGTCGGAGGCGCTGACCATGGCGGCGGCGCAGGTGATGGGCAACGACGTGACCGTGAACCTCGCCGGCATGTCGGGCAACTTCGAGCTCAACGTCTGCATGCCGGTGATCGCCCACGCCGCCCTGCAGAGCTGCCGTCTGCTAGCCGACGGCTGCGAGAGCTTCCGCCTGCGCTGCGCCTCCGGGATCGAGCCCGACCGGGAGCGGATCCGCGAGAACGTCGAGCGCTCGCTGATGCTGGTGACGGCGCTCAACCCGCACCTGGGCTACGACGAGGCAGCCAGGATCGCCCGGCACGCGCACCGCGGCGGCAAGACGCTGCGCGAGGCGGCGCTGGAGCTGGGCCTGGTGAGCGCCGAGCAGTTCGACGAGTGGGTGCGGCCGGAGCGGATGGTGGGCGAGGAGTGACCGCCGTTCGTCGCCCGGGTGGTCAGCCCCGGGCCCAGGGCAGCGTCGAGTTGGCGAAGGCGACTCGGCCCCGGAGCAGGTGGTAGAGGTACGCGCCCAGGCAGAAGCGCCCGAAGAGCAGCGCCGAGAAGGCGGCTACCAGCAGCGCCTGCAGCACCCAGGCGAGCGGCAGCGCGCCCGACCACTGCGCCAGGGCGGCGCCGAGGTTGAACGCCGCCGCCATGCCCTGGGCGAAGCGCCGGGGGCCCGGAGCCGGCGCCAGCGGTCGCTGGCCGCGCGGTGCGGCGAGCCAGCGGTTGTACGCCCGCTCGAACGGGTTCCAGGACGGCACCAGGGCGTTCCACCACAGCGCCGCCGAGATCAGCAGCTGGAGCGAGACGGACCAGGTGGTGGACACCAGCTGCAGGAGGATCGCCAGCACCACCAGCGGGAACACGATCCGCGGCTGGAAGTACAGACCCTGGAAGTGCACGTCGCAGGCATCGGGCGGCTCCTTCGCGAAGCCCTGCTGCCGCATGAAGTTCTGGACGGGGGACGACGACATCGATCACTCCTGGAAAGAGCAGTCGGCTACCCTCACTGTAGGGGCGAAGCGCCCGGCCTGCAATGGCGCCGGCCCGTTCGCCGCTCGCCGGCGTGTAGACCGTACAAAGCGGATGGCGCGCCGGCGGCGCGCTATCCCTCGAAGCCCCTCGATCTGCGGCAGTTCCTCGAGGCTCAGTGCGGGCACGACGGTTGCACTACCGGCCCGTGCGGACACGCGCCCGTCGAGTCGCGCCGGCGCGGCGTCCCTGTGACCGCCGAGGACAGGAGGCAAGCCATGAGAATCCACGTGAGCGCATGGGTCGCTGCGGGTGCCCTGGCGCTCGCCGCGCAGGCGTTCGCCCATCCCCCGAACACGGAGGGCGTGACCCCGGACCCGAACGCGCCGGGCTCGGGCCACGACGCCTTCGTCAGCAACCCGACGCACCGCGAGGTCACCGTCACCGGCACCGTCGTCCGTGAGCACAGGGGCGAGCTGGTGCTGCGGACCGACGACAACCAGAGCGACAACCACCACCACCTGGTCTCCTTCCGGATGAGCGGCAGCGTCGCCGGCGAACGAGTGAAGCCCGGCAGCCACGTGGCGCTCACCTACCACCCGACCGGCGAGACCGGCCAGGCGGTCGACACGGTGCACGTGCTGGAGCCGCCGCACGCCCGCGGTGAGGGGCGCGGCTAGGCCGGGTCGACGAACACGCGCAGGGTGCGCGCCTGCAGGTAGAGCCGCTCCCCGAGCTCGGGCAGCAGCGCGGCGTGGCGCTCGCGGGGCATCTCGACCTGCAGCAGCGCGCCCTCGTCGTCCTCCAGCTCCAGGCGCACCACCGCGCCTGCCGGGGTGGCGCGCCGCAAGGTCGCCCAGAAGCCGTCCGCGCCCGCTTCCCGGGCCACCTCCAGGTCGTAGGGGCGGGCGAACCCGGAGGCCGGGCGCCCCTCCTGGTGCGGGTGCTCCGGGTATGCGATCGCCAGCGGGCCCAGGTGGGCCTTGCCGTTCTGCACCCGCCCGTGGAACACGTTGACGTGGCCCATGAAGCGCATCACGAACGGGGTGGCCGGCCGCTCGAAGATCTCGCCGGGAGTGCCGACCTGCTCGACCCGGCCCTGGTTCATCACCACCACCCGATCGGCGACCTCCAGCGCCTCCTCCTGGTCGTGGGTCACGAAGACGCTGGTGAGGCGGATCTCGTCGTGCAGCCGCCGTAGCCAGCGCCGCAGCTCCTGGCGCACCTGGGCGTCGAGCGAGCCGAAGGGCTCGTCCAGCAGCAGCACCCGCGGCTCCACCGCCAGCGCGCGGGCGAGCGCCACCCGCTGCCGCTGCCCGCCCGACAGCTGCGAGGGACGGCGGTCCGCCAGCCACTCCAGCTGCACCATGCGCAGGAGGCCCCTCACCTTCTCGCGGATCTCGGCCTCGCTCGGCCGCAGCCGCCGGGGCCGCACCCGCAGGCCGAAGGCCACGTTCTCGAAGACGCTCATGTGGCGGAAGAGGGCGTAGTGCTGGAAGACGAAGCCGACCCGGCGCTCCTTGGCCTGCCGCCGGGTGGCGTCCTGTCCCTCGAACAGCACCTGGCCCGCGTCGGGCCGCTCCAGGCCGGCGATGATGCGCAGCAGGCTGGTCTTGCCCGACCCCGAGGGGCCGAGCAGCGCGACCAGCTCGCCGTCCGGCACCCGCAGGCTGACCCCGTCGACGGCGGTGAAGTCGCCGAAGCGCTTGGTGACGTTGCGGACCTCGATGCTCATGCCGTGCTCTCCCGGCCTCCCGACCCCGACTGGGCCCGCGCGCCGGAGCCGGCCCGCCACTCCACCAGGCTCTTGGCCGCCAGGGTGACGATCGCCAGCAGCGCCAGCAGCGAGGCCACCGCGAAGGCGGCCTGGAACTGGTACTCGTTGTAGAGCACCTCGACGTGCAGCGGCAGGGTGTTGGTGAGCCCGCGCACGTGCCCCGAGACCACGGAGACGGCGCCGAACTCGCCCATGGCCCGAGCGTTGCACAGGATGACGCCGTACAGCAGGCCCCACTTGACGTTCGGCAGCGTGACCCTGCGGAACAGCTGCCACCCCGAGGCTCCCAGCAGCACCGCCGCCTCCTCCTCTTCCCGGCCCACCGCCTGCATCACCGGGATGAGCTCGCGGGCCACGAAGGGAAAGGTGACGAACAGGGTGGCCAGGACGATTCCCGGCACCGCGAAGACCACCTTGATCTGGTGCGCCTGCAACCAGGGACCGAGCAGGCCCAGCCTGCCGAAGACCAGGACGAAGATCACGCCCGAGATCACCGGCGAGACCGCGAAGGGCAGGTCGATGAGCGTCAGGAAGAGCGATCGGCCCGGGAACTCGAAACGGGCGATGGCCCACGAGGCGGCGAGACCAAACAGCAGGTTCGCCGGCACTGCCACCGCCGCCGTCAGCAGCGTCAGGCGCAGGGCCGAGAGGGCGTTCGGCTCGCGGATCGCCGCCAGATAGGCGAAGACGCCCTTCTCCAGCGCCTGGGCGAAGACCAGCACCAGCGGCAGGATCAGGAAGACGGCGAGAAAGCCGAGCGCCGCCAGGACCAGCAGCGCCTTCACCGCGCGGGGTTCGTCGGTGGGACGGGCCACCTCGCCTACTCCACCGCCGCGCGCCGGACGGTCCAGGCCTGCAGCGCGTTCACGCCGCCCAGGATCAGCAGGGAGGCGAGCAGCATGACCACCGCCACCGCCGTCGCCCCCGCGTAGTCGTACTGCTCGAGCTTGGTCATGATCACCAGCGGCGCGATCTCGGTCTTCATCGGCATGTTGCCGGCGATGAAGACCACCGACCCGTACTCGCCCAGCGCCCGCGCGAAGGCGAGCGCCACCCCGGTGAGCCAGGCGGGGGCGATGGCCGGCAGCACCACCCGGGCGAGGGTGGCCGGGCGTCCGGCGCCGAGGCTGGCGGCGGCTTCCTCCACCTCCGGGTCGAGCGCCTCGATGACCGGCTGCAGCGTGCGCACCACGAAGGGCAGGCCGATGAAGGTGAGCGCGAGGCCGACGCCGATCGGGGTGAAGGCCACCTTCAGCCCCATGGCGGAGAGCGGCCGGCCGAGCCAGCCGGTCTCCGCGTAGAGCGTGGTGAGGGCGATGCCGGCGACCGCGGTCGGCAGCGCGAAGGGAAGGTCGACCAGCGCGTCGATCAGCCGTCGCCCGGGGAAGCGGTAGCGCACCAGCACCCAGGCCACCAGCAGCCCGAAGACCGCGTTGACCGCCGCCCCGGCGGCAGCCGCACCGAAGGACAGACGGTAGGCGGCGATGGCGCGCGGCGCCACCGCCGCCACCCGGAAGGCGGCCCAGCCGAAGGAGGCGGACTTCAGGACCAGGGCCAGGAGCGGCAGCAGCACCACCAGGCTCAGGTAGAAGACCGAGAAGCCCAGCGTCAGGCCGAATCCGGGCAGCACGCTGTGACGGCGCCGGAGCATCAGCGGGCCTGGTAGATCCTGTCGAAGGAGGCGCCCTCGGCGAAGTGGGCGGCGTGCGCCTTGGCCCAGCCGCCGAAGGCCTCGTCGATCCTCACCAGCTGAACGGCCGCGAAGCGGACCGGCGCCTGCGCCAGGGCCTCCTTGGAGCGCGGCCGATAGTAGTGCTTCGCCGCCAGCCGCTGGCCCTCCGACGTGTAGAGGAACTCAAGGTACGCCTGCGCCGCGGCGCGGGTCCCCCTGCGGTCGACCACGGCGTCGACCACCGCCACCGGCGGCTCGGCCAGGATGCTGAGGCTCGGGACCACCATCTCCACCTTGTCGGGTCCCAGCTCCTTCACCGCCAGGAACGCCTCGTTCTCCCAGGCGAGGAGCACGTCGCCGATGCCGCGCTGCACGAAGGTGTTGGTCGAGCCGCGGGCGCCGGTGTCGAGCACCGGCACGTTGCGGTAGAGCCGGGCGACGAAGTCCTGGGCCGTGGCCTCGCTCCCGCCGGGCCGGCGCAGCGCCCAGGCCCAGGCGGCGAGGTAGCTCCAGCGGGCGGCGCCCGAGGTCTTCGGGTTGGGGGTGATCACGGCCACGCCCGGTCGAGCCAGGTCGCCCCAGTCCTTGATGCCCTTGGGGTTCCCCTTGCGGACGAGGAACACGATGGTCGAGGTGTACGGGCAGGCGTTGTCCGGCAGCCGCTTCTGCCACCCGGACCGGACGAGGCCGGCCTTCTCCACGGCGTCGACGTCGTAGGCGAGCGCCAGCGTGACCACGTCCGCCTCCAGGCCGTCGATCACCGCCCGGGCCTGCTTGCCCGAGCCGCCGTGCGACTGCTGGATCGTGAGGGCGCGCCCGGTCTTCGCCTTCCATTGCGCGGCGAAGGCGGCGTTCACTTCCTGGTAGAGCTCGCGGGTGGGGTCGTAGGAGACGTTGAGCAGCGTCGTCTCCTGCGCGATCAGGGTGGAGCCGCCGGCGGCCAGCAGGGCCAGGGCGGCGACGAGCGGCACGAAGGGGCGGGCGGACATGGGGGCCTCCTCGTCAGAACGCCAGCTGCGCACGGAAGAAGAGCATGGTCTCGGTCTCGCGGTTGCCGGTGGCGGCTCCGCCCTCGAACTTCGTCTGCTCGAAGTTGACGGTGTAGCGGACGTTGCGGGTGACGTACCAGTTGAGGTCGACGCCCCAGGCAGTCGCCTTGCGCGCCGACTTCTTGATGTCGGCCAGCCCCAGGTCGAAGGCTTCCTGCCCCACGGTGAACTCGTGCACCCGCGCGGCCAGCTCGAACGCTCCCCACTGCCCCTTCGCAGGGTCGAAGGGGCGGCGCGGGCTGACCCAGCTCGAGGAGGCCTTGTCTCCGGTGATCAACCAGGAACCGGCGACCTGCCAGGCCTGGTTGGTGACGTCAGCCGCCACCGGGTCCTTGCGCACCCGCTGCGTGGACTGCGCGTACTCGAAGATCACGCCCACCGGGCCGGCGTAGAAGTTCGCCTGCGGCGAGAGCCGGGTCCGGTGCCCGTCCGCGGTGGCTCCCGTGACGTAGCTGAAGAAGGTGACCTGACCCGGCGTCTTGTACACGGGCAGCGCCCCCTGCTGCCGGCCGAAGGTCGTCGCCATGCCCAGCCCCAGACCGCGCAGCGGGCCCTGCGTCTTGCGGAACGGGCGGAGGAAACCGCGCACCGCCGCGTCGCGCGCGTCGCTGGTCGCCAGGTCGGCGCTGGCCCCGTCGAGGACGCCGTTGAGCAGGGCGGCCGAGTAGCTGAAGACGCCGCCGGCGAGGTCGCCGGCGAGCTGGACGCCGACGTCGCGGTTGGGAACGATGTCGGTCGGCAGCGCGCGCTCGACGAAGAGGGTGTTCGACTCGAGCATCAGCCGCTCGAGGCCGAACGGCGTCTTGAACTTCCCCACCCGCAGGCGGGCGAACGGAGAGAAGCGGGCCTCCAGGTAGGCGTCCTGGATCAGGGACTGGCCCTGCCCGAAGTCGGGCGCCAGGTACAGGTCGAACCGGCCCGCGACCGTCCCCTGCAGGATCGGCCGCGCGCTGCGCAGCAGGAAGGTGTCGGAGGCTAGCCGGGCGGTGTCGTTCTCGTAGAAGCGCCCGTCCGCCTGCACGATCGAGTTGAACTGCAGCCGGTAGTTGCCGTCCGCGGACTGGACCACGAACCCCTCCGGCTCGGCGGCCACCGTCACCGGTGGCAGCGGCGTCGGCAACGGCGCCGGCGCCGGCTGCGAGGCCTGGTCCGCAGCCCGCGCGCTCATCGCTGCCAGCGCCAGCCCCAGCGCGGCCACCACCTTCACGCCCGTCCTCTTCCCGTTCATGACGTCTTCTCCTCGCTCTGTCCGGGATCGCGGGTTCCGCTGCTGCGGTCGCCCTGCGATCGCTGCTGCCTCACTCCGGGCTGTCCGGTCGTCGGGAAACGGTCGGCTCGAAACGGACCTTCTCGCGTCGCTCGATCTGCACCACCCGTCCGTCGTGCACCAGCAGCTCGACCGAGCCGTAGCGCAGGCCGCCGACGGCCCGCTGCAGCGCCTGCAGCCAGGGGGCGGCGATCTCGGCGGCCGCTCTATCTGTTTGATCTATAGATCTAGTAGACATTTGGGCAGCCCACTTCAACGCGGCGGACGCTCGCGCCGCGCCGTGAGACGCCGGTTGCGGACGACCAGGTCCTGCAGGCTGGTGTTGTCGAGGATCGCCGCCGAGGCGTTGCGCACCTCCAGCAGCAGGTCGAAGAGGCCGGCGTGCCGCGCCTCGGTACGGATGCGCTGCGCCAGCTCCACGGCGTCCCCGAAGGGCGCCAGCGGGCCGTCGATCATGCGCACCACCTCCCCCACCCGGATCTCCTGGGGCGGTCGGCGCAGGCGGTACCCGCCCTCGCGACCGCGGGTGCTGGTGACCAGGCGGGCGTTCTTCAGCGTCACCAGGATGCCCTCCAGGAACTTCGCCGGGATGGACTCGGCCTCGGCGATGGCGTGGATCTTCACCAGCCCGTGGTCGTAGGCCTCCGCCAGGTGAACCAGCGCCTCCAGCGCGTAGAGCCCACGACGGGAAAGCCGCATAATCCCTACCGGGGTAGAAGACTAATACAGCCCCGCAGGCGAGTCAAGTCGGCGCCGGGCCGCCTGCAGGTCGTCCTGCGCCCGCAGCAGCAGCAGCCGGGCCTCGCCCAGCGCGACCTCGGCGAAGCTCCGGTCGAGGCTCGACTTGCGGTTCGCCTTGGCGAGAGCCGAGACCCGGTCCAGCAGCAGCTGGCGCTCGGCCACCGTCTGCTCGGCCACGTCACCACGGCACGCCCGGGTCGGTCCGCGGGAAGCGCGTGGTCGACCTCCGTCTGCATGGTCCGAGTCGCCCGGTCCACCTGCCCGGCCAGCCGGGCGACCCTTCCCGTGATGGTCCGGTGCACGGCCTGCGCGTCGCTCTGCACGGCCGTCCCCTCGCTAGAAGAGCTTGCGGCTGTCGAGCAGGATGGTGACCGGGCCCTGGTTGACCAGGGCCACCTCCATCATGGCCCCGAAGACTCCGGTGGCGACGACGAGACCCGTGGCGCGCACCCGCGCCACGAGATGCTCGTACAGCCGGTTCGCCTCCTCCGGGCTCGCGGCGCCGACGTACGAGGGGCGCCGGCTCTTGCGGGCGTCTCCGTACAGCGTGAACTGCGAGACCACCAGCAGTTCTCCCGCGACCTCGAGCAGCGAGCGGTTCATCTGCCCGGCCTCGTCGGGGAACACCCGCAGGTTGACGATCTTCTCGGCCAGGTACTCGGCGTCGCGCTCGGCGTCGCCAGTGCCGACCCCGAGCAGCACGGCGAGGCCCCGCCCGATGCGGCCGACCATGGCGTCGTCGACCCGGACCGACGCCTCCGTGACCCGTTGGACCACCGCACGCACGGCGGCGGAGGATATCATTGCCGCCATGCCGCCCCCCGAACGCATCGGCCGCTACCGTGTCGCCGGTGAGCTGGGCCAGGGGGCGATGGGCACGGTCTACCGGGCCGTCGACGACGTGCTCGAGCGCGAGGTGGCCGTCAAGGTGATGTCACGCAGCGCCGCCGACGCGGACGCCCGGGCCCGCTTCATGCGCGAGGCGCGCGCCGCCGCGAAGCTCCAGCACCCGAACATCGTGGTGATCTACGAGCTCGGCGAGCACATGGGTGCCCCCTTCATGGCCCTCGAGCTCCTGGACGGGGTGGACCTGCAGCGCGCGATCCGGAGCGGGCTGCGGCCCGACCCCAAGGCCACGGTGCCCCTGGTGCTGCAGCTGCTGGCCGGCCTCGGCCACGCCCACGAGCACGGCATCGTCCACCGCGACGTGAAGCCCTCGAACCTCTTCCTGCCGCTCGGCCGCCCCGCGAAGATCCTCGACTTCGGGGTGGCCCGGCTCTCAGGCGTCGGCACCCACACCGGCACCGGCGCCATGGTGGGCACACCCAACTACATGTCGCCCGAGCAGGTCTCGTCGGGCGAGCTGGACGGCCGCAGCGACCTCTTCTCCGCCGGGCTGATCCTCTACGAGCTGGTCACCGGCGAGAAGGCGATCCAGGCGGACTCCGTGATCTCGGCGATCTACAGGATCCTGCACGAGACCCCCGACCTTTCGGTGCTGCCCTCCGGCCCCGGCTGGCCCGCCCTGCGGGCGGTGCTCGAGCGGGCGCTCGCCCGCGAGCCCGACGCGCGCTACCCGGACGCCCGCACGATGGCACGCGAGCTGGCGCAGGCGCTCGTCGAGCTGGGCGGCACGGTCGACCCACTGGCGCCTGCCGACCGCGCACTCATCGATCGACCGAAGCCTCGCCCGAAGCCGGCGGTGATGCCCACCCCGCGGCCGGTCGCCACTCCACGTCCGGGGGCACCGGGACCGCTGTCCGGGAACCGGCCGCTGCCGCCCACCACGGTGGCGCCTCTGCCCTCCCGCGGGAGCTGGCGTGGCGTCGCCTTCGGGGGCACCGTTGTCCTGGCGATCGCCGCGGCCGGCTGGCTCGCCCTCGCCCGCCGCGTGGTACCGGGGCCCTCGCCCGCCGCGGCGCCCACCGCCCCAGTGCCGCCCAGCCTGGCCCCCGAACCGCAGCCGTCGACATCGGAGGCTACCGCCAGCCAGCGTCCCTCACCGCGCAGCGGGCCCTCGCCGGCGGCGGCGAGCCCGGCCGAGCCGCGACCGCGGGAGGTCCCCGCGACAGACGCCGAGCGGCTGGCCCGCGCCCGCGACCTCATCGGCCGCAGCCGCTGGGCGGAGGCGCTGGCCGAGGCGCGGGCAGTGCTCGACCACGAGCCCACGAACGCGGAGGCGGCCAGCCTGGCCGAGCAAGCGGAGGCCGAGACGGTGATCGAAGACTGCCTCAGCAAGGCCCGCGCGGCGCTGCGGGCAGGAGACCGGGAGCGGGCGCTCGACGAGGTGCGCCGCGGGTTCGCGGTGCGCAAGGACGACCCGCGCCTGCTGGCCCTGCATCGCGAGGCCGTGCAGCAGTAGCCCGGCTCAGCGCGGGGCAGAGGAATTGAGCTAGGATGCCTTCTGGCCCGGCCCCACCGGGCACTCCCATCCAAGGAGGGTCGTTCCATGGCGTACGTGATCGCCGAGCCCTGCATCAACACGAAGGACACCGCGTGCGTCGAGGTCTGCCCGGTCGACTGCATCCACCCCAAGAAGGACGAGGCGGAGTTCGCCACGGAGACGAAGCTCTACATCGACCCGGAAACCTGCATCGACTGCGGGGCTTGCGTGCCGGTGTGCCCGGTGCAGGCCATCTTCCCGCAGGAAGAGCTCCCCGAGAAGTGGGCGCACTTCACGAAGATCGACGCCGACTGGTACACGAAGAGGAAATAGCCCGGCTGAGCCTGCGTTTTCGACGGCTGGGACCCCGGGGCACCAGTCGGGGGACCCGCGCCGACCGACTCCCGCCACAGGGACCTGCCGTCTTGACGTGTCAAAAGAAGTTTTGCTAGCGTTCCGCCGCGCTGGCGACTCCGGTCGCTCTGGCATCCGCACGTTGCGGCCGTCCACGGTGGGCGGCCAGGGGGCGGACGCGCAGGAAGCTCGTCGCCAGGCACAGGCTAGGGAGGCCGCGTTCATGGTCGAAGGTACGGTGAAGTGGTTCAACGAGTCGAAGGGTTTCGGATTCCTCTCTCGCGAGGGTGGACCGGACGTCTTCGTCCACCACAGCGAGATCAAGGCGGAGGGGTTCCGGACCCTCAACGAGGGTGATCGCGTGCGCTTCGACGTCGTCGAGAGCCCGAAGGGTCCGCGCGCCGCGAACGTCGTGAAGATCGGGTAGGCGACTCGTCTCGAGCCACTGAACCGAGAAGCGCCCGGGGCCGAAGGCTCCGGGCGCTTTCGCTTTTGTGCCGCCTAGACGAACATGGCAGCCGGCCACGGCGGCGCCTCCGGCCGCTACGACCACCTCGAGGGGATGGCGCTCGACTACGCCTTCATGTTGAGCGAGATGGGCGTCGAGTAGCGGCCCTCTTCAGCGGCCGCCCAGCCGGCGCGCGATCACGCGGGCGAGCCGACGGATGCCCTCGTCGATCATCTCCGGTCCGCAGTAGGAGAAGTTGAGACGGCAGGTCCTCTCCCCGCCACCGCGCGGGAAGAACGACCCCCCGGGCACGAAGGCGACCCGCTCCTGCTCGAGCGCCTCTCGCAGCAGCTGCGCCGAGTCGAAGCCTTCGGGCAGGGTGATCCACAGGAAGAGGCCGCCGGCGGGCTTCGTCCAGCGCACACCCGGCGGGCAGTAGCGCTCGAGCGAGCGCAGCATGGCGTTGCGCCGCTCGCCGTAGACGTCGCGGATGCGGCGGACGTGGCGGTCGAGGAAGCCGTCCCGGGCCACCTCGTAGGCGACCACCTGGCAAAACGTGCTGGTGTGCAGGTCCGCCCCCTGCTTCATCTGCACCAGCCGGCTGATCACCGACTGCGGCGCCACGATCCAGGCGATGCGCAGGCCGGGGGCGAGCGTCTTGCTGAGGGTCGACAGGTAGAGCACGTTGCCGGTGAACTCGCCGTCGCCGTCGAGCCCGTGCGCCTCGGCGTCGATCTGGACGATGGGCGGCAGGTGCTCCCCCTCGTAGCGCAGCTGCCCGTAGGGGTCGTCCTCCACGATCGGCGTGCCGTAGTGGTTCGCCAGCTCCACCAGCCGCCGGCGTCGCGCCAGGCTCAGGGTGACGCCGGCGGGGTTCTGGAAGTTCGGCAGGATGTAGAGGAACTTCGGACCCGCGCGCAGCTGCGCCTCCAGCCGCTCGACGTCGAGCCCCTCGTCGTCGATGGGCACCGTCAGGTAGTCGGCCTGGTAGGCGTTCCAGGCCTGCAGCGCCCCGAGGTAGGTGGGCGACTCGGTGAGGATGCGGTCACCGGGGTTCACGAACAGCTTGCCGATGAGGTCGAGCCCCTGCTGCGAGCCCGAGGTGATGAGGACGTTCGCGGGCTTCACCCGGATGCCGTAGCGGGACATGTGCCGCACGATCAGCTCTCGCAGCGGGATGAAGCCCTCCGTCGTCGCGTACTGCAGGGCGGTACGGCCCTGCTCGCGGATCACCCGGTCGGTCGCCGCGGCGATCTCCTCGAGCGGGAAGACCTCAGGCGCCGGTAGGCCCCCGGCAAAGGAGATGACGTCAGGCTGTTCGGTCAGCTTGAGCAGCTCACGGATCACCGAGCTCGTCATCCGCTGCGTGCGCTGCGCGAAGCGCTCGCTCCACAGAGTCGACGTCAGTCCGTTCCTCCGGCCGTTGTTGACAGCGGCCTTCTGCGCCTCGATCTCGAGAGCCGGGATCGGCATGGTTGAGCCTCCACGAAACGCTTGCGGGGACACGCGGCCCCGCGGGTGAATGAAGCATTAACCCTGCCAATAAGTGCCATGAAAGCACCGAACAGCCCAGACCGCCCATGCCAACGCACGTCGGCATGCCGTCCGTGGCTTGGCGCGCCTCTCAGCTCTTGCTGCCCTTGGGCGGGACCTTGAGCCCGGCGAGCACGGCGAACGGGTTGTTGAACGCCGGACGCCGCGGCTCGGGACGCCGCTCCGCCGGGGGTCGCGGCCGGCGGCTCTCTGGCGGTCGCGGGTCGCGTGCCTGCGATGGAGGGGCCGGTCGCGGGGTCGGTGGCGGCGCCGCCTCGGCGGCGGGCGCCGCAGCCGGGTGGTCCTCCGCCGACACACGTGGCGGGTGGGCGGCCGCAGGGCGAAGCGGCGGCGAGCTCGTCCGTGTGCGAGCGGCGCGGGGACCCGCGGCCCGCTCGGCCATCGCGGTGGCGACGGCGGTCGAAGCCGGGCGGCCCGCGCGAGCCGGACGCGGCTTGGCCGCCGGACGCGGCTGCGGCCGCGGGGTCGCCGGCCGCATGCTGAGCGAGATCTGCTTCTTGTCGAGGTCGACCTTGAGAACCCGCACCTCCACGCGGTCGCCCGGGGCCACCACCTCGCGCGGCTCCTTGACGAACGTGCGGCCGAGCTGCGAGACGTGGACGAGCCCGTCCTGGTGCACGCCCACGTCCACGAAGGCGCCGAAGTTGGTGACGTTGCTGACGATGCCCGGGCAGGTCATGCCCGGCTTGAGGTCCTCGAGCTTCTGCACGTCCTCGCGGAACGAGAAGGGGGTGAAGCGGCCGCGGGGGTCGCGCCCGGGTTTCTCCAGCTCCTCCACGATGTCCTGCCAGGTGAAGGCGCCGAGCTGGTCCCTGAGGGAGGTTGCCTCCCGCACCAGGCGGGCACCCGGGCCCATCAGCTCGGGGAGGCTGCGGCCCAGCCGGGCGGCGAGCGCCTCGAGAGCGGCGTAGCGTTCGGGGTGGACCGCGGTGTTGTCGAGGGGGTTCTCGGCGTCGGGGATGCGCAGGAAGCCGGCCGCCTGCTCGAAGGCCCTGGCCCCCAGCCGCGGCACCTCGAGCAGCTGCTGGCGTGAGCGGAACAGACCCTTCTGCTGGCGGTGCTGCACGATCGCCAGGGCCAGGGCGGGACCGATGCCGGCGACGCGCGAGAGCAGGTGCGGCGAGGCGGTGTTGACGTTCACGCCCACGCCGTTCACGGCTCCCTCGATCACCGCGTCGAGGGCCTTCTCCAGCGTCGCCCGGGCGACGTCGTGCTGGTACTGCCCGACGCCGATGGCGCGCGGCTCGATCTTGACCAGCTCCGCCAGCGGGTCCTGCAGCCGCCGGGCGATGGAGACGGCGCCGCGCACGGTGGCGTCGAGGTCGGGGAACTCGGCGCGGGCGACGTCGCTGGTGCTGTAGACGCTGGCGCCCGCCTCGCTCACCAGCACCACCGGCACCGCCAGCCCCGCCTCCCGCAGCGAGCGGCGGGCGAAGACCTCGGCCTCGCGCCCCCCGGTGCCGTTGCCGACCGACACCGCCGCCGCCCCGCTCTCGCGGGCCATGCGGGCGAGGGCCTCGCGGGCCGCGGTCTTCTGCTCGTCGGTCTGCAGATGGATGACCTCGTGCGCCTTCAAGGCCCCGGCCGCGTCGACCGCCGCGAGCTTGCAGCCGGTGCGCACGCCCGGGTCGATGCCCAGCACCGGCCGCGGTCCGAAAGGGGGCTCCAGCAGCAGGCGGCGCACGTTCTCGGCGAAGACCTGCGCGGCCACGGCGTCGGCCGCATCCTTCAGGACGCGGTGGACCTCGTTCTCGATCGAGGT
>Ga0335071_10001537_pt1 | contig 24872 bp, 22 predicted proteins | sample Lox_Sample_15_FD_206724 | JGI IMG/M metagenome (GOLD analysis project Ga0335071, IMG submission 206724) | Soil microbial communities from Loxahatchee National Wildlife Refuge, Florida, United States - Lox_Sample_1.5 | ecosystem: Environmental > Terrestrial > Soil > Wetlands | place: USA...
AACCGTCCTCCAGCGCGAAGAGGAGCTTCACCGTGCCGTCGGCCGAGGTGCGGCGCCCGGCGACTTCCGGCGCCCCGATGGCGGCGATCTCCTCCAGCGTGCGGCGAAAGTCCCGCGCAAGATCGGTCATCTCCCCGAACGAGCGCGCCCCCCGCGCGTACAGCCAGCGGTAGAGCTGCCCGCCCCGGTAGGCTGACTCACCCGCCTCCCGCACGAAGGCCGTAAGCTCCTCACGCGTCAACCCGACCAGATTCGTCCGCCGCTGGGCCATGGCGCCCTAATCTACGAAACTGTGCCCCCCTGTGCAAGAACAGCAGGGCGCCGCCCCGCGCGATGGCGGGACGGCGCCCCGAAGGACACACGCGCTGTGCCGGCCTGAGCTACCTGTGCCCGTACGCCTGGACGTACGCCGCGACGACGAGAAAGTCCACGTTGGACGCCGAAGGAGTGTTCGTGATCGTGCCGTTCACCGTGAAGGTGACCATCCGTTTTCCCGTGACCGCGGCGATCAGCGTCGCCACCCCTGCCGGATTCCGCGTGATCAGTGTGCTCGTCAGCAGCGACTGGGGCGTCTTGAACTGGTTCCACGAGCCCGCGTACGTGAACAGGAGGACGCCGTTGACCGACACGGAACCGCCCCCGTTGCCGAGATCGTCGGGTCCTTTGGTGGCCACCGTGATGTCGTACACGGACGCGCCGGTGAGCGTATAGCTCTGGTCGTAGAGCGACGTCGGGTCGATCGCGACGCTCCCGCCGTACGTCTTGCTGGAACCGCTGTTGAGTCCATACGACGCGTTGAACGGCGCAAGGTTGAGCGAGATCGTGATCGAGCTCGGATCCGTGATGCAGTCAAACGCCATCAGCGGCAGGATGGCGATGACCAGCAGTGCAAGCAGTTTCAGTTTCATACGTATTCTCCGGAAAGTATGTGAATTCCCTGTCGTGTCTGTGCGCCGGCGGGCGTCAGCCGCCGAAGCCGATGCCGGCGGAGTAGTTCGTGATCGAGCCGAAGTTCGCGTCGGCGAAGATCGTGAAGAAGACGATGTGCAGCCCGACGCCCACGGTCGCCCGGAAGTTGTTCGCCCCGTCCATCGTGATATCCACGGCCGGCACCGAGGCGTTGGAGGGTGTGTACTTCAGCTCCATGCTGCTCTTCTCCCAGACCACCGCGCCGTACACGCGGAGGATCGAGACGCTCTTGCTGACATCCGCGCCGATCGAGAGCCCGCTGAAGTTGACCAGGTCGCCGAAACTGAACTTGCTGTAGTAGACGTGCGCGGCCACGTCGAGCGGGATCACCGGCACCCACTGGTTGACGCTGTGCTGGAGTCCCAGGCCCCAGAGCGATGCGCCGGGGAACCCCTTGATGGACGGAATGGCGATATACCGGATGATGGCCCGCGTGCCGAACACGTCGCCGATCGTGAGCTGCGGCGCGGCGAGCGGGAATATGGACGTGTTGACGAAACCGTCGGCAATGCCGAGGTACTTCAGGTTGGTCTTCGTGTCGACCACGGAATCGCGCGCCCCGCCGAACATCGTCGCGGTGGTGAACGTGCCGGGGGTGAAACCCGCCGGGGCGTTCAGCGTGTACGTCTTCTGCTTGTCGGACACCGATGCTCCCATCGCGACCAGCTCGAACGAGAGGTGGAAACCGGTTTTGGCGATATCGGCGGAGTGGAACATCCCTGCGTTCATGTTGGCGCCGAAAAGATCCGCCAGCGGCTGGATGTATCCCTTCACGTCATTCGCATTGAACTGCTGGAGCGTTTTCTCCAGGTCCGATTGCGCGCTGGCCCTCGGCGCGAGGGCGAGCAGCGTGCATCCGACGACGACCAGGAGCAGCCCGAAGCAACGGAATGTCTTCATACGGTGTTTCTCCTCCCAAATTAAAAGTGACGCGATGTGGGTCTTGCGGTAGGGTCTATTATACACGCAGGGGGTCAGTCCGGGCAGTGCCGAACGTCACATCAGTGAAAAAATGGTCATTTCCTCAGCCGGTGGGCGGTGCGGAGCGCTTCCAGGAGAGCGGTCATGTCCTCCGGAAGCTCCGATTCGAAGAAGACCGGCCTGCCGGTGCCGGGGTGCACGAACCCGATCGTGCGCGCGTGAAGCGCCTGGCGGTCGATCAGTCCCAGGAGCCGCTGCACCTCTGATTTCTGGCCCGCGGTGCCCGGGCCCCAGACGATCCGCCTCCCCCCGTACGTGGGATCGCCGAACACGGGGTGGTTGATGTGGGCAAGGTGTACACGGATCTGGTGCGTGCGGCCGGTCCTCAGCTTCAGCGCCAGGAGGGCAATGTAGTTGAACTGCTCCAGCACCGCGTATTCCGTCACTGCGGTTTTTCCCCCTGCGACGACGGCCATCTTTTTCCTGTCGGAGGCGCTGCGCCCGAGATTTGCGTCGATCACGCCCGAGGAGCGGTCGAAGCGTCCCCAGACGACCGCCTGGTACTCGCGCACGACCGTGCGGCGTGCAAACTGCGCGGCCAGGCGTGCATGCGCCGATTCCGTTTTCGCCACAACGAGGAGCCCGGAGGTGTCCTTGTCCAGCCGGTGGACGATGCCGGGCCGCACCGGATCCGCGCCGGGCGCAAGCCTGCCCGCGTGGTGGAGGAGCGCGTTGACGAGCGTTCCGGTCGTGTTGCCGTGGGCGGGGTGTGTCACCATTCCCGCGGGCTTGTTGACCACGATCAGTGTGTCGTCCTCGTAGACGATGCGGAGCGGGATCTCCTCGGGGAGAGCTTTCGCCGGCGGGGGCTTGGGAAGCATGATGCGGATGACGTCGTCGGGCATCACCAGGTAGCTGGGACGGACCCGCCCGCCGTTGACGAGCACCGCTCCCTCCCGGATCGCTTTCTGCACGCGGGTCCGGGTGGCGTTCTCGACGCAGCCGGTCACGTACAGATCGAGCCGTTCCTTCTTTTTCCCGGGGGGAACGACGATCTCAACGGGGAACGTCATTGACGGGGGGGTGCACCTGGGGGGCGCCGTCGCCCACCCCCGCGGAGCGATGGAAGAAGAGGAGCATCAGCACGCCGATGGTGACGGCGGCATCCGCGATGTTGAAGACCGGCCATCGGGTGAGCTGGAGGCCGAGGAAGTTGATGTCGAAAAAATTCATGTCGAGAAAGTCGACGACTTTCCCGTAAAACAGGGACGCGTCGCCGAATATGACGCCGTAGAAGACGCGGTCAATGAGGTTCCCGACGGCGCCGCCGAGTATCATCGCCAGCGAGAGTCGGAACCCCAGTGACTCCCTCCGCGCATGGTACAGGTAGACGACGATGGCGATGGAGGCGGCGATCGAGAAGAGGGAGAAGAAGAGCTTGCCCCCGATATCGATGCCGAAGGCCATGCCCGGGTTCTCGATGTACGTCAGCCGGAGAAAATTCCCGAGGAGCGGCCTGCTGGACCCGTACGGGATGCCGCTCAGCGTAATGCCCAGCGCGGGGAACGACGCCCCCTTGATCATGAGCTTCGCCGCCTGGTCGCCGATGACGATCAACAGTGACAGGATCAGCACCCGCACGCGCTATTTCCCCGTCTTCTTCTTCCCGAGGGCGATCCGCCCGCGGTCGCACGGCAGGCCGGTGTTCTTGTACTCCGCGCACGTCGTCGCCGTGGGCACCGCCTCCAGGCGCTCCTTGGGGACCAGGAGTCCGCAGACCTTGCACGAGCCGTATGTCTTGGCATCGATCCGCGCCAGCGCGTCGTCGAGCTGGTTGACGAACTTGCTCCCGCGTGAGGCAAAGAGGAACGTTTTTTCCCGCTCCATCGCGTCCGTTCCCTGCTCCATGTGCAGCGAATAGTTCGAGCTTTCGCTCACGTACTCGCCGGTCGTCACGTCCATCATGCTCTCTTTCAGCGAATCGAGCTCCTCGATGGTCTCCTTCCTCTTCGCCAGGATGATCTCCCGGAAGTGCTTCAGGTCCTCCGACCCGTACGCCTTCGGTGCGGCGGCAACCTGCGCGACCAGCCGGGCGGTCGGGGCCTTCCGGGGAGGGGTCTTCTCCACCCGCGCAGCCGCGGCCTTCTTCAGGTTCGCCTTCGCTTTCTTGATCTGCCGCGCGCGGGCAGCGGCCTTCTCCTTCATGATCTGGACGGTGCCCTTGACAACCGTTCGGGATCCCTTCTTTGTCGGCATTGCCCCTGTTCTCCTTGTGAAGGTTTGTTAATTCCGCCCGCGGCGCGCGATGCTCGCCGTGACCTCTTCCCCGTTCAACTCAAACGCCGCCGTGTGCTCCCCCTCGCGGAATTCCGCGCTCAATGCGTCCGCAAGCGTTTCGCCCGCGATGTACGGCGCCATCGACGTCAGCACCGCCGCGGTCTGCTTCCCCGCGCGGAACGTGACCGCGATCCGGTCGGTCACCGCAAAGCCGGCGTCCTTCCTCATGTTCTGCACCCGGTTGACGAACTCGCGCGCAATCCCCTCGGCCAGCAGCTCCGGGGTGATCTGCGTGTCGAGCGCCACGGTGATCGCGCCGTCGGATTCCACGAGCCATCCCTTGATGTCGTCGCGGATGATCTCGACGTCCTCGCGCGTGATCGTGACGGCGCCGCCGTCCACCGGGAGCGCGAGCGTCCCCTCCCGCTCCAGCGTGCCGATCTCCCCGTCCTTCAGGTCGCGGATGCGCTGCGCCACCTGCTGCACGGACTTGCCGTATTTCGGCCCGATCGACTTGAAGTTGGCCTTTGCCCTCCGCGTCACGATGCCGGAGGTGTCGCTCACGTATTCGACCGCCTTCACGTTGACCTCCTCCCGGATGACTTCCTCCATGCGGCGGACGTCATCCCGCTCCCGCTCGCCGGCGATGGGGAGAATGATCCTGGAGAGCGGCTGGCGGACCTTCAGGTTCGACTTCATCCGCATTGCCCTGACGAGCATGACGATGCGCTCGGCGCGCTCCATTCTCTCCTCCAGCTCCGCGTCGATCTCCGCCGCATCGGGCCCGGGAATCATGGCCAGGTGGACCGACGGCGCGGCGTCGCGCCCCGTGACGGTGTTCAGGTTCCTGTAGAGCTCCTCCGCCAGGAAGGGGGCAAAGGGCGCCATCAGCCGCACGACGGTATCCAGGCACTCGTAGAGCGTCTGGTACGCCGCAAGCTTGTCCTTCCCCATCTCGCTCTTCCAGAACCGCCTCCGGTTCCTCCGAACATACCAGTTGGAGAGCTGATCTATTGTGAACTCGCTCACGCTCCGGGCGGCTTTCGTGACGTCGTAGGCGTCCATGGCGGCCCTGTAGCGGGCGGCCAGGGAATGGAGCTCCGAGATGACCCAGCGGTCGATTTCCGCCCTTTCCCGCACGGGAATCCGTTTTTCCGCGTAGGCAAACCGGTCGATGTTGGCGTACATCGCGAAAAACGCATACGTGTTGACCAGCGTGCCGAAAAACTTCCTCTGCACGTCCGCCAGCCCCTCCACGTCGAAGCTCGTGGGACGCCAGGGAGGGCTTGCTGTCACCAGGTACCAGCGCGTCGCGTCGGCGCCGTACTTGTCCAGAACAGTGAACGGGTCGGCGGTGTTTCCGCGCGACTTCGACATCTTCTGTCCCGCGGCGTCGAGGATCAGCTCGTTGACCATGACCGCCCTGTACGCGGGCTTGTCAAAGAGGAACGTGCCGATCGCGTGGAGCGAGTAGAACCAGCCGCGCGTCTGGTCGATTCCCTCGGAGATGAAATCGGCCGGATAGCGCGCGCCCGAATCGACGAAGTCCCTGTGCTCGAACGGGTAGTGCCACTGCGCGAACGGCATTGCGCCGGAATCGAACCAGACGTCGATCAGCTCGGGCGTGCGGCGCATCGTCGCCCCGCACGTGCACGTGAACGTGACCTCATCCACGTACGGCTTGTGGAGGTCAAGCGGCTCCCGCACGCCGTGCCCCGTGCGGTACTCGGCGACGCTGCCGATGCATTTCTGGCGGCCGCACTGTTCGCACACCCAGATCGGGAGCGGCGTGCCCCAGAAACGGTCGCGCGAGAGGGCCCAGTCCTTGTTCTCCTCCAGCCAGTTCCCGAAGCGCCCCTCTCCCACCTCCGGCGGCACCCAGGTGATCGTCCCGTTCAGCTCGATCATCCGGGCGGCGTACTTCGTGGTGCTGATGTACCAGGAATCGCGGGCGTAGTACAGCAGGGGAGTCTTGCACCGCCAGCAGTGGGGATAGCTGTGCGTGATCGTTTCCTTCCTGTAGAGGATCCCCCGCTCCTTCAGGACGCGGATGATGTCGTGGTCCGCTTCCTTGACGAACTTTCCGGCGAAGTCCGGCACATCGGGACCGAATTCGCCCCGGGAGTTGACCGGGTGAATCGTGGGAAGCCCCACCCGGCGCGACGTCTGGTAATCGTCCTCCCCGTAGGCGGGAGCCATGTGGACAATCCCCGTGCCGTCCTCCGTGGTGACGAACGGCGCCTCGACGACATAGAAGGCTTTCCCGGACACCGGGTGATAGCTGAAGATGCGCTCGTACTCCATCCCGGAGAGCGCGCTCCCCGGGAACCGCTCGAGCACGGTGTACTCCCCCTCCAGCACGCCGAGCCGCGCCTCGGCCAGGATCAGTTTCTCGCTCCCGTGGGCGACTTTCACGTACGTCACATCGGGGGCCACCGCGAGCGCGACGTTGGCGATGAGCGTCCAGGGCGTCGTGGTCCAGACCAGGAACGACGTGTCGGGCGCGGAGCGGAGCTTCATCCGGACGTAGACGCTCGGGTCCTTCACGTCGTCGTACCCGAGCGATACCTCGTGAGACGACAGGGGGGTCTCGCAGCGCGGGCAGTAGGGCTGGATCTTGTATCCCCGGTAGATCATCCCCTTGTCGAAGTACCGCTGCAGCGCCCACCAGACGGACTCGATATAATCGTTGGCCAGCGTGATGTAGGGATCGGTCAGATCGACCCAGTAGCCCATCTGCTCGGTCATCCGCTCCCAGTCCGCCTTGTACTTCCAGACGGACTCCCGGCACTTCCTGTTGAACTCGGCGACGCCGTACCGGACGATGTCGTCCTTGTGGCGGAAGCCGAGCTGCTTCTCCACTTCGATCTCCACGGGGAGGCCGTGCGTGTCCCACCCGGCCTTCCGGTGGACCTGGAAACCGGTCATCGTCCTGTACCGGCAGACGAGGTCCTTGAGCGTGCGGGCCATGACGTGGTGGATGCCGGGACGCCCGTTCGCCGTCGGGGGGCCCTCGTAGAACGTGAACCCGGGCCGTCCTTCCCGTTCGGCAATGCTGCGGGCGAACACGTTCTCCCGCTTCCAGTAGTCGAGGATCTCCTTCTCGAGCGCGGGATAGGACAGCCTGTCTGTGAGTTCCCTGAACGTCACAATTGCTCCACCACGCCTTTCATGATTGCCGTCAGACGCGGCTCTGTCTGTCCCGCGACCGCGATGATGTCTTCCACCTTCGCCACCTGGAGCGCATCAGGAAAGCACTCGTCGGTGATGATCGAGAAGCCGAGGACGCTGATGCCCATGTGGTTGGCGACGATGTTCTCCGGCACCGTCGACATGCCGACCGCGTCGGCGCCGATGGCGCGGAGGAAGCGGTATTCGGCGCGCGTCTCGAGGTTGGGACCCGCCACGGCGACGAACACACCCCGCTCAACGCGGATCTTCAGCTCGAGGGCCACGCGCTCGGCCGTCGCGATCAGCCTCCTGCTGTAGGGCTCCGACATGTCGGGAAACCGCGGTCCCAGCGCGTCGTCGTTGGGACCGATCAGCGGGTTGTCCCCCAGCAGGTTGATGTGGTCGGTGATGATCATGATGCTGCCGCGGCTGAACTGGGGGTTCATCCCCCCGGCCGCGTTGGAGATCAGGAGCGTCCGCACGCCCAGGAACTTCATCACGCGCACGGGGAACGTCACCTGCGCGAGCGTGTAGCCTTCATAATAGTGGAAGCGGCCCTGCATGGCGACCACCGCCTTCCCTGCAAGCGTCCCGAAGATCAGTCGCCCGTGGTGCGATTCGACGGTGGAGAGAGGGAAATGAGGAATGTCGCCGTAGTCGATTGTCACTTCCGGGACGATCTCGCGCGCCAGCCCCCCCAGCCCCGTGCCGAGGATGATCCCGATTGCCGGCTCCATGCGCGTCCTGGTCCGCAGGAACCGGATCGCGTCGTCAATGCGTGTGCGGAGTTCTGTCATTGTCGATATTCTTCAGGATGCTCTCCACTTCGAGCGATTCCTTCCCGGTGCCCAGCGACGTGCCGACCCCGAGGTCTTCCGCTCCTCCCATGTCCAGCGTCTTGAGCAGGTCCAGCTCCGAGCTGAGCAGCACGCGGAGGCGGCCGATCAGCGATTCCTTCCGTGCCATGAGCCTGTGGAGCTCGGCGTTGAGCCGGGCGAGGTCCGTGTTGGCCTGTTCCACGATCTTGGCCCCCCGGGATTCGGCGTCCCGGATTATCGTTTCCGCCTCCCGGCGGGCCGATTCGTACGTCCGCCCCGTCGCCTCCTGCGCCTGGAGCAGCGTCTGCTGCAGCGTCTTCTCGATCTGGCGGTAGTCCTTCAGCTGTGTCTCCAGCTCGATGATTCTGTCGCGCGACTCTTTCTGCGCGCGGAGAGCCTCCTCGAGGTCGGCGGCCGCCATCTCCATGAACGTGTCGACCTCGACGGGATCGTACCCCCGCATGATCCTCTTGAACTCCTGTTTCCGGATATCGAGCGGTGTAAGCTTCATGGAGTCCTCCGCTGATGATCAGCCTTTGGCCCCGGGCCTGCGCCCGAAGAGCGCCGTCCCGATTCTCACGATTGTGGCCCCCTCCTCGATCGCGACCTCGAAATCCCCCGTCATCCCCATGGAGAGGTGCGTCATCCGGGGATGGGCGGCGGCGAGACTGTCCCTGAGCTCCCGGAGCCGCCGGAACATCGGCCGCGACCCTTCGGCCTCGGGAAGGAACGGCCCGATCGTCATGAGTCCCGCCAGGCGCAGATTGCGGCACCCCGCGAGGGACTCCGCCAGGAGAGGGACATCGTCCGGCCTCACGCCGAACTTCGTCTCCTCGCCGGTCGTGTTGACCTCGATCAGGCAGTCGACGACCCGCCCCTCAGCGGCGGCCCTCCTGTCGATTTCAAGCCCCAGGCGCCCCGAGTCGACCGAGTGAATCATGTGCACACAGGAAACGATCTGCCTGACCTTGTTGGACTGGAGGTGCCCGATAAAATGCCACCGGACATCCTCCCCCCCGAGCGCCGCGCGCTTGGCGAGAAGCTCCTGGACGTAGTTCTCGCCGATATCGCCGATTCCCCCCCGGACCGCCTCAATGAGCGCGGCGGCGGGAAACGTTTTTCCCACCGCCAGGAGCGTGACATCGGCCGGGGAGCGCCCCGCACGGCGGCAGGCGCCGGCAATCCGCTCCCGGATGACAGTGATGTTCTCAGAAATCATTCAAAATCAAGAGTTTAATATAACCCATTGTGTTTTGAAAATCAACGAACCGCAAGGCGTTCCTTGACTTACCCCCGATTTTTGATTTACTTGCTCCCGTGCAATCCCAGTGCAGGAGCAGGGAATGAGCATACTCGACTTCGGCAATTTTGACGACGACCCTGAGGACGATCAGGGCCGGCGGGAGCGCTTTGAAGACGAGCTGAGAAAGTACCGGGAATCGCTCAAGGACGGCTCCTCCGGCATTACCAACGCCGAAGCGCTGGAAGAGATCGTCAATTACTATTTCGACAACGAGAAGTACGAGGACGCCCTCCACTTCGTCAACCAGCTCCTGGCCATCGTCCCCTACAGCGCCGATTTCTGGCATCGGAAGGGACTCATACTGGCAAATCTCTACAAGTACGACGAGGCCCTGGAGGCGTACGACAGGTCACTCAGCCTGAACCCCGTCGACCCGGAAGTGCTCGTCAACAGGGGGATCACGCTTGACGACCTGGGCCGGTACCAGGACGCCATCGCCAGCTTCAACCGGGCGCTCGAGATCGACCCCGCCCAGGAGGACGCCCTCTTCAACAAGGGGATCTCGCTGGAGAAGACCGGCCAGTACGAGGAGGCCGCCCAGATCTTCCGGTTCATCCTGGACGGCAACCCGGAGCACAAGGATGCCTGGTACGAGATGGGGTACTGCTTCGACTACCTGGACCGCCCGACGGAGTCGCTCCGCTGCTACGACGAGCACCTCAACCGCGACCCCTACAATTACAACGCCTGGTACAACCGGGGCATCGTCCTGAACCGGATGATGCAATACAACCTGGCGATCGAAAGTTACGACACGTCGCTGGCGATACACGAAAAATTCCCTTCCGCCTGGTACAATAAGGGGAACGCGTTCGCCAACCTGGGACGCCTGCAGGACGCCATCGCGTGCTACCGCCAGACGCTCCAGCAGGACGAGAAAGACGTCCCTGCCTGGCACAACCTGGGGAACGCGTACGAGGAGCTGGGGGAGTACGACGAGGCCGTCAAGTGCTTCACGCAGGCGATCAGGAACGAGCCCACGCACTACGAGTCGTACTTCGGCCGGGGGAGCTGCCATGACGCGCTGGAACAGTGGCGCAAGGCGCTGGCCGACTACAACAAGGCCCTCTCGCTCTGCAAGGACTACCCGGAGCTCTGGTACGCGAAGGCGGATCTGCTCTACAATATGGGAAAGCCCCGGGAATCGCTCCTGGCCTACAGGATGGTGACCCGCCTGGAGCCGAAGAACTATGAGGCATGGCTCGACTACGGGGAGACGCTCTTTGAGCTGGGGTACCTGAAGCAGGCGCTGAAGTCGTTCGACCGCTCGGTGGAGGCCAACCCGTACGCGGCCGAGGCGTTCTACAGCCGCGCCAAGGTGCTGCTGGTGATGAACCGCGTGTATGAGGCGGTGGAATCCCTGAAGAACTCGTTCCGGCTCGACCCGGCAAAGAGGAAACAGTTTGAGGAGGAGTTCCCCGGGGTCCGCTCCATCAAGGAGTTCAAGAACCTGCTCCGCAGGTGAGGGGACACCGGGCGTGCCACCACCGACCTTGTTCCGGACACGGAATGAGGTCTTTTTGTCTCTGAACAGCGAGGAGGGGAGATGCTGACGGAAGCAGTTGCGGCAAAGTACGAGACGCTCCGGGGGATCCTCCGGTCCATGGAGAGCGTCGCCATCGGCTACTCGGGGGGCGTGGACAGCACGCTCCTGCTGAAGGCCGCCGTCGACGTGCTGGGGACGCAGGCGCTGGCCATGATCGGCCGCTCGGAAACGTACCCGTCGCGTGAATTCGAGGAAGCCGTAGCGATCGCCGGCACGATGGGCGCCCGCTACGTCGTGGTGCGCACGGAAGAGACGGACGACCTGAAGTTCAGGGAGAACCCGGCCGACCGCTGCTACTACTGCAAGACAGAATTGTTCGGCAAGCTGCGCGACCTGGCCGCCGGCGAAGGGATCCGCTGGATCGCCGACGGCACGATCACCGACGACCTGGGAGACTTCCGGCCGGGGATGAAGGCAAAGGCGGAACAGGACGTCCGCTCCCCCCTGCTCGAGGCGGGGCTCTCCAAGACGGAGGTCCGGGCGATCTCCGCCCACCTGGGACTCCCGACGTGGGACAAGCCGTCCTTCGCCTGCCTTTCCTCCCGGTTCCCCTACGGCACCGCCATCACGCGGGAGAACCTGGAGAGGGTCGACCGGGCGGAGTCGTTCCTCCGTGACCACGGGTTCCGCGCGTTCCGCGTCCGCTACCACGACGCGAGCACGGCACGCATCGAAGTGGGCCGCGAGGAAATCGGGAAAATGATGGACGAGGGGATCCGCGCGGCAACCGTGGAGCACCTGAAGGGACTCGGCTTCACGTATGTCACGCTCGATCTCCAGGGATACAGGACGGGATCGATGAACGAGGTGCTCACCGGAGAGATGCGCGCGCGCTTCGCGCCGGGGGGCTGAGCACACACACCACCCACCTCACCGAGGAAACCACGCATGAAAGAGCGGATAATCCTGGCAGTTGCCGTCACGGCGCTTGCAGCGCACTGGGGATGCACGCGGGCGCACGAGGGGATCATCGCATTCCAGTCGAACCGGGACGGGAATTTCGAGATCTACACGATGGAGGGCACGGGGAGCGCCCAGACGCGCCTGACCGACAACCCCGCGAATGACATCACACCCGCATGGTCCCCCGACGGAACGCACATCGCATTTGCGTCGGACAGAGACGGCACCTGGGACATTTACACGATGCGCGCAGACGGCTCCGGCGTGCAACAGCTGACAAAGGCCTCGGGTGCCAACACCGCCCCCTCGTGGACGGCGGCGGGAGACAGGATTCTGTTCATTTCCACGCGCGACGCGGTGAACGGGGACGTCTACGCGATGAACGCCGACGGGAGCGGCACGGTGCGGCTCACCGCCGACTCGCTCGTGAAGGACACGCCGCTCATGACGCCGGACGGGAAGACGGTGATCGTGACCGTGAACACGAAGGGACGTCTCTCGCTCGGCGCGGTCCCGCTTCCCGCCGGGGCGCTCCGGTCCCTCACCCCGGGCAGCCATGACAGCTTCGCCCCGGCACTCTCCCCGAACGGCGCGGAGATCATGTTCGTCTCCGACCGCGACGGGAGCCTGCAGGTGTACGCAATGGACCCCGACGGGGGACACCAGCGGAGGCTGACCACCGACGGCGTGGACGAGCGTTCCCCCGCCTATACGGCCACGCCGGGCGTCATACTGGCCGCGAAGAAGGGGGGCATAGCACTCATCACGCTCGACACCGGGAAGGAAACGGTCCTCTCGTTCAGGGGAGACTACGCCCCCGCCTGGCACACGCGATGACAGCCGGCAGGGTGACCGCATGACATTCGCACAGAAGCTGCGCAGCGTCCAGCAGAACAACGACAGCCTTCTCTGCATCGGCCTGGACACGGACCCCGGGAAGATCCCCGGCGTGCTCTCCGCGAGCGGAGACCCGCTGTACGAGTTCAACCGGCAGATCATCGAAGCCACACAGGACCTCGTCTGCGCCTACAAGATCAACCTGGCCTTCTACGAGGCCGCGGGCGAGCGCGGCTGGCAGACCGTTCACCGGACGCTCGCGTGCATCCCGCGGCACATGATCTCGATCGGCGACGGGAAACGGGGCGACATCGGCAACTCCTCCTCCTACTACGCAAAGCTCTTCCTCGAAGACTACGGCTTCTCCGCATCCACGGTGAATCCCTACATGGGGGAGGACTCGGTGGCCCCGTTCCTGAAGAATCCGGAACAGGGCGCGTTCGTCCTTGCCCTCACGTCGAACCCGGGGGCGCGCGATTTCCAGTATCTGCGCGTGCGGGGGAAACCCCTGTATGAGCATGTCGTGGCACGGGCGAAGAAATGGAACAGGCAGGGGAACTGCGGTCTCGTGGTGGGAGCCACGCGGCCGAAGGATCTGCGCCGCGTGCGGGCGATCGTGCCGGAGATGCCGATACTTATCCCGGGGGTCGGTGCGCAGGGGGGGGACCTCCGGTCCTCCGTCCGCTACGGCTGCGCCCCGGACGGCACGATGGCGATCATCAATGCGAGCCGGAGCATCATTTACGCCTCCGCAGGAGGAGACTTCGCGGCGGCCTCGCGGATCGCGGCAACCCGCCTCCGCGACGAGATCAATACGTACCGGCGCGCGTACTTCACACACTGACGCGCGCAGGACGCCGAAGACCGGGGGAGAAACGTCTGACCCCCGATGCCCCTCAGGGCGACGAGCGAAGAGACACTGCGCAGGCTCTGGCTTGGCAATGCGTTTGCCGGGGCTCCCCTCCGGACGGATGACGGTGTGCATGTCTCTGTCAGGAGTCCCGGCGTTGCCAACGCGGACGGCGGGCCCGATTTCCTCGATGCACGGATCAGGATCGGCGGCGTCCTCTGCCGGGGGGACGTGGAGCTGCACACGCGCGCCGCATCCTGGCACGCCCACGGCCACGACACCGACCCCCACTACAACCGCGTCATCCTCCATGCCGTGCTGAACGGGGGACAGACACGCACCGTCCCCCGGACGGCGTCCGGCCGCATCATTCCCCAGGTCGTCCTCCCACATCTCGTCGACAGGCACATCCTCCGCGCGCACGCGCCCGGCAGGACGGCACTCTGCCGGAGGGCCGGCCGGAGGCTGTCAGGCGCTGCGCTCGCCGTGGTGCTGCGGAGGCAGGGAATGAGGAAACTCCGGGAGAGAGCACAGGCGCTCAGGCGGAGGCTCTTTCAGATCATTGAAGAGGGGCACGGCTGTGCCTGGGACCAGCTCCTCTACGAGTGTGTCCTGGAAGGGATGGGGTACTCGAAAAACCGCGCACCGTTCATCGCGCTGGCCCGGAGCGTGCCCCTCCAGGCGCTGGCCCCCATCGCCGGGAGTTCCCCGGGCGGCGCGGAGGCGCTCCTGTTCGGCCAGGCGGGCCTTCTTCCGCCGGCGCGCTCACTCCCGGACAAGGAATCGCGCGGGTATGTCCGCTGCCAGAGGAGGCGCTGGCGGCGGCTGCGCGCGGCGGTGACCGCACCGCGCCTCCGCGAGGAAGACTGGATGTTTTTCCGGCTCAGGCCCGCGAACTTCCCGAGCGCGCGGCTGGCGGGTTTCTGCCGGCTGCTGCCGCTCTTTGCGGCAGGCGACGCGTTCGGGCGGATTCTCTCCGTGCTCCGGCATCCGCCTGCGCGAGCGCGGCGCGAGCTTGAGTCACTCCTGGCAATTCACGCGGAAGGCTTCTGGTCGCGCCACCTCCATTTTGGTGGACGGGGAGGGAGCGTGGCGCTCGGGCGCGAGAGGATACACGACCTGGCTGTCAACGCGTTCATACCCCTGGCGCTCCTGCGCGCCGGACTCACGCGGGACAGGCGGCTGGGGAGGAGTGCGCTCGCGCTCATGGGTGCGCTCCCCCGGAGCGCGCAGTCTGCGCCCCTCCGGGAAATGCGCATGCGCCTGGGGGGCACGCCGCCCGGAAGCCGCCTGGCGATCGAGGGGGCGCTGCGGCTCCGCGCCCGCTACTGCAACCGCTCCGGGTGCCGCCGCTGCCCCGCGATCAGAACGTCACGCCCACGGTCACCGGGACGTACGTCGACGTCGAGACGTCCGTGAATATCCAGGCGTACTTCACTTCCATGTAGAGCGTGATGCCCAGCTTCAGGTCGACCCCGAGCCCGAGGTCGACCGTCGTCCTGCCGCTCTGCGTGGAGGAGGGAAACGGGCTCCCGTGGACGCCCGCGATGGACGTCGTGATCGCATCCCGCGTCAGCCAGGCCTCGCCGATGCCCCCCGTGGCATACGGCGTGATGAAGGGGAGGGGGAGGATCGGCATCTTCCCGTTGATCGAAAGGGCGACGATGCCGAGCCCGCCGCCGCTGATGGAAATCTGGTCGGCCGCGGCGCCGAAGAGGGGGCGGAACGAATCGCGGAACTTGTTCTCGTCGATCCCGTAGTGGAGGTAGTCGCCGCTCAGGCGGAAGCTGACGATCATGAGGTTGGCGTCGATGTGCACGCCCGCCCCCCAGCCCACGCCGTAGGCGCTTGCGATCTGCTGGTTCACGCCGCTGACCGATGGCCCGGGGAAGCTCGAGCTCGTGAAGTTGGCCTGGACGCCGAAGCCGAACGACGGACCGAGCGCGAGCGCGCTCTGCGTGAGGAGGGCGCAGAGGGCGCCCGCGATGATGAGCCGTTGCATGGTGCGATCTCCTGAGGCGTTGTGGATGTCAGGTCTTCTGCTGCTTCTTCCGTGCCGCGGGGAACAGGATGTTGTTCAGGATCAGCCGGTAGCCGGGCGAGTTCCTGTGGAGCGACAGGTCGGTGGGAGGATTCCCGACCGCGTGCTGGTAGTCCTCCGGGTCGTGCCCGCCGTAAAACGTGAACGTCCCCCGCCCGAAGTTCCCGTGGAGATACTTCACCTGGTCCGTCCCCTGCTTCTCGGCCAGTATGGTGATGCTCGACTTGATGAGGCTCTTCCGGAACCCGGTGGTCTGTCCCATGAACCCTTTGATCACGTTCACGTGGTTCTGCGTGAGCATCGTCGGCACGGGATCGAACTTCGCGGAGAATTCGAACAGCGTGAAGTAATCGGTCTCCGGGTTCTGCGCTCCCAGCATGTCGCTGGGGGGATCGTCGATGTCGGAGTACTCGTAGCGCAGGGGGTTCCGCTCCACCGTGAAATTCGTGAAGGCGAGCGTCTTCGTGAAGTCGAGCTTCTCCTGGAAGTCGGGGTCCGGCGGGTCGCCGTCATACATGACGTCGCAGATGTCCGTGCGCTCGGCGGCAAGCGCGATGTCGAACGTATCGGTGGCCGAGCACATGGCGAACATGAACCCCCCGGCGGCGATGTAGCTCCTGATGGCGCGCGCCACCGCCTTCTTCAGCTCCGACACTTTCCGGAAGCCGAGCTTGTGCGCTTCCTGTTCGAGCTGCGCCACCTGCGCCTGGTACCACGCGGCGCCGGCAAAGGATGCGTAGAATTTCCCGTACTGGCCGGTGAAGTCCTCGTGATGCAGGTGGAGCCAGTCGTAGCCGGCAAGCTTCCCGGCAATCACCTCGTCGTCCCAGAGCTTGTCGTACGCGATCCCCGCGTAGTCGAGGGCGAGCGTGACGGCGTCATCCCACGGCTGGAACCCCGGGGGCACGTAGACCGCGACGCGCGGGGCCTTCTCCAGCCGTTCCACGTCCATGTTGTTGTCCTCGCGCTGCACTTCCGCGTAGATTGCGGATGCCTCCGCGGCGGACTCCCGGGTGAACGCAACGCCCCGCGCCAGGCACTCGCTCGCCACGAAGTCGTGCGCGTCCATCATAAACGATCCCCCCCGGTAGTTCAGGAGCCAGTCGATCTCCAGGCCGCGCTCCAGCGCCCTGTAAGCGATGCCGTACGCCTTCAGGTGATCCGTCTGCGTCAGGTCCATGGGGATCAGGATCTTGTCCTGACTGCAGGCGTGCGAAGCGCCCAGGAGCGCCAGCGCGAGAAGTGTCCGCCGCACCATGCTACGGCGCCTCCCCCCGCAGTTCCAGGAGCCGCCGGCGGGCGCGGTCCGCCAGGAGGGATTTCGGGTACTCTTCCAGCAGCCCTTCGTAGGCTGCGCGCGCCTTCACGTCATCATGCAGGCCGAACCGCTCCACCTCGGCCAGGTTGAACTCGGCGCGGTCGCACTCGATGCTGGTCGTCCTGAAATCCCGGAGCAGACGCTCATACGCAGCGACGGCGTCCTGGAAGAGTCCCGCCGCGGCTTCGAGCTCACCCACTCTCATCAGTGCGTCGTCCACAAGCGGGGCCGCGGGATAGTCGCCGATCACGGACTGAAATATCGACACCGCCTGCGTGTTTTTCCCCTGGCGTGCGAGGAAGTCGGCTCCCGCGAACCGGCGCAGCGCATCCGGGGCGGTCGAAGCGTTCTCCTGCAGGAAGGACTGGAGGCGGAGAGCGTCGTTGGCGTAGTCCGCCCTGAGGTTGACGGTGATGCCCGCAAGGCGTGCGGCGGCGGAATCGAACCGCCCGCCGAAGTAGTCGATCTCCGCCCTCCGGAAGACGGCCTCGTCGTGCTGGTCGGGGAGCGCCGCTCCGGCCCGCGCGACGTCGGTGAAGAGCGCGGCGGCCCTGCCGGTGTCACCCCGGGCGGTCTCGACTTTCCCCAGCATCAGCATCGCGTCGATGCGCAGCGTCCGGAGCGGGCCCGCCTCCTGCACCGCGTGCGAGAAGGATGCGGCGGCGCCGGCGAGGTCGCCGAACTTCCCGCTCTGGAGCGTGCCGATCTGGTACCACGACCGCGCGGCGTACTCGGTGCCCGGCCAGGCGGCGATGATCTCCTGGAACAGCCTGACCGCCCCGCCGTAGAGGGGCACCGCTTCCGTGGCGGGCGTTCCTCTCACCGGGGAGGAAAACGTGTCGGCGGCGGCCTGGAGCGACATCATGGCGCCGGCGTAGCCGTACTTTGCCACGGGAACCTGTGATGCGGGGAGCGGCGCCCGGAGCGCCTCCTGGTAGGCCCTGGCCGCGACGTCGAAGGCCCGGTCTCCCGCGGCGCGCGCGGCAAACTGCACGAGCTCGCCGCCGCGGGCGTTTTCCAGCGCGTCGATGTTCCGCTCAAGCGTGAGCGCGTCTTCGTACTTTTTCCCTTCCATGTCGAGCCACGCCAGGAGCCGCAGGAGCGTGAGGTCCTGTCTGTCCCCGAGCGCCCCGCGGATCACGCCCGCCACCGCACTCCGTGCGTCCTCGCGCCCCGTGATCTGCGCCAGGCGGCTCTGGACAAATGCGAGCTGCGCGGGGTTTGCGGCCAGCCACCGGAGGTATTCCGCGGTCGCCCCGGCGTAGTCCATCGTCGAGGAAAGGAGCTGGGCAAGTTCGAGCGTGAAGAGGCTCTGATCGCCGGTCGCGTTGCGCCCCCGCCTGTACACCGCGGCGGCGCGGTCCAGCAGCCGGTTCTCGGCGAGCACGGAGGCGACAATTCTGTACGTCATCGGGTTGGAGGGATCGGTGGCAATGGCGGCGTCCCACGCCGCGGACGCCTCCTGTTCCCTGTTTGCCCTGTAGTAGACGCTGCCGAGGACTGCGTGAAGACCCGGGTCGCGGGGCGCGCGCGCCAGGCGCCGCTGCAGGAGCGCAATCACCTGGTCGTACCGCTTGAGCTGCATCCACGTGCGCTGGACGGCGTCCAGGAGCACGATGTTCGTGGAATCGCCTGCAAGAAGCCCGTCGTAGAGAGCCGCCGCGCGCTCGTAGTCGCCCGCCTGTTCCAGTCCCTGGGCGAGCCGAAACTTTGCATCACGGTCGGACGTTTGAGAGCAGGCGGCGCACGGGAGGACGGCGATGCAGAGCGCGGCCGCGCAGGCGATCAGGGCTCTGCGCCGGGCGGAGGCCCGTCTGTTGACCGCCAGAGGGGTTTTGCGTACCTTGAAACTGAGAATAGAGGGGCCTCCATCACGCACGTGACATCTCCGCGCAGCATCGCCATCCTCGGGTCGACGGGCTCGATCGGCCGCAACAGCCTGGAAGTGATCGCCGCGTTCCCTGACCGCTTCCGCGCGGCGTATCTCTGCGCCCACAGGAATATCGACCTTTTGCGCGAGCAAATCAACCGCTTCCGGCCGCGGGGGGTGGTGGTGCTTGACGGCGCACGGGCGGATGCGCTGCGCCGCTCGCCGGTGCCGGGCACGGAAATCCTGGAGGGACTGGACGGGCTCCTGGAGATCGTCAGCCGCGATGACGTGGACATGGTGCTGAGCGCGCTGGTCGGGTTTGCGGGTCTCAGGCCGACGCTCCGCGCGCTCGAGGCCCGCAAGGACGTTGCGCTGGCCAACAAGGAGACGCTCGTGGTGGGCGGCGAGCTGATCATGGCGGCCGCCCGCGCCGCAAGCGTGCAGCTCCTCCCCGTCGACAGCGAACACAGCGCGATCTTCCAGTGCCTGCGGGGGGAAGATGCGCGCGCGGTGGCGCGGCTTGTGCTCACCGCATCCGGCGGCCCGTTTCTCAATGTCCCGCGCCGGAATTTCCCGTCCGTCACCGTTGCGGAGGCGCTCAATCACCCCACGTGGCGCATGGGCGCGAAGATCACGATCGATTCCGCGACGCTGATGAACAAGGGGCTGGAGGTGATCGAGGCGTACTGGCTGTTCGGCATTCCGCCGGAGAAGATCGAGGTCGTTGTCCACCCCCAGTCCGTGATCCACTCGATGGTGGAGTTCGTGGACGGATCGATGAAGGCGCAGATGGGGATGCCGGACATGAAGCTCCCCATCCTCTACGCGCTGGCGTACCCGGACCGCCCGCCTGCCGCCGCCCGCAGGGTGGATTTTGCCACGCTCGGTGCCCTGACGTTCCAGGCGCCCGACATGGAGAAGTTCGAGTGCCTGGGCCTCGCGTTCCGGGCGCTCCTGGCCGGGGGCACCGCGCCGGCCGTGATGAACGCGGCAAACGAGGTTGCGGTACAGATGTTCCTGGACGGGGAGATTCCGTTCTCGGCAATCCCCGGGGTCATCCGGGACGCGCTCGACCGGCACGCACCGCTCCACGCGTTCACGCTCGATGACCTGGAGCGGATCGACGGCGACACCAGGCGACAGGCGCGGCGGGCGCCGGCCACGACACTCACCTGACGGAACGCACATGGGGTTCGTGAAGACGGTTCTGGATTTTGTTGTGACGCTGGGCGTGCTGGTGTTCGTCCACGAGTTCGGCCATTTTCTCGCGGCCAAGCTGTGCGGCATGCGCGTGGACCGGTTCTCGATCGGGTTTCCCCCGCGGGCGTTCGGGAAAAAAATCGGGGAGACCGACTACTGCGTCTCCTGGCTCCCGGTCGGGGGCTACGTGAAAATCGCGGGGATGGTGGACGAGAGCATGGACGTTGAATTCATGGAGCGTCCCCCCGAGCCGTGGGAATTCCGCTCCAGGCCGATCTGGCAGCGGATGGCCGTGCTGTCGGCCGGGGTGGTGATGAACCTCATCCTGGCGCTCGTCATATTCTGGGGCGTGCACTATGCCGCGGGCAGGACGCTCCGCGAGACGACGGAAGTCGGCTATGTCGCCGGGGGAAGTCCGGCCGCGCGCGCGGGGTTCATGGCGGGCGACAGGATACTCTCCGTCGACAACAGCGCCGTCAGCGCATGGGAACCGATGCTCGACGCGCTGGAGGAGGGTGAAGGGAGCGCGGCGGTCGCCGTGCACCGCCCGGGAGGCGACACGGTCCTTGCCGTCCCGCGGCAGATGCTGCGCGAGGCGGGCACGGCGGGACCCGGACTTGTGCCGGCGGGGACGGAGATCGCCGTGGGCCCCCCCGAGCCGGGAAAACCCGCGGAGGCGCTGGGTCTGCGGGCACAGGATGTGCTCGTGGCGATCAACGGCACGCCGATCCGCGATCTGCAGACCGTGCTCCAGATCGTGCGCCAGAACGCGGGAAAGCAGATACTCATCCAGTGGCGGCGCGGGACCGAGGCGATGAGCGGCACGACGGTCCCCACCGCCGACGGCCACATCGGGATTCCCATCGGGGAGAGCTACAACGGTCCCCGCACGCACATCTCGTATTCACTCCTGGGAGCGCTCCCGGCGGGAGCCCGGTACATGGTGTTTGTCACGGTCAGCTTCGCCCAGCAGATGTGGCAGCTCGTCACCGGGAAGGTGTCGTTTGCCGCGTCGGTGGGGGGGCCGATCAAGATTGCCCAGCTCGCCTCGCAGTCATCGGACCTGGGGCTGATGACGTACCTGAGCTTCATGGCGCTCCTGAGCATCAACCTGGCCATCATCAACATCCTCCCCTTCCCCGCGCTGGACGGCGGGCATCTTTCGTTCCTGGTCTACGAGGCGATATTCCGGAGGGAAGTCCCGCTGAAGGTCAAGCTGGGTCTGCAGAAGGCCGGCATTGTCGTGCTGCTGGCGTTCATGGCGTTTGTCGTCGTCAACGACATCATCCATTTCTGAGGCGGCGCGCTACCAGCGCGCCGTCGCCAGGAACGAATCCAGCACGGTGAAGATCTCGCGCGCCGCATCCCGCGGCGCGTTGCCGCTCACCAGTGCGGTGACCGCATACACGCTCTCCCCCGCCGTCACGAGCACAGTCCTCGTCCTGTCCCCCGACCCCGTGTATTCCAGGTCGTAGCTGACCGCGTCCTTCCCCCCCGCCGTGATGCGGTCCGGCAGGCGCGTGACCATCCCGGGACGCCGCGAGGTCTCCAGCGCGGCCGTCAGCCTGGCAACTTCGATCAATCCCTCCGTGCCGAGATCCCCCGGGTCGACCGCCTGCATGTGCAGCCGGCGCACGGTCAGGCTCCCCGCGAAATCACCGCGCATGAGCCAGAGGCGGCACTCGGCGGACAGCGAATCCTCCCCTGCATCGAACCATCCCGCCGGCATGCGGTAACGGATGCTCCCGTCGCGCGAGACGAATGTGGGGGCCGCCGGGGACGATGCGGCACTTCCGTTCCTGGCGGCGCATCCCGCCTCCAGCAGCGCAGCGCAGGAGAGGAGCATGCATGCGAGGAATGTGGTCCGGGTCGGGGGGGACGTCACGGTGCGGAGCGGATCACTCGGCGGAGCGCTTGTACTGATCCGCCTCGAGCGTGAACATGATGGAGATGCGGTGTGTGTTGTCGAGCTGATCGGCGCCGCCGAACCTGGCGAAGGAGTAGTCGATGTTCAGCTTGGGGAAGTGGACTCCCGCGCCCAGCGTCAGCTGCTTGACGTCGCTGTACCCGACGCGCAGGGCCACGAGGTCGCGGAACGCGTATTCGAGTCCCCCGTGCAGGTCCAGGCTCACCGGTCCGACGTGCGCGCTGGACGCCGTCTGACGGTTCTCGAACCGGACATCGCCGTCGAGCGCCGGCGTGATCCGGCCTCCCGGCGCGTCCAGGAAGTACGCCGCGCCGAGCTTCAGCGTCGGCGCAATGAGCTCGTTGCGCCCCGTGCTCCAGGCGACCAGCGTGGTTGTCACGTCCTGCGCGTTGGCGCCCAGCGCCAGGTTCTCCAGCGGGCTGTACCAGACGCCGATGTCGAACCCGATCCCCATGGCGCTGTATTCTGCAAGATCGCGGCGGATCAGCTTCACGCTGGCGCCGTACGAGAAGCTTTCCGACTGCCGGCGGGCGTAGCTGAAGTAGACGGCCCAGTCGGCCGCGTTGAAGTATGTGACGCGCGACGGATCGATGCGGGTGAACTGCGCGGGATCGTATGTGACGTTGCCGTTGGCGTCCACGCCGGCGTTGCGCGTGTCGGCAATGTCGTCCACGCCGACGCGGATGACGCTCAGGCCCAGGCTCGTCTTCTCCCCCACGGGGATGGCCACCGCGCCGTAGTCGTTGTTCACCAGGCCGCCGAACTCGGCGTCGTGCATGAGGATGAACTGCGGATAATCGATGCGGGCGAGTCCCGCGGGATTCCAGTAGCCGGCCGTGACGTCCCCCGCGAGCGCGGCGAAGGCTCCCCCCATCCCCAGGGCGCGCGCGCCCACGCCGAGCGAGATAAACTCACCGGCATACTTGGCCACCACCGTCTGCGCCTGCGCGTTGCCCGCGGCAAGCCAGAGCGAGAGCACCGCCGTGGTGATCTGTCCGACGCGTCGTTTCATCATCAGTAACATCCGAAAAAGGGGCCCGAGAGTCAACCTCACATCGGCTCGGCCCCGAGCTCGCGCTTCATGGCGGCGATGACCGGGTGATCGCCCGCACCGCCCCCGGAGGGTGGATCGCCCGGCGGCGGAGCGTCCCCGCCCCCCCCCGTCACCTCCACCCGCACGCCGTACCGCTGGTGAAAGACGCTCTGAAATATGTCGGCAAGTGCGTCCCTGTTCTTCTCGATGAGCGAGCGCTGGAACTCGTCCGCCACGCCGAGCCGGACGATCCCCTTTTCCAGGCCGAGGAGCGCCGCGTTTTCCAGTGCCGGCCAGAGGGAGATCTTTTTCGTGCGGACTTCGCCCAGGAACTCTCCCCACCGCATCGTCAGCTCGCCGGCAGGCCGGGGCGCCCCGGGCATCGGCGCTCCGGGTGCCGCCGCTGCCGCGGGGGTCGGAGGAACCGGCGGTACGCGCGCCGGTGCGGGAGCCGGCGGGGGGGCGGGTGAAGCCGCCCCCGCCATGAGGTCGTCGAGTTTCCTGATCAGCTCCCCCACGTCCTTCGCGCGGGGGAGCGCAATCATCTGGACAACGTCCGCCTCCAGGCGGAAGCGCGGCTGGCTTGTCCAGCGGAGCGCGGATTCCGTGCCGGCGACGAGCCGCTGCAGGCGGAGCAGATCGGTGACGCTGAACGCCGCGGCGGCAGCCGCGTAGTGCTCGCGCGCCGTGTCCGCCGCTTCGATCAGCGAGGTGGCGCCCGTCGTTTTCGCAATCAGCAGGTTGCGCAGGTGTTCGATCAGTCCCCCGAGGAACTCCCGCAGGTCGTGTCCCCCGCGCATGACCTCGTCGACCAGCGCGAGTCCCGCGGCGGCGTCCCCCGCGGCGATGATGCCGGTGAGTCGGAAATAGACTTCCTGGTCCACCAGGTTGAGCGCGTCCACGATCTTCGCCCGCGTCACCCCTGTCCCGCACAGGGCCACGACCTGGTCGAAGAGGCTCTGCGCATCCCGCAGCGAGCCGTCCCCCCGCCGCGCAACCAGGAGCAGGGCCTCCGGCTCGACGCTCAGGCCTTCCGCCTGCGCGATCGCCGCGAGGTTGGCGGCGATTTCCTCCGTCCTGATCCTGCGGAAATCGAACCGCTGGCAGCGGGAGAGGATCGTCGCCGGCACCTTGTTGATTTCCGTCGTCGCGAAGATGAAGAGGATATGCGGGGGAGGCTCTTCGAGCGTCTTCAGGAGGGCGTTGAACGCCTCCTTGGTGAGCATGTGGACTTCGTCGATGATGTACACCTTGTAGCGCCCGCGCGTCGGCGCGTAGCGGACGGATTCGCGCAGGTTCCTGATTTCCTCCACGCCGCGGTTGGACGCGCCGTCGATCTCCAGGACATCAAAGCTCCGTCCCTCGGTGATCTCCCGGCAGCTCTCGCACGCGTTGTCGGGATTCTGATCCACGGGGGAGCTGCAGTTGACGGCCTTCGCCAGCAGCCGCGCCGTGGTGGTCTTGCCGACCCCCCGCGGTCCGCTGAAGAGGTAGGCGTGCGCAATCCGGCCGGCGGCGAGCGCATTGCGCAGCGTGGTGATGATGTGCGCCTGGCCGGCGACATCCTCGAACCGCATCGGGCGCCACTTCCGCGCCGAGACGATATACTCGCTCATGCGCTCCTCCGCTTCGCGCGGGGGCGCGGGAACACGTGGGGCAGCCCCTCTTCGATCGTGCCGACGGGGATGAGCGTGAGCCCTTCCTTCACCTTCGCGGGGATCTCCGCCAGGTCCTTCTCGTTCTCCCGCGGGATCAGCACGCGCGCGATGCCGTTGCGCTGCGCGGCAATCAGCTTCTCGTTGAGCCCGCCGATGGCGAGGACGTCGCCGCGGAGCGTGATCTCCCCCGTCATCGCGATGTCGCTGCGCGCGGCCTTCCCGCTCACGGC
>Ga0335071_10001538_pt1 | contig 24867 bp, 23 predicted proteins | sample Lox_Sample_15_FD_206724 | JGI IMG/M metagenome (GOLD analysis project Ga0335071, IMG submission 206724) | Soil microbial communities from Loxahatchee National Wildlife Refuge, Florida, United States - Lox_Sample_1.5 | ecosystem: Environmental > Terrestrial > Soil > Wetlands | place: USA...
CGGCGCCCATTTGCCCAACAACGTGAAACTCTTCAGATCCATCCGCACCCGCTTTGCCCTTGGCTCGGCCGTCCTGGTGGTCGGCCTGCTGGCCGCCTTCGGGGTGATGTTCTACGTGTTCCTCAGCCGCTCGCTGGCTGGGGAACTCGACCTGTCGTTGGCCGACAGCGCCGCCCGCACCGGCGCCGGCCTGCAGGTGGTCTCCGGCACGATCGTCCCGCCAGTCCCGGGCAAGCCTGCCGACATGTACGAGGAGGGCGGCCCGACGGTGATCGTGCTCTCCGCCACGGGCCAGGTGCTCGAAGTGGACGGGAGCTTCAGCCAGGTGTCGTTGCCGCCGCGCGGCACCGGCGCGGCCGGCAGCTTCGTGACCCTCTCGCTGCCCGGCGCGTCCGCCCCGCTGCGGGTCTACTCGCTGGCGGTGGTGCGCGGCGGAGAGGTGGTCGGCTGGGTCCAGGCCCTGCAGAGCCTGGGGCCGCTGCAGCAGACGCTGCACGTCGTGCTGCTGGTCCTGCTGCTCGGCGGGCTGCTGCTGGCGGCGGTGGCCGGCTTTGGCAGTTTTGTCCTGGCCGGCCGCGCCCTGGCGCCGGTCGACGCCATCGCCCGCACCGCGACGCGCATTTCCTCCCAGGACCTTTCCGCCCGGCTGGTGATCCCCGACACCCACGACGAGCTCAGCCGCCTGGCATCCACCTTCAACGACATGCTTGCCCGCCTGGAGCGCAGCTTCCAGCGCGAGCGCCAGTTCACCGCCGACGCCTCGCACGAGCTGCGCACGCCGCTGGCCGCCATGCAGGCCATCCTGACGGTCATGCGCCAGGGCGAGCACCCGGCCGGCGAGTACCGCGCTTCTCTGGACGACCTGGCCTCCGAGACCGAGCGCCTGCAGACCCTGGTGGAGGACCTGCTGCGCCTGGCGCGCAGCGAGAACGGCGGCGCCCGCCGTCTCGAGCCGCTCGACCTGACCGTCCTGCTCAGCGACGTGGTCGAGACCCTGCGCCCGCTGGCGGTCTCCAAGGGCCTGGCCCTGGAGTGCGACCTGTCACCCAGCCTGCCCTTTACCGCCGACCCCGATGCCCTGATCCGCCTGTTCGTCAACCTGATCGACAACGCCATCAAGTACACCTTCGCAGGCAGCGTGACGGTGACCGCCCGGTGCATCGACGACACGATCTGCGTCGAGGTGGCCGACACCGGCATCGGTATCCCGCCCGAGCACCTGCCCTATATCTTCGAGCGCTTCTACCGCGTGGAGGCCGGGCGGGCGGCGGGCGGCGCCGGTCTGGGCCTGGCCATCTCCCGCCAGCTGGCCCGCTCGGCGGGCGGCCGGATCGAGGTGCGCAGCACCCCGGGCATCGGCTCGACCTTCACAGTCTATTTTCCGGATTAGCGTCCCCGGCCAACCGCCGTCTGAGCCGCGCACCGGCTTTCGTTCCGCCCCGCAGGAAAGGAGTAGGCATGTCCAGGATCGACCCGCTCGTGAAGGAGTTCCTTGCCCAGAAGAAGATCGCCGTGGTCGGCGTGTCGGACCGGCGCGACACCGGCTGTAATACGGCCTACGCCCGCTTCAAGCAGGCCGGCTACCGGGTCTTCGCCGTCAACCCGCGCCTGCCCCGCTACGCCGGCGACCCGTGCTACCCGGACTTGAAGGCCCTGCCCGAAAAGCCCGACGCCGTCTTCATCCTGGCCAACCCTGGGGTGAGCGAGCAGATCGTGCGCCAGTGCGTCGAGCTGGGCGTCGGCCACGTCTGGATGCACTGCATGCTCGGGGTCCGGCCGGGCAGCATGTCCGGCAGCACCAGTGTCTCGGCCGAGGCGGTCAAGCTGTGTCGGGAGAACGGCATCCAGGTCATCCCTGGCAGCTGCCCCAACCAGTTCCTCGACCCGGATGGCGGGCACAAGCTGATGCGCGGCCTGTGGGGCCTGCTCGGCTTCCTGAACCTCCCTGACTGAGCCCCGCCTTCCCCCACCCGATCGAAAACGAAGCAGGTCCCGCCTTTTGCGGGACCTGCTTTTCTTGCGGGCCGATTTGAGTCTCACCCGGGCAGCCCAGGCTCTTTCGGGGCCTACCCCGGCCGCTCCGGGGCCTGCCCGCCGCGGACGACCAGCACGGAACAATCCGCGTAATGGACCAGTTTGCGCGAGACACTGCCCATCATCCACGACTTGATCCGGCCCAGGCCGCGCGAGCCAGTAATGACCAGGTCGACCTTCTGCTTCCGGGCGTATTCGAGGATCTCGGTCGCCGCGTCGCCGCGCTTGAGCAGCCCGCCGGCGGTCCGGCCGAGGGCCTGCAGCTCGGCGACGGTGCGGTCCAGAAGCGCCTGTCCCTCGGCCTCCTCCTGGGCGCGCAGCTCGGCCTCCTGCTTCGACACCGGCAGCGGCGTGCCGGCGATCAGCTCGCCGTAGGGCGGGTTGGGCACGACGATCGGGATTGGCGGCGGCGGCAGGACGTGCATCACCTTCAGGTGGGTCGACTGCGGCAGCGGCAGCCGGCCCAGGTAGGCGACCGCCAGCTGGCTGGTGGGCGAGCCGTCCGTGACCAGCAGGGCGTGACCCAGCGGTCGGTAGGGGGCGCGCACCACCAGCACCGGGCAGCAGGCGTACTCGACCACCTGCTGCGCCACCCCGCCGAGCAGGATGCCGAATGTTGCCCGCAGCCCTTTGGCCCCGACCACGATCAGGTCGGGGCGCTGCTCCCCGGCGTACTCGACCACCTTCTCGGCCGGCGAGCCGAGCAGCAGCTCCGCATGGGCCTGCCAGCCTTTGAGCCGCAGCCGGGCGCAGGTCTGTTCGAGGGCCTGCTCCAGCGCCGAGAGATCCCCGGCCTGGGTGGCGGCGAAGACCCGCAGCACGGTGACCGGGTTCCCAGCCGGGAGCGGCAGGTCCTCCAGCAGGGCCAGCGCGGCGCGGGCGTGCTCCGAGCCGTCGTCCGCCAGCAGGATGTGGAACCGTTCTTGCTTTTCTTCAGCCAGCATGGGCCACCTCCTTTCCAGTCAACCCATTCCCGGCAGTCTTTGTTTCCCCCGCCCGCACGGAGCGGCGCTCCGCTTACGGTGTGCGTTTGACGAATTCCTCCAGGGCCTCCTGCGCCCGGCGGTCGATCAACGCGTAGTTGCTCGGCTCCAACGCCACCCGCTCCGCCTCGAGATGATCCTTGATGATGCGGAGCAGGGCGCGCGTGAAATGCCGCCCGACCTTGCCCACGTCGCGGATCAGCCAGTCGGCCGAGCCAGTTACCGGGACGGGCACCTGCGGGGGCAGCGGGCGCCGCAGCACGTCCGGGGTCAGGCGTTCGAGCAGCCCGGCGTGCGGCGGGGGCAGGATGGCGCAGGTCTCGTGTACGCCGGTCAGGCGCTCGTTGTTGAAGAGCGGCTGGTAGGACATGCGCGCCTGCTCGGGCAGGAAGCTGCCGCGCCAGCGCGAGGTCCGGGCGCGGCGCAGGCGCGGCCAGTCCCGGTCGAGGGCGTGCAGGGCATCCAGGTTGGCCCGGTAGAAATCCAGGGCCGGCAGCCGGCCGGCCATCAGGCCGCGCAGGCTGCGGATCATCTCCTCCTGCATGCGGTCGATCTCGAGCAGGGCGGCGATGGCGTAGAGCTCGTACCCGTTCGGCAGGGTGTTGATCGAGAGCAGCATCCGGACGGTGGCCTGCAGCGCCTCCGGCAGCCGGTGCAGCCGTTCGAGCTGCGGCCGGGCCACCTCGCGCAGGATCCCCAGGATGGACTGCGGGGTTTCGTCCTCGTCCAGCAGGTAGGGGACCTTGGCGGAGGCGTCACCGGCGGCGCGCACCATCTCGATCAGGCGCGCGTCGTTGGGGTAGGCGGCGGCAAGTTGTGCGATCTTGGGGAAGTCGAGCGGCCCGATGGCGGCCGATCTCAGGCAAATGTCCACGAAGGGAGGCAGGGGGCTGAGAATTGAGAAGCGCCCCGTATCGATCGCCGCACGACGCTGGTCGATCCTGCGCATACCATCCTCCGTATGCTGACTGTGCTCTCATTCTAGCACGGCGGAAGACAAGATACCAGCGCGAGCGCAGCTGGGAAGCGCAGGAAGCTAATCGTGGTCGGGTGGATGCACCGCCAGGTAGGCACGCGCTGGCCAGGCCCCGAACCAGCCCTCGCCCGGGCCGATGCGCGGGTACAGGCCGAGCAGCTGTGTGCGCCACCCCGGGTCCAGGCACTCCAGGTCCGGGCGGGCGACCCGGCCGAGCAGGCGGTCGTCGAGGGCGACGAACTTGTGATCGCCGTCGCCGCGGCGGAACATGCCGCACAGGTGCCCGAGCAGGATCTCACCGGCCTGCGGGTTCCCGTCCGTGACCAGCAGCACGTCGAAGTGCGGCTGGGGCGGCGCGCCCAGCCCGCCGATCCAGCCGTAGGCGCCGCGGAAGCCGCGGGCGTAGATCAGGGAACCAATATCCGTGCGCTGGAAGCTGCCCGTGGCCGGATCGTATTCCAGCCGGCAGGGCTCATCGCCCGGCTGCTCGACCACCACCCAGAAGCGGTCCGGGAAGTCCGCATGCAGCACCACCGTCTTGGCATCCATCTCCCCGCCTTTCCCATTTCGTGAGTCAGCCGGAACGCTGGTCAATTCTGCCAGAAGGGACACACATCTCGGGGTTCGTAAAAATGACTCTGCCAGCTGTGGGATTGATCTCCCAGGTAGTGCAGGATTTCGTCCGGGTGGGCAGAGGCATAGTCGATGGCGCTCTGGCACGCCCGGGCGGGATCGCCGGAGGACAGCAGCTCGTCCCAGAAGGCGCGCCCCATTTCGGCGTACGCCGCGCCCGGCTGACCGGCTGGATAGCCGGACTGCAGCGCCCGGTAATCGGCCTCGGCCTGGGGCTGCTGGCCTTCGAGCAGGTCGAGCAGCATGAGCCGGTAGAAGGCGTAGGCGCTCAGGTTGGGGCGCTCGGCCGGGTCGGGCGGCGCGGGGATCGGGGTCGGCCCCCCCAGGCTGTCCCGGGCCGCGATCCGGGTGGCGTCGAACTCCTGGCCGGGCCAGCCCAGGAGCTTGTCGGAGGTGAGGACCTGCCGATAGAGGGCGCGGGCGCGCTCGAGCCAGCCATGCAGGGCGGCTGCGTCGGCATCCTGGACGGCCTCGTAGCGGTAGGTGGCCGGCTCGAAGTGGATGTCGGACAGGACAAAGCTGGCACCGTTCCAGCGGTAGGTGGTGGTGGCGACACGCCAGGGACCGAAGTATGGAGATTCGGCATGGTAATTGATGCCACCAGTCAAAACCAACTCCCAGGTGTCGTCCCCGGCCGGTTGGAGCCGGTAAGATTGGGCCTGGTCGTCCGTCTCGGGCAGCGCCGGCAGGCCGGAGATCGCGATCCAGCCGTCATCGATCTCGTCGTTGCCGGCGAACCAATCATCCGAGAAATCCTGCGGGCTGACCAGGTTGCGGAACGTCTCCCCGTCCCACTCCAGGATCTGATACTCGCGGACCGGAATGACTGACGCCTCGTCGGGCCGGTACACCACCAGCTCCGGCAACCCATCCAGGTTCATATCCTGAACGAAAAGGATCCATGGCGCGATCTCGATGTCCGGCGGCAGGACGGCTGCCGTGAAATATTTTTTATCTTTACAGGTGAAAATGCGCAGGTGCGAATCGTAAACGACCAGCTCCGGCACACCGTCGCCGGTCAGGTCCTGCACCTGGAGGATTGGGCCCAGGTGGACCTGGTCAAGGTAGCGTATCAACCCGGCCACGCTTCCCCCTGCGTTGAGGTAGGCCAGCAGGTCCGGCTCGAGGTCCCAGGTGGCAGGGTCTGTGATGGCATTCGGGAGCGTCAGGGAAGGCTTGACTGACGGGTCTACAGGCGGACACTGCGCCCTCGCCTGCGGCGTGACCGTCACGGCGGAGCGGGGATCGTAGGTGGGGGTTTGGGCTGGCGTGGGGAGGAAAAGGGTCGGCTTGGCGGCCGGACTGGGGCTCTGTGTGGATAGCCGGGTGGGCGAAGCCGTCGCCGGGAGGACGGTCGGGCTGGGGCTCTGCGCGGGGGGCGGCGTGGGCATAGCTGTCGCCGGGACGGCAGCAGTGAACGAACAACCCCAGACCAGCAAGGCGAAGGCCGGCAGCAGGCGGAGCAGTTTCCCGCTCCGCTCCAGCGGCTGTCGATTCAGACTTTCATGATCCATTCCCCGCCTCCTTGTCTAAAGAAACAGGATCCCCTACTCCTCCCCGAAGAAATCGAAGCCGGCGCGGCGGAAGGAGTCGATGATCCGGGCGTTGAGCTTGACCATCTCTTCGGCCGGGTAGCGAAAGCGGAACAGGAACTGGGCGTTGTTGCTGATCTCCAGGCGGGTCATCTCCTTCATCGTCATGCGCGACCAGCCGTCGCCGCCCTGCTTGTCGGCCTCGACCGCCTCGATGAAGGCCTTCTCGAGATAGCTCTCGTCCTTGCGGTCGAAGGCGCCGTACTTGGCATCGAAGGCGGCGGCGATCTCCGCGTCGCTCGAGGCGCGGTACTTCTCGCGGTGGACGATGACCTCCGGCTTCAGCTTGGGGATGCGGTGCGGGACCGTTTTGGGGTAGCCCAGCGTCAGCACCATCAGCGGCAGGACGTGCTCGGGCAGCTCGAAGACCTCCCGGGCGGCGCCCACGTTGGACTGGATCGTGCCGACGTAGACCGAGCCGATCCCCAGGCTTTCGGCCAGCACGGTCACGGTCTGGGCGGCAGCCATCAGGTCGGCGTAGGCGATCAGGAAGTGCGAGAAGGCGCGCTCGCCCAGGAACTCGGTATCGTTCAGCGCCGCCCAGCGCTTGACCCGGTGGAAATCCAGGCAGAAGATCATCGACAGCGGGGCGTTCCTGACCCACGGCTGCTCCCCGACCAGCTCGGCCAGCCTGGCCCGGTTCTCCGCCGCCTGCACCAGCACGATCGAGAGCGGCTGGATGTTTCCGCCGCTGGGGGCGTTGTTCGCCGCCTGCACCAGCCGGTCGACGATCTCGTCCGGGATGGGGCGCGCCTCGAAGTTGCGCACCGAGCGCCGTTGCATCAACAAATCAAACAGGTCCAAACATCACCTCTTTTTATTGAACGGCCTGCCGGCTGCGCCCGAGCAGCCTCCAGGCGAACAGGAACTGCCAGAACATGAACGGGATCAGCGCGCAGCGCTGGATCAAGCCCATCCAGGGGGCGAAGGCGGCTGCCGCGGCAGGCGCCTTCGAGACGGCGGTGAAGAACAGCACCCCGCCGGCCTCGACGATCCCCAGCACCAGCGTCCAGACGTAGAAGCCGCGCCAGTTCGGGTCGCGGCGGAAGCGGCCCAGGTAGACGAAAATGATGACCGGCATCAGCAGGAAGACGAAGCCGCCTGCCAGGCCGTGGATCGTGCCGTGGACGGTCATCTGGCTGACAGGCGTGCCGGTCGGGTCCATGACGAACGGGCCGGAGATGAGGAACAGCCCGCCTACGACGGTCAGCAGGATTCGCCCGGCGCGCGGCCCCCTGCCGGCCGGGAACTCGAGCGCCAGGCCGAGCGTGAAGACCAGCAGCAGCAAGCCCAGGACGATGAAGTTGGTCATCTGGATCGGGCCGCGCGGGCCGAGCGACAGGGCGCTGATGTACATGCTCAGCGGGTCGTAACCGGGACGCAGCGAACCCTCGACGGTGAAAACCCCCACGAAGAGCAGCGGGGCCAGCAGGCCGGCCCAAGCCGCCCACACGCGCAGGTTTGATTTGTTCATCCTTCACTCCCTTTCATATGGATTTCGCACGGTCCGGCACCAGGCCGCACCACGAGCTGCAGGTCAGCCCGTGCGGGCCGGTTTCGGCCACGACCGGGCTGGCGTGCGCCAGCGGGTGTCGGCGGGCGAAGTCGTGGTCGATGTTGGTCAGGACCAGCGGCAGCATGGCAGTATAGATCCCGCCGTGCGCCACCAGGACCAGGTTCTGGTCCGGCGGACCTCCGCTGGCGAGCAGGCCCTCAATCAACGGCACGAAGCGCTGGCGGATCTGCTCAAAGCTTTCCCCGCCGGGCAGGCGGGCGTCGAGCTCGTGCCGCTCGAACCAGGCCTCCTGAACGCGGCGATGCTGCTCCCAGCCGGCGGGGTCGGTGGTGCCCTCGTAAACGCCGACGCTCCACTCGCGCAACGCCTCGCTGACCTCGAGCGGCGCCGCCAGCCTTTCAGCCAGGATCTCTGCCGTCTGGCGGGCGCGCAGCACCGGGCTGGTGAAGATGCGCTCCACCCAAAGGCCCTCCAGCTCGCCCGCCAGCTGGCGGGCCTGCACCACGCCGGCCTCGGTCAGCGGATGGCGGCCATCGGTGTTGCAGAACTCGTGCAGCCGGTTGGCGGTGCTTTCGCCGTGGCGGACGAAGTACAGCTTCATCGCCTAGGGATGCGGGTAGAGCGTGCTGATCTCCGGGCTCTGCGGCAGGTAGAGCACGCAGACGCGCGTCTCCGGCTCGATGTCGGGGTGGAGGAAACTGAGCGTGGTCACGCTGCCCTGATGCTCCTGCCCGTTGGCGGGAAAAGTGTAGCTGATCGTCCAGGGGTTGCGCCCGTTGACCTGCACGTTGGTGTTCTCCTCGACCTGCAGGACGCGCCCCTCGACCGGCACGCCCACCTGCAGGACGTCCACGATTTTGCGCGCCTCCTTGTAGCGCCAGTAGCCGACGCCGATCGCGCCGCCCAGGAAAAGCAGCCCGAGCAGGGCCATCGGGATGCCCACGAAGGCGGTGATGATCCCCAGGGTCAGGCCGCCTCCGGTGACGAAGAAGATGCCTCCCAACAGGGCGAAGACGAAGGCCGTGATCGCCCATCCGTCCGAGGTCAGCAGCTTCCAGGCATAGCTGTTGGGCACCGGGCGCGGCGGCGGAGGCGGCACCGGGATCGCATTCGAATCGTGAGCGGCCGGGGCGTGTCCTGGGGAAGAGGTCGGCCCCTGCGCCGCGGGCGGGACCGGCAGCGGGCCGCCGCAGTTGGAGCAGTTGGGCTGGAATTGGGTGTGCGAGGTACCGCACCAGGGACAGGTGACCATGGACTTTCCCTTTCGGTTGTGAGAGTCAGGTCATGCGGGCTGCGTGACCTGGGATGGCCTCAGCCGGCGCGGCTCTTGCGCCCGAGGGTCAGCTTGCGGGCGTACGCCCCGATCAGGCCGAGGGCGGCGCCGCAGATTGCCCCGAAGATGCCCAGCAGGGCGAAGAAGGGCAGCCGGGACACCAGCGGGGCGCTCCCGGCATAACCGGCGAGCATGAAGAGGAAGGAAAGTATGAAACCGTACGCCGCGCCATTAACCCAGGCCGTTCTTCCGCCGCTCCAGAAGCCGAGCGCCAGTCCCACGATCGCCCAGGGGATCAGGCTCAGCCAGGAACCGACGAACAGGTAGCGTGAGCAGAGAATACCGAGCACCGCCCCTGCCAGGGCGGATAGGAGCAATTTCAACATGATCGTGGATCTCCTCATCATTGATTGATCATTGTCAGCCGTGCTGGATGACCTGCATGGATAACGAGTTCGAAGCCATCACCACGGCGACCGTGATCGCCTCGTAAAGCTCGGCGGTGACCAGATCATACTCCTGCTGCCCCTAGGGGGCGTCCTTGTTCCGGCAGCGGACGAACATGAGCGCCCCGACGTGCTGAAAGGCGGGGTTGGACGACAGGTCGACCTGCCCGCCGTGCAGGAATAAATTCCCGTGGGCTAGCGACGTGATGCTCCGGGCCAGCTCGCCGTGCACGGAGGCGTCGCCTTCCCTGCGTCGCCCGCAGCGATCGCGCTCCGGGCGGGTGTCGGGGTACTATACCCCAGTTTCCGGCCGGGGAAAAGCCCGCCGGCCGGCCGTGCGGCCGCATCGGCGTCGCGGTGGTAAGGATCGAAAGCGCTGAAAGGCATGCGGGAATTCGGGGTCAGATGCGCGTCAGGACAAAGGCGATGGCCAGCAGGCCCAGGCCGGTCGAGTCGAACAGGATGAAACGCAGCAGCGCGCCGCGCAGAATGCCGTGGTCGGCCGCCACTCCGGCCAGGATCAGGTATTCGCCGGCAACGCCGATCAACTGCATCAGGATCGCCTCGACCAGCGAGACGGCATTGCGGCGCGGCGCGGCCAGGGCGAACAGGTAGGGGATGTTCCACATCAGGAACAGCACCGCCACGCCGCGCACGGCGACCTCCCCCGGCACGCCGCCCAGCTCGAAGCCGGGGGCATACACGCCGGGCGCCAGCCAGAAGGTCAGGGCCGCGGCCAGGTTCCAGGCCACCACCACGGCGATGCACAAGCGCGCCCCCCACTGGCGCCAATCCGTTTTCGTTTTTTGCTCGGGGGCCGTTCCGCTGTCTGCGTCCATGTTCCCTCCGTGCCTGCCGGGATGCGTACGCACCTATTCTACTCTTTTCGAGGGTGGGGGACAATCAGGGGACAGCCCGGCTACCGGGAGGCTTTCCCGCCGGGCTTGCGGAACAGGTCGCGCGCCAGCAGGATGCCGCCGGCGAGCAGCCCCAGCAGGGCCAGGTCGTAAAGCGCCAGCAGGGACAGGACCAGCACCCACGGCCAGCCGTGAGGACCGCTCCGCCCGGACGCCAGGCCGCTGGCGCTCGCCAGCGCCTGGCTGCCTGCCAGCGCCGCGGCTGCGATCCCGAGCGCCCCCCCGATCGGACCGCGCCGGCGTCGGCTGCGAAGCGCCGCCCCGAGCAGCAGCAACCCGCCGCCCAGGACCAGCGGGAAGAGTTCAGCCGGCATCAGGCTGTCGAAATGCAGCCCGCGGCCGGTGAGCAGGGCGGCCAGGGTGAAGACGACCGGGGCCAGGAGCGGCAGCCCCACCCCGGTCGTGCCAGCGAGAGCCAGGCTGCAGGAAAGGAGCTCGCGTGTGCGCACGGTTTACCTCCTGTTTGTCAGCTGCAGGGGGACGCCTGGCGGTCTACCGGTAGTGATACCGGTAATGGGCCAGCGTGTGCAGCGTGCGCGGGTTGACGCTCGCCTCGACCACCAATGGGGACATCAGCGTCAGGAAGGCGAAAGCCCCCACGGCCATCCCGGTCAGGGCGGTGTGATACTCGACCATCCAGGCCGGCCAGAAGGAGCGCCCGATCCCAAAGCCCAGGACCAGCAGGGCGGCCCCCAGGAAGGCAAGCGCCAGGGCCAGCCCGCCGCGGATTTCCTGGGCGATGTGCAGCCTGCGTTTGAACCCGGCCAGACGGAGCTGCTTGTTGGTCATGGGGTCCTCCTTTCCCTCGACTTCGCCGGCTGCTTAATATACGCAGGCGGGATCTGGCAGGATGCAGGAGCGATTTCTCCTTGACGGCCGCCCGCCCGGCTGGTATAGTTGCGCCCAATGATCGCCGCCGGTAATACCACTGCGTACACCACTTACCCCCAGACCGCACTCCTGGGGCGTTGGCGCGCAGGCGCGGGTTGAAACCGAACGGCTTGACCTACCTGCCCACCCACGCCCCGCACCTGCGGGGCGTTTTCGTACCCTGTCCAAGGAGATCCTGATGGCATCCAAGAAAACTGCGGCTCCCAAAACCCTGGTCATGAAATTTGGCGGCACCTCGGTCGGCACGCCGGAGGCGGTGCGCATGGCGGCCGCGCTGGTTCACCGCGCCCGGCTGGACTGGCCGCGCCTGGTGGTGGTCACCTCGGCCATGTCCGGCGTGACCGACCTGCTACTGGGCACCGCCGCCCGGGCGGCGGTCGGCGACCGGACGGCGATCGAGCACAATGCTTTCAGCCTGCACCGCAAGCACGCTGCCGTGCTCGACGGGCTGGAGGGCGCGCACGACGACGCCCGCCGGGAGATCGAGACGCTGATCGACGAGTTCGAGCGCCTGTGCCAGGCCATCGCCGTGCTGGGCGAGGCCACCCCGCGCGCCCTGGACGCGGTCGCCTCGCTTGGCGAGCGCATGAGTGCCCGCATGCTGGCAGCCGCGGTGGCGGCCGATGGTGCCCCGGCGCAGGCCGTGGATGCCACCGCCCTGATCCGCACCGACGATCGCTTCCAGAACGCCCATCCCTTCATGAAGGCCACCCACCAGGCGAGCGTGCATACGCTCGAGCCGCTGCTGCGCCGCGGCCTGGTCCCGGTGGTGACCGGCTTCATCGGCGCCACTGCCGAGGGCGTCACCACCACGCTCGGGCGTGGCGGCAGCGACTACTCCGCCGCCATCCTGGGCGCGGCGCTGCAGGCCGACGACGTCTGGATCTGGACCGACGTGGACGGGGTCATGACCGCCGACCCGCGCCTGGTGCCGCAGGCCCGCTCCATTCCCGAACTGACCACGCGCGAGGTGGCCGAGCTGGCCTATTTCGGCGCCAAGGTGCTGCACCCCAAGACCGTCCTGCCGGTGGTCGAGGCCGGCATCGGCCTGCGCATCTGCAACACCTTCCATCCAGACCATCCCGGCACGCGCCTGGTGGCGGCGGTCAAACCCGGCAAGTCCAGGAACGGGCGCGTCGCCAAGGCTGTGACCGCCATCCGCCGCCAGCGCATGATCACTGTCGAGGGGCGCGGCATGATCGGGGTCCCGGGCGTGGCCGCGCGCACCTTCGCGGCGGTCGCCTCTACCGGCACCAGCGTGGCGCTGATCACCCAGGCCTCCTCCGAGCAGTCGATCTGCTTCACCGTCCCGGACGACTCGTCCCGCCAGGTGCTGGCGGCGCTCAAGTCCGCCTTCGCCGACGAGCTGGCGGTCAAGGACGTCGACCGCGTATGGGCCACCGACGAGGTGGCGATCATCACCGTGGTCGGCGAGGGAATGAGCCACACCCCGGGTGTGGCCGGGCGCGTGTTCGGCGCCCTGGGCGCGGGCGACCTCAATGTCATGGCCATCGCCCAGGGCTCGTCGGAGGTCTCGATCAGCCTGGTGGTGGCGGACGGCGAGGCCGAGGCGGCAGTGCGCAGCCTGCACGCCCTGATCGTGGAGGGGCAGGCATGAAGAGCACTGCACGCGCCAGCCTGTCCGAATTCCTGGGGGATCGGGTGGTCTACCGCGCCCTGGTCCCGGCCGACCCGTCCCTGCCCGCGCTGGCGGAGACTGCCGCCCGCATCGGGCTACCGGCCGGGCGCACGCCGCGCAAGTCGGAGGCGGACTACGGCCGCGTGGTGGCCGTCCTGCTGGGGCGAGCGCAGGAGCTGAGGCGGGCCGCACCGCTCCGGCGCCTGCTCTTCGTTGGCGACACGCGCCTGCTGGATGGGAGCGCCTTCGCCAACCTGTGCGCCGCCGGCGGCTGGCCCGGGCTGGCCTTCATCGGCTCGGAGAATGACAAGCCCCGCTCGGTCGAGGTGGTCCCAGGCGAGGGCGGGACGGGTATGTACCTGGCCAACCGCTGGGCGGCGCTGGCCGACTTCGCCGCCTACGCCCCGGCCCACGGCTTCCCCGTCGACGAGGCGACCGCCCTGGTGCTGGACGTGGACAAGACCTCGCTGGGGGCGCGCGGGCGCAACGGCGGCGTGATCGACGCGGCGCGCGTGGCCGCGGTCGAGGCCACGGTGGCGGAGTTGCTCGGCCCGGCCTTTCGCCAGGAGCCCTTCCGCCAGGCCTACGCGGCGCTCAACGAGCCGGAGTTCCATCCTTTCACCGGCGACAACCAGGACTACCTGGCCTACATCTGCCTGATGCTCGGCAGCGGGCTGTTCGCCCTTGGCCCGCTGATGGAGGCGGTGCGCGCCGGGAGGCTGGGGACGTTCGAGCAGTTCATCGCCCAGGTGGACGCCCGCCGGGCCGAGCTATCCCCGGCGCTCGCGGCGCTGCACGCCGAGATCTACGCCCTGGTGCGCGCCGGCGATCCCACGCCGTTCAAGTCCTTCCGCCGTACCGAGTACCGCCTGACCCTGGCGCGCTTCGGCTGCCTGGGTGACGACGCCCCGGTCGAACGCATGTTGAAGGAGGAGATCGTGCTGACGCAGGAGGTGCGCGCCCTGGCGCTGGACTTCGAGCGCCGCGGGGCGCTGGTCTTCGGCCTGTCGGACAAGCCCGACGAGGCCGCCCTGCCCACGCCGGAGCTGGCGGCGCAGGGTTGGCTGCCGCTGCACCGGGCGGCGACCCACGCCGTGGGAGAATAAAAAAATCAGGGCACGCGCTTCGCGTGCCCTGTACAGGCTGAAATTCAAGTCCCGCAGGATGCGGGACTTTTTTTAATGGGAAACCATTTCTTCCAGGATGGCCGCCAGCCGCCAGGCGGAAGCTTCGCGGCTGAAATGCGCCTCGACGTAAGCTCTTCCGCTCAGGCCCATGCGCCGGCTGGCCTGCCGGTCGGCGGACAGGCGGGCGAGTGCGGCGGCGAGCGCAGCCGGGTCGCCCGGGCGGGCGAAGATCCCGCCGCCGGCCGCCTCGACCGCCTCCCGGATCACCCCGTCGATCGCCAGCGCCACCGGCCGCCCGGCCGCCAGGTAATCAAAGACCTTGTTCGGGTAGGTGGTCTTGTACTCGTCGAGCGGCTTAAGGATGGCGATGCAGGCGTCCGCGCCGGCCAGGGCGGCGGCCATGCCGCTCTTCGGCACCGGCGGCAGGAAGGTCACGTTCGCCAGGCCCAGCTCAGCGGCACGCGCCTGCAGGGCGGGTTTCTCCTTCCCGTCCCCCAGAAAGACGATTTGAATCAGGGGGTCGGTGCGCGCCAGCAGGCCGGCGGCGTCCAGCACCACGCCCAGGTCGTTGGACAGGCCGTGCGCCCCCGCGTACAGGGCCACGAACTTGCCCTCCAGTCCGTGTTCCGCCCGGAAGGTCTGGCCGTCGTCGGCTGGATCGAACATGGCCGGGTCGGCGCCGTTCGGGACCAGCTCGGTGCGGCGCGCCCCGCGCTGCGTCACGTGCTCCACGTACCCCGGGCTGTTGACCATCACGCGGTCGGCGTGGCGGTACAGGAAGCGCTCCAGCCAGAGCGACAGGCGCACCAGCAGGGGATTGCGCAGCACGCCCACGGCGATGGCGAAGGTCGGCCACAGGTCGCGCACCTCGAACAGGAAGGGCACGCGTTTCAGGCGGGCCAGCATCCAGGCAGTCCAGCCCTGGAAGATGGGCGGCGAGGTGCCCCACACCAGGTCGACATTCTTCACCCCCAGCCCGACGAAAAAGGAAGAGACCATAAAGCTGGCGAAGGCGAAGACGCGGTGTACGAAGGAGCGGTGCAGCGCCTGGTAGGTGGCCGCCCGCCGGATGCGGATGCCCGGCTCGATCTCGTCCTGCGTCACGCGGAGCGCGCCGGTCAGGTAGCTGACCGGGCTGGCGATGACGGTGACGCGGTGCCCGCGTCGAACCAGGGCGCGCGCCAGCTCGTGGTGGCGCGTCCCGCCGGGTTCGTCGAGGGAGGCAAAGGCCTGATGGATGAGCAGGATGTGCATCTCAGGTGGAGGGGAACTCGAACCGGCTGTCGAACTCCACGCTGGCGGCCGAGCGCACCTCCACCGCCAGCGAGAGCGCCGGTATTTTAACACCGTAGGTGGGCGATTCCCAGCCCATGATCGGATTGGCCGGGCCATTGCCGCGGATGATCTCGCCGGCGCGCGCCAGCGTGACCGCTGCCGCTGCTGTGGACGCGACGGTCAACCGGACCGGCCCGTACGGGGAGCGCAGCGTCAGCATGGCCCCGGCAGCCTGCTCGTCGAGCTGCCACTCCCAATCCGGCAGCAGCCAGTGCAGGCGCAGGCGCAGCGGACGGGTCTGCCAGGGCGGGCGCAGGACGAGCAGCTCGTCGTGCACCTGCCAGCTCCCGTCGGCGCAGGCGCTGACCGTCCGGGTGTGCCGCACCCCCCGGCGCTTGTAGCCGTAATGCCGCCCGGAGGCGGACTGCAGGATGCGCTCGTCGGATTCGATGCGGTCGGTGCGGTAGGCGTTGGCCCAGTCCAGGTACAGGAAGCGCCCGGCGCGCGTCATCTGGTCGCGCCCGTCGACCGTCACGGTGTTGTGCACCAGGGCGGTCGTCAGGGCGTTGTCCCAGGGGGCGGCGGCGTTGTAGCGGTAGGTGCCGGGATCGCGCGCCACGTTCAGGCCGCGCCACCACAGGTCCAGGTGGAGCTGGTCGGCGTGCGACGGGCGCGAGCCGAACTGCGCGGTGCGCAGCGCGGCCCACGCGTCCTTCCCGTACAGCTGGTCGCCGACGTAGCGGGGCAGCTGCAGGGCCTTCGGATCCTCGAGCGGCAGGGCGAGCCACAGGGCGCACTCGTCCCAGGGCCCGCGCGGCAGGTCGTAACGTAGGAAGGCGCGCGCCGCGGCGTGGGCGATCGGGCGGTAGTCCGCAAAGGGCCGCGTGCTCAAGGGAAGGATCAGCGCCCCGTCGTTGGCGCCCAGGTTGGGGACCTGCCCGGAATCGGGGTCGAGCAGCGCCAGCAGCCAGTGGGTCGAGCGCGCCAGCGCCTGGGCAGCCGGGCGCGGCCAGGGCTGCTCGAGGCCGCGCAGCAGGGCATCGGTCCACAGCGCCAGCGACAGCATCAGGCGGTGATAGTTGCTGCTGTGCTGGGCGTACTCGCCGTAGCCGTCGATCTGGGACTGGAAGCCGCGCGCCAGCCAGGTCCAGCCGAGCTTTCTCCAGCCTGCCGACGCGGGGTGCTCCGGCAGCGCCAGACCGGCGGTGAAGAGACCGGCGGCCTCGCTCAGCAGGTGGTTATTGTTCTGTGAACGGGCGTAGACCAGCGTGGGCGGGATGCGCGCCGCGTGTGCGGCGACGGAAATGGCCAGGCGGTTCATGCGCTCCGGCGTGCTCGCCGTGGATCCGGCGAAGGCGCCCGCCGCCCAGACCAAGGCCATCAGCCGCAGGGCGACCTCCTGGCCCGAGGTCCATTGCGGGCCTTGGTAGGGCGGGTTGGCGTCCAGGAAGGTTTCCGTAAGATCCCAGAAAGCCTCGGAGTATTTTTCGTCCTCGCTGACCCGGTAGGCGCGCCCGAGCGGGAAGGCCCAGCCGAAGCGGGCCGGCTCCCAGAGGAATTTAACGTCCGGCTCGCCGGTGTAGAAGGGCATCAGCTTTTGGGGATCGGCCTCGTAGGCGCTCCAGTGCGCCAGCGGCCCGTCCAGCGCCAGGCGCAGCGGGACCGGTCCGGTGCCGAACAGGCGCACCCGGCCGGCGGTGATCTCGTCGGCCTCGGCCAGCAGCGCGGCGCGGCCGTCCGGGCCGAGGCAGCGCGCCACCGCCTCCCGCTCCGGCAGGGGCAGGAGCGGCTTGAGCGCCGCCGGGCTTTCCGGGGCCGGTCGGGCGGTCAGGCGCCGGTAATGACCGGTCGCCAGCCCGAGGCGGTACAGGGCATTGAGCGCCACCGGTCCCGGCCCGAGCTGGGTCAGGGCTTTCCAGGCGATCTGGGGCTTGGAGAGTGCAGCCATTCAGCGGATCCGCTTCCAGTGGGACAGGGCGAAGAACAGGGCGGCCACCTGCATGCTCTGGACCAGCTCGCCGCGCTGCGCCATGGCGATGACCTCTTCCAGCGGGGTGGGCAGCACCTCGATCTCCTCGGACGGGTCCAGGTGCTGCGGCCCGGCCGGCGTGGCGTCTTCGGCCAGGAAGAAGTGCACCATGTTCGTGTGGTTGGCAGGGTTGGGAGAGACGCAGCCCACCTCGACCCAGGCTTCGCTGGTGTAGCCGGTCTCCTCGCGCAGCTCGCGGCGGGCGGCCTCGAGCGGGCTCGAGTCGTCGGCGTCCATCGTCCCGCCGGGCATCTCGATGATCACGCGGCCCAGGCCGTGGCGGTACTGGCGGATGAGCAGCATCTCGCCTGCCGGGGTGAGCGCCATCACCGTGACCCAGTCGCGGAACTCGAAGACGGTCCCTTCCAGGCGCCCGCCGTTCGGCAGCGCGACGTCGTCCAGGCGGACGATCGGATGGATGTGCTTTGAGGACAGGATCTTCCAGGGTCGGACGGGCATGCGCGGTCCTTTCAATGGCGGGGCGAGGTCGAGATTACTGCTTCTTGGATAAATCTCTAAACCAGTTGAAACCCACTTCCCTATAAAACGAAAGGAATTGGTTTATAGATTTGCGCAGCACTCTATAATTTAACCACATATAGACGTATGGAACATTGGGAGTTCATGAACGCACAAAAGCTGTTTCCTGCGCAGCTCACCTCGGCTTATGCCAGACCAGCGAGTAGCGCCAGAACAGGTGGCGCCGTACGATTGCTCCCGGCAGCCGGTCCTCGCAGGTCTGCCGCAGTGCAGAGAGCTTCAGGTAAACGTCGTGGCGTCCGTGCGCCTCCCAGGCGGCCCGTGCCACCGGCTCGGGCTGCAGCCGGCCGGTTTTCCACAAGCGGAGCAGTACGTTCAACGGCGCGGCAGCTGCCCCGATCAGATAGTCCGAAAGGCGCTCATACTTGTAAATGTCCAGGATCAGCAGCACGCCGCCCGGTTTGAGGGCGGCTTTCAATTTTTCAAACAGGGGGACGAGCGGCAGGTGGTGCAGGGTGGCGATCGAGGCCACGACGTCGTAGCGCCCGGATGGCAGCTCCCGCTCCAGCACATCGGCCACCTGGTAATCGATATTGGGAAAACCAGCCGAGCGCTGGCGCGCCACCCGGATCATCTCGGGCGACAGGTCCAAGGCGGTCACATGCGCCGAACGCGCCGCGAGCAGGCGGGCGAAGCTTCCGGTCCCGCAGCCGATCTCCAGGCTCTCCCCGCACGGGACCGGAAGGCGGCGCAACAGGTAGGGATGGTAGTGGTCGTTGTGGTTCCAGCCGTCCCCGTCCAGGGCGGCCAGGCGGTCGAAGTCGGAGCGGATCGTTTCGCTTGGAACGGTCATCGGGCCGGCCGGCGGCTTATCCTTCCGGGATACTGACCTGCATGCCGCGGGTCAGCGCCTCGACGGCTGCGAAGCTGGCGCGCGTCACCCCGAAAAGCTGGGTGTACGGGATGGGCGGCTCACCGCCCTCCCGGATGGCGCGGGCGAAAGCGGCCCACTCGCCAGCGTGACCCTTGTCCTGCTTCAGGGCGGAGCGCAGCACGCGCCGCCGTCCGTCCCGCACCAGCTCCAGGCTGCGAAAGTCGTCCAGCACCGCCACCGCGCCGCCGCAGAAGACCTCCACGCGTTCCTTGGGGAAGGCCTTGTCGCCGTCCGCCAGGTAGTCGACCACGCCCAGCGAGCCGTCCGGGAAGGTGAAGGTCAGGCTGACGTTGTCCTGACGGTACTTGCCGTTGTCGGGCAGGCCGGCCGCGTGGACCGAGAGCGGCGCCGCGCCTGCCAGGAAGGTCAGGAAGTCGATGAAGTGGCAGCCCTCGCCGACGATGCGCCCGCCACCCTGCAGCGGGTCCTGGGTCCAGTGGCTGAGCGGCAGGTAGCCGGCGTTGACCCGGTAGTGCATGTAGAGCGGCTCGCTGCGCCCGTCCAGGAACTCTTGCAGCCGGACGGCCAGCGGGGCGAAGCGCCGGTTGAAGCCGACGGTCAGCAGGCCGGGCGCCTTTTTCAAGGCCGCCTGGACCTTTTTCAGGCCGGCCGCGTCGACTGCCAGCGGCTTCTCGACGAAGACGTGCTTGCCGGCCTTAAGGCCCTTCACCACCAGGTCGGCGTGGCTGTCGTGGCGGGTCAGGATTGCCAGCGTGTTGACCGCCGGGTCGTCGAGGATCTCGATCTCGTCGGAGGCGGCGTAGGCGAAGCCGAACTTGCGCCCGGCGGCCTGGGCGTGCAGTCCGCCCGCGGAGGCGATCCCGACCCGCGCCACGTCCTTCTGCTTGCGGATCGCCGGCAGCAGGACCGCCCCGGCGAAGTTGCCCGCCCCGAGCACGCCCAGCTTGACCGCACCCGCCGGTTGGCGGTGCGCCGGCGCCAGCTGCACGCGGCGGTCGGCCGCGCCGGGAGCGTCCTCGGCGTAGGTCAGCAGCACCCCCAGGAAAGCCTGCCGGGTCTTGCCGGTGATGACCTCATAGGCTTCGGGCGCCTGCTCGACCGGGAAGCGGTGGGTGATCAGCGGGCGGACGTCCAGCCTGCCGGAGGCCATCAGCCCGACGACCGCCTCCAGGTTGCGGCCCTCGGTCCAGCGCACGTAGCCCAGCGGGTAGTCGTGACCGCCCTCCTCGTAGCTGCCGTCGTAGCGTCCCGGGCCGTAGGAGCGAGAGTTGACGAAGGATAGTTCCTTTTCGTAGTAGACCTTGCGCGGCAGCTGCAGCCCGACCGCGCCGGTGGCGACCACGTGCGCCCGGTCGCGGGCGATGGCCCCGGCCAGCTCGACCGGGTCAGCGGAGGGCGTGTCGGCGCAGATCAGCACCGCGTCCGCCCCGCGCCCGGCGGTGAAAGCCCCGACCGCCTCGACGGCCCGCGCCCGCAGCACCGCCTTGACCCCAAAGCCCTGCGCCAGCGCCACCCGGCGCGGATCGAGATCCACGCCGATCACCCGGCAGCCGGAGGCGGCCGCGATCTGGATCGCCAGCAGCCCGAGCAGGCCCAGCCCGACGACCGCCACGCTCTCGCCGACTTGCGTCTCCGCCAGGCGGAAGCCGTGCAGGGCGATGGCGCCCAGGGTGGCAAAAGCGCCCGCTTCGAAGTCCACCGCGGCCGGTAGAGGAACGAGCAGGTTGTGCGGCACCGCGGCCATCTCGGCATGGACCGCATACCCGCCGCCGGCGCAGGCCACGCGCTGCCCGACCTTGAAGCCGGTCATGCCCGCCCCCAGGGCGACGATCGTCCCGGCGGACGAGTAGCCCAGCGACATGGGTTGGTCCAGGCGGTTGAAGGTTGCCTCGGCCGTGGTGAGCAGGCCCTCACGGCGCGCCTTGTCGAGCACCTGCCGGACCAGGTCGGGGCGCGAGCGCGCCTTGCCGACCAGGGATTTCTCGGCGAACTCCACCACCATCCGCTCGGTGCCGGCCGACACCAGCGAGGCGGCCGTCCGAACGAGTGCCATGCCGGGGCGTGGGGTCGGGGCGGGGATGTCCTCCACGCGGGTCTTGCCGGTGCGCATGTTCTGCAGAACCTGTTTCATGAGGGTCCTATCCTTGATCTGGGGTCGTTTTCCCAGTATACCTTAAGAACCGCCCGGGCCGGACCGTCCCACAGCATCTCGCAGAGGTCTGGACAGTGGGAGTACAATTATCGTGGAAAATCAGGCGATGAAAAAAGGCGGAATCACCCTCAGTCTGACCAAGATTGTCGTCCCGGCCCGCAGGCCCGAGATCCTCAGCCGGGAGCGTTTGCTGGCGCGTCTGGACGAGCTGCTGGAGCAGAAGCTGATCCTGGTCACCGCCCCGGCCGGCTACGGCAAGACCTCGCTGCTGATCGACCTGGCCGGCCAAACCGAGATGCCGGTCTGCTGGCTGTCACTGGATGGCCTGGACCGCGACCCGCAGCGCTTCATCTCTTATTTCATCTCCGCCATTTCCCAACGCTTCCCCCGCTTCGGCAGCCAGTCCAACTCCGCCCTGACCGGCCTGACCGCCCTCGACCAGGGCCTCGAGAACCTGATCATTACCCTGGTCAACGAGATCTACGAGGTGATCAGCGAGCACTTCGTCATTGTGGTGGACGACTACCAGTTCGTGGACAGCATCCCGGAAATCCGCGACTTCGTCAGCCGGTTCATCCAGCTGGCCAGCGAGAACTGCCACCTGATCCTGGCTTCCCGGCGGCTGCCAGCCCTACCCGACATGGCCCTGCTCGTGGCGCGCCAGCAGGTTGGCGGCTTCGACCTGCAAGAGCTGGCCTTCCAGCCCGGCGAGATCCGCGCCCTGTTCGAACGCAATCACCAGATCCATTTGACCGATAGTGACCTGGAGGAGCTTGTGCTGCACACGGAGGGCTGGATCACCGGCCTGAACCTGTCGCGGCCCAGGCAGGCGGCTGGCGTCCCGGATCTGAACCGGTCAGCGCGCTCGATCGAGGTCGGCCTGCCCGACTATTTCGAAAAGCAGGTGCTCGATGACCAGACGCCGGAGATGCGCGAATTCCTTCTGCGGACCTCTTTCTTCGACGAGTTCGACGCCACACTGTGCGGGGTGGTACTGGGGACCCTCGCCCCGGGCGAGTCCCACAATTGGAAGCGGCTGGTCGACACCGTACGCCAGAATAACCTGTTCGTCCTGCCGGTCGGGCCGGGCGGCAAGTGGTTGCGCTACCACCACCTGATCCAGGAGTTTTTGCAGGCGCGCTTCAAGGATGAGAACCCGGAGACGGCCGAGGCGATCCTGATCTATCTGGTGCAGTACTACGAGCAGCAGGGTGAGTGGGAGAAGGCTCACCACGTCTACGAGCAGTTGGGCGATTATGCCGGGATGGCCGGGCTGGTCGCGCGGGCAGGCACAATTTTGATACGGGATGACCGGATTATCACCCTGGGCAGCTGGCTGGAGGAATTGCCCGATTCAATTGTCCAGGAGAGCCCGGTCTTGATCTCTCTTAAAGGGACTGTGGCGCTGTTGCGTGGCCGGGTTCGTTATGGGCTCACCCTGCTCGACCAGGCGGTGAAAAGCACGCAGGCTGAGGGCGAAACCCAGAATTTGGTGACCACTCTGGTCCGCCGATCGTTGGCCCACCGCTTGTTAGGGGATTATGCGGAATCGATTGCCGATGCGGATGAGGCGATCCGGCTCTCTATCCACCGCCAGCAGGCGGTATTCAAGCAGGCTCGCGCCGATGCCCTGCGGATGAAAGGTCTGTGCCTCTTCCGCCTGGGACAGGTCAAACAGTCTGCCGAACTGCTGGAAAGCTCGATTGCCCTTTCCAACCAGCAGAACATGGTCAACAATATCCCGTCGCTGCAGACCGAGTTGGGCATGGTGCGCAGGGCTATGGGAGACTATACCTCAGCGAAGGATCTATATGAAAAGGCGCTGGAGATCTGGAAGAGGCTCGGCAATCTGACCCTGCAAGCCAACCTGCTGAATAGCCTGGGCGTGCTCTACCACGCCCAGGGAGAGTACGAGCAGGCCGCAGTGGCGTTCGAGCAAGGGCTGGACTGTGCCCGGCGCAGCGGCTACCTGCGCACCGAGGCCCTGCTGTTAGCCAGTCTGGGCGATTTATACATGGAACTGAGCGAATACGAGATCGCCCGCCACGCCTACGAGAAGGCCGAGGACATCGCTCGCCAGACTACCGACCGCTTCCTGCTGACCTACTCGCTGCTGGCCCAGGCCGGCATTGCCCGCGCCACCGGTTCCTACGACCGGGCGCGCCTCCTTCTGGACGAGGTGCGTTCCCCGGTCCGTGAGAGCAACTCGACCTACGAGCAGGGACTCTTCGAACTCGAAACCGGACGCCTGGAGCTTGCCACGGGAGATCCCGAGCGGGCTGTGCAGCATTTGCAAAATTCGGTCAAGCTTTTTACCCTGGGCAGCCTGGCCTTGGAGAGCGGCTGGAGTCGCCTGTGGCTGGCGGCTGCCAGCAACCAGGTCGGGGACCTGGCGACGATGAGCGCCCAGATCAAAGAAACCGCCAGGCTGGATGGAAATACGGCGCATTCGCTGGGCATGGTCGCATTTCAGGTCCGGGATTGGCTGGACGGGAAAATCGAAGATGGCGAAAGCCGGGCTGCCCTGGAGCAACTGCTGGGGCGTGCCCGGCAGATCCAATCCCGGCTGCCGGCACTGCGCAAGCGCCTGCGCCGCCTGACCAGCACCGTGCCGATGCCGCCGCCGCACCTCGACATCCGCGCCTTTGGCAAGGCCCAGGTGCGCATCAACGGCAAGCCGGTCACCCATGCCCAATGGCAGGCCCAGTCGGTCACCGAGTTGTTCTTCTACTTCCTCTATGCGGAGGAGCCGGTGACCAAGGAGCAAGTCGGCGCCGACCTGTGGCCGGAGGTGACCACCGAGGGGCTCAAGCTGCGCTTCAAGAATAATCTCTACCGCCTTCGCCGTGCCCTGGGGCCGGAGGTGATCTTGTGGGAGGGCGAGTTCTATCGTTTCAACCGCGACCTGGATTTTGAGTACGATGTGGATGCATTCGAAGCGCATATGACGAAAGCGCGCAGCGCCAACGGGCTCCATGAGCGCATCCAGCACTACCGCGAGGCCATCAATCTGGTGCGCGGCCCTTACCTGGCGGACTTGAGTTCGATGTGGTGCATTCCGGAGCAGACCCGCCTGGCGGATGAACATGTGCATGCCATGCTCAGCCTGACCAAGCTGCTGATCCAAATCGAGGAGTATGACGAAGCGCTGCAGATCTGCCGGCGTGCCCTGGCCTCCGACCCCTGTCTGGAGGAAGCTCACTGCTTTGCCATGCGCATCTACGACCGGCGTGGCGACCAGCCGGCGGTCATCCGGCAATACCAGGCCTGCCGCTCGGCGCTCCGGACTGGCCTGGGGATGGCGCCCTCCCCGGAAACGGAGGTGTTGTACCAAAGGCTGGTCGCCTGATCCAAAGCCAGAATCCGCCTGGGCCGCAGGAGAATGACGACGGGGAGAGCCCGACCCGGACGGCGGTTAGTAAGCCCCCTACTAAGCGTTTTTTTGGAGCCACCTTTGGAGCCTGGCTTTGGGTATATTTTGGTCATCGTATTCAACCTTCCAAGGAGAGGTGACCAATGAAAGCCCAATTCGCCCAGATCTTCATGTTCGCCCAGAAAATCGATCGCCGACACATCCAGCTCGCCTTCGGCCTGCTCGCCCTGGTCATGCTCGTCCTCGGCGCGGCTGCCCCCGATGACGGCGGCTTCATCACTCACGGCCATTGATCCTTCTCGTTGCGGTTCTCCTCGGGCTGATCGCAGGTCTGATTCTCGCCCTTTACCAAAAACGTGCCTGGCAATTCCCACCGCTGCGCGATTTGTGGTTGGTGGTGATTGCCTTCATACCCCAAATATTTTGCTTCTACGTTCCGGCCACACGGACCAGGATCGCCACCGGGGTGGCGGTCGCCGGGTTGATCCTCTCGCTGGTACTGCTGCTGCTGTTTTGCTGGCTCAACCGGCGGCTTCAGGGGATCTGGGTTCTGGCGCTCGGGCTGCTGCTCAATTTCGTGGTCATCGCCGCCAATGGCGGCCTGATGCCCATCAGCCCGCAGACCGCCAGCCACCT
>Ga0335071_10001540_pt1 | contig 24862 bp, 21 predicted proteins | sample Lox_Sample_15_FD_206724 | JGI IMG/M metagenome (GOLD analysis project Ga0335071, IMG submission 206724) | Soil microbial communities from Loxahatchee National Wildlife Refuge, Florida, United States - Lox_Sample_1.5 | ecosystem: Environmental > Terrestrial > Soil > Wetlands | place: USA...
CCCGAACTGAACCCGGTGGAGTATCTGTGGTCACACTGGAAGCAACACGAATTACCCAACTTCTGCCCCACCACCTTCGGACAGTTGAGCGACTCCGCTCGCCGAGCCCTGCGTCGCATGCGCTGGCTCCGACGGCGCTGTGCGCGGTAAGGAACTCATATTCCGTACCCTTGATCTCGCAATGCGCCAACCATTTCCGTCCACGCTCACAAACTCCGGTGACACAAATCACACCCAGAACGTCTATTATTGGGGTTAGATTTAAACTGTTGTGATGGCCTTTAGCCGCAAACTCGTTGGATTGGCTCTCATGTGCGTGATCGGTCTGTCTCCGGCGCTGGTGGTTGCTTGCACTGGGCCCGCGATGCTGAGCTGCCATCCGTGTTGCGGCAACGACGGCAGTTTCGAGTTTGCTGCTGCGGCCAACGGGCCGTTGTCGGCTTCTCCCTGCTGCACGGTGTCGTCGGACAAGCAATCGCCGAGAACGGAGTCGAAAGTTACGGCGAGCACAGTGAGCACCGCAGGGCCGCTGACGGTAGTCGTAAGGCTGCAATCACCCCCTCGGCACATGGCCGTGAACGAACTTCGTGATTCCGTTTTGCCTCACGCACCGGTGCAGTCCTCGCTTTGTACCTTCCTCATCTGATCCCTGCTCGTAGTGTCTCTGTCGTTCGGGCGTACTGCGCCTGATTTACATCCCTTTTCCGAGACAATGAGATCGAATTATGAGCAGGAGTGGAGTCTTTCTCCTGGCTAGTCTGCTGGTTCTACCGGCTATAGCCCAGGAACCGGAGACGCATCGCGTCACCGGACAAATTGCAACGGCTACGACTCGGGCAGACACAGCGCCGATTCTGAGCCTTTCGGACGTAATCGCCGAGGCTCTCAACAAGAATCCCGCGGTGCAGAGCGCCTGGCACGCCGTTGAAGCCCAGAAGCACAAGGTCCCGCAAGCAAAGAGTCTGCCCGATCCCGAAGCGTCGGTCGGATGGATGGGTAACCTCACACCGTTCAGCGTGCAGGAAGGCGACCCGTCCAGCTATCGAGGCATCGGGGTGATGCAGAGCATTCCATATCCAGGAAAGCTAAAGCTGCGGGGCGATATTGCCAGCCAGGAAGTGCAAATGGCGCAATGGGATTACGAAGCCGTGCGTCGTCGCATAGTAGCAGACGTCAAAGCCGCCTACTACGAGGATTTCTTCTACGACAAGGCGCTGGAGATCACCCGCAAGAGCAAGGACTTGTTGCAGAAGCTATCCAGCATCTCCGAGGCACGCTATCGGGTGGGCAAGGCCATGCAACAGGACGTGCTCAAGTCGCAGGTGGAAATCTCGCTCTTGTTGCAGAAGATTACTGTCCTAGATCAGCAACGGGCGACGGCGCAAGCAAGGCTTAACACGTTGATGGCACGTCCGCCGGATTCGTCTCTGCCTCCAGCGGGCAGCGTGGAGCCAGCGGTGCTGAATGAATCTCTCGACGAACTGAACACCGCTGCTAAAGCACAGGACCCCGGCTTGCAACGGGAGATGGCCGCGGTCAGGCGAAGCCAAGTCTCAACGGACCTCGCCCGCAAGGACTACCGGCCTGACTTTGCGATTGCCTACATGTTCGAGCAGCGCCCGCAGATGCCCGACATGAACGGCATGACCTTCACGGTGAACGTGCCTGTCTTTTACAGGACCAAGCAACGCGAGCAAGTGAAGCAGGCGCAGGAAGAAGTCATCAGCGCCGAACGAAGCCGGGACAATCGCGCAAACGAGTTGCAGTTCGAGCTAAAGCAACAATACCTGGCTGCACAGGCGGCGAAGCAACTGCTCGACCTCTACACGAAGGCCGTGGTTGCGCAAGCCTCGCTGGCGCTTGAGTCATCAATGTCGGCCTATGAGGTAGGCAATGTTGACTTTCTGACGATGCTGGCGAATTTCAGCACGGTTCTGAACTACGAAGTGGATTATTACCGCGAACTGGCTGATTATCAGGCCGCCTTGGCGCGAATGGAGCCGCTGGTTGGCATGGAGCTGACTTCGGCCCTGCCGTCTGATAGCGGCTCGTCCGCCGAGAAGCAAAAGGAGTAAAGAAACATGAACACGAGATTATTACGGATTGCCGCCCTGGTGGTCGCGGTTGTCGTTGTCGTTGGGGTTATATACGGCCCCCGCGTGTGGCGATGGCAGCGCTCGCAGCGGAACCAAGGCAACATCATCGCCCCTGAGAGCCAACCCAAAGTCCTCTACTACTACGATGCGATGAATCCGCAAAACCACTACGCCAAGCCGGGCAAGGCGCCGGACGGCATGGATCTGGTGCCGCAATATGCGGAGGAGGGTACGCGGGGTGAAGCTACCATTTCGGCCGCTGCATCGAGTGAGCGCAAGGTTCTGTACTGGTATGACCCGATGCATCCCGCTTACAAGTCCGACAAACCGGGCATCGCTCCTGACTGCGGCATGACGCTGGTCCCCAAATACGCGGATGAGCAGAACGGCATGGCCAATATGCCGAGCGGAACCGTCACGATCTCGCCCGAGAAACAGCAATTGATCGGGGTTCGTACTGCTAAGGTTGAGCGTCAACCGCTGGCACGTACCGTGCGCACCACTGCGCAACTCACTGCGGACGAGACAAAGATCGCGCATGTCCATGTGAAGGTGGCAGGCTACATCGACAAGGTCTTTGTCGATTACGTCGGCCAGTTGATCAAGAAGGGACAGCCGCTCTTCACGCTATACAGCCCGGACCTGGTGGCGACGCAGGAGGAATACCTTATCTCAAAGCGGGGTGAGAAGTATCTCGGCAACTCGCCCTACCAAGAAGTCTCTGCCGGGGCAAATTCACTCTTGGCGGCTTCGCGCGACCGCCTGAAGCTGTGGGACATCAGTGACGAGCAAATCCGAAAGCTGGACGAGACCGGCGAGGTCAGCAAGACCATGACGTTTTATTCGCCGATTACGGGTTTCGTAACCGATCGCAAGGCATACCCACAAACCTCGGTCACGCCGGACACGGAACTCTATACCGTATCCGACCTTTCGACGATCTGGGCAAACGCAGACATCTACGAGTACGAAGTGCCTTATGTGCGCGTCGGCCAGCGGGCGACCATGCAGCTCAGCTACTACCCTGGACGCACCTGGACGGGCACAGTGAGCTACATTTACCCCACGGTCGATCCGCAGTCACGCACCGTAAAGGTGCGCATCGAGTTTCCCAATCCAAACTTCGAGTTGAAACCGCAGATGTTCGCCGACGTTCAGCTCAACATCAATTATGGAGACAAGGTGGCTGTTCCAAAAGAAGCCGTGCTCGATTCCGGCACGGAGCAGATTGTCTTCATCGCGCATGACGGCGGTATGTTCGAGCCGCGCCGCATAACCGTGGGGCCGGAGATGGACGGCCAGGTCGTCGTGCTCGCCGGACTCAAGCCGGGCGAGACCATCGTCACTTCCGGCAACTTCCTGATCGATTCAGAGAGTCGCCTGAAGAACGCCATGGCTGGGATGCAGCACTGAGGAGGATGAAATGAGTACACAGAAGAAAGCCGGACTTGCCGTATTCGCTCTGGTTCTGCTGGCGTTGCTTGCAGTCGGCGGCTACGAGTACCAGCAGTCCCGGACTCCTCAGGCGTGCGGCTTCTGCCAGCGTCCGCTGCGCAACAAGCTGTGGGTGATTGCTGAGATCGACGGCGAACGGCGCCATGTGTGCTGCCCGCAGTGCGCGGTCAGCGAGTCGCGTCAAGAGCACAAGCCGGTCCGCCTCATCATGGTCCACGACTACGCAAGTGGACGAGAACTGGACCCCAAACAGGCCTGGTACGTGAATGACAGCCGCGCTATCGCCTGTAGCCACGATGGAATGCGAATGGATGAGATGAAGCATACCGAGACTGCGACCTTTGACCGCTGCTCTCCGGGTGCATTCGCATTCGCCAGGAAAGAGGACGCCGAGACATTCATCAGCGAGAACGGCGGCCAAGTTCTGAGCCTTGAGCAACTGCTCGGGGAGGCAAAACAATGATTAACAAAGTCATCGAGTTTTCGGCGCAGCGTAAGTTCCTCGTGTTCCTGTTCATTGGTGTCGCGCTGCTGTTTGGCTGGCACGCCATGAAGAACACCAAGCTGGATGCCATTCCCGACCTCTCCGACACGCAGGTAATCGTTTACTCCAAGTGGGACCGCAGCCCCGACATCATGGAAGACCAGGTGACCTATCCCATCACCTCGGCACTTTTAGGGATGCCGAAGGTCAAAGACATCCGCGGATTCAGCGATTTCGGCTACTCCTATGTGTACATCATCTTCGACGAGGGCACGGACATCTACTGGGCGCGTTCGCGCACGCTGGAGTATCTGAACTCGGTCACCCCACGCCTTCCCAAAGGCGTAAGCGTCGAACTCGCTAAAGACGCGACGGCAGTGGGATGGATCTATCAATACGCCCTTGTTGACACGAACGGCCAATACAGCCTGGAGCAAATGCGCAGCTATCAGGACTGGTATCTGCGCTACGCCCTGCAATCAGTGCCGGGAGTAGCCGAAGTCGCTCCGGTCGGGGGCTTCGTCCGGGAATATCAGGTCAACGTCGATCCCAATAAGCTGCTGGGCTACAAGATTCCCATCAACATGGTGGTCGATGCCATCCAGAAGAGCAATAACGATGTCGGCGCTCGCCTAGTGGAGATGACCGGACGGGAGTACATGGTCCGAGGGCGTGGCTACATCAAGTCACTGAACGACATTGAAAACATCGTCTTGATGAACAACCAGCAGACTGGCACGCCGGTGCTGGTTCGAGACATCGCAACCGTCAACTACGGCCCGGAGATGCGCCGTGGTGTCGGCGAGCTCGATGGTGAAGGCGAGGCGGTCGGCGGAGTCGTCATTATGCGTTTTGGCGAAAACGCCGAGAAGACAATCGAGCGCGTGAAGGCCAAGCTGGCGGACATCACTCCGACACTGCCCAAAGGGTTGAAGATTGTCACGACTTACGACCGCTCGGAGTTGATCGAACGCTCGGTGGACAACCTGAAACACACGCTGGTCGAAGAACTGCTCATCGTCAGTTTGGTGATTCTGATCTTTCTCTGGCACTTCCCAAGCGCCGTGATTCCGATCATCACCATCCCGATTACCGTGATCTTGGTCTTCATCCCCATCCAGGTGAGCGGCATGACCGCCAACATCATGTCTCTTGGTGGGATTGCTGTGGCCATCGGCGCGATGGTCGATGCCGCGGTGGTTGTCGTGGAGCAGACGCACAAGAAGCTGGAACACTGGCAAGCCGAGGGTCGGCCGGGCGATTATCACAAGGTCGTCATCTCGGCTGTAAAGGAAGTCGGTGGGCCGAGCTTCTTTGCGCTGCTGGTCATCGCCGTTTCATTCCTGCCTGTGTTCACCCTTGAGTCACAAGAAGGACGCCTTTTCAGGCCGCTGGCGTTCACCAAGAATTTCGCCATGTTAATTGCGGCGCTCCTGGCGATCACACTTGATCCGGCCATGCGGTTGCTCTTTACTCGCATGGACGACTTCAAGTTTCGTCCGCGCTGGCTGGCGAAGATCACGAACGCATTGCTCGTGGGCAAGATTCACAGCGAAGAGAACCACCCCATCAGCCGTCCGTTAATGAAGCTCTATCACCCTGTTGTCGAGTTTGTGCTCGAACACAAGTGGAAGACCATCGGCTTGGCTGTGCTGGCTATGGCGGTGACGGTTCCTATCTATTTCAAGCTGGGTTCGGAGTTCATGCCACCGTTGGACGAAGGCACGCTGCTGTATATGCCTTCCACCTTGCCCGGAATCTCGGTGACCGAAGCCAGCCGCCTATTGCAGGTGCAGGACAAGCTCATCCGACAGTTCCCGGAAGTGGAACGTGTCTTCGGCAAGGCTGGACGGGTGGAGAGCGCGACCGATCCTGCCCCGTATTCGATGATGGAGACCGTCATCGTGCTCAAGCCGCAGGACCAGTGGCCGAAACAGCCGCGCTGGTATTCCAATTGGGCAGCAGATTGGTTGCAGGGCATTCTCCGTCGCGCGTGGCCCGACCACATCAGTACGCAAGACCTGATTTACGGCTCGGGCGGATTGAACGATGCGCTGCAAATCCCCGGCACAGCCAATGCATGGACCATGCCCATCAAAAACCGCATCGACATGCTCACTACCGGAGTCCGCACTCCGATTGGTGTAAAGGTGCTTGGTTCCGACCTCGCTGAAATCGAGAAGATTGGCGAACAGGTTGAGATGGCGCTGCGGGACGTGCAGGGCACCACCAGTGTCTTTGCCGAACGCACCACCGGTGGCTATTTCCTGGACTTCACTCTAAAGCGCGATGAGTTAGCGCGATACGGCTTGACCATCGACGCCGCAAACGATGTGTTGATGTCGGCTGTAGGCGGCGAGCCGGTCACGACCACCGTCGAAGGCCGCGAACGCTACCCAGTGAATGTGCGGTATCTGCGCGATTACCGCACCGATCTTGACGCCCTACGGCGCGTGCTCGTCTCAACTCCCACCGGTGCCCAAATCCCCCTGGCTCAGATTGCCGACATCACGGTGAAGACCGGCCCGGGGATGATCCGCGACGAGGATGGTCGTCTGAGCGGGTACGTGTACGTCGATGTCTCAGGCCGCGACATTGGCAGCTACATCGTGGATGCCAAGCGTGCCGTGGCCGACAGAGTGAGCGTTCCTGCGGGCTATCAACTGGTTTGGAGCGGTCAGTATGAGTCGATGGAACGAGTCAAAGAGCGGCTCAAACTCGTCCTGCCGATCACCCTCTTTATCGTTTTCTTGCTGCTGTACTTCAACACCGGCTCGGTGGTGAAGACGTTCATCATCCTGTTGGCCGTACCTTTCTCGGCCATCGGGGCTATCTGGCTGCTGTATTTCCTGAACTACAACATGAGCATTGCGGTGTGGGTGGGCCTCATCGCCCTGCTCGGGGTTGACGCTGAGACTGCCGTATTCATGCTGCTCTACCTCGACCTCGCCTATCACGATGCCATTCGCAAAGGCGAGATGCGCAACTGGGATGACCTGCGCGAGTCCATCGTGAACGGTGCGGTGAAACGACTGCGTCCCAAAGTAATGACCGTGGCCTGCATGTTGTTCGGGTTGCTTCCGATTCTGTGGTCGAACGGAACGGGCGCTGACGTCATGAAGCGCATTGCTGCTCCGATGGTGGGAGGAATCATCACCTCGTTCTTGATGGAACTGGTGATTTATCCGCCGGTGTTTGCCATCTGGAAATGGAACTGGGAGGTGAGACCGGCATTAAGGAGGAACCCGGCGGGAGTCGAACTGACTCCGGCGAACGAGGCGGCGCATGGGTAAGGCACTTCGCATTGTCGCAAGCCTGTTTCTCGCTGCCGCATCTGCGTGGGTGGTTCACGCTCAGTCAATGGCAGCAGCGAACTCGGCAGACTCGGACCCGTTTGCCGCCTTTCACGCCGAGCTGGACCGCGCAGCCGACACAGCCCTAGCCGACGCCGTTCAGCGAATGGCAGATGCTGCCCGCGACGATCGAAACCACACACTGCCCCGTTCGCCAGAGTCGCTGGTCACCGACTTCGATCAGCATTACCGGCCAACTGCAACCATCGGCGTCACCGCCGCTATGAAGCGGCTGGATCAACTACGCCCGGTTGTCGAGCCGATTCTTCAGAGCGAAGGCATTCCAGTCGAATTGACGTCTGTCGCTATCGTTGAAAGTGGCGGCAGGCCAAACGCTCTCTCGCCAAAGGGTGCTCTCGGCTTATGGCAGTTGATGCCCGACACCGCTCGTCGATATGGACTGATCGTCGATCGTTACAGAGATGAGAGGCTGGACCTCGAGGAGTCCACTCGCGCGGCTGCCAGTTATTTGCGCGACCTCTACCAGCAGTTCGGCTCCTGGCCGCTTGCGCTTGCAAGTTACAACGCAGGCGAACAGGCATTGCAACGCGCAATCCTGCGGGGCGGCACGGCAGATTTCGTTCAACTCAGCAGCTTGCGGCTCCTGCCGCAGGAAACCTGCAATTACGTCCCTGCCGTGCTCTCTGCGATGCAACTTCTCGGCATTCGCCAACACCCCGGTGCACTCATCAGAGCCACAAAGATTCTTCCATCGCCACCTGTCTTCGCGGTCCCCGGCGGTCAACCCTCGGTTGCCGCCGTCATTGAATGAAATTTGTTGTACTTGACATCACAGCGAGCAGTGATTGACCTTCCCCAACCGATGGTATGGGCCGGTGTTTGATTGACACAAAGGCAGAAGCGAAAGGGGAAATACAGCAGGGGGGCGGCGCGACCGTGGTGGCGATTCCTGACGGCAGTTGAATTCAAGCGAGGCCATTGTCCTAAGGTGATCTGTCGGTAGCGGCCGGGGCACCCTATGGTGAAGACACACGCGCCACACGGAAGGGAGCATTCATGGAAATTCACAGTTCAACCGGCTCAACAGAGCCAGTGATTCAGGAACTTCAGCACTACTGGGATATCGATCAAATGGCTGCCTTTCTGGGCAACAGCCGGGACGAACTCCGGGACCGCGCCGAACGCGGCCTGGTCCCGGCGCACAGACTTCGGCACGGCAAGAAATACTACTGGAAGTTCAGCCCCAGCGAATTGCTGGAGCTGAAATGCGACCAACCTAAGGAGCCGGGAGCGTCGATCCAGTGATTCCCGAAAATCCACAGCCAGATCGATTGGACGATTTTCTGGCTAATGTGATGTCGGATAGGGAACTAGAGACCGTATTGGGCGTAGCAATCGTCACGCTTACGGACCTGAGATCACAACGTAAAGGGCCTGCTTACGTCGAAGCGGGCCGGAAGATCTGGTATCTGCGTGACCGCGTCACGGAGCGGCTATTAGATCAAGTCAGGGAGACCAACTATGGCAATCCGGAACCGAGGCGGGAAGTGGCACTTCCGCTTCAACTACGACGTAAAAGAGTACGCGGGAACAACCGGCTGGGCGCCATCAAACAAAACGAGAGTCGGGCACGTGAAGTAGAGTTCGAGTTCCGCCAGACGCTGCGCGAAGGGAAGCGTCCTACACACAAGATCATCGTTCGTCAGTTCAATCATGCTGCGAAGGAATTCCTTGAGTGGGCCGAAGGCCATTACACGGAACACTCAAACAGCTATAACCGGGTGGCCACGAGCTTCACTAGCTTGAAGGAGTTCTTCGGAAACGAAGCTGTGAGTTTGGTCGATGAGGCCCGGATTGAAGGATATAAGACGCGGCGCACCAAAGATCACAAGGTGCGTCTGGTCACGCTTCGTCATGTTCTTCATGCACTGTCGAAGTTTTTCAGTTATGCCATCAAACAGCATTGGACGCGCGAGAATCCCGTCAAGGGAGTCGACATTTCGTCAGATGCCGATGCGGTCCGCATGCATGTACTCGGTTTGGCGGAAGAGAAGGATTACTTCACGCCGGTGGCGAAGAACAAGAACCTGTATGACGCCGGGCGCCTACTTTTGAACCAGGGCATGCGTCCTGACGAACCGCTATGTGTGGCGAAGTCGGACCTTGATATCGAATGCGGGACGCTTTATATCCGGTTCGGCAAAACGCCGGCTGCCCGCCGCACTTCGAATCTGACATCCGAAAGTCGGCTCATCCTCGGTCGCCGTATGGTTGGGCCTTCTCCGTGGGCCTTCCCTCGCTCGAAGCGCCATCCGGAGCGCCATATCAAACGCCTGAATAGTGCACATGAGCGGCTGTTAGTCAAAGTCAAAAAGGAAGGCGTCGAGTTCCTTTTCGTGCCGTACGATTTCAGGCATACATTCGCGACCGGATGGCCCACGCAGGAATCGACCTGAAGTCGCTGGCTGAAATTGCCGGCCACAACTCGCTGAGGGCGATTCATAAGTACGTGCATGCGACTGCCGAGCACAAGAAGAATGCCATGGCGAAGTTCGAGCGGGCCATGAAAGCGGAAGAACAGAAATTCAACCGCGGTGTCCAACCGAATTAAGCCATCAGGACTTCCCTATTACGCCTGCGGTGTTTCTGCAGGTGTTTTTCTTTTTCTTCGCCCACAGAATTCTTTGTCCGACTTTTGTCCGACCCCCACCCCAATATATAGGGTTTTCCACAGATTTTGCGCAATTGAGGCCAGTTGAGGCCAAATCTGTATATAGCCGAAAAAGCGTAACTTGTTGAAGATTTATGGAGGCGCGGGCCGGAATCGAACCGGCGCATAAAGGTTTTGCAGACCTCTCCCTTACCACTTGGGTACCGCGCCCTAATGCCTCTAACGTAGCGCGGTTGGCGGGAGAAATCCAGTGGCCTGTGGTGGTTCCTTGCAATGGTGGCGCATTGCTGGGCGACTGGGCTTAGCGGTTCGGCTTGCGAAAATCACGACGCACCGATACTGTCGTAGGTCGCGCAGCTGGAAGGTTGCGCGCAAACTTCCGCCGCAGCAGAAACGGAGCCGGCCATATGTCGCAAGAGTTCTTCGCCGCCATCCACGACAACGATCATACCCGTGTTGAGCAGATGCTGGCGGCCGATCCCGCGCTGGCGAGCGCGCGCAATGCCAACGGCGTATCGGCGGTTTTACAGGCTCGCTACGAAGGGAGGCACGAGCTCGTCGCAATGCTGCGCTCGAAGCTCGGCGCCCTCGACGTCTTCGAGGCCGCGACCCTCGGTGAAGTCCCTCGGTTGCAGAGCTTGCTGGCAGCTGATCCATCGCTGGCCAAGGCGTTCAGCAATGACGGTTTCACGGCGCTGCATCTGGCGACGTTCTTCTCGCAGACTGAAGCGGCGGCGGAGTTAATCCGCGCGGGGGCCGACGTGAATGCCGTGGCCACCAACTCGATGAAGGTGGCGGTGATCAACAGCGCTGCGGCGTCCGGGCGGGTTGACCTGGTGAAGATGGTCCTGCGGGCCGGGGCCGACCCCAACGCCCGACAGCAGATGGGGTGGAGTGCCCTCCACGCCGCCGCAGCCCACGACAACGTCGAAATGGCCCAGGCACTTCTGGACGCAGGGGCCGACCCGTCGCTTGAGAATGATGACGGACACACGGCATTGGACAAGGCAGGAGCAGCAGTAGCGGAATTGCTTCGGTCCCGGGTCTGAGCGGTCGGGACTGTTGGCGGCGGAGTAAACTTTCCCTCTTTTCACGGCTGTTTAGAATCAGTGGCTTAGGGGAAAATTGTTCGCAAACAACTGATTCTATAACCTCTTATACGTATCCGTTTCTCCTCGTAGGACTTAGGTGCAGTAATCGCAGCTTTGGGTGCCCACTCTTTGTCATACTTCTCATACAAGGCATACGGATCGACTCATAGAAGCCCTACAAGAAATACAGCATGTTAGTGCTAATTCTGGTGGCCGCGACTGTGCCCGAGAACTTTTCAAAGAGCGAAGGACCAGTGGCGCGCTGGGCGCGTGAAGGGTAGAGAGAACTCTCCCCGACCCTCACAACCTGGTTATAAACCGGTTCGATGCCAAGTGCCAGAAATACCCGCAGCCGATTAAAACGAAAGTAACCATTCGGTTCCAGGTTGGGTGGTGTGATGTGGCAGGGGAGAAGTTTCTCCGAGCTATTCCGGTTCGAGGGATTGCACGCGGAGTTCGCGGGAGTGCATGCGGAGGATCATGAAGCCGACGATGACCGCAGCGGAGAGCAGGTAGACGCGGAGGACTCCGGCGTGGAGGGCGGGGTCGCCGAGCAGGACACGCACAAGGCCGAAGACGGCGCTGGTGGCGCAGAGAGCAAAATAGAGGCGCTCGCTGGAGTGAGTGGCGTAGCGCAGAAGAACCAACAGAACCGAGGTGACGATGGTGTAGATCGTGAGCAGGACGATGCCGCCGACGACTTTGTCAGCGTGGAGAGAAAACGCCTTGGCGTGCGACAAAGCTGTTTGGAAAGCTGCCACACCGAGAAAGAAGACCGTATGGATCAAGGCGATGACAGCGCGCTTGCGGCTGTTGAGGATGGAAAAGGAACGCATCACGAGTCGAGGCAAGTATGCCTGACCGGGAGAACAGGGGCAGTGACGAAAGTCACATTGGGGGAACGCTCTTCGCCCTCCGGAATGAGACATTGACAGTTTTCCGAAAGAAGGGAAATGTGGGTCACGCGTCCGGCCCGGAGCTGCTGATTGACTGCTGATTAACTGGGACAGCGGCGGAACCTTCAACTCACGCTCGCCCGGCCCGCAAAAGCGGCGGGCCGAAAAGCATCGGCGAGCGTTCGGCGAAGGATTAAGAAACTAAAGACTAGAGCCATACTGCGCTGCTGAAGCGGTGCCCCACCCAGCGGGGAAATGCATCTTTCAGCGAGGGGCGCGAAAAGCCCGACTCAGGCAGTGGCTGACGAACCTTCAACTCACGCTCGCCCGGCCCGCAAAAGCGGCGGGCCGAAAAGCGTCGGCGAGCGTTCGGCGAAGGGCGGGGCGGGGGATCGATCGGAATGGATGAGTGATCGTCGAGAATTGTGCTGCTGAGGCGGTGCTCCACCCAGCGGGGCGATGCATCGTTCAGCGAGGCGGCGCGAAAAGCCCGACTCAGGCAGCGGCTGACGAACCTTCAACTCACGCTCGCCCGGCCAGCAAAAGCGGCGGGCCGAAAAGCATCGGCGAGCGCTCGGCGAAGGATCAAGAAACTGAAGACTACAACTGGTCTCATAAACCCTCTGCGTCAGGGCACGACTCAAGTCGTGCTGCCCCAACCCGAATAAGCAGCGAGCTTTAGAGGCTGCTGAAAAACTCAGTTTCAGCGCGAGAAATGATCACAGGGGCTAAAGCCCGAAGGTATTTTCAATCGTTTGCGGTGCGGCTGAAGCCGCACCCTGATACGAATCGATCGCTGAAAGGAGTTTTTCAGCAACCTGCTAGAGGCTACTGAAAAAGGCGGAAGAGCCGATCCCTCGGCGACTAAAGTCGCCGAGGGAGGACAAGAAAAGCGACCTATCGGCACGACTCAAGTCGTGCCCTGATACAACGCAGAGCGAAAGCGACTTTTTCAGCAGCCTGTAAAGCCGCTACTGGAAACGGGCATCTGTATGGAGGGCCGGAAGGCCATCCCCTGCCAAACGTCACTTAATCTTTAATCAGAGGTTGCTCAGGGTTGGGCCGCGAAAGTACAGGCTGCGTCGATGTCACCGACAAGGAGAATCGCGGCATGGTAAGTTGGCGCCATGAAAAGTGTGGTCGCAATCCTACTCGATGTAGTCCTGAGCCTGACGTGTGCGGTTGGCGCAGATATCGCGATGTTTCGCGGGAATGCGCAGCACACCGGTGTGGTTGCCGATTCGGCGACACCGAAGGGAGGCGCATTCATCAGCCCCAAATGGCGTTTCCAAACCGAGGGCAGGATACGATCATCGGCGGCGCTGGTAAATGGAGTGGTTTACTTCGGCAGCGACGACGGCTATCTGTATGGGTTGAAAGCTGCTGACGGGGGATTGGTCTGGAAACTTAGGACAGGTGGAGCAGTGTCATCGTCGCCGGCAGTAGCGAACGGTCTGGTTTACTTCATGAGTCGAGATGGGGTATTTCGCGCGGCTGAAACCAAGTCGGGCGACGTCAGATGGACCTTTGCCACTGGGCCGGAGTTGCCGTTTCAGGGCGGATGGGACTGGTTTCTTTCGTCGCCTGTCCTGTCGGGAGAAAGCGTAGTTTTCGGCGGGGGAGACGGATTTGTCTATGCGCTCGATGCGGTCTCCGGCAAAAAGCAGTGGTCGTTCAAGACTGCCGGACGGGTGCGGGCGACTGCGGCTATTGCGAACGGGGTTGTTTACGCGGGGAGCATGGACGGGACGATGTATGCGCTGGAGCTGGGGTCGGGAGAGCTGAAATGGAAGTTCAAGACGGAAGGGAATCAATATTTTCCTTTGGGAGAGATTCAGTCGTCCCCGGCAGTGACGGACGGAACGGTGTTCTTCGGGAGCCGCGATGGAGGTTTGTACGCGGTTGAAGCGGAGACGGGAAAGTTGCGGTGGCGTTACGACAATGAAGGGAACTGGGTGATCTCATCTCCCGCGGTCGCGGACGGGTTGGTGATCACGGGCAATTCCGACGGAGAATACGTTCATGCCATCGATGCGAAGAGTGGGAAAGAGAAGTGGCGACAGGACACGAAGATCAATGTGTTTTCGTCGGCAGTGGTGACCGGCGGGACGGTTGCCATTGGCGATTTTTACGGGAAGGTCTGGTTCCTCGATCTGAAAACGGGCAAGCCGAAATCCGTTTACTACTTCGAGGAGCGAGTCAACGCCTCGCCGATCGTCAGCGATGGCGTGCTCTATATCGGGTGCGAAGACTACAACTTTTATGCTTTTGAGTGAGGGTTGGGTAAGCCGATAAGGGGAGTCTTGCCCACGAGGTTGCTGCCTGACACGCAAACGCAATAAGGCCGGGCCGAGTCAGTCGATCGCTTGGTGTCTGCTCGACAGGCAGTGGAGGCGCTTAACTCCGGAACTTCCGTTATGCGCGCTCGAGGAACTCGGTCAGCAAAGATTTCTTGCCGACAGCACAGCGGAAGCCGTAGACAGCTATGGCGAGCACGAGGAGCATAACCGCTAGGGAGCGGCCGGCGTACCAGCGCGACATGTCGAGCGTCAATGCCGTCCAATAGAGCAGATCGACAACAAACATCGAGGTGCCGAAGGCGAGGATGCCGAATCGCACCAGCACCACCAGAAACAACATGGCGCTCACGAGGGCGAAAAGAATCACGTCAATACTCTCCAAGCGGAATGAAAGAAACATCATGCTGACCCAAGCAGCCAGCAAGGCGAGCAGTTTGTTGCGCAAAAGCAGTCTGGCCACGACGAGAACCAAAGTGATTGCCAGCGCCACAACGACGGCCATGAATTGATGGTAGAGAACCGCACTCACGGCATGCGCGGGCGGTCCGAGGAATCCCGCATGGAAGCCTTGCGGGGGCGTGACTTCGGGCATGCGAATCCAGCGTGTCAGAGTCACGAAGGCGCACCAGAGCAAGGCTTGCAGACAAGCGACGGCCGCGCCGATCAGAATGTCGCGACCGACCAGGGGATCGCGAACACGTCCGGCAAGGAGGCGGTTCCAGGAGATGAGCAGGTCCGGCCAATAGCGGCGCGCAAATGGATCGAGCGCCAGATGCGATACCCAGACGAAAGCCGCCCCAAACGTCACCGTGCCGGCCAGATCGGAAAAGACGAGCCAGAACCGAGAAACCTGGTGCGGCCAGTGCGCACCCAAACAAGCGGAAATACCGGAGGCGAAAAGAAAGAAGAGTGCCACTCGCAGGGCACCCGACAGCGCAATGATGAAGGTTCCTATTCCTCGCGGAGGAGGAGCATGGGCTCCACGTGCAGGGCGCGAAGGGCAGGGAACCAGGTGGCGATGAGGCCGAGCAGCGCCATGGCAACGATGGCGCCCGCGAGCACCAGGGGATCGCGTGGCGACGCCTGATAGACGATGGACGCCAGCACGCGCGTGGCGAGAATTCCGAGCACCAGGCCGGCGACTGAGCCGATAGCGAGGAGGCGAACGGCGCGGCCAAGCGCGGCCCGCAGGACTTCTTCGCGACGCGCGCCGAGAGCGACACGGATGCCAAGTTCGCGCAGACGCTTGCTGACTGAGTAAGCGGCCATGCCGAAGATGCCGGTGATGGAAAGCATAGCTCCCATTACGCCGAGAATGCCAAGCGAGAGGGTGGCCATGCGCATGGGGAAGAGCACGCCTTCGAGTTGTTTGTTCCAGGTCACGATGGAGACGGGCAGGCCTTCGTCCATTTCATGCAGTTTGTTGCGAATGGCATCGGCCATCTGCTGCGGATCACGGTTGGAGCGCAGGATCATCCAGGTTGCGCCAGCCGGCGATTGCAGCAAGGGAAGGAAAAGAGCGGGCTTCTGGTCTTCTGTGAGATTAAGATACTTGCCGTCTTCGACGACGCCGACGACCTGGGCGCGGGTGCCGTCGCGCAGCTTGAAGACCTTGTCGACCGGATTGGTACCGGAGCCGAAGAGCCGATTGGCGAGCCGGCGATTGACCACGGCAACGCGCGGGGCGTCCTGGTCATCGTGCCAGGTAAATCCTCTGCCCGATTGCAACGTTGTACCGGCGGCCTCGAAGTATTTCGGAGAGACGTTGAATACATATGATGTGGCCGCGGAATTCGCGGGACGCAGGTCGGTGGTGGCATCGTTGAAGACGTCGGACATGTGGCCGTCCATGTTGAGCGGAGGCAGGTCGGTGATGGCGACGGACTCGACGCCGGAAATAGTCTCGATGAGGTCGATGAGGCGGCGTTGTGTGGTTGGAATGCTGTCGCTGGTGTATCCGGCCATGCCCAGTGGCACGTCAACGATGAGTGCGTGATCGGGCTGGAATCCGAAGCTGCTGTGGAGCGAGCGCACGAGGCCGCGCACGGCGACCATCGAAGAGGTCACGAGCACGGCGCAGATGGCGATTTGCACGACGAGCAGTATGTCGCGGGCGGTGAGACGCCGGCCGACAACGCGGGTGGAACCCGCCTTGACGACTTCATAGGGATTGATGCGAAACACCTGACGCACGGGAACGATGCCGAAGAGGATTCCGCTGACCAGGGCGAGCAGCAGCGCGACGAAGTAAACCTTAGAGTCAGGACTGACCGGGATGCGTAGAGGAAAGCGTGGGAAAGGCTGCCACACGCTCAATTGACGCAACAGGGCGATGCTGGCGAGCAGTCCGACGGAGCCGCCAGCGATGGAGATGAGCATGGCCTCGGTCATAAGCTGGCGCAGGATGCGGGTGCGGCTGGAGCCGAGCGCGAGACGAAGCGCCACTTCGCGTGCGCGGTCGGCGGCGCGAGCGGCGAACAGGCTGCCGAGGTTGGCACACGATGCGAGCAGAATGAGCGCGGCGAGCACCGTCAATCCGGAAACAAAAGCGAGCACTCCGGCGCCGATGAAGTTGCCGTAGAGGGCGGGCCGCACCACCTTGAAGGGAATGTTCGGTACATCTTTGGGATAGGTCGCCAGCAGGAAGGCTCCGATGGAAGTCAGATCGGAGACAGCTTGGGCGGTTGTAACGCCGGGCTTCAGGTGTCCGAGGATTTCGAAGACAGAGTCCTTACGGCGCACGTCGAGGTCGCCTTCGCCGCTCAACAGCCGGTGGTCAACGATGGGGACGAACATGTCGGGCGTAAAGAACAGAAGAGTTCCCTGGAATTCCGGCGGCGTGACGCCCACGATGGTGAACGGGTGCCGGTTGAGCTGGACGGTGCGTCCGACGACGCTGGGGTCGTCGTGAAAATGGCTGTGCCAGAAAGCATGGCTGAGCACGATGCAGGGAGCGCTGTCCGTGCCATGCTCGTCAGAGGCGTGAATAACGCGGCCGAGATAGGGCTGAATGCCGAGCGCGTCGAAGTAGTTGCCGGTGACTTCGTAGGTCCAAGCCCGCATAGGGTCTTTGCCGGTATCGAGGCCTACTTCATCGATGGTGAATGCGGCAAGCTGCTCGAAGGTGCGGTTGCGGTCGCGCAGGTCGAGATAGTTGGGGTAGGACTCGTATCCGTTGATGCCGTGCTCGATGCCGTAGAGGCTGTCGGCTTGCGGGACGTTCAGTGGGCGAAGGATGAGCGCGTTGAGGACGCCAAAGACGAGGGCGTTGGCTCCGATAGCGAGAGCGAGGGTAGCGATGGCGACGAAGGTGAATCCGGGCGACTTGCGAAGTACGCGGGCGCCGTAACGGATGTCGTGCAGCGTGGTCTCGAGGAAATTGCCTCCAAGCTGTTGGTTGCACTCCTCGCGGTAGCGGTCGCGGCCGCCAAACTCGATGCGTGCGCGGCGCTCGGCTTCGGCGCGAGTGAGGCCGGAGCGCTCGAGGTCGTCGGCACGAAGCTGAATGTGCGACTGGAGCTCGTTGTCCATGTCGGCGGCGGTTTGGGAGCCGCGAAAGAACTTTGAAGAAAGGGATCGGAGATACGCCCGGATGCTCATACTTCCTCCGGTTGCGCGGTGAGAGCGGCGCCGATGGCGTTGGCCAGGCGGTTCCAGTTGTCGGTTTCCTGCTGGAGTCGCTTGCGGCCGGCGGCGGTGAGTTCGTAGAACTTGGCGCGGCGATTGTTCTCCGAGGTTCCCCAGCTAGCTTTCAGTAGACCCTGACGTACGAGGCGGAACAGTCCGGGATACAACGCGCCCTGCTCGATCAACAGCGCGTTGCCGGAGATTTGGCCGATACGGAGAAGAATTCCGTAGCCATGCAACGGGCCGAGCGAGACCGCGCGAAGGATGAGGAGGTCGAGAGTGCCGGGAAGGAGCTGCGCCTGATCGTTCATGCTTCCCCTAATCTGATTATGAGAATAGCCTTGCTCTCCTAAGCTGTCAAGGAGAAAGTGTGGGGAGCTGGTAGTAGTGGGGAGAAAGGCACGACCGCGGGATAAACCACACGCGATTCGCGGCACCCGGAAGTTTCGCACCGAGTGCCGCGAATTGAACTCCCGTCCGGTTGGATTAGCGCAGCAGCGGGACAGCAGGCATCTTGAGGCGCGAGGTCTGGTTGAGCGACATCTTGGCGAGGTGCACGGTGAACTGCTCTTTCGGCAGCAACGAATTAAGGGCAAACACTTTGTAGCCGTCGCCGGTTATCTCGACGCGACGGAAGACGCCGGGTTCCGTCTCGGTGACTTCCCGGTTCCCCTGTAACTGGTCGACGAACCCCTGGGCAGACTGCAGATCTACCTTTCCGCCGGAGCCTCCCGTGGTAAGCGACTCGGCGGCGTAGGAGCGGATGAGCTTTGGCCAGTACTTCTCCAATAGATCGGTGCTGGCGAAGACATCAGCCCAGGTGATGTGCCCGTTCACCGCGACTACGACGCCCTTGGCGCCAACTTTGCGGAGCTCGCGGAGAAGATTGTCGTAATCGGATGCGACTGAGGCGACCCTTTTCTGAACTTCCGGGTTCTGCATGGTTTTTGCATAGGAAGTGGTGCCGCCGATGGCGGGAGCAGCTTGCGGAGCGGCGACAGCAATTCCGGCATTCGCCTCTCCAACATGTGCCCATACGGCCTGCTGGTCTTTCATGGCCATCGCGGGCATGCGAACGCTGGGCTGCGCCATAGATCCGCCCAATGCGGAGAAGCGCTCCGAGGTGGCCACCCAGCGGCCGGGTTCGACGCAGAAGACGCTGAGATCGATGGGCTCCGATTTGGGCGGAACGATGCGGTCAACGCCGATGACGCGGTCCTGCTTGCCGCCGGTGACGATTTCGCCAGCCAGAAGCAGCAGCGGGCGAACGGAATTGTTGATGAGAACGAGGCGGTTGACTTCGCCACTCGGATTGCGAGGAACAAAGGTTCCGGGGCGGACCAAGCCTTGTACGGCACCGGCTTCGGTGACGACCACGGCGCCCGATCGCAAACCTTCATCAAGGGTGAGGAAATGGGCAGTGTCGGTTTCTGCGCCGCCAACGATGGGGAAGAGGCTCAAGTTGCCGTGGGAGATCGGCGCCAGGACCTTGTACTCGCGAGTCGTTGTGCCGGCGTCGGCAAACAAGGCGCTGAGGGCGACGAAGACGATTTGAGCAAGAAACGCGTTGTGCATCTGCACCTCCTGAGGCGCACCGGAGGTTGGCGTCCGTGGGCTGCTTACGGTGGGGTACTCGGAGCGTCTCTAGCGGTAGAACGAAGCGCAGTGTTCTTCTTGCAGACGAATTGATACGATTCGCACACATGGCTCCCGTTACCAATGCGGACCCAACGCAGGAGCAGCCCTCGGCTGCAGTGCAGGAGTTCGCCGCGCGGAGCTATGCAGGAAGCGGGGCGGCGCAGTTTGGGATTGACCAGGGGGCGCTGGCACGAGTGCTGGCGCGAGTTGTGGCGCACAATGGTGCGGCGGGCAACGAGGCCGCCGAACTTCGCCTGCTGGAATCTCTGCGACTGGAAGAGCTGGTGCTGGCGCGCGCCTGTGCCTATGGCGACGAGCGCGCGTGGGAGGTGTTCCTGGGGCGATACCGCAGCACGCTGTATGAGTCGGCGTACAAGATCGCGGGCAATGACAGCGTGGCGAGGGAGTTGGCGGACTCGCTTTACGCGGAACTCTATGGTGTGGATGCAAAGGGGCAACAGCGAACGTCGAAGCTGCAGTATTACCAGGGACGCGGGTCACTGCAGGGATGGCTGCGCGTGGTGGTTGCGCAGGAGTACGTGAACCGGTATCGCAGTGGGAAGAGAGAGTCGAGCCTGGATGCGGCAGTGGAGGAAGGAGCGCAGTTTGTCGCCGACGAGCAAGAGACTGCGACGTACGATCCTCGGGTGGAACGGGCGGTGGCGGAAGAGCTGGCGGCGCTCGGCGCGGAGGAGCGGTTCCTCTTGGTGGCGTATTACCTGGACCGGCGAACGCTCTCGGAAATTGCCAGGCTGCAGGGGGTGCATGAGTCCACGATCAGCCGCAAGCTGGAACGGATTGCAGCGACGACGCGCAAACGTTTGAGTAAGCGACTGGTGGAAGGGGGCATGTCGGCGCGCGAAGCCGAAGAAGTGATGGAAGAAGTGGATGTACGCGACCTGCAGGTGAAGGTGCGTGAAAGATTGCAGCAAGGGCAGTCGTTGCACACGTTCTATAAAGAGAAGAGTGAATCAGAGGGATGACGGAGAAACTTCCCAAAGCGATTACGCATGCGCTGGCCCAGGGGGCTGCGCCCGCGGAGCATCCGGCTGCGGATTTGCTGGCGGCGTTTGCGGAACGCACGCTGCGCGAGGACGAGTGGCAGAAGGTCGCTGAACATCTTGCGGTGTGCGGAGACTGCAGGGGAATTGTGTTTCTGGCAAGTGGAGCGGGTGAAACGCCGGAGCAAGAAGAGGAGTCGCCGGTGGCGGATCATCGTTCGCCGGCCAATCGGCCCGCCGATGAGGCGGCGATGGCAACGGCCAGGCTGGTTGAAACACCTGTATCGCTATGGAAGCGGCCAGTGGTTTGGGCGGTTTCGATTGCGGCAGTGGCCGTCGTGGCGGCGGGAGTTGGGGTGTATCAGGTGGTGACGAAGGACGCGGAGCGCAAGGAGATAGCGTCGGCGCTACCACCACAGGCGAAGCGACAAGCGCCGGCGGAAGCTGAGCATGCCACGACGGCGAGCGCGCCGGCGGAGGTGGCTGCGCCAGAAGCCTCCGCGCAGAAGCCCGCGGCAAAAACGAACGAGAGAATTTCCGCTTTAGCTGGTAAGGTGGCGCCGCGAGCTTCCGCGGTTGAACCGGCTGCGATTACGGCGAGAGAAGCAGCGTCGCCTCGCCCTGCGGCGAGTTCGGCGGAGTTGGCGATGAAGCGTGAAGAGGCCAAGGCCGCGCCTGACGCCGGCGGTGCGAGCGTGGTTGTGGGTGGAGCGATACCTGCCGCCCCGGCCGTGGCGCCGCGCGCCAACGGGTTTGTGCAACCTAGCGGAGCGGAGGCTCAGTCTTTTAGTGCTGCGTCCGGACCGCTGACGGCGGAGCGAGCGACCCTCAGCGTGATGCAGACGCTGCATCCGGGATGGAGGGTAACGGTCGACGGACATCTGGAGCGGCGCACGCCACAAGGGTGGTCGCGGGTGCTGGCGGAGCAGACGAGGCCGTTCCGAACGGTGGCGGTGTTGGGCAGTGACGTGTGGGCGGGAGGGGACGAAGGAATGCTGTACCACTCCAGTGTCGGCGGACAGGCATGGAAGAGAGTTGCACTCGGGGGAGCGGGTTCCGAGGAGACCGCCGCAGTGGTCACGATTCGGTTTGAAGATGCGGAGCATGGCACGGTAACAACGAGCACCGGCACGACGTACGCGACGCGTGACGGCGGAGTGAGCTGGACGAAGCAGTAGCCGGCGAGGCTTTGGAAATATTCCGTGCAAGATGCAGCGGATGGGGCGTTCCTTCGAGTGGGCCGTCTGTGTGCGGCTCTGCGACTCTTATCTCTCCGGAGGCAAACCCATGCGCGTTACCGGCACCGACCGAACCGTCATCGTTCTATCGACATACCTTTTCCTGGCTCTGACCGTAGTCGCCCAGTCATCTGCTTCACTCACTAACTCGGACATCGAGAAGATGGTGAAAGCGCAAGTGCCGGAAGCCGTCATCCTTCGCACCATTCAGGTTTCCCAGCCCAACTTCGTGCTGACGCCGGACGCTCTGGTGAACCTCAAGCACCATCACGTTCCGGATGGTGTATTGGGGGCGATGGTGAATAGCCAAAGCGGCATGCAGATGCAACCGGTACAGCCCCTGGTGACGTATCCGGCGACGCACGGTTCGGGTACACACATTCAGCAGTTGCCGAACATCGATGCCGCGATTCGGCTGGATGACAAAAGTGTGGGCAAAGTACAAGTGCGCAAGAACGAGATCAAGGTGGAGAAGGCCGGGGTGCCGCTGTTTAGCGTGAAGTGGAAGGTCAACGAGCCGAAGTAACTAAAGACTGGACATTCGTTCAGGAAGCACAGCGTCTGCCCGGCACACTCTTCATGCGACGGTAGAGCGTCAGTATCGACTACAAGAAAAGCCGCCCGAGCTTTGGGCGGTTGAGCACTGCAGAATGTTAAAGGCTGATTGAATCTACGAGTCTCCGGAAAGAACCCCCGTCATTGCGAGAGCCCAGGCTTCGCCGTCACCTCTCGCGGTTGGCAACAAACGAAAGCACAAAAGGCACGTCCAGGTTGAGGATGTCGATGGTATCGGCCCCTTGCAGGATCAGCGCGCTGGTGTGAATCGGCGGATTGCCCAGGCTATCGACGAGTACCATCGTGGCGCTGCAATCCGCGTTCACCTCGTACCAACCGACATAGGTCCGTGGCGTGATGAATCCATTCAGGCTCACCATGTCCCAGCCCTCAAGATAGCTGCTGCCGGCGGGCGCACCGGGCACGCCGGTCGCACCGGAAACGTGTGGCTTAAATACGATCGCCCCGCTGAATGCAAACGGCATGAAGCCGTTGAACAGTTCCTCCGGAGTGAACGGTGGAAACGGCGGAGGTGGCGGCACTGGGAACGACCAGGCTTTGGCGTTATATGTGTAGGTCGAGTTGAGCGTGTGATTGCTGCACTTGCAACGCTGTAGCGGAAATGCGGTGGTGCCGACAATCAGTCCGGTGTCGGTGTGGATGATTTCCACCCGGTTGCCCATCTCACTGACGACCAACTGCCAGTTTTCCGTCCCGGTTGGGCTCGCCGGGGTGTCCGACTTCATTGTGCCCGTGCACATCATGGGTTTCTTGGAAGCATCCCAGGCAAGGCTGTAGGTAGCGTTGACCATGGGCGCTACGAAAACCGCCGGCCCGATTTTCAGAGTGGTCGAACCACCCACGGTTCCGTCGCGATTGAAAATAATGGTCCCGAGGCCGGCATTCGGAATGTCGCCGGTTACGCCGGGAAGGGGAAATAATTCGGTATTGATGACACCTTCGAACACGTGAGCATACGTGCGTCCGGCTACCAGGTTGCGGCAATCGGCGCCCGGCGGCTGCCCGACTGCGACCGGGACCGCCAACATGGACATTGTCATCGAGATGAATAAGGCGAGTAGCAAGCGTTTCTGCTTTGTCATACACAACTCCTTATCCTGTGGTCATGAAGCAGGTGCGGTTCTGCATCAAATCTCTCGCTTCAGGGGGTGTTGCGCATCCGTGGTGGGCCTAGCTCTTCGGAGTGGCGAGAGGGCTCGGCGTTATTGTCCCGCACATCGCCCGCGGGAATGCCGAAATATCAGGCTTAAAGACTGGTGATTCCCAAATCGGAAAGGCCGCACAACGGCCGGGAACCAGGCGAAATGCGGAGTTCTTGGAGGCGCGGGGCGGAATCGAACCGCCGATAGAGGTTTTGCAGACCTCGGCCTTACCACTTGGCGACCGCGCCGCTCCACCCCACGAAGCGCAAGAACGCCGCTTGGCGGGGGCCCCGGATACCTGAAAGAAACCGGGAAAGCCAGGCAAGAAAGCCTCGCCCGTGGCGAGGCTGGGAAACTCTGGAGCGGGAGACGGGGGTCGAACCCGCGACTTCGACCTTGGCAAGGTCGCACTCTACCACTGAGTTACTCCCGCTTGGCCTTTTGATTATAACGAAAGCGTGAATAAGGCGGCAAATCAAGGAGCTTGGTTTGCCATTGGTTGGTGGAGTGCGGACGCGTCAAAGTTGGCTCATGCCTCCGTCGATGATGAGTTCGCTGCCAACGGTGAAGGCGGATGCGTCGGAGGCGAGGAATGCAACAGCGCTGGCGACTTCGGAAGCTTCACCGAATCGGCCGAGGGGAATCTGGCTCTGAATGGCGTTCCTTACGGACTTGAGTTGATCGCCGTGGAGGCCGGCGTTCTGCAGCAACGGAGTTGCGATGGGACCGGCACTGACGACATTGACACGGATGCCTCGGGAGATGAGCTCGCCGGAAAGCGTGCGTGCGAGAGAAATCAGGGCCGCCTTGGATGCGGCATAGACCGTGGCATTGGCCATGCCGATGTGCGCGTTGATGGAGCCGTTCAGGACGATTGATGCGGGTTTGGCGAACACGGGCAGCAGAGTCTGAATCAGGAAGTAAGGCCCTTTGACCATGACGGAAAAAGAGCGGTCGAATCCGGCTTCGTCGAACTGCTCAAAGGGGCGCATGTCGACCAGGCCGGCGTTGACGAAGAGGATGTCGAGCGCGCCGAATGCCTCGCGGATGGTTTCGGACACGTGTTTTTGGGCGGCGGCGTCTCCGGCGTCGTTAGCGATGGTGACAACGTTGCCGCCGAGTTCTTTTTGTGCGGCGTCGAGCGAAGCTGCGGTTCTGCCGGTGATGACCACGCGCGCACCTTCGCGGAGGAAATGACGCGCGGTCTCGAGGCCGATACCCGAGGTGCCTCCGGTGATGAGGGCACGTTTGCCTTGCAGTGAACTCATGGAGCTTCTCCTGGGTGCGGTTGGTGCAGCGCTCGTGACCTAGATGGCGGGTGAATCGCAAAGGA
>Ga0335071_10001542_pt1 | contig 24860 bp, 21 predicted proteins | sample Lox_Sample_15_FD_206724 | JGI IMG/M metagenome (GOLD analysis project Ga0335071, IMG submission 206724) | Soil microbial communities from Loxahatchee National Wildlife Refuge, Florida, United States - Lox_Sample_1.5 | ecosystem: Environmental > Terrestrial > Soil > Wetlands | place: USA...
CAAGCTCCACGAACCAGAGATTCCCGTCGGGGCCGGCCGTGATGTCGCCAGGCAGGCTCGCGGGCGTCGGAATCGCGAACTCGGTCAGGACCCCGTCGGTCGTGAGTCGGCCAATCGTGTTTGCCATCTGCCTGGTGATCCACAGGTTTCCATCGGGTCCGGCGGCGATCCCGACGGCGGGGTTCCCGATGTCGACGGCGGTCCCTACCGGGATTGGGAAGTGCGTGACGACGCCCGAGGGCGTGATTCGGCCGATGGCCGCGGACGACGGGTTGTGGGGCGGGGTCGGGCTGGTGGAGAACTCCGTATACCAGACGTTCCCGTCCGGGCCCGACGCGATGCCGCCCAGGAGCGCGTAAGAAACCGGAAACTCCGCGATCGCCTGACCTCTCATCGGGAGAGCCATTCCCAGGGAAGCGAGTTCGAGCAAGAGCGAGCCGACCAACAGCTTCATGCGGTTCTCCTTTCGGGCCTGACTCTGAAAGCAATCCCGCGATTGGTCCGGAGAGAAGCGCGAGATCGGCGTGAGATTCGTCGGATCCCGGCTCCGCTACCCGGTCCTCGATGAAAAAGGCGGCCGTCCGGGCTCCGCGTCCGGGACGGCCGTGACGAGGGCGACTCTCGGCTCGACTCGCCCAAGATTTCGTGGAGCACTGTGGCTCCCCGCGGGACCCCCGGTCCGGAGGCGAAGATAAGATTTTCGTGAGATTTTCGGCCTCACGATGGCGTACCGCTTCGGTCCGTTCCTCTACGATCCCGTCCGGCGCGGGTTGACGCGCGACGGCGCGGAGATTCCCCTCACGCACAAGGTCCGCGCGCTGCTGACGCTCTTTCTGGAGAACCCGGGCCGGCTACTGACCCGCGACGAGATCGTGGAGCGCGTCTGGCCGGACGTGGCCGTCAGCGACGATGCGCTGCGCTTTCAGGTGGCCGAGCTGCGGCGCGCGCTCGGCAAGGAAGCCGACGCCACCTTGCGAACGATCCGCGGCGAGGGCTATCGCTTCGACGCGGTCGTCCAGGCGGCGACGGACGGCCCCCGGCCGCCGGGCGACCTGCGATTTCGCCTCGTTCTCGAGCGGCGGGAGGTCCCGCTTCTCCCGGGCGACAACGTGCTCGGCCGCGATCCCGACGGGGTGCTGTGGATCGACCATCCGTCGGTTTCGCGCCGCCATGCCCGGATCGTGGTCCGGGGCGAGACGGCGACTCTCGAGGACCTCGGGAGCAAGAACGGCACGTTTCTGAACGACGAGAGGCTCGAACGCGGCAGGGCGCTCGCCGACGGCGACGCGATCCGCATCGGTCCCGAGACGATGATCTTCCGGAAACTGTTTCCCGGGACGACCGAGGCCGAGCGGCAGGCCTGAGCCTCAGGCCGTCCAGAGACAGGCGCTCGAGCCCACCCAGGTGCGGTCTTTGTTGTAGTTGACTCCCATCATCTGGCCCTGCGCCAGGCGGGCGAGCGTGATGACCGGGTAAGGTTTGCCGCCGCGGTCGACGAACATGACGCGCACCTCGACCTTCGAAAAATGCCCGTCGGCGGTCGGGATGGCCGGCGCGTAGTCGACCTTGCGCATCAGGAGCGTCCGGGAGCGTCTCTCCGGTGAAACGGCCGCGAGGTCTTGCGCCGTGACGTCCACTTTGACGCCGGACCCCGCGAACGAGAAGAGCGGCTTGAGCACCCACTGCGAGAGGTCCATGGGCGGCACGGGAAGGTCCGAGAGGAAGACGGCCTCGGGAATGCACGGGTGCTTCAGCCGCGGCAGCGAGTGCTTGCTCCAGCGGAAGTACCAGTTGGGATGCCCCGCCCACGTCACGTCGAGCGGCTCGCGCAGGTCGAAGGGGAGCTGGCCGCCGCTCGCCTCGAGCTCGTCGAAGATCAAGCGGTTGTAGATCCGGCGGATCCGCGTCCGCGTGCCGTCGCGGTCGTACCAGAGCTCGCGGCCTTTCTTTTCGATCTGCCCGGGGTCGAGCGCGCGCACGCCCCAGAACTGCTCGGTGAACGCGAAATCGACGGCGGTCTTCTGGTGCGGCGGGTCGAGATCGAGCAGGACGACGTTCTCGGGAGGCACGCCGCCGAGGATGGCGTCTCCGACGACTTTCTTGTACGTTGCGTCGCCGAGGCCCGACAGGAACCAGCGCAGCCTTCCGGGATCGGGGCAGAGGTGCGCCATCTCCTCGCACTGGACGGCCTGGAACGCGTAGAGCGTCGGAAACGCCTGGAGCTCGATCAGCCGGGGCACGAGCCGGCCGTCCGCGTCCCGGACGACCGCGAAGTCGACGACGGCGAAAGTCGGCGACGCGTCGCAGCCGGGCACGTCGAGATGCGCCGGCACCGCCTCGAGCGACCACGCGAGCGCCTCGGGCGTCGAGAGCTGCCGGAAGATGTCCGTGCACGCGGCGAGCATCTCGTCGCGGAGCGTCTTCGGCAGGAACACGGGCGTCTCGGCCAGGCGGAACGGGATCGTCACGCCGCTGCGCTCCTCGAGGCGGCGCGCGTAGGCCTCGTACTTTTCGGGCGTGAACGCTTCGTTGTAGGCCTGGCGCAGCTCCGGGATCATGCTTCGCCGAATGCTATCCCGGCGACGGGCGATCCGCCCGGAAGCGCCCGGAAGCGCCGCGGTGCGCGGCGGGTCAGGCCGTCATGGCCACTGAAGGCCGAGGGCCTTGGCGATGAAAATCGCCATCTGACGCCGCGTCACGGGGCTGTCGGGGCAGTAGTTGCCGCCGCCGCAGCCGCCCGTGATTCCCGCCGCCACCAGCGCCTCGACGTACTGGAAGCCGAAGTCCGTCGTCGGCACGTCGCCGAAGGTCGCCGTGGCGGGCGCTGGACTGACCTGGAGCTTGTAGCCGATGAGAGCGCCGACGAGATGAACCAGCTCCGTCGGCGACATGTAGACGATGAAACGGTGGTCCGTGTAGTCGACGACGAAGTTCGAGGCGCTGAGGTCCTGCGTGATGGTCCGGCAGCCGGCCGGATAGGAGGCGGGAGTCAGAACGTTCCCCTGACCTTCCTCGTTGCCGGTCCGGTCGATCTTGAAGATCCCGAAGGTCGGGGCCATGCCCCCGTCGTCGTCGCAGTAGTCCCATTGGATCGAGGTCAGGAGGGCGCCGGCGGGCAAGTGGGGGTAGACGCACCACGTTCCGCTGCTGGCGTCGAGGCGGTACACGACCGTGTAGGTGGCGGGAAAAGTGATGGGCTGAAACTCGTTCGGCCCGATGGAGAGGTACGAAACCGCGGTCGTGCCGTAGGAATCGACGGGAGCCGCGAGCGCGGACGATGCGAAGGAGAATGCCAGGACGCCGAGAAGGGCTCGAAGGTGCCGCATGAATCCCCTCCTGCCTGGGGGCGCCGGCCTCAGATCAGGAACCTCCCGGCCTCCATGATCGGGTCGCCGTCGAACCAGATGTTGAAATCGCGGCCGACGATGTCGATGTGGGTGGTGCTCTTCCACTTCGCGCCGGTGTGCTCGGCGTACGGGTGGCCGAAGGCGACGTGGAGCGTCGGGAGCTTCTCGTCCTGGAGGATGTTGCCGATCACGTCGTGGACGGCGATGTTCGTGCCCATCGCGAACTCGCCGACGCGGTTGGAGTTCTCGTCGGTCGACGTGTAGGCGAGAAAGTCCCGGACGAGGTCCTGACGATCGCACCGGACGTCGGCGATGCGGCTGTCTTCGATCGTGACGGACAGCGGGTTCTCGCGCAGGTCGCCGTAGCGCGCGCAGAGGTAGTCGCCCACGACCCCGTCAGCGACGTAGACGCCGTCGACCCGCGCGGGCGAAGTCAGCACCTCGCCGCCGGGCAGGTTGCCCCACTTGGACGTCGAGATGATCCCCGAGGTCTTGAGCCACTTGATCGAGGGGTCGAACGTGGCCTCGAGCCGCGAGCCCGCGGGCGACGTCGCCAGGATCTTCTTCGCCTTCAGGGCGCGTTCGAGGACGCGGCACGAGATCGCGTCGACGTCGTCGAAGTTGGCGCGCATCGCCTCGACCATGATGCGGTGCGAGATCGACACCATGTGAGCGTGGCGGATCTGGCGGCGATCCACGATCGCCGTCAGCGCCCGTCGGAAGGCGAGCTCGCCCTGCTTGGGCTGCCCCGCGTAGATCGAGACGTCGGCGCGCTCGAGGCCCTGGGCGATCGGGTCCGGCAGGGTCAGCATCGGCCGCGGCCCGTAGTCTTCCATGACGTGGACCTCGATCGGGGCGCCCACCTCGCGGACCTGGTCGGCCAGGCTCGCCCCGATCTCCTCGGTCTCGAGGTCGGTGACGATGACGACGCGCTCGTGGGGCTGGATGCGGAGGCAGGTGCGGATGGCGTTGCGGGCGCCGGGGACCAGGTCCTCCGCGTACGTGGTCTGCAGTTCCCTCAGTTGGTGGGTCAGGCTCGGCTCCTTCGCTTCACGCGCGGCGCGCGGCCCTACGAGGCCGTGCGCACGAGCGGCGTTTCGATCGGCAGTCCGTGACGGGTCTCCTCGCAGATGTAGTCGACGACCTTCTGCAGGTCGCCGCCGGAGGCCTCGTAGACCTTCAGCTGCCGGTCGGCGCCCGTTCCGTTTTCCAGGATCCAGTGTACCGCCTCGCACTCCCGGCGGGAACCCAGATCGTCGACGACGTCGTCGATGAACTCGAGCATCTCCGCGACGAGGCTGCGGAACGGGACCTCGATCTCCTTGCCGAAGTCGATGAGCTTGCCCTCGATGCCGTAGCGGGCGGCGCGCCACTTGTTCTCGAGGAGCAGCGCGCGGCGGTACCGCCGCCAGCCCAGGTTCTGCTGCCGCAGCCGGTAGAGCTTGACGCAAATCGCCTGAATGAGCGCCGCGAGCGTGACGGTCTCGTCGAGCCGCATCGGAACGTCGCACACGCGAAACTCGATCGTTTCGAAAAACGGATGCGGCCGGACGTCCCACCAGATCTTCTTGCCGTTGTCGATGGAATTGGTGGAGACGAGGATCCGCACGAAGTCGTCGAACTCGGCGGGCGTGTCGAAGTACTCCGGAATGCCGGTCCGCGGGAAGCGGTCGAAGACCTTCGTGCGGAAGCTCTTCAGGCCCGAGTTGCGCCCGAGCCAGAAGGGCGAATTCGTCGAGAGCGCGAGCAGGTGCGGCAGGAAATACAGCGCCTCGTTCAGGATCTGGAAGGCGAGCGCGCGGTCCTTGATCCCGACGTGGACGTGCAGGCCGAAGATCAGGTTCGCCCGCGCGAGCAGCTGCATCTCCTGGACGACCTGGTCGTAGCGCGGGTCGGGAAAGATCTTCTGGTCGGCCCAGTTGGAGAACGGGTGCGTGCCGGCCGAGGCCACGCGCAGGCCGTTCTTGGCCGAGAGGCGGATGATCTCGGTCCGCATCTCGCCGACGTCCTGACGGACCTCCTGGATGTTCTTGCAGATGCCGGTGCCGATCTCGATGACCGACTGGTGCATCTCCGGCTTGACGCGTTCCTTCAGGACCAGCCGGCCTTCCTCGAGGATCTCCTGGACGTGCGAGCGCAGCTCCCGCGAGTCCGGATCGATGATCTGGAACTCTTCCTCGACGCCGAGCGTGAAGGCGGGTTCGTCCATGCGTTTCCCGATCAGGCTTCGCTCCTCGGCCGGGGCGCGGAGGCGCCGCGGGGCGGGGCGGGTTTCCGGGTGCGGCCCGTCGGGCGCCTGGACGCCGGGGACTCGCCGCCGGAGAGGAACGTCGCCCAGTGGTAGTCGGTGATCGGATCCGGCTCCTGCGCGACGCGCTCGAGGAGCCACTTCGTGGCGTGCTCGAGGACCCACTCGAAGTTGGCGGCGCCGACCGACTCGACGGCCGCGTCGGGCGCCGGGTTCAGAAAGTCGATCGCATACGGGATGCCGTCCCGCACGGCGAACTCGAGCGTGCCGAAGTCGTAGCCGAGCGCGTTCATCAGCTTCAGCGCGTCCCCGTGGACGCGCTCGTACAGGGCCGGCGGGACCGGCGGCGCGTTCTGCACGTATCGCGCGTGGTGCGGCTGCTTCGGGTCGTACTGCATGACGTGCACGTACCGGCGGCCGATCGCGTAGCAGCGGAAGTATTCCGTGAAGACGATCTCCTCCTGGAGCGTCATCACGGTCTGGCCCGACTCGCGGTAGGCCGCGAAGAACTCGTCGGGATTCGTCACGCGGTACACGCTCTTCCAGCCTCCGCCCGAATACGGCTTGAAGAACGCGGGGAAGCCGATGTGCTGAAAGATCTCGTCCCAGTCGAGCGGGAACTGGAGATTCGTCATCGACTCCGCCGTCGTGTCGGGCGGGTGCTGGTTCGACGGCAGGATCACCGTTTTCGGCACGGCCACGCCGAGCTTGCGGGCGACGACGTTGTTGAAGAACTTGTCGTCGGCAGACCACCAGAACGGGTTGTTGACGACGATCGTGCCGTCGAGGACGGCCTTCTTCAGGATCGCGCGGTAGAAGGGGATGTCCTGGCTGATCCGGTCGAGGATCAGGTCGTAGCGCTTCGGCGTGTCGAGGCCGACGCCGCCCACGCGGGCGGGCTCGGCCTGAACGGCGCCGTTGCCGGCGCGGTTGATCCGCTCGACGAGCGCCAGCGGGAAGGAGCGTTCCTGTCCGAAGAGAATGCCGATGCGTTTCATGGAGGTCCTCTGTTTCGTTGACGTGCGGCCGTGGCCGGAGAGCCGCAGATTATCTCACGGGGTCCGCGGCGTCCCGGGCGTCGGAAGTCGCGGCCGCGGAAAGGGTTAGGGCGGTGTCACTGGTCGCGACGCCCCGTCCTGGAACCAAACGGACGGCGCGAGTTCCTCCTCTCCGGAAGAGAGCGGGGGCGTGACGCCCCGCCGGGAGGTGACCATGGAGCCTTGCAAGGCGCCGAGCTACGCGTCATCCACCGCCAACCCCGAGTGTGGGTGCGCCCGCACGACGGAGGCGGTCCCGATGCGCTTCGAGAGCCGCGTCCCGGCTTTCGACGAGATGCATTGGGTCCCGCCGTCGGACGGGACCGACTTTCGCGCGCTCGTTCTCGTCCTCGTCGGCGCCGCCGCTGTCGCCTTCGTCCGTCAGCGCCGCCGCGCGCGACTGGCGCTCCTCCACCTGGCGCGTCCCGAGACGGTGCGCGAGCGGCGGATGCTCCGCCGCCCGCGTCTCGAGCTTCCGAATCGCGATCGCCGGGCGCTCGCGGCAGTCCGCGAGCGATAGAGGCTGTCTACCAGATCTGGCACTGGTCCTTGCGGACCATCGGGTCTCCCGGCTTGCACGAGAACGCCTTCGCGAATTCGGGCAGCGTCGACGGCGGTCCGATCGCGCGGAACTGCGGCAGGGGGTGGGGATTCGTGTTCATCAGCAGCTTGGAGAGCTCCGGTCGGACGTTGGCGGCCCACACGCGCGCCCAGGCGAGGAAGAGCCGCTGGTCGTCCGTCAGGCCGTCGATCGGCGCGACCGCGGGCTTGCCCTGGCGCGACATCTGATAAGCGCGGTAAGCGATCGCGAGCCCGCCGAGGTCCGCGGTCGCCTCGCCGAGGACGAGCTTGCCGTTGACGTGCTGCCCGTCGGAAACGTACGAGTCGTACTGGTCCTCGATGCACTTCGAGCGCGCCTGGTAGTTCTTCAGGTCCTCGGGGGTCCACCACTCGACCATGTTTCCCGCGGCGTCGAACTTGCGTCCCTGGTCGTCGAACCCGTGCGTCATCTCGTGGCCGATGACCGAGCCCATCGCGCCGTAATTCACGGCGTCGTCGGCTTTGCCGTCGAAGAAGGGCGGCTGCAGGATGCCCGCCGGAAAGACGATCTCGTTCTTCTGCGGGTTGTAGTAAGCGTTGACCGTCGGCGGGGACATGTCCCACTCGGTCTTGTCGACGGGCTTGCCGATCTTGGCGAGGTCGCGGCGGAACTCGAACTCGCCGGCGCGCTGGAGGTTGAGCACGTACGGGCCGCGGTCGATCTTCAGCGCCGAGTAGTCGCGCCACTTCGACGGGTAGCCGATCTTCGGGTCGAAGTGGTCGAGCTTGGCGAGCGCCGCCTTGCGCGTCGTCTCGCCCATCCAGGGCAGCGTCGCCAGATCGGCGCGCAGCGCCGCGATCAGGTCCTTGACCATCGCGTCGGCGCGGGCCTTGGCCTCGGGCGGGAAGTAGTCGCGGACGTAGGCCTTGCCGAGCGCGAACCCGATCGCCTCGTCGGTCGACGAGACGCAGCGCTTCCAGCGGACCTCGTTCTCGGGCGTGCCCTGGAGCGTCTTGCCGTAGAAGTCGAAGTTCTCGTCGACGAACTTCTTCGAGAGGCTGGGCGCGGCGGCGTGGAGGAGGTGCCAGCGCAGGTACGTCTTCCACACCGGCAGCGGCGTGGCGACGAGCTCCTTGTTGACCGCCTCGAAGTACTTCGGCTGGCCGATGTTGATGGCGGCGACGGGCGGCGACGCGAGGTCCTTCAGGTAGCCGGTCCACGAGAAGTTCGGGGTGAGCTTCGCGAGCTCGGCGAGGCTCTTGCGGTTGTACGTCTTGTCGGGGTCGCGGCGCTCGACGCGCGTCATCGAGGCCTCGGCGAGCTTGGTCTCGAGCGCCATCACGTCCTTGGCGTGGGCGGCGGCTTTCGCCGGGTCGTCGCCGGCGAGCGCGAACATCTTCGTGACGTGCGCCACGTACTGGTCGCGCAGCTTCTTCGATTCGTCGTCGGTCTTCGTGTAGTAGTCGCGGTCGGGCAGCCCGAGCCCGCCCTGGTACGCGCCCGCGATCACCTCGCTCGCGTTCTTGCGGTCCTGGTCGGAGCCGAAGTTGAAGACCGCGTTGACGCCGTACATCTGAAGCCGCGCGATCTCGGCCTGGAGGGCCGTGACGCTGGCGATCTTGTCGATGGCGTCGAGCTCGCCCTTCAAGGGCGTCAGGCCCTGCGCCTCGACGGCGGCCTCGTCCATGCAGGTGGCGTAGAAGTCGCCGATCTTCTGGTCGTCGGAGCCCGGCGCGTTCGTTGCCTTCGACACCTTCTCGAGGACCTGGTGGAGGCGCTCCCGATTCTCTTCCTCGAGGATCGTGAAGGAGCCCCAGTAGGACTGGTCGGGCGGGATCGGGTTCGCCTTCAGCCAGCCGCCGTTGCCGTAGAGGTTGAAGTCGGTGCAGGCCGCCACGGACTTGTCCATGTCGGCGGGGTTGATCCCGTGGACCTCCGGAGCGGCCAGGGCGGTTCCGGCGACGAAGGCCGAGGCCCCCGCGAGGGCGGCCAGTGTTCTCGATTTCACGGATCCTCCTTCTATTCAGGAGGATCTTACGTCGAGCGGCGGAGGGGGTTTCGCACCCCCCCCACCTCGATCGTCAAAAGTGACGGGGCCGGGGCGGCTTCATTGAGGGCGCCGTCCCTCGTCGGCCGGGACCGAGTCTGCAAAGAGCAGCCGCCCGTTCTCGAGGGCCGTGTTGCGCAGCGTCACCGCGAGCGCTTCCGCCAGCGTCGTGACGGGATCGACCTCGATCGACGACCGCACCTCCTCGGGGAGATCCTCGAGGTCCGCCTCGTTGTCCTTCGGGAGGACGATCCGGTGGATGCCCGCGCGCACGGCGCCGAGGATCTTCTCCTTCAGGCCGCCGATCGGGAGCACCCGGCCGGAGATCGTGATCTCCCCGGTCATCGCGACGTCGTTGCGGACCGGGCGGCGCGAGAGCGCCGACACGACCGCCGAGGCCATCGCGATGCCCGCCGACGGCCCGTCCTTCGGGATCGCGCCGGCCGGCACGTGGATGTGAACGTCGCGCTCGAAGTCCTTCTCGTCGATGCCGAGCCACGCCGCGTGCGATCGGGCAAACGTCCAGGCCGCGCGGGCGGACTCCTTCATGACGTCGCCCAGCTGCCCGGTCAGGATCAGCTCGCCCTTGCCGCGCATGAGCGACGCTTCGACGAACATGATGTCGCCGCCGGCGGGCGTGTAGTACATGCCCGTGGCGATGCCGACCTGGTCCTCGCGGGCCATGCGCTCCGGGTGGACGCGCGGGCGGCCGAGCAGCGGCCGGACGTCTTCGCGCCGGACGGTCTGGCGCTCGATCTCGCGGGCCGCGACGCGACGCGCGACCTTGCGGGCGAGCTTTCCGAGCTCCCGCTCGAGCTGCCTCACGCCGGACTCCCGCGTGTAGCTCGTCACGACTTCCCGGATCGCGTCGTCGTCGAAGGCGAGCTGGTCCGTGGCGAGGCCGTTCTCTTCGATCTGCCGCGGCACGAGGTAGCTCTTCGCGATCTGGAGCTTCTCTTCCTCGGTGTAGCCGGCGAAGTTGACGACCTCCATGCGGTCGAGCAGAGGCCCGGGGATGTTCTGGATGAAGTTGGCCGTCGCGATGAACAGCACCTCCGACAGGTCGAACGGCACGCCGAGGTAGTGGTCGGTGAACGAGTCATTCTGCGCAGGATCGAGGACCTCGAGCAGCGCCGACGCCGGGTCGCCCTGGTAGGACACGCCGAGCTTGTCGACCTCGTCGAGCAGGAACACGGGGTTCTTGGATCCGGCCTGCTTCATCCCCTGCAGGATGCGGCCGGGCATCGCGCCGATGTAGGTCCGGCGATGGCCGCGGATGTCGGCCTCGTCGCGCGCGCCGCCGAGCGAGATGCGGACGTACTTGCGTCCCATCGCGCGGGCGATCGACTTCGCGATCGAGGTCTTGCCGACGCCCGGAGGCCCGGAGAACAGGAGGATCCGCCCCTTCCCGGAGCGGCCGGCTTCGGCTTTCGCCTCCGCCGACGGCGCGGGCTTCGACGCCGCGCCTTCGGCCGCCGCCGTCTCCGGTTTCGCGTCGGTCGCCTCGCGCTGGTGGGCGAGCTGCCGCACCGCCAGAAACTCCAGGATCCGGTCCTTGACGTCCTTCAGGCCGTAGTGGTCCTCGTCGAGGACACGCGCCGCTTCGGCGACCTCGAGCTTCTCGTCGGTGCGGATGCTCCACGGGAGCTCCGCGACCGTCTCGAGATACGTCCGGATCACCTGCGACTCCATCGACTCGCGGCCGATGCGTGTCAGGCGCAGCCACTCGCGGTCGACTTCCTTGCGGGCGTCGTCCGGCAGGTCGAGCGCGTCGAGCTTGGCGCGCAGCTCCTTGAGCCCGTCGTCGGAGGCGCCTTCGCCTTCGCCGAGCTCCTTCTGGATCGCCTTGAGCTGCTCGCGCAGGTACATCTCGCGCTGGCGCCCGCCGATCTCTTCCTTGACCTTGGACTGGATGTCCTCCTGGGCCGACAGCACCTCGACCTGGCGCTGGACGTGGACGAGCACGCGGCGCAGCCGGTCTTCGACCGACAGGGTCTCGAGGAGCACCTGCTTGTCGGCGACGGGAATGTCGAGGTAGCCCGCGACGAGGTCGGCCAGGCGCCCCGGCTCGTTGACCTCGGCGAGGATCTGGTCGACCGTCTCCTCGGGGAGGCCCAGTTTCTTGCCGAGCTCGGCGGCGCGCTCGCGCGCCTCGCGGTGGAGACCGGCGAAGGCCGGGTCGCGGGCGTCGAGCGGCAGCATTTCCTGGGCGTCGTGAACGGTCGCCTCGAGGTAGCCGTTCTTGGGGCCCAGGCGCAGCGCGATACCGCGCGACTTGCCTTCGAGGACGAGACGGATGCCGCCGATGCCGCGCTGGATCGAGCCGAGCGAGGCGATGGTGCCGATCGTGAAGAGGTCCGACGGGGCCACGGCCTCGGTTTCGTGGCGCTGGGCCACGGCGAACACGAGGCGCTCGGGCGTGTTCATGGCCGCCTCGATGGCGCGCAGGGTCGCCGCGCGGCCGGCCGAGATCGGGAAGGTCACGCCCGGGAATAGAACGGCGTTCCTCATCGGAACCACCGGAAGCGACAGATTCTGTTGGGACATCGAGTTGTTCCTTTCCGGAGATAAATACGAAGCAAGACGACTGCCCGATTCACGCGGGCGCCGGCCGCCTGCCGCGCCTCGCGGTCAACGGCAACCCGCAGAACGGTTTGGAGGGCGCGGGGATTCCCCGGCGCCGGCTGACGAGGCGCCTAGGCGCGGCGGATCGCGGCGACCGAAATGTCGTCTTCCGGGGACTCCTCGCCGCGGAAAGCGGTCACGTCCACGGCGAGCGCGTCGACGAGCTCCTGCGGCGAAAGCGCCGCGGCATGCCGGATCGCCGACTCGATCCGCGCGTCGCCGAACTCGTCGCCCCGGGGGTTGCGCGCTTCGGAGAGACCGTCCGAGTGGAGCAGCAGCGTCTCGCCCGCCTCGAGCCGCGCGGCGAGAACGGGCCACGCGAGGTCGGTCTTGATGCCGAGCGGGTACGCCCCCGCGCCCAGGCGCTCGCGGACGAAGCCGTCCGGACCGACGCGCAGCGCCGGCGGATGCCCGGCGACGGCGCCCGCGAGCGAGCCGTCGGGCGAGACGAGCAGGTACACCGCGCCGAAGAACGCCCGCGGGCTGCCGGTGCGGCAGAGGATGCGGTTCAGCGTGGCGAACATGGCCTCCGGCGCCGCGTCCACCTCGAGCTGCGTGCGGAACGCCGCGTGCGCCACGGCCATGACGAGGCCCGCCGCCATCCCGTGCCCCGAGGCGTCGCCGAAGAGCACGGCGAGACGGCCGTCCTTCAGCGGGACGAAGTCGTAGATGTCGCCGCCGACCATGTTCGCGATCTCGTTGTGCGCGCCGAGGGAGAAGCCCGGCACCTCCGGGAGGACGCGCGGGATGAGACTCGCCTGCAGCTCGCGCGCGAGCTCGAGCTCGTCGCGGTAGTTGATCTTGTCGACGAGCTCCATCGCGAGGAGCAGCAGCAGCAGGACCGACGACACGGTCAGGAAGCCGCTGTCGAAGTCGACGCGGTAGGAGACGCCGCGGCGGCCGTTCTCGTCGGCGTGCGACTCGTGCTTCTCGCAGGAGGGCGCGAAGAGCGTCAGGAACCAGCACGCGAGGACGACGAGGAAGATGACGCGCCGCGCCGGCGCCAGACGCACCGCGAGGCCGAAGAGAACGCTGTTGGCCGTCTTGAACCAGCGCTTCCAGCGCCGCGGCTCGCGGTCGATGGCCTCGCGGTCGTCGACGGTCAGCTTTTCCTTGGCCCGGCGCCACTCGAGCGAGTAGAGGCCGACGATGTCTTCCCTCCCGACGTCGTGAAACGTCGAGCGGAAGAGGTCGCTCCACTTCGTGCTCCGCTCCGGCATGGAAGCCGGATTATTTCCGATCCGCGCTCCAGCGGGCGATGGTCCGGCCGCTCGGGCGGCGCCGGCCGGACCGGTCTCGCGGACGGCCTCGAGGAGGTCCCGGGCGCCGGCCAGGGCCGGGGCCCCGGCGATCAGGCGGCCAGGTCGTCGCGAAGCAGCCGGGCGAAGGCGGCGGTTAGAACCCCAGGAGCGCCAGCTCGTCCAGCCAGGTCGCGATCTGGGGGTGCGCGGCGAGCTCCTGGTAGAGCCAGCCGTGGCGCTCCTTCAGCGTGGCGACGTGGGTGCGGAGGGCCTCGCGGTCCCGCTCCGCGGCGGCGACCCGGACCTTCTCGATCGCGGTGCGCGAGGCGGCGTCGAGCTTCGATCCGAGCTTCGCCTGGACCGCGTCGAAGGACGCGTGGACGCGCTCGGCGTGGTCGTCGGGCGGCTTCTCGGGCATCGGCGTCAGCGTATCAAAGGAGGTCCGGCAGCTGCGCGAGCGAGTCGAGCGTGGCGTCCGGACGCACCGGCGAGCCGGAAGCGTGGTCGGCCCGGAACTTGCCGGTCCTGACGAGGACGCCGCGCAGCCCGGCCTCCTGCGCGCCGCCGACGTCGGACTCCAGATCGTCCCCGACGACCGCCGCCTCGGCCGCGGCGACGCCGAGCGAGGCGAGCGCGGCATGGAAAAACGCGGGCGACGGCTTGCCGACGAGCGTCGCCTCGCGGCCGGCCGCGTACTCGAGCGCCGCCGCGATGGCGCCGAGGTCGAGCATGAAGCCCTCCGCGGCGCGCCAGTAGCGGTTGCGCGCCAGCGTCAGGAAAGCGGCTCCGGCGAGCAGGTGCCGGAAGGCTCGGTTCAGCCGCGGGTACGTCAGGCCGTGGCCGAGGTCGCCGAGGACGACCGCCTGCGGCGCCGTGTCGTCCTGTTCGACGCCGGGAAAGTCCTCGCGCAGCGCGTCCGCGACGAGAAGATCGCAGCGCGTGAAGCCCCGCTCGATCAGGTGCGCATGCGCCGCGCGGGGCGCGGTGAAGATCCAGTCGGGATCGACGGGCAGGCCCATGGCGGCGAGCTCCCGGACGATCGTCGCGCGCGGCCGGCTCGACGTGTTGGTGACGAACCGGTGCGGCACGCCGCGCGCCGAGGCGGCCGCGAGGGCCTCGGCGGCGCCGGGGATCAGGCGGCGGTCCTGGTAGACCGTCCCCTCGAGGTCCACGAGGAGCGCGCGGACGCCCGCGAGCGAGCGCGTCACGCCTTCGCGGCCATCCGCTCGTAGAGCGTCAGGAGCGCCTGCGTCCCGTCGTCGCCGCGGCCCTGCGCCTCCAGCGCCGAGAGAAGCTGGTGGACGAGCGCGGCCCCGGGAAGCGGCACGCCTCTCTCGCGGGCGGTCTTCAGGACGATGGCGAGATCCTTCTGCTGGTGCTTGACCGCGAAGGCCGGCTTGAAATCGCGGTCCATCATCTTTTGGCCGAGCACCTCGAGCATCCACGACCGGGCCGCGCCGCCGAGGAGGGCCTCGTGGAGCGCGGGCAGCGGCAGCCCGGCCTTCTGCGCGAGCGCGATGCCTTCCGAAACCGCGAGCAGCGTGTCGGCGACGACGACCTGGTTGACGGCCTTCCCGAGTTGTCCCGATCCGGACGCGCCGAGGTGGGTGATCCGTTTGCCCATCGCCTGGAGCACCGGGCGCGCGCGTTCGAGCGCGCCGGCGTCGCCGCCGACGAAGAACGTCAGCGTTCCTTCGATCGCCCCTTTCTGGCCGCCCGAGACCGGCGCGTCGAGGAACCGGACGCCGCCTTTCTCGAGCCGCGCGGCGATCGACACCGCGGCATCCGGCGCGATCGTCGAGCAGTCGATGACGACCGCGTCCTTCCGGGCGCCGGAGAGCGTGCCGCGCGGGCCGAGGTGGACCTCCTCGACTTCGGGCGCGTCGGGGAGACACGAGACGACGACGTCGGCGGCGCTCGCGACCGCGTCCGGCGAGTCGCACGCCCGCGCGCCGATCTCCGCGGCGAAGGCTTTCGCCTTGCCGGCCGACCGCGTCGCGAGCGCGAGCGGGAACCCCGCCTTCGCGAGGTTGCGGGCCATCCCCGCCCCCATGGTTCCGAGCCCGATGAATCCGACGTCGAGCGGCATGGCGATCCTCCCCGGAGAGGGCCGATTCTAGACGCGCGGCCGGAAGCGGGCGCTAGCGAAGGTCGAGGCCCTCCAGGTGCGGGGCCAGCGCCTCGTCCTGGATCTCGCGCAGGCGCTTCAATCCTTTGCGCGCCAGCGCGAGAAGCTGTTCGAGCTGCGCGTCGGAGAACGGGCGGCGCTCGGCGGTCGTCTGGATCTCGACGAAGGCGCCCGAGGCCGTGCCGACGACGTTGCCGTCGACGTCGGCCTCCGAGTCCTCCTCGTAGGCGAGGTCGAGGACCGGCTGGCCGGCGCAGATGCCGACCGACACGGCCGCGACCGTCTCGCGCAGCGGCCAGCGCGGGATCCGGCTCTCGCGCGTCAGCCGGGAAAGCGCCATCGCCAGCGCGACGCACGCCCCCGTGATCCCGGCGCAGCGCGTGCCGCCGTCGGCCTGGAGCACGTCGCAGTCGAGCGTGATCGTCCGCTCGCCGAGTCCGCGCAGCTCGACGACCGAGCGCAGCGACCGGCCGATCAACCGCTGGATCTCGACGGTGCGGCCGCCCTGCTTGCCCTGCGCCGCCTCGCGCGCCGAGCGCGTGTGCGTCGCGCGGGGCAGCATTCCGTACTCGGCCGTGACCCAGCCGCTGCCCGTTCCTTTCAGGAACGGCGGGACGCGGTCCTCGACCGACGCGGCGCAGAAGACCTTCGTGTGGCCGAGCGTGATCAGGGCGGATCCCTCGGCGTGCCGCGCCACGCCCGTTTCGATCGAGACGGGGCGCAGTTCGCCCGGCTTGCGGCCGTCGGGCCGCGGCGTCGCCGCGGTCATGGGCGCGCGCTCCGCGCGGTCCTTGCCGGACGTGGCGCCGGAGTGCTCGTCGGCGTGAGCGTCGCCGTCGGCGCCGGGGACGGGGTCGCCGGCGTCGGCGTCTCGGCCGCCGTGTCGGCGCCGGGCGGCTCGAGGACGCCGCGGATGAAGGCGAGGGGTCGGGTCAGGTCCACGTGGCCTCCCAGGGTTTCGGCGGGCTCGCCGTTGACGAGGATTCTCACACGGGACGTCTCGGCCACGTTCTGCAGGGTGGTGTCGACGAGCGACGCCACGATCGCGAGCTCGTCGTCCGAGCCGAACGCGAGGCTCGAGTCGACGGCGAGATCGAGCACGACCAGACCCTCCGGGAGGAGGAAGGCGTTGCGCAGGTGCATGCGGTCCGGGAGCGCCGCCATGAGGCCGTCGCGCCTGGGCCCTTTCTGGAGCTCGTCGAAGAGCGCCCGCAGGAACGCGACGCCGCCCGCCGGTTTCGGGATGTCGCGTTCTTCCGGGTGCAGGAGCTGCCCGTTCTGGTCCGGGAAAAAGAGCGTGATCCGGATCGTCTCCGCCACGGGCGCCGGCGTGGCGCCCGGCGGGGCCGTCACCGGCGCGGCGGGGGCCGGCGTGACGCGGAGAAACGGCCTCGGCCCGCGGCGGCCGAGCCGGGGCAGGCCGCTTCGATTCACGAACAGCAGGGCCGCGACCGCGGCCGCCAGCGCCGCGAGCAGGAGGATCGCCGCGCGGCGGCTCATGGCTTCGGCGAAGCCGGCGTGGGGCGCGCCGCGGTCGGCTGGCGGCGGGCGAAGAAATGGGCGATCGCGCGAGCCACGGCGTCGGCGACGGCCTGCTGGAACTCCGGGTTCTTCAGCTTCTTCTCTTCCTCGGGGTTGGAAATGAACGCGACCTCGACGAGCACGGCCGGCATCGTCGCGCCGACGAGCACGCGGAACGGCGCCTGCTTGATGCCGCGGTTGGCGGTGTCGGAGACCGCATTCAACTCGTTCTGGATCGCCTCGCCGAGCTCGGCGGACTCCTTCAGGTGAGCGCTCTGGGCGAGGTCCCACAGGATGAAGTCGAGCGAAGAGTTGGCGCCGCCTTCGGTCCCCGGGGTGGGCGAGGCCGCGCCAGCCTGGTTCTCTTCCCTGGCGACCTCCTGGGCGATCCTGTCGGAGGCCTCGAGCGACAGGTAATACGTCTCGGAGCCCTTGGCCGACGCCGCGCGCGACGAGTTGGCGTGGACCGACACGAAGAGATCCGCCTTCTCGTGGTTGGCGATCGACGTGCGGTCGTCGAGCGAGATCTGGACGTCCGAATCGCGCGTCAGCACCGTCCGGCAGGCGAGGACTTTCGGCAGCGTCGCCGCGAGGCGCTTCGCGATCTCGAGCGTGGCTTCCTTTTCCTGGAGGCCGCCCGGTCCGATCGCGCCGGTCTCGACGCCGCCGTGGCCGGGGTCCACGACGATCGTCAGCGTCGGCGTGGCGGGCGCCGCCGGCGGCGCGGACTCGACCGGCGCGGCCGCTCCGGCGGGACGGCGGCCGACCTCGACCACGAGCCGATCCGGAGCCGTGAGCGCGTAGGAGCGCGCCGTCAGGTTGGGTTCGCGGAAGTCGACGGTCGCCGTGTCGCCGGCGAAACGCACGGCGGCGACGAGCGGGTCGTCGAACTTCTTCTCGGGAAACGGCGGGTCGATCCTCGTGTCGGCGAAGCGGACCTGGAAGCCCTTGTCGGAGAGGGCCGTCGCCGTGTGCGCCGCGGCCGAGAGGCGCAGGACGACCTGCGTCGTCGGGGCGACGTGCACGACGGCGACCTCGATCGACAGCGGCGGCGGTCCGGCGGCCGTGAGATTCCAGGCGCGCTTGCTGGCGTCGTAGGCGCCGGCCGCACCGGCGAGAGGGAACAGGATCTTCTCGAAGAAGTCGGCGGGAGCGTAGAGGGAGCCGCCGACCACGCGCGCCGGTCCCGAGATCGGGACGATGCGGCGGTCGACCGGCACCTGCGCCGTGCCGGGCCCGATCAGGACCTGGTGGCCGGGCAGCGTGAGCGTCAGGACGCTGGTGCCGGCGTCGGCCGCGACCGCGTAGCCGAGAGCGCGCGCGGCGTCGGAGACGACGAACTCCTTGCCGCCGAGCGTGCCGACGGGATGCGCCTCGCCTTTCCAGGACAGCGTCGCGCGCTCCTCCGCGAGGGCGGCGCCGGAAAGAATCGGGAGAAGGAGGGTCAGGGCCGCGGCGGCGGCGTGGAGGATTCGCGTCCGGAAATGGAGGTCTCTAGCGATGCGCGGGCTCTCGCGCGAAGGGTAGCACGACCCCGCGTTACGCCTTCGGGCGGTTCTGGACGAACTGCCAGCCGAAGCGTCCCTTGACGCAGAGGTGGCCGTTCGTGACGTCGTGGTCGAGCGGCGAGGTCACGCGCACGATCGCGTTGTCCTGCACGCGGAGCTCCAGCGTGCAGCCGACGCCGCAATACGGGCAGATCGTGTCGGTGACCGTCTGCTTCGTCTCGTCCCAGCGTCCCGCCCGCCGCAGGTCGTGCTCGCTCTTGAACATGAGCGCGCCGGTGGGACAGACGCCGATGCAGTTGCCGCAGTAGACGCAGGCCGACTCGGGCAGCGGCGTGGCGAACTCGGTCGAGATGCGGGCGTCGAAGCCGCGGCCGGCGACCGCGATCGCGAAGGTGTTCTGAGCCTCCACACCGCAGGCCTGAACGCATTTGTAGCAGAGGATGCACCTGGCGTAGTCGCGGACGTAGAGCTCGTTGTCCACCTTGACCGGCTGCGCCACGGTCGCGGCCTCGCCCGGCGGCCCCGCGTGGTGGTGCCCGGGCAGGGCGGCGTCGCGGGCGCCCGCGGCGGCCGCCGGCGCCGGCGGGCCGAAGCGCTCGGGCCGCGCGCCGTAGCCGTCCATCCAGCGGCGCACGTCGGGCGAGGCGTCCGAAAGGTCGACCGAGGAGGCGAGGAACTCGAGCACGAGCCTGCGCGAGAGACGCACGCGCTCGCTGTCGGTCCGGACATTCATCTTCGGTTCGACGGGGCGCGAGCACGCGGGGACGAGGACGCGCGAGCCCTCGACCTCGACGACGCAGACGCGGCACACGTTGACCGGCGTCAGGTTCTCGAGGAAACAGAGCGTCGGCGTGTCGATCTGCCGCGCGCGGCACGCCTCGAGGATCGTCGTGCCCGCGGGCACCGTCGTCTCGACGCCGTCGATCGTCAGCGTCACCGGACGCGCCGGGTCGAGGCGCCGCCGCGCGTCGGTCATGCGGAGAAAACCCCGAGCTTCCGGATCGCCGACTGGATCGCGCCGGATGCCGTCTGGCCGAGGCCGCAGATCGAAGCGTCCTTCATCGCGCGGGCGATCTCGTCGAGGAGAACGTCCTCCGCGGCGGCGCTCCCGAACGGCCGGCCCGCGGCGAGGCGCGCGACGAGCTCCTCCTGCCGTTCGGTCCCGACGCGGCAGGGCACGCACTGGCCGCAGGACTCGTCGCGAAAGAAGGCCGCGATCCGGCGGACGGCGTCGCCGAGGTCGGCGCGCTCGTCGAAGACCATCACGACGCCGGAGCCGAGCGAGGCGCCGATCGCGCGCGTGCCCTCGAAAGTCAGCGGCACGTCGAGTTCGGCCGGTCCGACGAAGGAGCCCGCGGCGCCGCCGAGGAGGACCGCGCGCACGCCGCGACCTCCCGGGACGCCGCCCGCGAGGGCGATGAGCTCGCGCAGCGTCGCGCCGAACGGCACCTCGTAGACGCCGGGCCGCGCGACGTGGCCGGAAACGCAGAAGAGCTTGGGCCCCGTGGATTGTCCGGTCCCGATCGCGGCGAACGCATCGCCTCCGTTTTCGACGACGAGCAATGCGTTGACGAGGGTCTCGACGTTGTTGATGACGGTCGGCTTGCCGAAGAGACCCTTCTCGACCGGAAACGGCGGCTTGTTGCGCGGCTCGCCGCGGAAGCCCTCGATCGAGTTGAAGAGCGCGGTCTCTTCGCCGCAGATGTACGCGCCCGCGCCGCGCCGGACTTCGACGTCGAAGGCGAAGCCGCGGCCGAGGACGTTCGGCCCGAGGAGTCCGGCCGCGCGCGCGGCCGCGGCGGCTCGACGGACGCGCTCCTCCGCGAGCGGATACTCGCCCCGGACGTACACGTAGCCCCAGGCGCAGCCGGTCGCGTGGGCGGCGACCGTCATCGCTTCGATCACGGCGAAGGGATCCTCTTCGAGGAGCACCCGGTCTTTGAAAGTGCCGGGCTCGGACTCGTCGGCGTTGCAGACGAGGTAGTGCGGACGCGCCGGCTGCCTCGCGACGGCTTCCCATTTTCGCCCGGCCGGGAACGCCGCGCCGCCGCGGCCCTGGAGCTTCGACGCGAGGATTTCGCGGACGATGCCTTCGGGACCGAGGTCGATGGCTTTCGGCAGCGCGCGGTAGCCGCCGTGGGCGCGGTAGTCGTCGAGGCTCTCGGGATCGACGTGGCCCACGCGCGCGAGAAGGCGGAGTCCGGAGCGGCGGTCGTCGAGCGTTTGCGGAGCGGACGGGGAGCCCCGTCCCGGACGGGCGGCCGCGAGGACCGCCCCGGCGATCTCCGTCCCTGCAGGGGCGGGGCTCGTCCCCGCCCGAACCGTCGCCGGCGCGATCGCCTCGTCCTTCGCGCCCGCGCCGGCTCGCTGGACGAGGATCGCGGGCGCGCGTTCGCAGAGACCGAGACAGGGCGACGGCCGGACCGACGCCGCCGGCGACGTCTTCTTCAGCGCGTCGAGCAGCGCGGGCCCGCCCGCGAGCCGGCACGCCAGATCGTCGCAGACGTGGACGACCGTCTTCGGCTGCGGCTCGACCGACAGCATCGCGTAGAACGTGGCCACACCGTAGGCTTCCGCCGGCGCGACCGACAGCCGCTGGCAGACGTAGTTCAGCGCCCCGGCGGAGATCCACCCGACCCGCGACTGCACGCCCCAGAGCACCGGCAGGAGCAGATGCCGCTTCGCCCGCGCCGCGTGGCCGCCGAAGGCGAGGTGGCCGTCCGTCTCCGGACGCCGCGTGCCGCCCTCCCAGCCGCTCGCCGGCGGGCCGGCGACGGCGTCGACCGCGGCGCGCTCCTCGGCCGACGGCTCCGCGCCGGGGATGAGGTGCAGGTCCACGCGGCTACTCTAGCCGAAGCGAAGCGACGTCAGGCGCCGAGCCGCTCGATCCGGATCGCGCTCGCCTTGAACTCCGCCGTTCCCGACTTCGGGTCGATCGCGTCGATCGTCAGGACGTTGGTCGCGACGTCGTCCTGGAAGTGCAGCGTCATGAAGGCGAGGCCCGGCCGCAGCGTCGCGTCGTAGCGCGCCGGCACCTCGATCGACCCGCGCCGCGAGACGGCGCGCACCATCTCGCCGTCGCCGACGCCCAGGCGCGCGCCGTCCTCGGGCGCGATGTCGAGCGATTCGCCGCGGCGCAGCGGCGACCGGTAGCCCGCCGTCTGCACGCCCGTGTTGTAGGAGTCGAGCCGGCGGCCCGTCGTCAGGCGGATCGGGAACTCCTCCGACAGGCGGTCCACCGGCCCTTCGTGCTCCACCGCGTGGAACGGCGCCTTCGGGCCTTCGACCGGGTCCTTCCAGAGCCGGCCGTGGAGGAACGGGCTGCCCGGGTGCGACTCGTCGGGGCACGGCCACTGCAGGCCGCCGAGCCTCTCGAGGCGCTCGTACGTCATGCCGCCGTGCCAGGGAGAGAGGCCCCGCAGTTCGTCCCAGACCCGCGCGGCCGAGGGGTTGCCCCAGTCGGTGCCGAGGCGCCGGGCGAGCTCCGAGAGGATCGAAAGGTCGGTGCGCGCGTGGCCCGGCGGCTCGAGCGCCTTGCGGACGCGCTGGACGCGCCGCTCGCTCGAGGTGACCGTGCCCTCGTCCTCGCACCACGACGCGGCCGCCGGCAGCACGACGTGCGCGATCTCGGCCGTCTTCGTCAGGAACATGTCCTGGGCGACGACGTGGTCGAGCCCGCCGAGCAGATGCAGCGCGCGCTTCTGGTCGGCTTCCGACTGCACCGGGTTTTCGCCGAGGACGTAGAGCGACGCCATCTTCCCGTGCTCCATCGCCTCGAACATCTGCGAGAGGTGCATGCCCTTCGTCGCCGGAATCGTCGCGCCCCAGACGCGCTCGAACTTCGCACGCGAAACGGGGTCTTCGACGTCCTGGCCGCCGGGCAGCTTGTTCGGGAGGGCGCCCATGTCGCCGCCGCCCTGGACGTTGTTCTGGCCGCGGAGCGGACAGACGCCGGATCCCCAGCGGCCGACGTGACCGGTCAGCAGGGCGAGGTTGATCAGCGCGAAGACGTTGTCGACCGCGTTGTGGTGTTCCGTGATCCCGAGCGTCCAGCAGAGCTGCGCGGTTTTCGCCTTCGCGTAGGCGTGCGCGACGTCGCGGATCGCGGCCGCGGGCACGCCCGTCTCCTTCTCGGCGTACGCCAGCGTGTACTTCTCGACGCCCGCGCGGTACGCCTCGAAGCCCGTCGTCGCCTTCTCGATGAACGCGCGGTTCTCGAGGCCCGCGTGCAGGATCTCGCGGCCCATGGCGTTGGCGAGCGCGATGTCGGAGCCGACGTCGAGGCCGAGCCAGGTGTCGGCCCACTGCGCGGACACGGTGCGGCGCGGATCCACCACGACGAGGCGGGCGCCGTTGCGAATCCCGCGCAGGACGTGGTGGAAGTAGATCGGGTGCGCCTCGCGGGCGTTCGACCCCCAGAGCAACACGAACTCCGTCTCCTCCGCTTCGCGGTAGGAGCTCGTGCCGCCCCCCGCTCCGAACACCGCCGTCAGACCGACGACGCTGGGAGCGTGTCAGGTGCGGTTGCAGCTGTCGATGTTGTTCGTGCCGAGGACCGAGCGGGCGAATTTCTGAGCGAGGTAATTGACCTCGTTCGACGCCTTCGAGCAGGAGAAGAGGCCGATCGCCTCGGCTCCCTTCCCGGCACGGACGCGGCGGAAGCCCTCCGCCGCCTTGTCGAGCGCCTCGTCCCACGACGCCGCGCGGAGCTTTCCCCCTTCGCGGACCATGGGCTCGGTCAGCCTGACGTAAGCCTTCATCGCGCCTCCTGGAGCCGGGGCGAGCCCGGACCCCTTCCAGCCTACGCCGGGGCGCCGGGAGTGTCCACCGGATCGCGTCTCACGCGGCGAAGCGGTCAGAGGCGCACCGGGAGGCGTCGCGCGCCCCACCGGCCGGGACGCTCCTCGAAGACGCCCGCGCACCGCTCCCCGCAGCGGCCGCAGATGCCGCGCGCCACGTCCCACTCGAACACCTCGTAACCGTCTCGGGCGATGAGCGTGTGGCCGCAGCCGTGGCAGCGCGTCCGGCCGCCCTCGAGGTCGTCGACGTTGCCCGTGTAGGCGTACCGGATCCCGTTGGCGGCGGCGATGCGGCGGGCGCGGGCGAGCGTTTCGGGCGGCGTCGGCGGGACGTCGCGCATCTTCCAGTCGGGATGAAATGCGGTGAAGTGCATCGGAACGTCGAGCCCCAGGTTCTCCACGACCCATCGGGTCATCGCGTCGAGCTCCGCGTCCGAGTCGTTCAAGCCCGGGATGACGAGGTTGGTGATCTCGAGCCAGACCTTCGTTTCCTTCTTCAGGTACACGAGCGTGTCGAGAACGGGCTCGAGGTGCGCGGCGGTGACGTCGCGGTAGAACTTTTCGGTGAAGGCCTTCAAGTCGACGTTCGCCGCGTCCACGTGGCGATAGAAGTCGGCACGCGGTTCGGGACACATGTATCCCGCCGTGACCGCGACGGACCGGATCCCGCGCTCGCGGCACGCGTCGGCGACGTCGATCGCGTACTCGTAGAAGATCGTCGGGTCGTTGTAGGTGAACGCGACGCTCCGGCAACCGAGCTCCGCCGCCGCGCGGGCAATCAGTTCGGGCGACGCCGCTTCGGCGAGCCGGGCGACCTCGCGAGACTTGCTGATGTCCCAGTTCTGGCAAAAGGCGCAGGAGAGGTTGCAGCCCTCGGTCCCGAACGACAGCACGTACCCGGCAGGAAGTGATTCAACGGCTTTTTCTCGATCGGGTCGACGCAGAAGCCGCTCGAACGCCCGTAGGTCATCAGGACGATCTCGCCGTTCTGGCAGCCGCGGACGAAGCAGAGCCCCCGCTGCCCGTCCCGCAGCGTGCAGTACCGGGGGCAGACGTCGCATTGAACGCGGCCGTCCTCCAGGCGGTGCCAGTACCGCGTCGAGACAACGGATCCGCGTTGGGGGACCTGCTCGTTTTCGGCAGCCACGGGACAAGGCTAGTGCCGGTGGGAACCTCCGGAATGATGCGAACGGATCATCCCGCGCGACCGAGGAAGGGGAAACATGGGCTCGTGAAGCAGTCTCGTGAAGCAGACACGGCCGTCACCATCCCGGTGGGCGCCGACCGGATCGAAGGAGATCTGGGGATTCCGGAGCCCGTCTTCGGGCTCGTGGTCTTCGCCCACGGCAGCGGCAGCAGCCGCCGGAGCCCGCGCAATCGGTTCGTGGCGGCTCGGCTCCGCGAGGCCGGCCTGGGCACGCTGTTGCTGGATCTCCTGACCCGGGACGAGGAGATCGAGGATCTCGTGAGCGCCCGCCATCGCTTCGACATCCCGCTGCTGGCCGGCCGCCTGGGCATGGCAGCCGAGTGGGTGAAACGGCAGCCTCGGCTGTCGCGTCTGCCTCTCGGCTACTTCGGCGCTTCCACCGGCGCCGCGGCCGCGCTCGTCGCGGCGGCGGCCGCTCCGGGCCTCGTGCGCGCGGTGGTCTCCCGCGGCGGGCGCCCGGACCTCGCGGGTGCTTCGCTCGAGCACGTGCAGGCGCCGACGCTGCTGATCGTGGGCGGCCGCGACGCCGAGGTGCTCGCGCTCAACAGGGCCGCGGAGAATCGTCTCGGCGCTCTCGGCCGTCTCGCGGTCGTCCCCGGCGCGACGCACCT
>Ga0335071_10001543_pt1 | contig 24859 bp, 20 predicted proteins | sample Lox_Sample_15_FD_206724 | JGI IMG/M metagenome (GOLD analysis project Ga0335071, IMG submission 206724) | Soil microbial communities from Loxahatchee National Wildlife Refuge, Florida, United States - Lox_Sample_1.5 | ecosystem: Environmental > Terrestrial > Soil > Wetlands | place: USA...
TGCGAGAAAGCGCAAACTTGTCCCCCAGGAGACGTATAGGCACAGCATGGACGGCAAATCAATATCTTATCGGGAAATAAAGCACATGAACACCGCACGGCGTCGATTGTTGCGGACGGGATGGTCCGCCCATTCGGCAGGCCGTTTAGAATCGCAGCACAGAACCGGTGGGCCGGCAAGGTCGCGGCTTAGCGCTTGGAGGAGTAATACATGTCGGTAAGCAAGAAGACTAAGAGATCAACTTCTACGGGGAAACGTGCTCGCCGAGTGGCGGCCTCGTTGAAGGCCCAACAGCCGCAGGTGATGCGGCCTGTAGTTCCCGCAAGCTATCGATTTCCCACCTCGCCAAAAGGGCTGCTCGACTGGTCCTGGGCGCGCAAGCGGCTGACGGACACACAAAACTATGTCATCGTCACAGTCCGTCCCGACGGACGACCTCATGCCATGGGCATGCACGGGATGTGGTGGGATGACTCGTATTACTTCGGAACAGGCGCAGATACGCGCAAAGCGAAGAACCTCGAAACGAATGCGAACTGCGCTTTGATCTGCGAAGACTTTGAGGAGTTGGTGATCGTTGAGGGTTTGGCGGCGATGGTGGAGTTCGACAAGTTGCCGGATGGTCTCTCCGATGCGAGTAAAAGGAAGTATGGCTGGCCCATGGATCCGCGTTCTGGCGGGATAGTTTACAAGCTAACGCCGCAGGTAGTGTTTGCCTTTCCCTTGAAAAAGATCACGACTGGGGTGACGAAGTGGGTATTCGACCACGCGTGAGCATGGGTAGTCTCTGGCAGAGCTCTGCTCCGCGCCGACTCATATTAGAATGCAGACATTCGAGGCGATACATCTTCCCCAACAGCAAAGTGTTTCCGACACGAGGCATGTATGGCTGAACCCCTGCTAATTGCACAAAGCGCCGACCCTCGGTATCTGTTGCCGAAGATGGCCAACCGGCACGGGCTTGTTGCGGGAGCGACTGGCACGGGCAAGACCGTGACCTTGCAGGTGATGGCTGAAGCCTTCAGCCGGGCCGGTGTGCCGGTGTTTGCAGCCGATGTGAAGGGAGATCTTTCGGGAATCAGCCAGCCGGGAAAAGAGAATGCGAAAATCGCCGAGCGTGTGAAGACGATGCAGCTGCATGACTTCACATTCGAAGGCGTGCCGGTTATGTTCTGGGACGTCTTTGGCGAGCAGGGGCACCCGGTGCGGACAACCGTCAGCGAGATGGGACCTATGCTATTTGGCCGGCTGTTGAACCTGAACGACACGCAGACCGGCGTGTTGTCGCTGGTGTTCAAGATTGCCGACGACCACAAGCTGCTCCTGCTCGACCTGAAGGACCTGCAGGCGATGTTGCAATATGTCGGCGAGCAGGCTAGGGCATTGCAGACGGAGTACGGCAACATCTCCGCCGCGAGCGTGGGGGCGATCCAACGCGGGCTGGTGACGCTGGGGCAGGAAGGCGGCGAAAAGTTCTTCGGCGAGCCGGCACTCAACGTCGACGACCTGATGCAGACCGACGCGAAGGGGAGGGGTGTGGTGAACGTGCTTGCATCGGACAAACTGATCCAGTCGCCCCGCGTATATGCCACGCTGCTGCTGTGGCTACTGTCGGAAATCTTCGAAAAGCTGCCGGAAGTTGGTGATCCTGATAAGCCGAAACTTGTCTTCTTTTTTGACGAAGCCCACCTGCTGTTTAGCGATTTGCCGCGGGTGGTAGCCGACAAGGTCACGCAGATCGTGCGGCTGGTCCGGTCGAAGGGCGTCGGGGTGTACTTCGTATCGCAGAATCCTCTCGACATTCCCGAGGCGGTGCTGGGGCAACTCGGCAACCGGGTGCAACATGCGCTGCGAGCGTTCACGCCGAAAGACCAGAAGGCCGTGAAGTCCGCCGCGGAGACATTTCGTACCAACCCGAAACTGGATGTGGCGAAGGTCATCAGTGAGTTGGCGGTTGGCGAGGCACTGGTGTCGTTTCTCGACGAGAAGGGAACGCCGGAGATGGTCGAGCGGGCGGGGATATGTCCTCCGCGCGGGCAGATCGGACCGATCTCGCCCGAGCAGCGAGCAGAATTGATGGCAAATTCGCTGGTGGCCGGAGTGTACGAGAATGCAGTCGATCGCGAGTCAGCATATGAGCTGCTGAAGGGCCGAACAGCACAGCCGGGCGACGGCGCTGCGACACCGCACGGTCGAGACCAGCCTTGGTATTCGAACCTGCCGTCACTCGAATCACTTGGACTTGGCGGCAGCAAGGGCGGACGTCGGGGGGATTCGCTGGCCGAGGCAATGGCCAAGAGCGCGGCACGCACCATCGGCAGCAGTGTCGGCCGCGAGCTGGTGCGCGGTGTTCTGGGATCGCTGCTGGGCGGAAATACCGCCACGAGGCGCCGCCGGTAACACGCGGGCGCTCTTACACAAATCTCTATCGGACGGCCAAGGCACCTTTGCGGTTGGCGGCCTCGAATTGGTATCGTGATTATAAGCGCACAACCTTGATTAGGGTTTCTGCACGATGCCGTTACAAGTTATCGGCAACAGCGGTTCCGGATTTTCTTGAAAACTCCGGCGTGCGGAGTCATCAGCGGGAGCGGCGGGAAGGCTGCGGCTTCCAGGGCCATAGGAATCCATAGGAATCATGATGGGAAGAGTAAAGGCCGCAATTCTCTTGGCGGCACTATGGGCAGTTGCAGTCCGGGCAATCTCGACACAATTCGAAATCACAACCGTATCAGCAAGGAGTTCAACCACGGGCCTTGCCGGTCGCATGCCCGAAGGCTTCGATGCAGCCGTCGAAGCGGCAGTGCGGCAGATAGATGCAATTGAGGCCGAGACCCTGCGTCAGATGGAACTGACTTCGAAGGACAAAGTCGGACAACTGCGCACCCTGGGTAAGCTGATGCTCAATGACAAGCATCTTTCGGTGAACCAGAACCAGGCGTGCAACTTCTGCCACGCTCCATGGACTGGCTTCAGCGGCGGTATCGAAACGCTGAATAAGACGACGGTATCGTATCCAGGCTCGGTGGGTACGCGGTTTGGGCCACGCAATCCGCAGTCCTATGGCTATTCGACATTCGCGCCGGTACTGCATTACAACCCGCTCCGCAACGAGTTCATTGGCGGCAATTTCTGGGACATGCGTGCTACCGGCTACAGACTGCAGAATCCGGCGGCCGAGCAGGCCCAGGGTCCTCCCATAACACCTTGGGAAATGGGATTCGCCGACTCGGCGTGCGTGGCCTATCGCCTCTCGCAGGTACCCTATCGTGCGCTGTTTGAGACCGTCTGGGGCGCCGATTCGTTTTCGATTCACTGGCCGCAGGATGTGGAGAAGGTCTGCTCCACGCCCGGTCCCGCGCCACAGAATGATCCTTACCCGCTGCACCTGAGCCCCGCCGACCGCCAAAAGGCCAACGCGGCTTTTGACGCGTTCGGATTGTCGGCTGCAGCCTACGAGGCGGGTTCTGACGTCAGCCCGTTCAGCTCCAAGTTCGACTATGTGAAGGCCGGTATAGTGAAGTTCACTGCGCAAGAACAGCGGGGCTATGACGTATTTCGCGGGCGCGCCATGTGCAGCAACTGTCATATCGACAAAGGGCCGGGGGACCAACCTCTGTTCACCGACTTCAGCTCGAGCAACGTCGGCGTGCCGAGGAATCCCGACCAGCAGTATTTCTACGAAATCACCCCAGATGATTCCGGCTACGTTGTGAACCCCGCAGGTGCCGCGTACGTGGACAAGGGAGTCGGAGCGTTTCTGCGTGAAGCCGAAAAGCAAAACCTCAACGCTGCATGGAGGGGTCATACCGCCGACTTCGACGGCAAGTTCCAGGTGCCCACCTTGCGGAACGTCGATATGCGGCCTACGCCGAACTTCGTAAAGGCCTACATGCACAATGGCTACTTCAAGAGCCTGAAGGAAGTGGTGCACTTTTATAACACTCGCGATGTGCTGCCGCGCTGCAAGCCGGGCGACCCCGGCGAAAAGGCTACGTGCTGGCCGCCGCCGGAGGACCCGACCAACATGAACACCATGGAGGTCGGGGACCTCGGACTGACGCCGCAGCAGGAGGACGACCTCGTTGCCTTTCTGAAGACCCTCACTGACAACTACCAACCGCCGAAGTCGCCGGCAAAAAAGTAAGTGCGGTTTCGGTTCTCCCGCCAATCCGCGCCTTGCGTTGCGGGCGTATATTCCCCAGAATAGGAAAATCGGTTGTGGGGATGAATCACCTGCAATTCGACTCCGTCAAGATGTGGGAGATTCGGCCGTGGCGCTGAAATCCGGCGAGAGAATCGGCGACTACGAGATCCTGAGCCAGCTCGGGCATGGCGGCATTGGCGAAGTGTACCAGGTGCGCCACATTATCTCGCAGCGTACCGAAGCGCTGAAGCTGCTTCGATCCGACCGCGATGGCGCCGAGCTCTCGGAGCGCTTCCTGCGCGAAATCCGCGTGCTGGCCAGTCTTTCGCACCCCCACATTGCGCAACTGCACACTGCGTTTCAGATTCGCGACCAGGTCGCCATGGTGATGGAGTTCGTCGAGGGCCAGGACCTGCAGATGAAGATGCGCTCACCGTGGCCACGACGTCCTGTGGAGGGCATCGACTACGTGCGCCAGACGCTCGCGGCTCTGGAGTATGCCCACGCGCGCGGCGTCATCCATCGCGACATCAAGCCCTCGAACATCGTGATCACCCCGAACGGCGAAGCCAAGCTGCTCGACTTTGGGCTCGCCTTCAGCACTACCGATGCGAGTTCCACCCGGCCAGGGCACGTGCTGGGTACACTGCACTACATGTCGCCCGAGCAAGTGCGCGGCGAACGCGTGGATTCTCGCGCAGACCTATACTCGACCGGCGCGATGCTCTATGAAATTCTTACCGGTCGTACGCCATATTCGGGAACGGATTACGAGATCATGCGTAGCCATGTCAATTCGTCGCCGCGCCATCCGACCGAGCTGAACCCGTCGTTGCCGCTCTCAGTCTGCACCGCGATTATGAAAGCAATGGAGAGAGATCCAGCCATGCGCTATCAATCGGCGGCGGAATTTGCCGCCGACCTCGCGAATATGACGTATGACGAGGCACAGACGATTGCGCAGCTCTCGATCGTCGCGCCGACCATTCCGTCGATCACCCCTGGCGGCCAGCCGCCGTCGGGTTCGCCAACTCCGCATACCGGAGGGGGTGCGAGTCGCACGAGCAAGCTCCGACCCGCGGAGTTGGACTCAGTCAGCCGCGAGCTGGCAGCGTTCATCGGGCCGATCGCGAAAGTTGTGGTGAAACGGGCCGCCGACCGGTGTTCGTCGGTGGATGAGTTGTATGCCGTCGTCGCCGGAGAGATTGACACTGACAAAGACCGGGCCAAGTTCCTGGCAGCGAAAAAGAAGACAACGCCGTGAACGCGCAACCGGCACTACTGCTCCAGCATCTTCAGCGCCTTGGCCAGGCTCACTCGCATTCGGTTGAACGAACCGGTCACGTCGGCGATTTCGTCGCGGCCGTTCACCCTAAGATCAGGTATATCAGTGTCACCGCGACTGATGCGATCGGCCGCCTGTGAGACCACGCGCAGCGGCCGGATCACGACGAGATACAGCGCTGCGTCCAGGGCGATGATCGTCAGTAGGAACGTCCCAATCAGAAAGTAAAGCAAACTGCGATATGCCTGATCGGCCACCTGGATCGGCACCGCCATTGGCACGGCAACGACCTGCGCTGCAATCACCTGGTTGAGCTTCCAGCCAAAACCGTTTTGCGAGCCGTACGCCTTGATCATGGCGACGGGTGCAACATCGGGCGTACTGTGGCACTCGAGGCAACCTGCGGTGGCGACCATCGGCTTGGCCACGTACAGGTATCGGCCAGTCGGGGTCTCCCGCTCGCCAACGATTTTCGTCTCGTTGGGATGGTCGCCAAAATAGCGAACCAGGTCCGCCTCCCAGTCTTCGGCCCGGTCGATGAGATTGGTGGGATTCAGCGTCGCCTCGCGATACGAGTACTCGGGGTATGACTTGCGAATGGATTTAAAGATGCTTGTTGCCGCAAAGGCAGGCACGGTCTGCGGCAAAAAGTTGATCTCATGATCGGGGTTTTTCAGTAACAACGGCTTGATTTGTTCCGACGTATACTCGCGCGTTGACTTTGCACTGGCCATCATCAATTCGGCCTGTTGCAGCACCTGGTCGCGAGCATTGCGCATCAGGAACTGATACGCCAGATGGGAAATGACGAAGCCGCTAATCCCAAAAAACACCAGTAGCACAAGATTGAACTTGGTGAGCAGTTTCATGGTCCTTACCCCGTGGAGCGATTATACGAAGCGCCCGACTATCAGAAATATTTTTGCCTGGCCGTGGCACCGGCCGTTTCCCACTATCGGCGAAAGTCAAAATACGCCAGTTTCATCTGACCTTCGACTGTATCCAGGAAGCAGCTTGACCATGATCGGTGAGGATACAGAATGTCGAGGGCCGGCTGACATGGTGAGCATTCTAGGTGCCACCCCTCTGCCGACTCGCCTGGCACCAACGTTGCAATGTCCGCCTCCGAACACTTCCTCCACAATCGAACGCCAAACACCTTTGGTCAAGCTTTCACAACCAATTAACCCGTTTCCTTCCAGCGCACTATCGAACGCTGCGAGTGGCCGTCCAAGCGCTATCGAGGCATCAGGTACTTGTGTCGAGAGGTGGAAATGCATTGGCTGCTTCAGGACCTCCGCTACGGTTTTCGGCAACTTAGAAAGAGCCCCGGTTTTGCGCTGACGGCGATTATCTCCCTGGCGCTTGGTATTGGCGCTACTACCGCCGTGTTCAGCGTGATCTATGCGGTGGTGATTGATCCGTACCCCTATGCCGACTCGGAGCGCATGATCCACCTCACGCTTACAACCAGGACGACTGAAGACTGGTACCCGGGATTCACCGGACCGCAATTCCAGAAAATCCGCGAATCGCCACTGGTGGAGAGCGCCTTCGCCCAGGACGAATGGAACCTGACCACCACGGGCGGCGAACTGCCCGAAGATGTGAATGCCGTCTATCTCACCGCGAACGCCTTCAACCAGCTTGGCGTGCCTGCTCTGTTCGGTCGCGGCCTGATTCCCGAGGATGCGCCGGACGGACAGGACCCACAACCCGTAGCGGTGTTGGGTTACAAGTTCTGGCAGCGTCATTACAACGGTGAACGCGACGTTGTCGGCAAGACAATTCAACTAGTGCAGAAAACCTATACCATCGTCGGCATCGCTCCGCCGCGGTTTAGTTGGGGTGACGCCGACGTGTACCTTCCACTGAAGGTCTCGGCCGATCCATCGCGCGGATATAACGTAGAAGTCAAGCTGAAGCCTGGAGTCAGTCACGCGGCCGTGAACGCTGAATTCCAGGCATTATTTGAACAGTTCGCCAAAGAGACGCCAAAGCATTTCCCTCACGAGGGGTTTCGGGTCAAAGTACAAGGTTTCAACGACCGGTTCATGCGGCAGATAGGGCCGACGCTGTATCTGCTTTTAGGTTCGGTAGCATTGCTGCTTTTGATCGGTTGCGGGAATGTGTCGATTTTGTTGCTGGCTCGAGGCACCGCACGTGACCACGAATTCGCTGTGCGCTCGGCGGTAGGCGCCGGTCGGCTTCGACTTTTGCGGCAATTGCTGACCGAGTCGCTGCTGCTATCGCTGAGCGGGGCAGCCTTGGGCGTGCTCCTCGCTTATCGGTTGGTGGCGGTCATCGTTCCCATGTTGCCCGAGTCTTCTTTCCCGCATGAGGCAGCGATCCGCATCAACCTGCCGGTGCTGTGCTTCAGCGTCGCACTGGCGATCTTTACCGGTGTGTTCTTCGGACTCTCGCCCGCAATGCAGCTGAGCCATCCAGAAGTGTCACAAGTGATGCAGGCAAGTTCGCGAAAAGTCCTCGGAGGCGTGCGGGGGAAGCGCTTCCACAACATTCTTATTGGTGGCCAGATCGCCCTCACCATGGTGCTGCTCGCTACCGCCGGCGCTGCGATTCAAGGGTTCATCAAGCTCAATCGCACTCGCCTCGGGTACAACCCTCACAACGTCATGTCTGTTGGCATCCCTGTCCACGACAACACCTATACCTCGTGGGAATCGCGATCGCAGTACTTCGCCCAGCTCTTGCAAAAAGTTGCCGCCATGCCCGAAGTCAAAATGGTGGGACTCTCGACGAACGCCACTCCGCCCGACAATGGCGCGACGAATAAGTTCGAGCTCCTGGGAAAACCGTCTGCGGAAGACCAGCAAGCACGGTTGAACTTCGTCAGTCACGAATACTTCCCAGTGCTGCAAATTCCGCTGATGCAGGGACGCTTGTGGGACGACTCGGAGACAAAGCGCGGAGCTCGAGTGGCCGTCATCAACGAGACGTTGGCGAAGAAGTATTTTCCGGCCGGCGATGCAGTCGGCCACATGATCCGTACGCCCAATCTGAAGGCCGACCCGCCCATAACGCAAGCGATCCCGGAAAGTAGCGACTGGTTTGAGATTGTCGGCGTCGTTGGCAACGCCCTCGATGACGGCTTGGGAAAGCCGATCAGACCGGGCATCTACGTTCCGTACACAATTTTCCTGCCGCCGTGGACGCAACTCCTGGTGCGTACCGACGTGCCGCCGCTCACGATTCTGGATGATGTTCGTCGGACCATTCACACCGTGGATGCGGATCAGCAAGCCGCGGGCCACGTGCATAGCCTGGAGGAATGGATCACCGGCCAGCGGGAATGGGCACAGCAACACCTGGTGGCGATGCTGTTCGGCGCGTTTGCCTCGCTTGCGCTTTCGCTGGCCGCAGTGGGTCTGTATAGCGTGGTGTCCTACACTGTGGCACAGCGGACCAATGAGTTCGGTATCCGCATGGCGCTGGGTGCGCAACGAAACCACGTGCTGCAAATGGTGCTGTTCTCGACTGCTTCCAGCTTCGGGGGCGGCATCGCTGCCGGGATTGCCCTCAGCTTTGCCCTGCGTAAGCTGGTCATCGGGTGGGCTCCTGGCAGCACCATCACTGTTGCCGTCGTGGCGGCCGTGGTCGTCGTGTTGGGTGCGGTTGCCGCGGCCGCCAGTCTGCTGCCTGCGCGGCGCGCATCCACCATCGATCCCATGCAGGCTTTGCGATATGAGTAACCGCTGGAGCCGAACCGTAAGTGTTAAACTAAGAGTGAGGTGGAACCCCTTCGGTTCGCTGTGACCGAATTCTCCCTCGTCGGGACGTGGCTCAGCCTGGTAGAGCACTCGCTTGGGGTGCGAGGGGTCGGCAGTTCAAATCTGCCCGTCCCGACCAATCATTTGCCAGCAACGACGTAGCCGTTGAAAATCGAGAGTCGGGTATCGCAACCGTAACCTGGCAGCGATATCAGACCCATCGTGTCTTCACTCTCACGCAACGCCGTGCTTGTCTTCATTGGACTCACGCTCGCTCTGCACAATGCGGAAGAACATTTTGCTTTTCCGGCGTTCCTTGCATCTGTAGGGCCGAGGTTGCCTCATTGGTTTCCGGCGGCGCGACTGACGGAGGCCGCGCATCATTTGCCCATCGCTTTGCTGTTGGCGACCGTCTTGCCGCTGATACTCATCGGCCTCGCAATCATCAGCAAGCGACAGGCATTGCTGGTGGCGGCGTTGTTCGTGGAAGCAATCCTGCTGGTCAACGCCTTCGCTCACATGCTGACAGCGATGTTGCTGCAGAGTTACGTTCCAGGACTGATCACTGCTGTGCTCATCAATCTTCCTTTCGGCGTTTACGTGCTGCGCCGCGCCGTCGGCGAGCGATGGATTCGTGTTCAGGTCGCGTGGCATCTCATCGCGTTGGCAATCGCACTGCATGTCATTTGGCACAGCATCGTTTTGTGGCGGCGCGCGTAACCCATCGAAGGAACTATTTCGTTGACGTGCCGGGCTGCGTCGCGGCGTCCGGCAGCGGCCACACGACCGAAACGATCCAGGCGACGACGATTCCGACAACGCATCCGAACAGCACTTCGTCCATGCGATAGGCGCCGGCGATGAGGCCGTTGGTGCGCGTCTCATGCTCGAGTCCGGCGGAGATGACGAAGGCCGCGCTGATTGGCGCCTGACGCCACATCGTCTGAATGCGCAGGACATAGGACGACAGCAACACCGTCGTCGCCATCGCCAAGGGGAGCGCGATCACGTGTGGTCCACCGATCGCGATAAATGCCAGACCAACGAGGCAACCCATCAATGTGTTGATGACGCGCGCACGCAGAATCATCACGGCTTGCTTCATCAGTGGGTCGCTGGTCGCAACCATGGAACTGATGGCCCAAATCGGATTGACGTTGTGAAGTTCATGCACGATGAGCCACAACGCAGCGGCGGCGAAGAAGATGCTCACCGCGTAGTGGACGCCGTGCATGTCGCCGTTAGCATATTGATCGAGGAGTTTCATGCGGGGAAGGTGCGGCCGGGGACGGACGGTTCAAAAACCGGGCTTGCCGCCGATGTTACCAGCATCGCTCCCGCAGCTCCGAGCACGCACCCAAGCACGAACCGCGTCAGCATCCAGTTGCCGTGCAGACCAGCGGCTTCAGTAAGCCAATCGCCCGCGTTGAACGCAAACGCCGCGATGAATAAGCGAAATGCGAGTTGCCGCGGCACGCGTAGCAACAGACCAACGGCGGCTCCAAGGTAAATTCCCAAACACCGAGCGCATACCGCGACGGAGCCACTACATAGAACGAATGAGCGGTGGGCGTTTTGATGGCAAGCAAGAGCGAAGCCGCGCTGCAGAGCCAGTCCGATTTCCGGAATATGCGCGAGCAACCACGGCACCGCGCATGCCGTCCCAGCAAGCAGGATCGGCGCCAGAGCCCATGAGTTCCAGCGAACCCGAGCGCGCAGGAAATCACGAGACCTCGCGATATGCGCCGAGCGGGTCATCAGCTTAGAATTCCCATTCGCTTGCCCACGCGTTGCAGCGTCTCCAAAGCCTGGTCGAGTTCTTCGTGTGTGTGAGTGGCGGTCATGATGGTGCGAATGCGCGCCTTACCTTCCGGCACCGTCGGAAACGCAATGCCCGTTCCAAGCACACCTTCCTCGAACAGCGCGCGCGAGAAGTCCATGGTCAGTTTGCCGTCGCCGATGATGATCGGCGTTATCGGCGTCTCGCTCGCCGGAGTATTCACCCCGCCGATGTTGAATCCCAGCGCGCCCAGTTCTTTCTTCCAGTAGCGCGTGTTCTCCCACAGCCGGTCGATGCGCTCCGGCTCCTGCTCCAGCACATCGAAGGCTGCGATGCAGGTCGCCGCCACTGACGGCGGATGCGATGTCGAAAACAGGAACGGCCGGCCGCGGTGGTACAGGAATTCGATGAGGTCGCGCGTGCCGCAGACGTAGCCGCCCAGTGCGCCGATAGCCTTCGACAGCGTGCCCACCTGCACGTCCACCCGTCCGTGCATGCCGAAATGGTCGATGGTCCCGCGCCCGTTGCGCCCCAGCACGCCCGACGCGTGGGCGTCGTCCACCATCATGATGGCGCCGTACTTCTCCGCCAGCTCGCACAGTGCGGGCAGCGGCCCGATGTCGCCGTCCATCGAAAACACTCCGTCGGTGATGAGCAGCTTCCTGCCCGGCTCGTTCTTGATCTCGCTCAGCAGCTCTTCGGCGTGTGCCGTGTCCTTGTGGCGAAAGACCTTGATCTTGGCCCGCGACAGCCGCGCCCCGTCGATGATCGAAGCGTGGTTCAGCTCGTCGGAGACGATGAAGTCCTCTTTGCCCAGCAGCGCCGACACCGTGCCCGCGTTCGCCGTAAAGCCCGACTGAAACACCACGCACGCCTCCACGTTCTTGAAGCGCGCGATCTTCTCTTCCAGCTCCATGTGCAGCGACATGGTTCCGGCGATGGTGCGTACCGCGCCCGAACCGACGCCGTACTTTTTCGTGGCTTCAAGCGCCGCCTCTCGCAGCTTCGGATGCGTCGTGAGGCCCAAGTAATTGTTCGACGCCAGGTTGATGACCTTCTTACCGTCGAACGTGCACTCGGGCGCCTGCTCGTCTTCGAGGACCCGCAAGCGGAAGTACGTGCCTTTTTGCTTGAGGTCGTTGAGCTGGTCGGTGAGGTAAGAAAGAGGATTGGTGCGAGTTGCCGTGGTCATAAATCACTCCGGGAAGAACCCGCTATCTTAACGCAGCTAATGGAGGCGCTTCTTGTGGTCGAGGAAGAGTTCCAATTTCGGAAGAACGGGGCCGTAAAATCAGTTGGATACCCCCTCCCCCCCCCACCCCCTCAAATTCTCTGTTTTCATAGGCATAGGCATAGATTCGCTGGCGAGATCTCTGGAATGAATAACTTACGGGCAAAATATTAATAACAAGAGACTTACCGGCAGGTTTTCGGGAGCGAGGAAGGGTGCTGGTGAGTGGATTCTGAAGCCGTCGAGCACAAACCGTCAAAGACACAGGGCGAAGGCGCCTAAGTTAATTTGAGGCTGAGGGAACGTCTAGCCATCGTCTCGTCGGAAAACAGCTCTCCCTCGGCTTGTTCGACTCAAGTTTAAGGTGTGGAGATGGAAGCGGATAGGACGTGGGTCACCGGGCAGTGTGATAAGGGGAGTGGTTAGTGGATCGTGGGTCGTGGAAGAAAAGCTCGCCATTCGACTTTGGCGGTTCCTGAAGAATCCAACATTCCCAACAGAAAAGACATGTGGGCAACTCGCCGCCCAGGCATCTTTCCAACACGTAAGCGCGACAGAACGGGCCCCGGTGGGGGCGCGATCAGGGCCGGGTATCATCGGACATAACGCCACGTGACTGCCATCACATACCCCATTTTCGTGGCATGTTCGGATTGGTTATCTCCCAAGCAATGGGAAGGAGTAAAGCTGAATGTACAGTATTCGAGTACGCGCGTGCTTAATTCTGATCGTGACTCTCGCAACATTTTGTCTTGTAACTGCCGGTCCGGCTCAGGCGGGTGAGATTGTTCCCTGGATGACCGGGGACTTCTGGTCAGATGAGTATATTTTTAACTTCAATGCTCAGAACGACAGCGATCAGTCTTTCGATATGTCATTTACGGTGAACATCAAAGGATTCGAGTGGGGTTGGTATTGCATTGATGATTACTGTTATGGAGGGGCGCAAGGCACTATTACTGGCGGGACCGCCACCGGGAATCTATATAGCAACTGGAGCAGCGGAAAGCCAACCCTGGAAGCCACGTATAAGGGTTGGATCGCCGGGGGCGACGTGGAAGGCCGAGGCTATACGGACGAGTGGTCGGAATGGATATGGATCGTGTACCGGTACACATTCAATGGGTACTGGACGAACGGCTTGCAGACATCTGGCTCGGCTTACAACAGCTGGTCGAGTGACAGGTTTGTTTGGGGAACTTACTCGATAACGACGACAACTACGCCCGAGCCAAGCTCAATAGCGCTTGTCGGGACGGCAATCGTGGGTCTTTGGTCGGGGTTGAGACGCCGGCGTTAGCTGGCGGCGATCCGCGGGAGATCGGGCTGCGGTTGCGGCCGAGCCTCATGTTGTATTCTGACGCCGACTGACTGTTGCCATGGCTGACCCGCACCCCGTCGAGCACCGTCGCGCCGCCTGGCGCGACAAGTGGTTCGTCATCATCTTCCAGCACGACACGCCGGCGGGCCGGCGCTTCGACGTGATTCTCCTCGTCCTGATTCTGCTGAGCGTGTTCAGCGTGATTCTGGAGAGCGTCCGCTCGCTGCGGGAAGCGTACGGCGCATACTTCAACGGGTTCGAATGGGCAATCACCATACTGTTCACGATTGAGTATGGGGCCCGCCTGGCTTGTGCCAAAAGCGCCAAGCGTTATGCAAGAAGCTTCTTCGGCATCGTCGATCTGCTGGCCATCGCGCCGACGTATTTAAGTGTCTTTTTCTCCGTGCAGCATGCCTTCGCGGTAGTGCGCGCGCTACGACTGCTTCGCGTCTTCCGCATTCTGAAGCTGACGGAGTATCTGGGCGAGGCGACCGCGCTGCGCCTGGCGCTGCAGGCGAGCGTGCGGAAGATCATTGTGTTTCTGCTGGCGGTGCTGACGATCGTGATCATCGTCGGGGCGCTGATGTATCAGATCGAAGGCGAGGCGAACGGGTTCACGAGTATCCCGACGGGGATGTATTGGGCGATTGTGACGGTAACGACCGTGGGCTACGGGGACATCTCGCCGCACACGGTATTGGGACGGATCGTTGCATCGTTGCTTATGACGATCGGCTACGGCATCATTGCCGTGCCGACCGGAATTGTGACCTTTGAGTTCGCGCGGGCCTCTGCGGCAGGCCGTACTCGAACCTGCTCCACATGCGGTTATTCGCCACATGATGCGGACGCCGTCTACTGCAAGCGCTGCGGCGCGCAGTTGTAAGCAGCGGCGGACGGGCCAATCGGGAGGGCGCGCAATGGAATTCCGGTGGCTACTCGGTGCGCAGCGCCTCGTTGACATCGACGCGGGCGGCGCGCTCGGCGGGGAACATCGCGCCGACAACCGTGGCTGCCATCAGTACAAGGATCGACACGCCAATCGGCATAGCGCTCGGCATCTCCAGCGCAGAGAAGAATCGGGTGGCGAGTTTCGTCAGCAAGAGTCCGATGAGCGCGCCCGCGAAAACTCCGCTGACTGCGATGACTATGCCCTCGGCCACGACACCCAGCAGCAGGTGCCGCGGCCGTGCGCCCACGGCCAGCCGGATGCCAAACTCGCGAGTGCGTCCACTAACGGAGAACGCCAGCACTCCGGCAACTCCGACGACGGCGATGGTTAGCGCCACACCTGCGAAGCCGCCGAACACAAGTGTGTTCAGGCGTTCGGGAGTCAGCACTTCGGAGCGGACTTCTTCGAGGGTTGCGGCGCGTTCGACGGGTTGCTCGACCGACATGTTGCGAATGATCTGGGTCACGGGTGTGATCAGTCCGTGCGGATCCATGCGGGTGTGAATAAAGAGGCGCCCGCCGAACAGAGGAAGATCCTTATTCGCCTCGCCGTCGGGGATTTGTCCGAAGGGGTGATAGATGGTGGCGGTTGCCTGAGGAACGAGATGCTCGTCGTCCATGTCGGCGGCGACGCCAATGATTCGCCGTGGCCCGGTGCTGACAAAGATGTACTTCATGATCGGGTCGGTGTACATGACGTGGCGGTTGAGAGGATCTTGTCCGGGAAACAGTTTCTGCGCCAGGCTCTGCGAGATGATGACGACCGGCTCGCCACCGCGTTTATCGTTGTCGTTAAAGTCGCGGCCTTCGATCAGTGGGACACCGAGGGCGGGGAAGAATCCGGGAGAGATCACGCGCATGCCGGCGCGAGACTCTTCTTCCTTGGCCCCTTTGACATGGCCTTCTCCGACGACTTCGAAGCCGGGGCCGAAGTTGCCAGCGTCGCGCCAGGGAACCTGCGTGCCCAGCGCGACGCGGTCCACGCCGGGCAATGCACTGATCTTGCGAATGGCTTCACGATAGAAGTTGATGATCTGTTCCGGGGTTTTGCCGTAGGACATCACGGGCACGTTCATGGCCAGCACGCGGCGCATGTCGAATCCGGTTTCCTGCGATTGCAAGGTCAGAAGGGTTTTGATGAGGATGCTGGAACCCGCCAGCAGAATGAACGATGCCGCAATCTGGGTCACAGCAAACACGCGCAAGCGGCGGGTGGTGCTGCCGGTGATGCGAAGGCTGCTGCTGGTGAGCGTCATTCGGCTGGAGGACTCCGCCGAGGGCAGCCGTGGAACAAAGGCCAGCAGCACGGCGGCCACAATGGCCAGCGCGGCCCCGACCCAGAGAATGCTGAAGTCGAGCTTAAGATCGAGGGCGCGCACGGAGAAGCGAGAGGCGTAGCCCGCGAGGACGGCTACCATCGGGCCCGCACTCAGCAAGCCGAGGATGGCGCCGGCTCCGCACAGCAGGAGACTTTCTGCCAGCAGGGTGCGGCGGAGCGCCACCTGGCTGGCGCCCAGGGCGGCGCGGATGGCGAGTTCGCCTTCGCGGCGAACCGAGCGCGAAAGGATCAGGTTGGCGACGTTCGAGCACGCGATGATGAAGATCAGCAATGAGGCGGCGAGCAGCACCAGCAGGACAGTCCTGGCTTTGGAGCCGAGCTGGTCACGCAGCAGGACGGCGTGGACCTGGTTCTGGCCGTTGGGGGCGTAGGCTTCGGGATGAGCCTTGATCATGGAGGCATACACGGCTTGCAACTCGGCGTTGGCCTGCTCCAGCGTGACTCCCGGGGCAAGGCGGCCGAACAGTTCGGTCATGCGATGCACACGGCCGGTAACCATGGTTGCCGAGAGATGGTGCGGGCTGGTGACGACGTTGGCGATGATTTCGGTTTCAGCCGGGTACGGGACGGAAGGTTCGAGTACGCCGACGATGGTGGCGTTGCGGTCGCCGAGGCGAACCGTCTTGCCGAGGACCGTGGGGTCGCTCTTGAGCGCGTTCGACCAGAAGCGGTAGGTCAGCACGCATGCGCCGGCGGCGTTGGGGCCGTCGTCGTTGGGATTCAGCAGCCGGCCGAGGACCGGACGGAGGCCCATGACATCGAAGTAGGTCCCGCCCACCACACCGGCACGCACTTCGCGCGGGTCGCCCAGCCCTACCATGGTGAAGCCGATCACGGAGAAGTCGCCGATCTCGCTGAGGGTCTTGACGGACGCTCGCAGGTCTTGAATTTCAGGCACGGACCAGTTGGCGTTTTCGAGCTGAATGCCGGGCGAGCTTTGCCGGATGTAAACCAGCCGGCTCTCATCGCGGTTCACCAGCGGACGCAGCAACACGCCGCGAATCAGGCTGAAGATGGCAGCGTTCGCGCCGATACCGAGGGCCAAAGTCACGATTACGGTAAAGGACAAACCTTTGGAGCGCCACAGCGACCTCGCCGCGACCTTCAGGTCCTGCAGGATCAAGTCAGGATTGACCGTCATGTTTATTACCCCACGCGTCGGTGCAATTCCCTTGGGAGATGCAATCCCAGCACCGCAGAGCGAGCGACCCATCTTACTACCCGGCAAGGAGTAAGGCGTTCAGCTGACCGGAGCAACGGGGCTCGCGTGTTCACCCGTTGCGACGACTGTCCACCGGTGAACAGTCGGCGGACGAGCGCTGGCTCTCGGTCATCATACTCATTCGCATCGGAGTGCCACATTCGGATCCACCCGCGAAGCCCTGCGAGCGGGCAGGTAGTTTGCCACTCCAGCCACAACCGTTAGCGTGACAACCACTGCGACCGTCGTGACAGCGTCGGCGGGCTTGACCGCGAAGAGCAGAGAGGTGAGGAAGCGAGTCAGCACGAGCGAGGCAGCGAGGCCCACAGCGAGGCCGAAGGCTGCGAGCTTGAGTCCTTGCCGCAGGACCATTTGCAGGACATCGTTCCGCGCCGCACCCAGCGCCATGCGTATGCCCAATTCGCGGGTCCGCAGGCTGACAGCGTAGGAAATCACGCCGTAGATTCCGACGGCCGCCAGGAGCAACGCGAGCGCGCCGAAGAATTCGAGCAGGAGCAGGGTGTATCGCCGCGTAGCTATTGATTCGGCGATGTAGTCTTCAAGCGGCCGCAAGTGATAGATCGGCTGCGTCTTGTCGGCAGCCAGGAATGCCTGGCGAATCGTCTGCTCCATAGGCTGCGGGTCGCGCGTGGTACGCACAACGACATGGAAGCCGAAGTCCATGTTCTGCGCCTGGGGAATATAAACTTCCATGTTCGAAGGCTTATCGAGGCCGTATTGGCGGATATCGCCGACGATACCGACGATGGTGGCCCACTCTTTGTCGTCGTGCCGCCCGCCGAGCTGGATGTGCCTGCCGATTGGATCCTCGTGGGGGAACATCAAGCGCGCACACGATTCGCTGATGATTGCCACCAATGGTGCGCCTTTGCGGTCAGCATCGGTGAAGAGGCGCCCGCGCGTCAGCGGAATTCGCATAACCGAGAAGTACTCGGGAGAAACCGAATATGCGTCTGCTGCAGGGGCCTCCGCAGCATTCGCCAAAGGGCGATCCTGAATGTGGAAGCCACGCCGGTCGAAGCTGACCAGCGGCAAGTTGCTGGCCATAGCGACTCCCTCGACGCCTGGAGTAGAGCGCAGCCGCTGCATTGCCTGCCCGTAATAGTTGAGTTCCGCGTCCGGCTTGTCGCGGTAGCGGTCGCCGTACACCCAAACACCGGCTGTAAGCACATTGTGTGGATCGTAGCCGGGGTCGACGTTCAACAGGCGTACCAGGCTTTTCCCCAGGAGACCGGCTCCCATTGCGAGTACAAAGGCCAAGGAGAGCTCGAGGGTGATGAGTACATTTCGATATGTAAATCGCGATCGGCCTGCGCTGGAGCGCCCGGTTTCTTTCAGCGAGTCATTGGGGTCGATGCTTGAAGCACGGAGTGCCGGCGCAGCTCCGAACAGAAGGCCCGCAAGAACACTCACGCCGAGCGCGAAACACAAGACGGGGAGATCGAGCCGGATCTCGTGTGCACGCGGTAGTTCTTTGGGGCTGAGCGATGCTAGCGCCGCCGTCCCCCACGAGGCGAGGGCAACACCGGCAAGGCCACCGAGGATGGCGAGCAGCAGGCTTTCTGCGAGCGCCTGTCGCACAAGCCGACCGCGCCCCGCGCCCAGAGCCGCACGCACCGCCATCTCCTTCGCGCGGGAACTGGAACGTGCCAGCGTGAGATGCGCCACATTGGCGCACGCGATGAGCAATACGAACCCGACGGCAGCGAGCAAGATCCAGAGCGCAGCGCGCACCCTTCCCACCAGGTAGTCGCGAAGCGGCATGACAGCGACGACCGTCCGGTCGTTGTATTCCTTAGGGTTCTCGCGCACGATATCGCGCATGACCGTGTTCAGTTCGGCCCGGGCCTGCTTCACCGAAACGCCCGGCTTTAGCCGCCCGACCGCCTCCAGGTGCTGGCATCCGCGGCAGGACCAGGGTTGCTGCAAATCGTAACCCAGTGGCGTGTAGATCTCGGGGACAGCCATGCGGTCGAGTCGTGAAAACGGCCGAAACGACTGGGGCAGCACCCCAACCACCTTATATGGCTTGCCGCTCAACTGTACGGTTTGGCCGATGATCGATGGGTCTCCACCGAAGCGACGCAACCAAAGTCCGTGAGTGAGAATGGCCTCATGACGCGTTTCTGGATGATCTTCTTCGGCGAGAAACGTTCGGCCCAGTTGCATCCGGACACCCAGCGTGTCGAAATAGTCAAAGTTGACTCGCAAGCCTTCGAGCAATTCCGGCTGTCCCTGAGCGACGATGGCTGCATCGCCATCGCGAAAGAGCGAGATATTCTCGAAAGACTTGCTGCGCTCACGGAGGTCGTGCGCAGTGGTGAAGTCGATGGTTACGGGTAGCGGTGTGTCAGGGTCGGCCTCCGCCACCTTAACCAGGCGCTGGGGATCACGATAGGGCAGCTGGTTGAGCAACACCGCTTTCACGACGCTGAAGATGGCGGTATTGGCGCCGATTCCCAGAGCCAAGGTTAGTATCACCATCACGGAGTACGCTGGTGACGTCTTGAGTTGCCGCAGGATAAAGCGAAGATCGCGGAGCATTTCGGTCTTATGTTGGCGCGCTTACTCAACCTCGGCGTTTGCGAGGCACGCTGCCATCCCCGGCCGATGTCGGTGCAAGCCGGCAGCCAGCAAAAAGGCAATCGGAATCAGCAAGTTAAAGCCATGCGAAAACCCGCACTGTCCGCGTGTCGAATCACATGTCCGCGTTTGGACAGCCACCCTCGCAAAATCCAATGGAATTTGCAAACTTCTTGCAAACATTTATGCCGAGTAATTGGTCAAATGCCAACAAAGTGTAAACGTTTTGTCGATTTTTCCGGGTCGCAAGCGTCATTACAGTAGATTCGAAATACAAGTGGCGAGGAGATTGCTCGCGAATTGCGAGGGCTCCGAGTTTCACCGCGAATTATTCAGGAGGTCGCGATGCTGAGAGTCAAGGTTCACCGGGTCTTAGATATTGTTATTATCCGTTGCCATGGAACCATCACACTTGGCGAGAATTTCTGGGCCTTGCGGAACGCCACGGCAAGTCAATCGGCTGCGAGGTTAGTGGTGCTTGACCTGGCCGGCACGCGCCGCATCGACGCGGCTGGACTTGGGCTGTTACTCGCACTGCGCGAGCGAGCGTGCGCCGACGGGAGCCAGTTCAAGCTGATGAACGTTCGGCCAAAGGTGAAGCGGCTGATTCGAATCGCCAGGCTCGAGCAGGTGTTCGAATTCTGCTCGGTCCTCGACATGTTGAATCTGGTGCATGTGGCACGTTCAGCAGCGTTGGCGGCCAGGTGCGGGTTCCCCAAGCCAACTGCGGCAGCGCTCTACGATCCGCCGACTGCATGACTGATCCTACGACTGTGTGCCGTGAGTGGAGCCTAACCGTGACGGCTCCTATTTCGATTTGAACATTGCTGCATACGCAGCGTTCACTGCGTCACTCTGACCGCGCGGGACGCTCAGGGTCTTCCATTCGCTGCCCTTCAGGTGCTTGGCGAGGAAAATGATCTGGCCGGTGTGCAAGGCATAGTGGGCGATCTGGCGGTTAATGGCCTGCAACACCGAGTGCGGCTCGCAACGAATGGTGACCTCACGGGTGAGATCAGCGGGAGTGAGAGCTTGTACGGTTTCGAGCACGAGCTGCCAGCACTTCTCCCAGGTCGCCATGATCTCTGCGCGAGAGGCATCGGGGGCAATGATGAACTCCTGGTCGCGGTTGCGGTTGGGTTTCTCGCCGTCGCTGGTGAGGAAGTCGGTGAACCGCGAGCGCATGTTGCCCGCCACGTGCTTCACGATGATGGCAACGCTGTTGGATTCAGCGTCGAGAAGGGTGAAGAACTGCTCGTCGCTGAGCTGTTCCAAAGCGCTATCCGCCTGGCGCTTCGTGCCGCGCAAACTTCGAAATGCTTCGTCGAGATACATCGCTCCCACATCCGACATAGGGACCTCCATTGCTGCACCTTTGAAGCAACAAGGATACTCCGGCGAGATTGAGTGCGAGTGAATCGGGCAGCGCGGTGAGTGACCCTCCAACCATTTCGGGTAAAGCACGAGAGACGCTGGAATGCAACCGTTGATTTGAAGAATTTTGTTGACATCGGGTGCAAGTAAACGCAATATGTAGGGCTAGGCATAGTGCTCATCCAACATTTTGAGTAGCTATGGAGAGCGGCTAAGCCAAAAACGCAACCTTCAGGGAGAAGGTTCCAAGGAGGCAATACCCAATGGCAACAAAGAAAGCTGCGAAGAAGGCGAAGAAGGCCGCGAAGAAGAAGAAACATTAACGACCGGAGCGGGGCTGAGGCCTCGCTGATTTTTTGCAGGAAAAACTGGCCTCCGCGACTTAGTTCCGGGGGCTTTTTGCTGGACGCGACAATTCCGGCGCGAGAACGCGATTGTTTGCGTGCGGCGTTCGTGCTAGAAGAAAGCGGTGCGCGACGTAGCGATTTTTGCGTCGGCACCGTTCCCTGATCGCATGGCCGTTTCTCCCAAGAAATCGCGCAAGGCAGCCGCCGGAGCCGAACCGGCGATTCCCGACAAGCTGTACTTCCGTATCGGCGAGGTCGCCAGGCTCTGCAATCTAGAGACATACGTGCTGCGCTTCTGGGAGTCGGAATTCCCGCAACTCAAGCCGGTGAAGAGCTCCAGCGGGCAGCGGATGTACCGCCAGCGCGACGTGGAGCACGTGCTGCGGATCAAGAAGCTGTTATACGAAGAGGGCTTCACCATCGCGGGCGCGCGCCAGCAGCTCAAGGCTGAAAGCAAGCCGGCACAGATGCAGGGCGGTCTGCCGTTTGCCAAACATGACCGCAGAGACGGCCTCAAGAAAGTGCGCCAGGGGCTGCAGGAAATCCTGGTGATGCTGAGGAAGAAGCGTTAGCGGTCGCACGGCCCGTAAGGATTCGTGAAAGCCGAAATCCGGCGCTTTGCGGTTCGGGACTTCGCAGGGACCAACCCCGGGCGATGCCCGCACCCAACCGCATGTCGCGGCTTGGCCGCAACCGGACATCCGGATGAGCAAGGGTGGCACTGCCCAGGTTGGCGCCCAAACTAAGGGCGCAAACCTGGGGCAAGCGAATTCACTACAGGGGCAGACCGTTGTAAGCATTAGCTGCGGCGACAAGCTCAGGCAGCGCAGCTTCTAACGACACGGCTTCGCCGGGACGCAGCTTAAAGCGCGGATCCTCGGCGATGGGCACGATCATCGTCTTGCCTTCCACCGTTTGACCAAGGAAATACAGGTTGAGCGCCGGAACGCGCACCACGAACTGCGATTCTGCGTTCGGGCCCTGGCGATACTGCGAAAGCGCCTTCACAATCGGGGCATTGCCAAAACTCGAAGGAGCGTAGCCGGCTTCCGAGTGCACGATAGTCACCGACGACTTGACCTGCGCATTGACGGTCACGGGGTAGATGGTTTCCGAGCTCTTGACCAACAGGGTTTGTGGGTCGGTGCCCGGCTGGTAGCCCTTCAGCGCCTCGAGCGGAATGTTCATGACGGTGAGCGGCTGGCCGAGCTGCGCCTGCTTCACCTCATCGACGGAATCGAAGCCCAGGGAGCGATAGTTTTGTTCGTTGACCAGCTTCTGCAGCACTCCGATAGCGGTATCGGCGGCCTGCTGCGGCTGCTGTGACGGGGGCTTGGGAGCCTGTTTGCTTTCGCATCCCACCAACAAGACAACCAGAGCGAAGATTGAGATCAGGGAGCGCATATTACTGACCTCCCGTATACGTGATGTTATAGAAGTCGTTCCAATGGGTGTGGTCATAGCTCGGCCCACCCACATACTTGTCGTAGGTATAGACTTCCTGCACACCGCCATTGTTGGCCAATTGTGGAGTGCTGGGCGGCCACGGATTGTTCACCGACACGTAGTTGGTGCCGTCAATGGTGACATAGCCGGTGGCGACCATCATGTGTCCACCGCCGCCGTTCCAGTGCCAGGAAAACGCGAAAGGCTTCTTGGCGCAGTAGATCTGGCTGCGGATCTGGTCCCACGTGAGCGCTGCATCATTGGTTTGGTCGGCAGAAAAGCTGTACTTGCTGTACTCGGGCCAGCCGCCGTTGACACAAGGGCCCGGTACGGGCGAGTTGCAGCAGTCGCTGCGACCAAAGCGCTTGTTGGCCTCGTCGCACTGCTGCACGTTCGACGCCGGGTGAATGTAGTTCATGGTCATCTGTCCGCTGGCGGCCCAGCACCACATGTTGGTTTGTTGTCCGTTAAGCGTGACCGGTACCGAACCGATGTTGCCGGGATTGCAGCAGCCTACCATCACGAGGACGGAAGCCAGCAAGACACCCGTGGCAATTTTGATCATCGCGCCTCCTTACCGTGCAAGGTGAAGACTGGACGCCGGAGCGATCCAGCGGGCAAGGGAATGGTGGGAAAGCAGACCTCGAGCCGACGTAGCCGCACGGCTAGGCCGGATTTGATCCGCACCCAGATCAAGAGAGAGACAGCCGCAGACGCGAGCGGCGCAAAGACTGCAGTGGAGTTTGTACCTGAGTGCCCCGGCTGTCAAGCAGTTTCTGGCCGACCGACTGCTTCTATCCTTCGACGCTCACGCGTACCATCTTTTTGCCCGCGCGAAGGGTGAATTCGGAGCCGAGTTTGATGGAAGCCACGAGGTCGCTGGTGGGGGCGCCGTCGAGTTTGACGGCGTTTTGTTTGACCTTGCGGGAACCGTCAGAAACGGATGTGGCGAGGCCGGCGGCGGCGAGGAGTTTGTCGAGGCGCACCTGGACGGTGCCGTCGGATAAAGCTGCGGCATTGGGCGCCGCGACATCAGCGAAGCCGACCGTGACCAGCGGAAGGTCTTCCGGCGTCTCGTCCTTCTGGAACATGCGCGACCACTCTTCTGCGGCGTGAGTGGCGGCATCGTGGCCGTGGAAATCTTTGACGATGCGGATGCCGAGCTCCTGCTTGAGCTTCATGGGATGGGCTGCGCCCTTAGCAACATTGGCTTTGAGCTCGTCGATCTCGCGGGTGGTGACGTCGGTGAGCAGCTCGTAATAGCGCCACATCAGATCGTCGGAGATGGACATGACCTTGCCGAACATGTCGATGGGCGGCTCGGTGATGCCGATGTAGTTGCCGTAGGATTTCGACATCTTCTGCACGCCGTCGGTGCCTTCGAGCAGCGGCATAGTGAGGACGATCTGGGGAAGCTGGTTGTAGTCGCGCTGGAGCTGGCGTCCCATGAGCAGGTTGAATTTCTGGTCGGTGCCGCCGAGCTCGACGTCGCACTCGAGGGCGACGGAGTCGTAGCCCTGGGCGATGGGGTAGAGCAACTCGTGCATGGCGATGGGCTTCTCTTCGGTGAAGCGCTTGTGGAAGTCTTCGCGCTCGAGCATCTGCGAGACGGTGAACTTGGCGGCGAGGCGCACGAACCCTTCGTAGCCGAGCTTGTCGAGCCACTCGGAGTTGAAGCGGACTTCGGTGCGGTCGCGGTCGAGGATCTTGAAGACCTGTGCCTTGTAAGTTTCGGCGTTGGCATCGATTTGCGCGCGGGTGAGCGGCGGGCGGGTGGCGATGCGGCCGGAGGGGTCGCCGATGAGGCCGGTGAAGTCTCCGATGAGGAAGATGACGGTGTGGCCCATGTCCTGAAAGTGCTTGAGCTTGCGAATGAGGACGGTGTGTCCGACGTGGAGGTCGGGGGCGGTGGGATCGAATCCGGCTTTGATGCGCATGGGCTTGCCGGTGGCGATGGAGCGCTCGATGCGCGCGCGGAGGTCGGATTCGCGGATGATTTCGGCTGCGCCTTTGCGCAGGTAGGCGAGTTGCTCGTCAACGGGTGGGAAAGAGGGCATAAATAATCATTATAAGAAAGCGACAGCGGAGTTCCGGCTATCGGA
>Ga0335071_10001544_pt1 | contig 24858 bp, 24 predicted proteins | sample Lox_Sample_15_FD_206724 | JGI IMG/M metagenome (GOLD analysis project Ga0335071, IMG submission 206724) | Soil microbial communities from Loxahatchee National Wildlife Refuge, Florida, United States - Lox_Sample_1.5 | ecosystem: Environmental > Terrestrial > Soil > Wetlands | place: USA...
GCCCTTGAGCGGCTTCTCCTTCTCGAAGCGCTCGCGGATGGCCCTGAGCACCGGCATGTGCATGTCGGCCCACTCGATGCGCAGCACGCCCTGCGGGGCAAGCCCGATGTCCCGGATGTCGTAGTCGTTGCCCAACGCGAGCCTCACTCTCTGTCGTCTGTGGGCGCCTGCACGGACCCGCAGGCGGCCAGTCTCAAGCCGTGGTACGCCGCGACGATGGCGACGCGGACGAGGGAATCGGACACGATAGACCAGGCTCCCTCACGGACCGCCCGGGCCTCGTAGGGCGTGAGGCGGCGGGCGGCGGCGACGCCCGCCGCCACGACGCCGAACGAGTATACCCGAGGCCCACGCGGCGGACGAACGAGCATCGGTTGATATATGCCGGTCATGCTCGGGAAGACGCGCGGCACGCCGACCGGCCAGCGGCCGGTGAGCGGGCCGCACGCCTCGAGGTTCACGTGGTCGGCGATCGGGACGAGCTCGCCGGGGGCGGGGGAGCACGCCGGCCCGGGCGACGACCCGCACGGGAGCGGCGGCACGGCCGCACCCCCGGCCGCCAGCACGGGCACGACGAGCCCCACCACGCCGCCCCGGGGCAGCTCCCCGAGGAGCTCGAAGAGCCGGCCCTCGAAAGGCGCGAGCGGGCGCAGCTGCTCTCGTGTGAGCGCCTCGAGCGGGACGCCGGGGAACAGCCCGGCGCCGGCGTCCCGGGAGGCGGCGCCGGCGGCGGTCAGGACGAGCGCGACGGCCCTGTCCGTCACCGCGCCGTCAGTCGCCGTCGCCGGCGAGGCTGGCCTTGAGCGCCTGGATGGCGTCGACCGGCGTGGGGTCGACGCCGTACAGCAGGGCGAGGTAGCAGGAGACGTAGTCGCCCAGCTGGACAAGCGAGAACAGCCGCGCGAGGGTGGAGGCGCCGCGTGCGGTCACCAGCTCACTGCGCACGCCGAGCGCCTCGTACTCGCGTGCCGTCAGCTCGGCGCGCCGCGAGAGGCGCTCCTCGGCATGCGGGTCGTGCAGGAAGACCGCCGTGCTCGCCTGACTGACGTGTGGCAGGCTGGTCCAGCCCATGAGCTCGTTGTGGTCCAGCTCCGGCAGTTCGTTGAAGAAGGCCGGAGCCTTGGCGTTCTCGTTGATCTGGCCCTTCCAGCGCCGGGCGACCGGAGCCGTCGGGCCGGCGCCGTACACCACCGCCACCCGATTCTCCAGGCGCCGCGCGAGCGCCTTGGCCGGGTTCTGCGCATCCGCGGTCGCCGGACCGAGGAGATCGTTGTCGGCCTCGAGCTGCGCGGCGGCGGCCGCCACGTCCTCGGCGTGGTCGTGGCACAGACCCGCCGCCTCCAGCGTGGCGAGCAGCGCCGTCGAGAGATAGCCGACGGCCGCCCGCGGCTGGGCGCCGCCGGGGACGGTGACGAGCGGCAGCCCGTCACGCTCCGCGAGCGCGCTCAGGTTGCCGCCCGACGACACGCACACCGGCACACACTCGCGCGAGCGCGCCTGCGCGGCGCACGCGAGCGACTCTTCGGTCTGGCCGGAGTAGCTGGCCACGACCACCAGGGTCTCGGGACCCACCCAGTCCGGCAGGCGATAGCCGCGCACCACAGCGGCCGGCACCGCCAGCCCGGGGAGCGCGGCGACCACGAGGTCGGCACCGATGGCCGAGCCGCCCATGCCGCACACGACGAGCCCGTTCGGCTCTGCCGGCGGGATCGCCGGGAAGGTCCCGAAGAACGCGCCGGCCAGCTTCTCGCGGGCGTGTCCGTAGCCGTCGCGAAGCTGGCGGGGCAGCCCGGCGACCTCGCCGAACATCCCGGAGGTGTCGACCTCGGCGACCCGCGCCAGGCCCAGGTCCATCGCCTCGCCCACGTCAGCCTTCGCGGATCACGGAGAGCACGAGGTCGCGCTTCTCCTGCATGAGCTCCTGCGTGTCCGCGCCCAGGTTGAGGCGCAGCAGCGGCTCCGTGTTTGACGGACGCACGTTGAAGTGCCAATGCTCGTAGTCGACGGAGATGCCGTCGAGGTGGCTCTGCTCCCCGTCGGAGAACCGCCGCTCGACGCGTGCGAGCGCCGCCGGCACGTCGTCGACGACGGAGTTGATCTCGCCGCTGATGAAGTACTTCGTACGCAGCGGCTCCAGCAGCTCCGCCATCGTCGCCTGCTTGCGGGAGAGCAGGTCGAGGATGAGCAGCGCCGGGATGAACCCGGAGTCGGCGTTGTAGTTGTCGGCGAAGTAGTAGTGGCCGCTGACCTCGCCGCCGAAGAGGCCGCCCTCGCGGCGCATGCGCTGCTTGAAGAAGGCGTGCCCGACCCGGTTGAGCAGGGGCACGCCTCCGTTCGCCGTGATCACGTCGGGCACGGCGCGGCTGGCGCGCAGGTCGTACAGGATCTTCGCGCCGGGGTTCTTGAGGAGGAGGGCCTCGGCGAGCAGCGCGGTGACGAAATCGCCGGGCACGAACTCACCAGCCTCGTCGATGAAGAAGCAGCGGTCGGCGTCGCCGTCCCAGGCGATGCCGAGGTCGGCCTTCTCCGCCACCACGCGCTCCCGGATCTCGCGGCTGTTCTCCTCGAGCAGGGGGTTGGGCTCGTGGTTGGGGAACGTTCCGTCCACCTCGAAGTACATCTCGACACAGTCGAGCGGCGTGCCTTCGAAGACCAGGGAAGCGAGCTTGCCGGCGACGCCGTTGGCCGCGTCCATGACCACCTTGTACGGGCGGAACGAGCCGGCGTCGACCAGCCCGTGCAGGTGCGCGACGTAGGCCGGGTAGATGTCGCGCGTCTCGAGCATGCCGTGGTAGTGGGCCGCGGGGAGAGCCGTGAGCGCCTGCGCGCGCTCCTTGAGCTCCGGGATCCCGGAGTCGCCGCTGAGCGGCAGCGCGCCGTCCTGCACGAGCTTCATGCCGTTGTACTGAGGCGGATTGTGCGAGGCGGTGACCATCGCCCCCCCGTCGAGCCCTTGGGAGGCGACGCCGAAGTACAGCATCTCGGTCGGCACGAGGCCGAAGTCGACGGTGGAGGCGCCGGCGGCCGCCGCACCGGCGGCGAACGCCTCGAGCAGGCCGGCCGACGACGGCCGCGGGTCCATGCCCACGCCGAGCCGGGCCGCGCCCAGCTGCTGCGCGAGGGCGCAGCCGATGCGCTCGGCCACCGCCTCGTCGAGCTCCTGGGGGTACAGGCCGCGCACGTCGTAGGCCTTGAAGATGCCGTCGGGGATGGTCATGCGCCCTCTCTCTTTCTGAGGTGCTCGTAGAACTGCACGGAGTTGTCGGGCAGCTCCGTCTCCGGGAACAGGCAGATGCCGCCGGCCAGCCGGTTGCCGGCGCCGACCACGCAGCCCTCGCCGAGGACGGCGCCGTCGAGCTGCGTCCCGGCGCCCACACTCGAGCCGCGGACGAGGATGCTGCCCTCCACCTGGGCGTGGGCGCCGATGACGACGTCCGCCTGCACCACGGCCTCCGTGACGCTGGCGCCCTCACCCACCGTCGAGCCCGCGCCCAGCACGGCCAGCGGGCCGACCCTGGCCCCACCGGCGATGCTCACGCCTTCCGCGATGTAGCACGGCGGCACCACGCGGGCGTCCGCGTGGACCTCCGCCCCCGGCGCGACGTACAGGTACTGCGCGCCGAGCGCGTCGCCGGCGCTCGTCTGGAGCTGCCGCTCGAGGATGTCGAAGTGCGCCTGCAGGTAGCTGTCCGGCGTGCCGATGTCGCGCCAGTAGCCGCGGTCCACGTAGCCGTAGAGCGAGCCGGCCGCTGCGAGCTTGGGGAACACCCCGCGTTCGATCGAGAACAGCCTGCCGCGCGGGATCATCTCCAGCACCTCGGGCTCGAGCACGTACACGCCGGCGTTGATGAGCGCGGTGCCCTCCCACTCCCCCGGCTTCTCGAGGAAGCTCGCCACGGAGCCGTCCTCACGCAGCTCGACCAGTCCATACCGGCGCGGGTCCTCTACCGGGGTGAGGAAGATGGTGCCCATGCCTCCCTTGCCGGCGTGCATGCCCGCGAGGGCCGTGAGGTCGACGTCGCTGAGCACGTCGCCGTTGAAGACGAAGAAGCTGCCGTCGCCGAGGCACGTGTCGCAGTTGGCGATGGCGCCGGCCGTGCCCAGCGGTTCGTCCTCGATGCAGTACTCCACCTCGAGGCCGTAGGAGGAGCCGTCGCCGATGACCGCCTCGATGGCGTCGGCGAGGAAGCCGGTCGAGAAGACCGCACGCTCCACACCGTGGCGGGCGAGGTTGTCGAGGATGTACGAGACGAACGGACGCTCTACGACCGGCGCCACAGGCTTGGGGCAGCGCGAGGTGACGGGCCGCAGGCGGGTGCCCTCGCCGCCGACCAGGATGACGGCCTGACGCGGGTGTTCTCTGCCGGCGCTCATCGGCGGCTCAGCCGGCGACGGGCGCGGGGACCTCGTCGCCGAGGCCGATGCCCTCGTAGTCGAACCCGGCCTCCGCCGCCGCTACGGGGTCGATGAAGTTGCGCCCGTCCACGAGCAGCGGCCGCGCCATGGCCCGGGCCGCGGCCTTCCAGTCGAGGCGCGCGAACTCCGGCCACTCCGTGACGAGCACGACCGCGTCGGCGCCTTCGAGCGCCTGCAGCGGCTCTTCGCAGATCTCGACGCCGGGGAACAGCGGGTGTTCGCCGGCGTCGAGCATCGGGTCGTACGCCTTGACCCTGGCGCCCTCGTGGATGAGGCGGCCGGCGAGCACGATGGAGGCCGCCTCGCGCAGGTCGTCGGTGTTCGGCTTGAACGTCAGGCCCAGCAGCGCGACGGTGGAGCCGCGCAGATTCATGAGCTTGTCCTTGAGCTTGCCGACCACCCGCCGCTTCTGCAGCGCGTTCACTTCGATGACGGCGTTGAGCAGCTGGAAGTGGTACCCACTGTTGCCGGCCAGCTGCTTGAGCGCCTGCACGTCCTTGGGGAAGCACGACCCGCCGTAGCCGATGCCAGCCTGCAGGAAGTGCGGGCCGATGCGGTGGTCGAGGCCCATGCCCCGGGCGACGGTGCGCACGTCGGCGCCCACCTGCTCGCACACGTTGGCGATCTCGTTGATGAACGAGATCTTGGTGGCGAGGAACGCGTTGGACGCGTACTTGACCATCTCGGCCGTAGGCACGCTGGTGCGCACGACGTCGGTGTCGATGCCGCGGTAGAGGTCTTCGACCGCCGCGCCGTCCTCCTCGCGGAAGCTGCCGATGACGATGCGGTCGGGCTCGAGGAAGTCCTGGATGGCGGCGCCCTCACGCAGGAACTCGGGGTTGCTCGCGTACGTGATGCCCTTGACGCCCATAGCCTCGAGGTCGGCCATGACCTTCTCGCCCGTGCCGACCGGCACCGTACTCTTCATGACCAGCAGGCGCTCGCCCCCGCGAGCTGCGATCTCGCGCACCGCGTGCTGCACGCGCGAGAGGTCGGCATCGCCGGAGGCCGAGGGCGGCGTGTCGACCGCGATGAAGAGGACGTGGCACTGTTCGAGCAACGCGTCGTAGGACGTCGTGAACGACATCCGCGACGCGTTGTCGGTGACCAGTTTCTCCAGGCCGGGCTCGTAGATTGGGACCTCGCCGCGTTCGAGGCGCGCGATCTTGCTCTCGTCGACATCCATGCAGACGACCTCGTGGCCCAGGTGCGCGAAGCACACGGCCGAGACGAGGCCGACGTAGCCAGTGCCGACGACGCCGATCGATGCGGGATCCATGCGGGAAGTACCTCCGTTGCAGGTGAGAAACGGGCCCTTGTTCGGGCGGGAGTCTACCACGCGAGGCTCGGGTCCCGTCCGATGGACGGGGCCGGCGGTCTAGGGGGCCAGCCGGTTGAGCTCGGAGCGGCTGGCCCCGTCGAGCGGGTTGAGGGCCAGGGCCCGCGTGAAGGATGCCCTGGCCTGCCTGCTCTGGCCGAGCACGCCCTGCTGGAGCTCGCCCAGCGAGAACCACACCTCGTAGTCCTGCGGCTGGAGCCGCGCCGCCTTCCGGAGGACCGCCAGGGCGGCGCGGTTCTGCCCGAGTTGCTGCAGGAGCGTCGCCTGGGTGAGCAGCGGGCTCACGGCGAGCGGGTCGAGCCTGGCCGCCGAGCGGACCCGGTCGAGGGCCGCCGGCACGCGCCCATCGCCGGCCGCGGCCAGCGCGCTGTTCTCCGCACGCTGTGAGAGGTACGGCGGCAGCCAGCTGACGGCCAGCAGCACCAGCGCGGCGCTGGCCACGACCCGGAGGCCCCAGTTCTGCGGCCGGCGCCGGCGCGTCTGCCGGGCCTCACGACTGCGCGTGCGTCCGGCGTCGCGGGCCTTCGGCTCCAGTCCCACCTCGGCCGTCCCCGCCTCTCCGGCCTCGACCTCTTCTGCCGCCGTCTCGGCCGCGCGAGCTTCGTCCTCGGACTCGCGACGCGCCCGCTCCTCCGTCCTCCGCCGGTCGCCGGCCCGGGTCGTCCGGTAGGAGACGCACGCGGCGACGAACACGAACGCGAGCACGCCGATCGCCGCCATGTCCCAGTCCCAGTCCCACGACATGTGCACGAGGAACGCGATCGCGCCGGCCTGCAGAGCCACGAGCAGGGGGCGCAAGGGGTCGTCGCGCCCGGCGAACGGGTTGCCCACCAGCGCCACCACGAGCAGAGCGATCGCCACGGCGAAGAGCGCCAGGCCCACCACGCCGAGCTCGCTGAGCACGTTGAACCACTGGCTGTGCGCGTGCAGCACCACGCCGGTGGACGTGCGGAACCTGTCGTGCGAGAAGGAGAACGTGCCCGCCCCGGTGCCCGCGACGCGCGCGTACCGCGACTGGCTCAGCGCCTCTCGCCACACCGGGATGCGCCCACTGCTGGTCACGGTCAAGAGGCGGCCGGCCCCGTTGCCGCTCGACTCCTGGTCGGTCACCAGGGAGTGAGCCTTGCCCCTGACCCACTGTGCACCGCCGTGCCGCTGCACGAAGAGGCCGCCGCCGCCGAAGACGACCAGGCCGGCCACGGCCAGCACGGCGGCTCCGGCGGCCACGGTCGACCAGCGCGGCCAGCGCACCGACGTCTGCAGCAGCGCCGCGACGAGCTGCACGCCCGCGGTCACGACCAGCGCCGCCACGGCCCAGCGCAGCAGGGTGTGCCCCTGCAGCGTACGCAGCGCGTCGTCCGTCGTCTCGGTGAACAGCGTGCCCAGGCCCCGCAGCCGCCACAGGACCAGCCCCACCGGCGCCGCGACCGCGGCCAGGGTGACCACTCCGCCCAGCCTCGCGGTCGTGAAGGCGAAGTACAGGACGAGGGCGACTCCGAGCGCCAGCCAGCCGCCGCGCGAGAACGTGAAGAAGAACGTCAGGCACATGGGCACCCCGCCCGCGGCGGCGAGCGTCCGGAGCCAGGCGGGCGTGCTCCGGTCTCCGCCGACCGCGAGCACGACGACGATCCCCATGACCATCATCACGGCGAGGACGTTCCAGTACCCGACCGGGCTGTCGAGGCGCGCGTAGGTGTGCGCGTGCGTCACCACGTCGGGCAGCCCCTTGCCGAGGAAGGCGTACACCGCGACGGCCGTGGCCACGACGAGATAGCCGTAGGCCACGGTGCGCAGCTGGAGGCCACGCACCGACGTGAGCCCGAGGACGGCGACGACTGCCAGGTAGAACGCCGTCAGGTTGAACGCGTTCCAGGTCAGGTCGGGACCGTAGGACCAGACGACCGAGAGCCCGGTCCACGCCGTGAACACGGCGAAGGCGGCCAGCGCGGCCCCGAAGACGAGCGAGGGCCGCGTCCGGCGCCGCAGGAACCAGACCCAGACGGCCGCCCCGACGAGCAGGGCGACGACCACGGGCGTGCTGCGCGCGAGGATGTACCCCCCCGAGAGGAACGAGAGGACCCCGACGCCCGCCACGGCCAACGCGAAGGGGGCAGTGTTCCTGGCCCCGAGCGTCTGCCTGACAACGCGGGTCGTGTTTGAGGGGCTCTCCATCGACGGGATTATACTTTCGTCGCCCGTTCGCGGAGATTCTGCCGCAGACGGCGTCTTCGCCTGCGGCGCGCGGCCTGCGGCGTTTGGGGTATGGTCATCTACGCGGGCACGTGGTACAAGACAAGGACGGGCAATGAACGGCGCGAGCCGGAAGTAAGTCGTTGAGGGGGGGTGAGAAGATGAGGGTCAAGTTCATGGGAGCTCTGACCATCGCGCTCCTGCTCCTTCTGATCTTCGCGGTCGTCGCTCAGGCAGCGGTGCCGCAGTCGGTCATCGACGCGATCATCAAGGACGCACAGGACGGTACCATCGACGGCAACTGGACGGCCGCGGAGATCAACGCGGCGCTTGCGTACCTCCAGGACAACCCGGTGTACAAGCAGTACTCCAATCTCGAGGGCGTCCTTGAAGACTACCTTGCGAGCCTGCAGGCTCCCGGGGAGCAGGGTGGTGCGCTCGCCTTCACGGGCGGCGAGATCTTCCTGGTCCTCGCTGCGGGCGCCGCGCTCATCGGCGGCGGTCTCGTGCTCAGGCGTGCGCAGACCTGACGCGGACCACATGTGACGTGATAACGACGGCGTCTCACCTTGCGGGTGGGGCGCCGTCGTCGTCTTGGGAAGCGGCCCCCGACGCCGGCGACCCCTCGCGGACGCCGGCCCCACTGCTCCGCACGTGCCGGCCGGCGACAGAGGCCGGGGCCCGTCAGTCGGGGAGCACGAACACCAGTGCACGCGGGTTGTTGTCCACCTTGACGACACTTTGTGGCGACAGCCCGAGGTCGCCCGCCAACGCCGCGGCGGCCACACGCCAGCCCGGGCGGTAGCACAGCAGCGGCCCGGCGGACGGCGGCTGCCAGCCGCCGTCCTCGAGGACGAGGCGGCCTGCCGGGAACCCCCAGAGACGCAGCCGCTGCAGCACCCCGGCGGCGGCCGTGTCGGAGGAGCCCACGACGCCGACCCCGGTGTGGCGCGCCTCCACGAAGCTGAAGTCGAGCGCCGTGGACCGCAGCTTGGGCGCCAGCGTGCCCGGCCAGCAGGCACGCACCAGGGTCTGCACGTTGGCCCGGGCCGCGACGGCGAGGCTCATGCCGCTCGCACCACCGCCGCTCGCGCCGCCCGCGGACGTCGAGCCGTCGGCGGGCGTGGCGACGGGTGTGGGTGTTGCGGTGGAGGCACCCGTGGCCGACGCAGTGGCCGCGGCCGACGCGGTGGTGGCGGGGAGCGTCTCGGGCAGCCACGACACCGGGAGACCACCGGCGATCGCCGCCGCTCTGGCGGGATCGGCGGACGAGACGGCGGCCGTGGACGAAAGGGGCAGCGGGCCGGAGACCACCGCCTCCTGCCCGCGTGCCCGCAGCATGGCGTAGACCTTGCGGACCACCGGCACGGCCTTGCCCGCCGGTCCGACGAGGACGGCCAGCGCCGGGCGCCGGTCCAGCTCGCGGGCGGCGCGGAAGGCCAGACGCGTGTCCGCGCCCCATACCATGCCGACCTGCACCGGCACGCCGGCCGACTTCGCGAGCGCCATGCGCACCTGCGCCGCGTACCGCTGCGCCGCGCGGCGCGCGAACGGCGCCACGACGAGCACGCGCGCCGCGCGCTCCCGCACCGTCACGAGGCGGTCGCTCTCAGGGGGCACGACACCGGCGGCGAGCGACTGCCACAGCGGCTCCACCGCGCTCGCGTCGGCGTGCCACACCTCGCCCCCACGGCTGCGCTCCACGATGACCGGGGCGGCGCGCACCTCCACCCTGTTGCGGTCCACGTCCCGCAGCGCCTCGCCGAGCGATGTGGCGCCCTGCAGGGTGAGGTCGCTGTGCACGAACCCGAACCCCAGCACGTAGTTGGAGAAAGCGACCACGCCGAGGTCCTGGAACTCCGCCTGCGGCAGGGCGATGCGGAGGGTCACGTACTGCGTCGGCCAGCTGGCGCGCACCCTGCCTTGGCCGCGCCAGGCCGCGCGCGCCTCCCGGTAGCGGGTGCGCGCGGCCCTCACGTCGCTCATCGGGACCATGGCCTGGACCGCGAGGTCGGTGGCGGCGCGGTCCAGTGCGACCCACGCGTCCATGGTCACGCCCAGCGCGCCGCCCAGCGCCGCCGCCGCCTGGCCGGGTCCGGCGCTGTCGGCGATCGCCGCGACCGGGGCGAAGCCGTCCGTCGGCGAGAACCCGGAGACGGACGGCGAGACCACCACGGCGGTGAGCGCGTGCCGCTCCGTGTCGACGTGCAGCCACACGACGCCGGAACACGTCGCCCCCCGGCCGGCCATCACGAACACGGCGACGTCGTCTGGGGCCGGCGCCTCGAGGTGGACGGGAGGTTCCTTGCCGACGACGCGCTGCCAGGGGCCCGGCGTGGCCAGCAGGATGATGACGCCCATGGCGAGCAGGCCGCCGAGCAGGAGGGCGGCCCACGGGTCGAGTCGCCGCATCGCTGCGCGCAGCCGGTTCACTTCACGGGTTCACACGAGGTCGCAAGGCCCATCATGAGGTCGTCGGAGAGCTGGTTGTCCAGCGTGTTGACGACCCAGTAGAGCGTGCCGTGCTCCCTCCAGGCCACCAGGTGCAGGTGGTCGCCCTGGTAGAAGAGCATGTACTTGCGACCCTTGATGGTCTGCGTGGAGGACGGGTTCTGGACCTCCGGCGGGTCCTGCCAGCGCATGGCCTGGATGCCCCAGTACCCGTACTGCGGCGTCTCGACGACCGCGACCGACGCGGCGGTCTGCTTGCCGTCGGTCGTCTCGATGGAGTAGTTGCGCCACTGGTCGTAGACGAAGCCCGAGGACCAGGACGTCGGCGCCTCGAGCTTGATCGGCGTCTTGGCGTCGTACTGCTTCCAGGTGCTCCAGTCGGCCTTCTGGTTCTTCTCCAGCGTCTGCTGCTGCTGAGCGACGTCCTGGGGGATGTTGATGGTCCCGTCGAAGGATGAGGCGACGAACACAGTGATGCCGTCGGTGCTGCCGGGGCCGCGCGTCACGAGCTGCACGTTCGCCGGCGCGAGCATGGACTCGAGGGCGCTGGCGTACGACTCGAGTTCCTTGGGCGCGTAGATGACCGTGGTCGTGCCGGGGAACTCGTACGCGTCGGCCTCGGCCACCGCGTTGTACCCCTGGGCCTCAAGCTGGGAGGCGGCAGAGGTGGCGAGCCCGTCGATACCGCTGCCGTTGTACACGTGGACGGTGAACTGCTTCTTGCCGACCTGCTGGCCCTTGGTGGAGACAGGCGCCGTGGTCGGGTCGGTGAACTGCTTGACGACGTCGGCGATCTCCTGCGATGTCGCCGTGACGTAGGACACGCCGTTGATCATCGGCGTCGAGCCCTCGAGGTGCGTCTGGTAGACCTTGGACGTGTTGACCCGGAAGGCGAGCTCCACCAGCGGCTCGAGCTTCTTGAGCGAGCTGAAGTTCGACTCGGTCTCCTTGGTGATCGCCTTGATGAGCTTGATCACCTTGGTCCAGTCGTGGCTCCAGCGGCCGGACTGGTGCTGGACCTCGCGGATGAAGAGCTGCTGGCGCTGCATGCGCGTGAAGTCGCCGCGCTGGTCGTGGCGGAATCGCACGAAGTTGAGCGCCTGCTTGCCGCGCACCAGCTGGTAGCCGGGCTGCAGGTTGATCGACTTGTAGTCGGCGCTGGCCGGGACGAAGTAGCGGTGGTCGACGGGCAGGTACACGCCGCCGAGGATGTTGACCACGTGCCAGAAGCCGGCGAAGTTGATCTCGATCCAGCCGTTGATGGGCAGGCCGGTGAGCTGCTTGAAGGTCTTGATCACGAGGGCCGGCCCGCCGTAGGAGTAGGCGGCGTTCATCTTGTTCAGGCCCACTCCCTCGATGTTCACCTGCAGGTCGCGCGGCAGGGAGAGCATGGAGATGCTCTTGGTGTCCGGGTCGAGGCGCACCAGCAGCTGCGTGTCCGAGCGGCCGGGGTCGCCGGGCACGCTGCTCTTGTCCGAGCCGATGAGCAGGATGTTCATGGGCTTGTGCGCGACCGGCCGGTCGACGAGCTGGTTGGCCTTGTCGATCTTGCTCTGCTCCTCGGGCGTCGTGGCGGCGCTACCGGTCTGGCCGCCGCCCACGCCCGAGACGAGGCCGTTGGCGTAGCCCACGGCGAGGCCGGGCATGGCCAGCACGAGCACCACCGCGGCCACGCCGATGATCTTGACAGCAAGGCGGCGGCCGAAGGCGAGGTAGGCCGTGACCACGGCCACGGCCGCAACGACGACGACGGGGGCGACGAGCACGGCCCAGTCCGGGACCTTGCCCGAGAGCTTCGCGATGTCGAGGGCCGCCCGGGAGTTGCTCACGGCCTCGCGGCCGAAGAACCAGTAGAGCCCCGCCCCGGCGGCCACCGCAGTGGCGATCAGCGCCCAGACCCACCAGCGGATGGGGGCGCTGGAGCTCCCGGCGGCGGCCGGGCCGCCGCGGCGAGCGCGGCGCTCGAGCTGTGTCGGCGCCGCGCTCTTCACCTCGCGGACGTGCTCGTCCTCTCCGACTCTGTAGACCCTGTACTGGCCCATGCTCCTCCGGCACAGCGCGTCAGGCGCTGCGCACGGCCTCATCCTCGAATGACTCGGGAGACGTGTGCGACGCCGGCCCGGTTCGGGGCCCGTCGTCCGTGCGGAGCACGTCGGCGCCGAGACCGCGCAGCTTGCCGGTGAGGTCCTCGTACCCGCGGTCGACATGGTACACGCTGCGTACCTCCGTGACACCGTCGGCCACGAGACCGGCGGTGACCAGCGCGGCCCCACCGCGGAGGTCCGGCGCCTCGACGACAGTGCCGCTGAGCGGCCGCGGCCCGGCGATGACGGCGTGGTGCCCGCTCGTCTCGATCCCCGCGCCGAGGCGGTTGAGCTCGTCGACCACCACGAACCGGTTCTCGAACACGTTCTCGGTGATGATCGACGTCCCCTCTGCCAGCGAGAGCAGGACCATCGTCTGCGCCTGCAGGTCGGTGGCGAAACCCGGGTGCGGCAGCGTGGAGATGTCGACCGGAGCCAACGGGCCGTCGCGCTGGACGGTGATGCGCGCGTCGCCCTCCTCGACGTGCACGCCCATGGCGCGGAGCTTGGTCAGGAAGAGATCGAGATGGGCTGGGTCGAGACCCACCGTCGTCACCCGGCCGGAGGTGGCGGCGCCCATGAGCAGGTAGGTGCCGGCCTCGATGCGATCGGCGATCACCGTGTGGTCCACACCGTGCAACGGCCGGCCGCCGGCGATGTGGATGGTGCTCGTGCCGGCGCCCTCGATGGCCGCCCCCATGCCGGAGAGGAAGGCGCAGAGGTCCGTGATCTCCGGCTCACGGGCGGCGTTCTCGATGACCGTCTCGCCCTCGGCGGCGGTGGCCGCCATGACGAGGTTCTCGGTGGCGCCGACGCTCGGGTAGTCGAGCGGGACGACGGCGCCGCGCATGCCCTCGGTGTGCACGCGGATGAAGCCGTGGTCGATGTCGATGTGCGCGCCGAGCTTCTCCAGGCCGCGGATGTGGAAGTCGATCCTCCGCGGCCCGATGTTGCAGCCGCCCGGCATGGCGATGGTGGCCTCTCCCAGGCGCGCCACCAATGGTCCCATCACGATGATGCTGGCGCGCATGGTGCGCACGAGCTCGTATGGGGCGCAGCCGGCAAGGCCGCCGCCGGCACGCACCTCGAGCCGGTCGCCCTCGCCGTGGACCTCGGCGCCGAGGGCGCGCAGCATCGTCACCATCGTGCCGACGTCGGTGATCCGCGGTACGCGGCGGATGACGCAAGGGTCGGTGGTGAGCAGGCTGGCGGCGAGCAGCTTGAGGGCGGAGTTCTTCGCCCCCGAGAGAACGACCTCTCCTTGCAGCCGCCGGCCGCCGCGCACCTCGAGGCGCGCGTCGTGTTCGCTCGAGCCGTCCATCAGACGTTTCGTAGTATAGCCGGTGAGCCTGCGGTGCACCGGCGGTCGATCCGCCTGCGGAGGTCGATAGCCGGTGAGCCTGCGGTGCACCGGCGGTCGATCCGCCTGCGGACGTCAAGCGCCGCGCGCGCCGGGCGCGACTCCGGACCGCCCCGGCTCACGGACGCCGATCCTCTCAGTGAGCGCGCCGGGAGACGTTGAGACGGTTCTCGGCGCGCCTCAGCGCCTGCTCGGCGCGGAAGTAGTCGACCTCCGCCTGCGCGCCCAGGTCGCCGCTCTCCTTCATGCGGTCCTTGGCGCGCGTCTGCGCCTCCTCGGCCCGCGCCACGTCGATGGCGCCGGCGAGCTCGCCGTGGTCGACCACGACGAGGACCTTGTCGAAGAGCACCTGCGCGTAGCCGATGCCGGTGGCGATGTAGTCCCAGTCATCGCTGACCCGGCGGATGCGCGTCTCGCCGATGGAGAGCAGCGTGACCAGCGGTTGGTGGCGCGGCAGGATGCCGAGCTCGCCGTCGACGCCGGGCAGCACGACCATGGCGACGTCGGCGTGGTAGACCTCGCCGTCCGGCGTGACGACCTCGACGTGGAGTGTGCGCTCGTCGCTCACAGAGTGCCTCTCACGCCTCGACGCCGGCGAGCGTCTTGGCCTTCTCGGCTGCCTCCTCGATGCCGCCGACCATGAAGAACGCCTGCTCGGGCAGGTCGTCGCACTTGCCGTCCACCAGGTCCTTGAAGCCGCGCACGGTGTCGGCGAGTGGGACGTACTTGCCCGGTGTGCCGGTGAAGGCCTCGGCCACGTTGAACGGCTGGCTCAGGAAGCGCTCGAGCTTGCGGGCGCGCTGCACGACGACCTTGTCCTCGTCGGAGAGCTCGTCCATGCCGAGGATGGCGATGATGTCCTGGAGTTCCTTGTAGCGCTGGAGGATCTCCTGGACCCGGGTCGCGACCTCGTAGTGCTCGTCGCCCACGGCGTCGCGCGTGAGGATGCGCGAGGTGGAGTCGAGCGGGTCGACGGCCGGGTAGATGCCCTTCTCCGAGATGGCGCGGGAGAGCACCGTGGTGGCGTCGAGGTGGGTGAACGTGGCGGCCGGCGCCGGGTCGGTGAGGTCGTCCGCCGGCACGTAGATGGCCTGCACGGAGGTCACCGAGCCGCGCTTGGTGGAGGTGATGCGCTCCTGGAGCTCGCCCATCTCGTTGGCGAGGGTGGGCTGGTAGCCCACGGCGCTCGGCATGCGGCCGAGGAGCGCCGAGACCTCGGAGCCGGCCTGGACGAAACGGAAGATGTTGTCGATGAAGAGGAGCACGTCCTGGCCGCCGGCCTCGCGGAAGTACTCCGCGATGGTGAGGCCGGCGAGGCCCACGCGCAGGCGGGCGCCGGGCGGCTCGTTCATCTGGCCGAACACGAGCGCCGTCTTGTCGATGACGCCAGACTCCTGCATCTCCGTCCAGAGGTCGTTGCCCTCGCGGGTGCGCTCGCCCACGCCGCAGAACACGGAGAGCCCGCCGTGCTGGGTGGCGATGTTGTTGATGAGCTCCTGCACGATGACGGTCTTGCCCACGCCGGCGCCGCCGAACAGGCCGATCTTGCCGCCCTTGACATACGGGGCGAGCAGGTCGACGACCTTGATGCCGGTCTCGAAGAGTTCGTCGGTGGGGTCCAGCTCGTCGAACGACGGCGCCGGCCGGTGGATCGGCCAGCGCTCGACGTCGGTGAGGGCCTCGCCCTTGTCGATGGTGTTGCCGTTGACGTCGATGAGGCGTCCCAGGGTGGCCTCGCCCACCGGCACCATCATGGGAGCGCCGGTGTCGATGACCTCGGTGCCGCGGCCCAGGCCGTCGGTGGCGTCCATGGCGACGGCTCGCACCTTGTCGTCGCCGAGGTGCTGCTGGACCTCGCAGACGACCTCGTTGCCGTCCTCGCCGATGCGCACCTTGAGGGCGTTGTAGATGGCCGGGACCTCGTCCGGGAACCTGACGTCGATCACCGCTCCGATCACCTGGACGACTTCGCCTTTGTTCATCGCGTCAACTCCGCTCGTTACGTGTCTGGTGGGTGGGTCCGGCGCTATCCCAGCGCCTCGGCGCCCGCGACGACCTCGAGGATCTCCTGCGTGATCGCCGCCTGGCGGGCGCGGTTCAGCGCCAGCGTGAGGGCGTCGATCATCTCCTCGGCGGCCTCGCTGGCGTTGCGCATCGCCGACATGCGAGCGCCCTGCTCGCTGGCGCTCGACTCGAGGAGGGCGCGGTACACGGCGATCTCGACGTAGGCGGGCAGCAGGCCCTCGAGGATGTCCTCGGGCGCCGGTTCGTAGATGTAGCTGACCGGCGGACGCTCGTCCGAGCCGTCGATGACGACCTCTCTGGGCACCGGCAGGATGACGTCGTCCATGAGCGTCTGCTCGATGGGCGACGTGAAGTGGTTGTACACCAGCCGGACGCGGTCGACCTCGCCGTGCAGGTACATGTCGATGAGCTGCGCGGCGATCGCCTTGGCGTCCGTGTACTGCGGCCGGTCGCTGAGGCCCTGCCAGCTCTTCTCCAGCCGGCAGCCGCGGAACTTGAGCGTGCCGATGCCCTTGCGCCCGATGGCGAGCACGCGCGTGTCGACGCCGTGCTCGCGAAGGTCCTGCTCGATGGCCAGCGCCTTGCGCACGACGTTGGCGTTGAAGGCGCCGGCGAGGCCGCGATCGCCGGTCATGGCCACGACGGCGACGGTCTTGACCTCGCGCTCCTGGAGCAGCGCGTACTGGCGCGCATCCTTCGAGTAGGTGGCGAGGTCCTCCATCATCTCGATCATGTCGCCGGCGTAGGGCCGCAGGGCCTCGATGCGCGCCTGGTTGCGGCGCAGCTTGGCCGCGGCGACCATCTCCATGGCCTTGGTGATCTTGCGCGTGTTCTGGACCGACGAGATGCGCCGGCGGATGTCGCGCAGACTCGCCACGTCAGGCCCCCGCCTCCGTCTCCTCCGCCTCGGCCTTCTCGGCGTCGGCCTCGACGGTCTCCGCGTCGGTCTCCATCTTGACCACCTCGGGGGTCCTGGCCGCGTCGGCCGCGAAGGAGTTGTGGTAGGCGGCGACGGCTTCCTTGAGCTTGGCCTCGGTCTGCTCGGTGAGCTCCGCCTTGTCGCGGATGTCGTCGAGCACCGCGGCGGCCTGGCTGCGCAGGTAGTCGCGCAGGCCGTTGCCGAACGCCTGCACACGGCCGACCTCCAGGTCGTCGAGGAACCCCTGGTTGCCGGCGAAGATGACGGCGACCTGCTCCTCCATCGGCATGGGGTCGAACCGGCCCTGGTTGAGGATCTGGACCATGCGCTCCCCGCGGGCGAGCGTGCGCTTGGTGACCTCGTCAAGGTCTGACCCGAACTGGGCGAACGCCTGCAGCTCGCGGTACTGGGCCAAGTCGAGCTTGAGACGGCCGGCGACCTGGCGCATGGCCTTGACCTGCGCCTTGCCGCCCACACGGCTCACGGAGATGCCGACGTTGATGGCCGGGCGGATACCGGAGTAGAACAGCTCGCCGGTGAGGAAGATCTGGCCGTCGGTGATGGAGATGACGTTGGTCGGGATGTAGGCGGACACGTCGCCGGCCTGCGTCTCGATGACGGGCAGCGCCGTGAGAGAGCCTCCCCCAAGCTCGTCGCTGAGCTTGACGGCGCGCTCCAGCAGGCGTGAATGCAGGTAGAAGACGTCGCCCGGGAACGCCTCGCGGCCCGGCGGACGGCGCAGCAGCAGCGACATCTGGCGGTACGAGTCGGCCTGTTTGGAGAGGTCGTCGTAGAAGCACACGGCGTGGCGGCCGCTGTACAGGAAGTACTCGCCCATGGCGCAGCCGGCGTACGGGGCGAGGTACTTGAGCGGCGCGGACGCCGAGGCGGTAGCGGCGACGACGATGGTGTACTCCATCGCGCCGTACTCCTCGAGCTTCTGCACGACCTGCATGACCGTCGAGGCCTTCTGGCCGATGGCCACGTACACGCAGATCTCGTGCTGGCCCTTCTGGCTGATGATCGTGTCGACGACGATGGACGTCTTGCCGGTCTGGCGGTCGCCGATGATGAGCTCGCGCTGGCCGCGGCCGATGGGGATCATGGAGTCGATGGCCTTGATGCCGGTCTGGAGCGGCTCCTTGACGCCCTGGCGCTCGACCACGCCCGGCGCCTTGAACTCGACCGGGCGGAACTGGTCGGTCTCGATGGGGCCCTTGTCGTCGAGCGGACGGCCGAGCGGGTCGACCACGCGGCCGACCATGGCCTCGCCCACCGGCACGCGGAGGACGCGGCCGGTGCGCTTGACGAGGTCGCCCTCCTTGATGAGCGTGTCCTCGCCGAGAAGCACGGCGCCCACGTTGTCTTCTTCGAGGTTGAGGGCCAGCCCGATGACGTCGTGAGGGAGCTCGAGCATCTCCATGGCCACGCAGTTGCGCAAGCCGTAGATGCGAGCGATCCCGTCGCCGACCTCGAGGACGGTGCCGACCTCTTCGACCTCGACCTCCGCCTGGTAGCCCTCGATCTGGGCCTTCAGGACGGAGGCGATCTCTTCGGGTCGCAACTTCACTGGACGTCACCTCTCACTTCTGCGGTAGCCAGCCGGCGGCGCAGCTGGCGGATCCGTGCTTTGACGCTGCCGTCGACGATGACGTCGCCGATGCGCAGGACGAGGCCGCCGAGGATGGAGGGGTCGACGCGCCGGGCCAGCTCGACCCGTCGCCCGGTGGCCTCCTGGACCCTTGCGGCGATCTTCTTCTCGGTCTCGGGCGGGAGCTCGGCAGCCGAGACGACCTCGACCTCGACGACGCCCTCTTCGACGATGGCGAGGGCGTCGTACGCCGTCCGCAGCTCGGGGACGGCCGCGAAGCGGCCGCGCTCGAGCATGAGCTGCAGCGTGTTCGTGAGCAGCGGCTGCCCGCCACGGGTGACCTCGGCCAGGACGCGCGTCTTGGCGCTCGTCTCGACCTGCGGGTCGGCCAGGACCTTGCGCAGCGGCGCCGACGCCGCGAGTGCGGCGACGAAGTCGCCCAGCTCGCGGCGCACCGGTTCGACCACCTTCGCCTGACTGGCCGCGTCGAACAGGGCCTGGGCGTAGACCCGAGCTACCTGCTCTTCGCTCAATTCGAGCCCTCCGCGCCGAGCTTCTCGACGTCGAGCTCGGCCAGCGCCTCCTCGATGAGACGCTGCTGGTCGGCCTTACTCAGGCTGCTCGCCGCGACCTTCTCGGTGGCGAGCGCCGTGAGCTCCGCGATCTGGCCCTTGATGTCGCGGAGCGCCGCGCGCGTGTCGCGCTCGATCTGCTGGCGCGCCTTCTCGAGGATGCGGTCGCTCTGGGTCTTGGCCTCGGCCATGATCTCGGACTTGGCGTGCTCCGCGGTCGTCCGCGAGCGTTCGAGGATCTCCTCGCTCTCACCGCGGACCTTCGCGAGCGTGGCCTTGTACTCCTCGAGCAGGCGCAGCGCCTCGGCCCGCGTCTCCTCGGCCACGTCCATGCTCTCCTGGATGCCGTCGCGCCGCTGGTCGATGATCTTCTGCAGCGGCCCGAACGCGAACCTCCAGAGGATGAACACGGCGATGGCGAACGTGATCAGCGTCCAGATCATCAGGCCCGGTTCGATGTTCAGCATGCTCGTCCTCTCCTGCCTGCCTCGCGGCTCCCGATCAGCCGGATCAGGCGACGAAGATGAGGATCAGGGCGACGACGAAGGCGTACAGCGCCACGGCCTCGGTGACGCCGATGCCGATGAACATGTTGGTGCGCACGTCGCCGGCGACCTCGGGCTGGCGAGCGATCGACTCGAGGGCCTTGCCGATCATGATGCCGAGGCCGACGCCCGGGCCGATGGCGCCGAGGCCCATGGCGAGACCGGCACCCAGAAGCTTGGCGGCTGCATCGTTCATAGAGTGTCCTCCTGCGGGCTGCTTATCGTCTGTAAGCGGTTGTCAGTGGTCCTGGTCCAGCGCGCCGCCGATGTACACGGCGGACAGGATGGCGAAGATGAAGGCCTGGATGAAGGCCACGAAGATCTCGAACATGTAGATGAGCACCGAGGCGCCCTGCAGCGCCAGCCCGACGAGGTAGCTCTGGAAGATGAGCGCCATGGCGAAGAACACGGCCAGGATGGCGTGCCCGGCGACCATGTTGGCGAACAGACGGACGGAGAGCGAGATGAGCCGGAAGATCTCGCTGACCACATGGATGAGCCAGATGATCTGTTTGAGCACCGGCGGCGCCCCGGACGGCGCCCAGGCCTTCACGTAGCGAAGGGCGCCGTTCTTGCGCACGCCGGCGTAGTGCGTGAACAGGAAGGTGCAGAGCGCCAGCATGAGGGTGACGTTGAGGTTGGCCGTGGCCGCGTAGAACGCCGTCTGGTGGTGTTCGCCGAACGGCAGCGGGATGAGGCCGATGAGATTGCAGGTGAGCACGAAGAAGAAGGCGCCGCCGATGTAGGGGAACCACTGTTTCTTGCCGCTCTTCATGACGCCGCCGACGATGCCGTCGCGGGCAAGCTCGTACATGGCCTCCATGGCGTATTGGAACCGGCCCGGCTGAAGCTTGAGCGAGCGCGCGATGGCGATGGCGACGACGACCACGACGGCGACCGTGAGCCACAGGTAGGCCACCGTCTTGGTGACCGACAGGTCGAAGGGGCCGACGGTCGGCAACTTGATGAGCACCTCACGCTGGAACTCTCCGGCCACCTCGAACTGCTGCTTGGCGCCGCCCGGCAGGATGGCGAGCAGGATGAGGAAGCCGAGGACGAGGAGACCGACGATCCAGCGCCAGGGGTGCCTCACTGCAGCCTCGCTTGGCCCGCGGGCGGCGAGGCCTGCGGGTACGTCGTGGAGCGGACAAGGTTGTAGACCGTGAAGGCGGCGATGAACGACAGCGCCGCCGTCGCCGTGGCCGGGCGGTCGAGCAGGGCGAGGACGAGGAGGCCGAGCACCGGCGCGGCCAGGCGCAGCACCATGCCGCGCAACGCGAGCCCGAGAGCGAGGTCCTTGCGCTGGCGGGCCTGCCGCCAGATGAGCGCGTCGATCACCCAGTAGATGAGCGCGAGCCCGGCGCCGGCCGCGGCGGCCCACGCCGGCTGACCGAGGAACGCCGCCACGGTCGCACAAGCGAGCATGGCGGCGACGAGCAGCAGCGGTGCTACGAACGGCCTGCGGATGAGACTCCTCCTGGACCCGTCATTTCGTCTCCAGATACACGGCGTACAGCGCCAGACCGAAGCCGACGAACACGCCGATGATCACGAAGAGGGGGAACGTGCTGAAGACCCAGTCGACGCCCGCGCCGAAACCGAGTCCGACGGCCACTCCCGCAAGGAGCAGGAAAGCCACGGACTCGGCGGACGCCGCCGAACGCGGCTGGTGCTTCTTCCCATCTTCGGGGGTTTCTGGCGTCACACTATACCTTTTGCGGTCGCGGGCCTGCAAATGGAATCCGCATACCATTTTCGCGTACCGGCGCGTGCGTCGGGGCCGCCGAGCGGGTCGCCGAACGTCGCCTCCGACGCCCTCAAGGTGGATTCTTCCCCACTCCCGGCGCGAGCGGGTCGGGCAAGCCGTGCTGGCGTGACCGGTACCGGCTGAGAAGCCGTGCCATGTAGATCGTCGACACGGCCGCGGTGACGCCGAAGACCACGATCGCCGGCCAGAACCGCTGCTGCAGGGAGATGGCGAGCGCGCTCAGGCACGCGCACCACGAGTACAGCAGCAGCACGCTCTTGCGCTGCGAGAACCCGTGCACCAGGACGAGGTCGTGGTGCACGTGGTCCTGGCCGGCCGAGTAGAACGGCACGCCGCGGCGCCAGCGCCGCCACACGATGAGGAACAGGTCGACGAACGGCACGCCGAGGACGAGCAGCGGCAGGACGAGGGCGATGGCCGCGGTGCCCTTCATCACGCTCTGGACGCTGACACAGGCGAGCACGAACCCGAGCAGCATGGACCCGGCGTCGCCCATGAAGATGGACGCCGGGTGGAAGTTGAAGCGCAGGAACGCGAACGTCGCCCCGGCCAGAACGGCGGCGAGCACGCCCATGGCCGGGAAGTTGGTCGCCAGCGAGATGATCGCGAAGGTGAGCGCCGAGATGCCGCAGACGCCGGCGGCCAGGCCGTCGAGGCCGTCGATGAAGTTCACCATGTTGATGATCATCGCCATCCAGAACCCGGTGATGAGGACGGATGCGACGAGCGGCAGGTGCCAGGTGAGCTCGTCGGTGAACGGCACGCCGATGCGCGTCACCCGGGTGTCGAAGTAGATGGCGACGCCGATGGCCAGCAGCTGGCCGATGAACTTGACGATGGGCTCGAGCTCGTAGAGATCGTCGAACAGGCCGACGGCGACGACGATGGTGGCGCCGCCGATGATGCCCCACACGGACCGGTCGACCTCCACCATGAGCATCACCGGGATCATCCAGCCCAGGTACATGGCGAGGCCGCCGAGGAGCGGCGTCGCCAGCTCGTGCATGCGCCGGTCGTCCCGGGGCGTGTCGACGGCGCCGGTGCGGTGCGCCAGCCGCCCCATGAGCGGCGTGAGCACGTAGACGATGAAGGCCGCGATGAGGAAGCCCAGGATCGCCGTGCGCAGCGGGCTTGACAGGCTCAGCGGCCCGCCGATGGCAGGTCCTCCTTCACCAGCACGACCTCGGCCTCGGCCAGCATCTCCCGCGAGAGGTCGTCGGGATAGCCCTCGAGGTAATGGACTTCTCTCACTCCGCAGTTGATGAGGATCTTGGCGCAGAGGATGCAGGGATGGTGCGTGCAGTACAGTGTGGCGCCCTCGATGGCGACTCCGTGGATGGCCGCCTGGATGACCGCGTTCTGCTCGGCGTGGATGGCGCGGCAGAGCTCGTGACGCTCGCCGGACGGGATGCCCAGCTCGTCGCGCAGGCAGCCGATGTCCAGGCAGTGGGCCACGCCGCGGGGCGCGCCGTTGTAGCCGGTCGCGAGGATGCGCTTGTCGCGCACCAGCACGGCGCCGACCTGGCGGCGCAGGCAGGTGGAGCGCGAAGCCGCCTGGTAGGCCAGCTGCAGGAAGTACTCGTCCCAGCTCGGCCGGCGGCGGCCGCCGGCGGTGTCTCGCTCGTCTCTCACAGGAACTCGTACAGCGGGAAGCGGTCCAGGAGGTCCAGGACCTCGTGACGGATCTCGCGCAGCGCGGCCTCGTCGTCGCGGACGTCGATGGCGCGGAGCATGAGCTCGCCGGTCTGGCGCATCTCGGGCTCCATGAAGCCCCGGGTGCTCACGGCCGGCGAGCCGACGCGCAAGCCACTGGCCACGTTGAACGAGGCCTCCTCGAACGGCACCACGTTGCGGTTGGCTGTGATGTTGACCTCCTCGAGCAGCTCCTGGCACTCGAGGCCGTTGATGCCGGCCGGCCGCAGGTCGACCAGCGTGAGGTGGACGTCGGTGCCGCCGGAGACGAGACGCAGGCCGCCCTCGGCCAGTGTCTCGGCCAGCACGGCGCAGTTCTTGACGATCTGCCGCTGCAGCTTGTGGAACTGGTCGCTCTGGGCGATCTTGAGGCACGCCGCCTTGGCGGCGATGACGTGCATCAGCGGGCCGCCCTGCATGCCGGGGAACACGGCCCGGTCGATCGCCTCCGCGTGCTCGGCCCGGCACATGATGATGCCGGCGCGCGGGCCGGTGAGCGTCTTGTGCGTGGTGCTGGTGACGACGTCGCAGTACGGCACCGGGTTGGGGTGCACGCCGGCGGCGACGAGGCCGGCGATGTGGGCGATGTCGGCCAGGAGGATGGCGCCGCACTCGTCGGCGATCGCGCGGAACGCGGCGAAGTCGATGGTGCGAGGGTACGAGCTGTAGCCGCAGATGATGAGCTTGGGCCTGTGCTCGAGAGCGAGCGCACGCACCTCGTCGTAGTCGATGATCTCAGTGTCGGGGCGCACGTGGTACGGGACCACGTTGTACGTGCGCCCCGAGTAGTTGATGGCGAGCCCGTGCGTGAGATGGCCGCCGTGCGTGAGCTCCATGCCCAGCATCGTGTCGCCCGGCTCGAGCAGCGCGAACAGCGCCGCCAGGTTGGCGGACGAGCCCGAGTGCGGCTGCACGTTGGCGTGCTCGCAGCCGAACACGGCCTTGCACCGGTCGATGGCCAGCTGTTCGACCTTGTCGACCACGTCGCAGCCGCCGTAGTAGCGGTGTCCCGGCGTGCCCTCTGCGTACTTGTTGGTGAGCACCGAGCCGGTCGCCTCGAGCACGGCACGGCTGGCGAAGTTCTCGCTGGCGATGAGCTCGAGCGTCTCCTGCTGGCGGATGAGCTCGCTGCGCAGCAGCTCGTTGAGCTCGGGATCGAGGTGGTAGAGCGGCTCGCGCCGCCACTCACGACCGACCGGGCTCAAGCCGGCGACTCCTCGTCGAGCAGCTCCACCCGATGCTCGTGCCGCCCGCCCTCGAACGGCGTGTCGAGCCACACCTCGGTGATGGCCCAGGCTTCGTCCTCGCTCAGCAGACGGCCGCCGAGGCAGAGGACGTTGCAATCGTTGTGGCGGCGAGCGATCTCCGCGTGGTAGGGCGTGAAGCAGTCGGCGGCCCGGACGCCCTTGTGGCGGTTGGCCGACATGCAGATGCCGATGCCGGTGCCGCAGACGAGCAGGCCGCGCTCGGCCTCGCCGGACGCCACCAGCTCGGCGACCTTGTGGCCGTACACCGGGTAGTCCACCGAGACCCCTTCGGAGTCGGTGCCCACGTCGACGACCTCGTGCCCGAGGGAGCGCAGACGGCGCACGACGGCCTGCTTGAGCGCGAACCCTCCGTGGTCGGCACCGGCGGCGATCTTCATGGCGAGCTCCTCCTGGTCACGAGAGCGGGCGTGGGCGGGCGCGACCTCGCCGCGCGACACCCGGAGGGCGCCCGCGGCCGGATCCCCCGCCCTCGGCTACAGGGGGCTGATTGTATCAGTCCGGGCGCGGCGGGGGCCTGCGTGCCCGCGCCCGCTCAACAGCGCTTCCGTGCGTTAGTCCGGGCGCGGCGGGGGCCTGCGCGCCCGCGCCCGCTCAACAGCGCTTCCGTGCGTTAGTCCGGGCGCGGCGGGGGCCCGCGT
>Ga0335071_10001545_pt1 | contig 24855 bp, 22 predicted proteins | sample Lox_Sample_15_FD_206724 | JGI IMG/M metagenome (GOLD analysis project Ga0335071, IMG submission 206724) | Soil microbial communities from Loxahatchee National Wildlife Refuge, Florida, United States - Lox_Sample_1.5 | ecosystem: Environmental > Terrestrial > Soil > Wetlands | place: USA...
CGCCGCCGGTGATCGTGCCGTTATTGCCGTTGAGGAGGTATGTCTCGTTGGCGCCCCCGGTGAGCGTTTCGCCGTTGCCGTTCGCGGTCAGGACGTCCCCGGCGGCTTGTCCCACGAGGGTGCTGTTGTTGCCGTTGACGGTCAGCACCTGGTTGGCGCCGCTGCCCGAGGTGACCTGTGCGTTGTCGCCGTTCGCGGTGAGGATCTGGCCGGTTCCGCTGCCGCCGGTGATGGTCGCGAAATTGCCGCTGGCGGTGAGCTGCTGTCCGGCACCGCTGCCGCCGACGAGGGTGGCGTGGTCGCCCGTGGCGGTGAGCACGTCGCTGCCGGATCCCGCGCGCAAGGTATCGAAGACGCCGTTGGCGATCAGCGTGTCGATGCCGGTGCTGGCGATCAGCGTGTCGTTGTTGCCGTTGACCGTCAAGGTCTCGGCGCTGTTGCCGAGCTGCCGGATCGTCTCGTTGCTGGCCGTGATCGTGGTGCTTTTGGTGACGGTCACCGTGGTCATGTCAGCCCTCCATTGAGCCCCCTGAGCATCGAGCCCATGGGCGATGACACGATGGTCGCCGATCCCCATCGAAACCGAAGTGTGTTTTCTCACTTCGCGCTGACCCGGGGTGGCGGAGACTGGGTGCATCCTTATGGGGGCTTCCATGCCTGACGGAATCGGGGTCCAGATCGTGCCTGTCCAGACCAGCCAGGACACGGGGCTTGCCAGCCTCGTGCTGCTGCTGCGCTTCCACGGCCTGGCGGCGGATCCCGGGCAGATCCGGCACGAGCTCGGCACCGCGGCCCTGGGCATGGGCGAGATGCTGCGCTGTGCCCGGACGTTCGGCCTCAAGGCGCGCGCGATCGAGAGCGAATGGGCCGGCCTCGCCAAGCTCCCGCTGCCGGCGATCGCCGCGCGGCGGGACGGCGGGTTCTTCATCCTCGCCAAGGCCTCTGGTGACTCGGTGTTGCTCCAGGATCCGGCGGCCGGAAGGCCGCAAATCCTCGACCGAGCGGCGTTCGAAGCCCTGTGGAACGGCCGCCTGATGCTGGCCACGCGGCGGGCCGGGCTGACCGAGCTGGCGCGGCGCTTCGACATCACCTGGTTCCTGCAGGCGATGCACAAGTACCGGTGGCTGCTCGCCGAGGTTCTGGTCGCGTCGTTCTTCCTGCAGCTGTTTGCGCTGATCTCGCCGCTGTTCTTCCAGGTGGTGATCGACAAGGTGCTGGTGCATCGCGGCCTGACGACGCTCGACGTCCTGATCGTCGGCCTCCTGGCCGTGGCGGTGTTCGAGGCGATCCTCGGCGGCTTGCGGACCTACGTCTTCGCGCACACCACCAACCGCATCGATGTCGAGCTCGGGGCGCGCCTCTTCCGCCATCTGCTGGCGCTGCCGATCGCCTATTTCGAATCCAGGCGCGCGGGTGATTCCGTGGCGCGCGTGCGCGAGCTCGAGAACATACGCAACTTCCTCACCGGCTCGGCGCTGACCCTGGTCATCGATCTGCTGTTCACGGTCGTGTTCGTGGCGGTGATGTTCTACTACGCGCCGCTGCTGTCGTTCATCGTGCTCGGCTCGTTCCCGTTCTATATCGCGCTGTCCGCCGCCGCGACGCCGGTGTTCCGCCGCCGGCTGGATGAGAAGTTCGCGCGCGGGGCCGAGAACCAGGCCTTCCTGGTCGAGAGCCTGACCGGGGTCGAGACCCTGAAGGCGATGGCGGTCGAGCCGCAGATGCAGCGCCGCTGGGAGGAGCAGCTCGCCGGCTACGTGCGCGCCAGCTTCCGCGTGCTGTCGCTCGGCAATTGGGCGAGCCAGGCCGTGCAGCTGATCAACAAGATCGTCACCGCGCTGACGCTCTACTTCGGCGCCTATCTGGTGATCGACGGCACGTTGACGGTCGGCGAGCTCGTGGCATTCAACATGCTGGCCGCGCGCGTGGCGCAGCCGGTCCTGCGCCTCGCCCAGCTCTGGCAGGACTTCCACCAGGCGCGGCTGTCGATCGCGCGCCTCGGCGACATCCTCAACACCCATCCCGAGCCCGCCTATGCGCCCGGCCGCGCGGCGCTGCCGGCGATCAAGGGCGCCATCACGTTCGAGCACGTGACGTTCCGCTATCGCCTCGATGGCGCGCCGGCCCTGCACGACGTCAGCCTCGCGATCGAGCCCGGCCAGGTGGTCGGAATCGTCGGGCCGTCGGGCTCGGGGAAATCCACCCTGACCAAGCTGATCCAGCGCCTGTATGTGCCGGAGAGCGGGCGGGTGTTGATCGACGGGGTCGATCTCGCCGCGGTCGACGTCGCCTGGCTGCGCCGGCAGATCGGCGTGGTGCTGCAGGAAAACCTGCTGTTCAACCGCTCGATCCGCGACAACATAGCGCTCGCCGATCCGGGCCTGCCGATGGAGCGGGTGATCGCGGCAGCACAGCTCGCCGGTGCGCACGAGTTCATCCTCGAGCTGCCGCAAGGCTACGACACGGTCGTGGGCGAGCGCGGCGCCAGTCTGTCGGGCGGGCAGCGCCAGCGCGTCGCCATCGCCCGCGCCCTGGTCGGCGATCCGCGCGTGCTCATCCTCGACGAGGCGACCAGCGCCCTCGATTACGAAAGCGAGCGCGTGATCCAGGAGAACATGCGCAGGATCGCGCACGGCCGTACCGTCCTTATCATCGCCCACCGGCTCTCCACCGTTCGGCGTGCCGACCGCATCGTGACCCTGGAGCGCGGCCGGCTGGTGGAGGAGGGCAGTCATGACGAGCTCGTCCGCACCGGCGGACGCTACGCAACCTTGCACCGGCTGCAGGCAGGTCTCCATGAAGTCCGCTAACGCCATGGTTCCCGCAGGCTGGTGGCCCTTTTCGGCCTTGAGCGGCGGCAACCGTACCCGCGACGCGCTGGAGTTCCTGCCCGCGGCACTCGAGATCGTCGAGACCCCGCCCTCGCCGGTCGGCCGCGCCATCGCCGGCACGATCGTCGCGTTCTTCTGCCTCGCGATCGCCTGGGCGTGCCTCGGCAAGGTCGACATCATCGCAACGGCGAGCGGCCGCATCATTCCGAGCGGCAAGACCAAGGTAATCCAGCCGTTCGAGACCGGCGTGGTGAAGGCGATCCGCGTCGCCGACGGCCAGAAGGTGAATGCCGGCGACGTCCTGGTCGAGCTCGATGGCACGATCGACGGGGCGGAAGCCGACCGGTTGCAGAAGGCGATGATGGCGGCCGAGCTGGACGCGGCGCGCCTCAAGGCGGCCCTCGCGGCCGGCGAAGACGGCACGGCCGAGCTGATGCCGCCCGCCGGAGCCGGGGACGCCCAGGTGGCGCTGCAGCGCACCCTGCTCGCCAACCAGGTCGACGAATACCGGGCCAAGCTCGCCAATCTCGACCGCCAGATCGCGCAAAGCGAGGGCAGCCGGGCCGCGGTCTCGGCGAGCGTGGACAAGCTCGCCGTCACCATCCCGGTCATCCGCCAGCGTGTTGAGTCGCTGAAGCAACTCGGCGAGTTCGCACGTAAGCTCCAGTACCTGGAGGCGCAGCAGGACCTGCTGGAGCACGAGCAGGAGCTGCAGGTTCAGAAGGGACGGCTCCAGGAGGCGACCCAGGCCCTGGCGGCGGTGCGGGAACAGCGGCGGCAGGCGACCGCCGAGTTCAAGCGCACCAGCCTTGCCGATCTCGCGGACGCCCAGCAGAAGGCGGCGACCCTCGGCGACGAGCTCATCAAGGCGCGCGAGCACCATAACCTGCAGACCCTCGCCGCACCCGTCGACGGCACGGTCCAGCAGCTCGCGATCCATACGGTGGGCGGCGTGGTGACGCCGGCGCAGCAGCTAATGGTCATCGTGCCGCAGGATGCGCGCCTGGAAGTGGAGGCGATGGTGTCGAACCGCGACATCGGCTTCGTGCACGAGGGCGAGCCGGTCGAGATCAAGATCGACACCTTCAACTTCACCAAATACGGGCTGCTGCACGGCGCCGTGCGCAGCGTCTCGCAGGACGCGATCCCGCGCGACAAACCCGGCGATACCTCGCGCGCCAACGCGGGCTCGGGCGAGCGCAGCAGCGAGCCGCAGGGCCAGGAACTCGTCTACGCGGCGCGCGTGTCGCTGGACCGCACGCGGATGGACGTCGACGGCCGCATGGTCGATCTGGCGCCGGGCATGGCGGTGACCGCCGAGATCAAGACCGGCCAGCGGCGCGTCATCGAATACCTGCTGTCGCCGGTCCTGCGCGCGAGGCAGGCGGCGCTGCGGGAGCGCTGAGTCTGTCATCCCCGCGAAAGCGGGGACCCAGGGCAAGTGTCGCTGGATTCCCGCTTTCGCGGGAATGACGGAATAACGTGCCGGCTTGCTAGCCCGCTTCGTCCTCGCGCAGGCGGTAGCCGACGCCGGGCTCCGTCGTGAGGTATTTCGGCTGCTCGGGATCGGGCTCGAGCTTCTGTCGGAGCTGGCCGACATAGACACGCAGGTACTGTGTGTCCTCGACGTGGGCCGGGCCCCAGACCTCCTTGAGAATCTGTTGATGCGTGACAACGCGCCCGGCGTTCTGCACCAGGACGCGCAGCAGGTCGTACTCGCGCGGGCTTAGCTTCACTTCCTCGCCGTCGCGCGTCACCAGCCGCTTCACGAGGTCGACCGCGATCGGCCCAACCTTGAACACCGGCGGCACCCCTTTGGCCTGCACGCGATGCCGCAGTGCCGCGCGGATCCGCGCCATGAGCTCGCCCATGCCGAACGGCTTGGTGAGGTAGTCGTCGGCACCGCGGTCGAGGGCCTCGATCTTGTCAGCCTCGCGGTTGCGCGCCGTGAGCACGATGATCGGCACGTCGGACCATTCGCGCACGCGCTGGATGACGTCGAGCCCTTCCATGTCCGGCAGGCCGAGGTCGAGCACCAGGACGTCCGGCTTCTCGACAGTCATGCGCCTGATCGCACCTTGCCCGTCTTCGGCCTCGACGACCTCGTAGCCGTGGGCATCGAGGCTCGTGCGCAGGAAGCGGCGGATCTGCGGCTCGTCGTCGACGATGAGCACGCGGGCGAGGGGGGCCGTCATCCGCCGCCGCTCCGCTTCGGCGTACGAGTGCCGCACCCGCCGTAGCCTTTTGGGCGAAGGCGGGTCACGGCGCGTCGGCCGATGCCGCGGTGCGGGCCGGCGGGGTCTCGGGCTGCCGCTCGACCGGCAGGCGGATGGTGAACGCGGCTCCGTGGCCCGCACTGACCGGGCTGCGCGCGCTGATCTTGCCGCCGTGCGCCTCGACGATGCCGCGGCAGATCGACAGCCCGAGCCCGGTGCCGGCGATCTGACGGTCGAGCCGCTTCACCCGGTAAAACTTGTCGAAGATGCGGTCGAGGTCCTCGGGCGGCACGCCGGGCCCCTCGTCGATCACTTCGATCTCGACCTCGTTGTCGGCGAGGCGCGCCGTGACCGCCACGGTCGAGCCGGCGGGCGCGTACTTGCCCGCGTTGTCGAGCAGGTTCGACAGCACCTGCTGGAAGAGCAGGAAATCGACGCGGATCAGCGGCAGCCCGGGCGCGATGTCGAGGCGGATCTCGCGGCCAGCCAGGCGCTCGCGCATGGCACCGAGGGTCGTGCCCACGAGATCGGCAAGCTCCGTCCAGTCGCGCTTGATCTCGAGCGCTCCGGATTCGAGCCGTGTCATGTCGAGGAGGTTGCCGACGAACCGGTTGAGCCGCTGTGCCTCCTCCTGGATCGTGAGCAGGAGGTCGCGGCGTGCCTGGTCGCTGAACCGCACGTCATCGGCCAACAGGCTGCTCGCCGAGCCCAGGATGCTGGAGAGCGGGGTGCGCAGATCGTGCGAGATCGACGACAGGAGCGTGCTGCGCAGCCTTTCCGTCTCGGCGAGCACGCGCGCCGCGCGCATCTCCTCGTTGAGGTTGGCGCGCTCGATCGCCACCGCGGCCTGGTCGACGAGCGCATCCAGCATCCGCCGTTCGCCCGGATCGAGGGCGGCCTCCTGCTTCTCGCGCTGCATGCCCAGGACGCCGACGGTTCCTTGCCCGGTCTTGAGCGGCAGGAACAGCATGTCGGCGCTGGGCAAGGTCGCGGAATGGCGGCCGGCCGGCTCGCCGTGATCCCACGCCCATTGCGCGGCCCCTTGCTCGGCGGGGCCCAGCGTGTCTTCGGGCGGGTAGCTGCCCTTGATCGCGAGCATGCCGTCCTCCGGCAGCAGGATGACCACCTTGGCCTGCATCGCCGCCGCCACATGGAACGAGATCGCCCACAGGAGATTGTCGAGCGTCGGCGATGCGGCGAGCTTGCGGCTGAACTCGAAGAGTGCGGTCGTGGTGCGCACGCGGCGCTGTGCGCCCTCGGCGTAGGTGCGCAGCCGGCCCGCGAGCTGGCTGGTCAGGATCGCCACCACGAGGAAGATGGACAGCGACAGCACCTCCTCCGGTCTTGCGATCGTGAACGTGTAGATCGGCGGGATGAAGAAGAAGTTGTAGACCGTCGCACTCAGGAGCGAGGCGAAGATCGACGGCCACAGGCCCCAGCTCACCGCCGCGAACAGCACGGCCGACAGGAAGATCATCGACAGGTTCGGAAGCTCGACATATTCCTCGACGATCTTGGCGACCACGCCGGCAACCGCCACCGCGACCACGCTCGACAGATAAGGCTGTGCGGCGAATCGCTGCCGCAGGACGGGCCGGCGCTCGGGCGTTGCCGGCGCGAGCTCTGCTTCGCCGGTGAGCACGTAAATGCCGATATTCTGGCTGCGCCGCAGCAGCTCGTGCACCAGCGACGGCCTGAGCGCTTCGATCCAGCGCGGCCGCTGCGCCTTGCCGATGATGATCTGCGTCATGTTGTGGGTCTGCGCGTAGCGCAGGAGCTCGCCGGGAAGGTCGCTGCCGGGCAGGGTCACGGTCTCGCCGCCGAGCTGCTCGGCCAGCCGCAACGCGCCCGCGATGCGGTCCTTGGCCGCGTCGTCGAGCCGGTAATGCCGCGGCATCTCGACATACGCCGCGGTCCAGCGCGCATCCAGCATGTCGGCGAGCCGGCGGGCGGCGCGGACCAGGCGCTGCGAGCCCGGATCGTCGCTGATGCAGACGAGGATGCGCTCCCCGGCCGGCCACGGCCCCGGGATGGCCTTGCGCCGCATGTAGTCGACCATCTGGTCGTCGACACGCTTGGCGGTGCGGCGCAGCGCCAGCTCGCGCAACGCCGTAAGGTTGCCCGGCTGGAAATAGTGGCGGACGGCGCGCTCGGCCTGCGCGGGCACGTAGACCTTGCCCTCGCGCAGGCGCTGGATCAGGTCCTCGGGCGTCAGGTCGACGAGCTCGATCTCATCGGCGCGCTCGAGGATCTTGTCCGGCAGGGTCTCGCGCACCCGGATGCGCGTGATCTGCGCCACCACGTCGTTGAGGCTCTCGAGATGCTGGACGTTGAGCGTGGTGTAGACGTCGATGCCGGCCGCCAGAAGCTCCTCGACGTCCTGGTAGCGCTTGGGGTGCCGGCTGCCCGGCGCGTTGGTATGTGCCAGCTCGTCGACCAGGAGCAGTTGCGGCCGCCGGGCGAGTGCTGCGTCGATGTCGAATTCCTCGAGCACCCGGTCGCGATATTCGGTCTGCTTGCGCGGCAGGATTTCGAGACCCTGGGTGAGCCGGTCAGTCTCGGTGCGGCCGTGGGTCTCGACGAGCCCGACCACGACGTCGACATTCTCGCGCAGGCGGCGATGGGCGGATTCGAGCATGGCGTAGGTCTTGCCGACACCGGGGGCGGCGCCGAGGAACACCTTGAGGCGGCCGCGCCGCTCCGCCGCCGCCTGCTGCAGCAGCGATTCGGGCGACGGGCGTTCGGGGCCGGCGTTCGGCTCGGGCATGGCGCTATTCTACGCCGCCCGCCTTGGTTGCGTCAGTGGCTTGCTGGGGTCGTGTCGGCGGCCTGCGGAGCGACCCTTGGGCTTGTGGGCTGGCTGGGGAAGATCTTCGTCAGCGCGATGAAAATGGCCATGACGAAGAGCACCAGCAGCCAGCCGCGCCGCAAGGTCGACTTGTCCAGCCTGCTGCTCCGCGGATCCGTCAAGTCTTCCATGGCACGCCGGTCAATGAACGTTCTCGAACAGATGCAGGACCACCGGCATCTCGTGGTGGGCCGCCGCATAGAGGCCGAAGCGCAGGCCGAGCAGGGCCGCCATGGCCGTGACTGCCAGGGCGATCGCGATCGCCGGCTTCACCAGCGACCGCAGGGCGCCGCGAACCGGCACAGTGCGCGCCCGGGGCAGGGGAGTGGGAGACAAGGTGGCAAACATGGCGGTCATCCTGGCCCTTAAGATGGTGGCCAGGGCCGTAAGATCGCCATACGGAACGGATGCGGCCCGCGTAAAGGCGGCGTAAACCTTGATCGGCTAAACAATCCGGCCAAGTTTCTCGTAAGACTTGCCGCGATCGGCTATGTAGAGACCGCGTTTCGCCGCTATCACTGAGATCCATGAAGCTTGAAGAGTTCACAGCACCGGAGGGCGTGATCGCCGACCTCCGCGCCGCCAACAAAGCACAGGCCTTGCGCGAACTGGCGCGCCACGGGGCGCGCCTCGCCGGCATCGACGATGCGGTCATCCAGAAGGCGCTGCAGGAGCGCGAGCAGCTGGGCTCGACCGGCATCGGCCGCGGCGTGGCTCTGCCGCACGCGCGCGTTGCCGGCCTCAAGCGTGTCGTCGGCGTGTTCGCGCGGCTGGCCAAGCCGATCGATTTCGAGGCGATCGACCAGCTGCCCGTCGACCTGCTGTTTCTGCTGCTGGCCCCTGAGAACACGCCGCGCGACCAGATCGCCGCCCTGGCGCGTATTTCACATCTCTTCCGCGACGCGGGCGCGTGCGAGGCGCTGCGCCAGGCGCCGACCGCCGAGGCGATCTACGCCATCATCCAGGCGCAGCCCTCGGGCAAGGCGTCTTAGGCGGCCGTTATGCGGCCGCCGACTTGAGGCCGCTATCCTCGGACCCCGGCGAGGGCGGGCTCGCGTCCAGGATCCGGACCGAAAAACCCCAATCGCTCAGGCAGGCCACGGCGATCTCCGCCCCGTCGCGCGGAATCTGTCGGATGCGCGTCCCCAGGGTCACGCTGTGCGAGACCTTCAGGCCCAGCGATTCCGCCGCCGCCTGGGCGGCGGCCGGGATGGCGATATCGACAAATTCTGTCATGCGACTCTCCGCGTCGCGGCACTTGGCCGGACGCAGGCATATATCGGCAGCGCCGCATAAAAAATCCATGCGGATCGGACGCTGCCGGCATCAGAGCGCAATAATTTCGGGTGACACCGTTAGGATTTGATAGAGCTTCTGGGTGTCACGCGTTCCGCGGAGCTTCGCGGCGACGGTGGGGCTGCGCAGCTGGCGCGCGATGGCCGCAAGAGTCGCAAGGTGGGCGCGCCCGGTGTCCGTAGGACTGAGCAGCAGGAACACGAGATCGACCCGCCGCCCATCCAGGCCCCCGAAGGCGATCGGCCTGGCCAGCCGGGCAAACATGCCGAAGAACGCTGTCAGGCCCTTCCATTCGGTATGCGGCAGGGCGTAGCCGTGGCCTGTGGCCGTCGAGCCGAGCTGTTCGCGGGCCATCAGCAGATCGAACAGGAAGTCTCCGTCGGCCGCGAGAACACTGGCGGCGCGTTGGGCCAGCAGGCGGAGCAGGTCGGTCTTATCGCCTGCGGCGAAGCTCCCGAAGACGCGATCGGGCTCGAGCAGGCTGCCGATGCTGACGCCGCTCGAATTTCGGGCGGCGGCCGCTCTGCCGCCAAGTGCGTGCCGCCCGCGCCCAGGAACGACGGGACGCGGGCCGGCGCTCGATGAGAGGTCAGTCGAACGTACGACGCTGTCGCTACTTGGCAGCGGTAAGGCCATCGAGCGCCAGGTTGAGCTCGAGCACGTTGACGTGCGGCTCGCCGATCAGCCCGAACAGGCGACCGTCGGTGTGGGTGGCGACCAACTGACGAACGCGGTCCTCGGGCAGCCCGCGCGCCTTGGCGACGCGCGGCACCTGGAACAATGCCGCGGCCGGCGTGATGTCCGGGTCGAGCCCGCTCGCCGACGTGGTCACCAGGTCGACCGGCACCGGTGCTGACGGGTTCTCGTCCTTGAGCGTCTTCGCATCGCCGGTCACGCGCTCGATGAGCGACTTGGACGTGGGCCCGGCGTTCGAACCGACCGAGTTGTCCGCGGCGTACGGCACCGGCACGGTCTTGGTCGAATCCTTCGGGTCGGGCTCGGTCGTCGCCGACGGGCGACCGTGGAAATACTTGTCGCTGGTGAAGCTCTGGCCGATCAGGGACGAGCCGATCACCTTGCCGTCCTTCTCGATCAGGCTGCCGTTCGCCTGATGCGGGAAGACGATCTGGGCGATGCCGGTCATCCCCAGGGGATAGACGAGACCGGTCAAGACCGTCATGGCGACGATCATCAGGATGGCGGGGCGGATCTGTTTCAACATGGCACTTACTCCGGCAACAATTCGTTCTGGGGCCCTGGATTGCTTCGCTTCGCTCGCAATGACGTCATTGCGAGGAGCGTAGTGACGAAGCAATCCAGTGCAGGTTCATCTCAAGCCAGTCCAACCGCGGACACGATCAAATCGAGCGCCTTGATGCCGATGAAGGGAATGACGATGCCGCCGACGCCGTAGACCAAAAGGTTGCGGCGCAGAACGGCGGCGGCCCCGATCGGCCGATACGCGACGCCCTTCAGCGCCAGCGGGATGAGGGCGATGATGATGAGGGCGTTGAAGATGATCGCCGACAGGATGGCGCTCTGCGGTGTCGCCAGGTGCATGATGTTCAGCGCCTGGAGCTGGGGGTAGAACGCGACCGCCATCGCCGGGATGATGGCGAAGTACTTCGCGACGTCGTTGGCGATGGAGAAGGTCGTGAGCGCACCGCGGGTCATCAGCAGCTGCTTGCCGATCTCGACGATCTCGATGAGCTTGGTCGGGTCGCTGTCGAGATCGACCATGTTGCCGGCCTCGCGTGCCGCCATCGTGCCCGTGTTCATGGCCACGCCGACGTCGGCCTGGGCCAGTGCCGGCGCGTCGTTGGTGCCGTCGCCGCACATGGCCACGAGCTTGCCTTGGGCCTGCTCGTCGCGGATGAGCTTGAGCTTGGCCTCTGGGGTGGCTTGGGCGAGGAAGTCGTCGACGCCGGATTCGGCGGCGATCGCGGCTGCGGTGAGCGGGTTGTCGCCCGTGATCATCACCGTGCGGATGCCCATCTTGCGCAGCGCCGCGAAGCGCTCCTTGATGCCGCCCTTGACGATGTCCTTGAGGTGGATGACGCCGAGCAGCCGCCCGTCCTTGGCCACGGCAAGAGGCGTGCCGCCGGATTTGGCGATGCGGTCGGCGATCGCCGTCAGGTCGCGGACGGCACCGTCGGTCACCGGGCGCGCGGCCGTCGCGGTGGCCGCGGCGCTGAGTGAACGTGGGGCCGGGCCGCTTACAAACGCTACGATCGCGTCCACGGCACCCTTGCGGATCGAGGTGCCCTCGACGTCGATGCCGCTGATGCGCGTATGCGCGGAGAAGGGGATGAACTTCGCCCCCAGCGGCGCCATCTCGCGGCCGCGGATATTGTACTTTTCCTTGGCCAGCACGACGATCGAGCGGCCCTCCGGCGTTTCGTCCGGAAGCGACGCCAACTGTGCTGCGTCGGCGAGGTCGCGTTCGGACACGCCAGGCAGCGGGATGAATTCGGTCGCCTGGCGGTTGCCGAGCGTGATCGTGCCGGTCTTGTCGAGGAGGAGGGTGTCGACGTCGCCCGCCGCCTCTACGGCGCGGCCGGACATGGCCAGCACGTTGAAGCGCACGAGCCGGTCCATGCCGGCGATGCCGATCGCCGACAGGAGTGCGCCGATGGTCGTCGGGATCAGGGTGACGAACAGGGCGACCACGACCAGCACGCTGATCGTGCCGCCGGCGTAATTTGCAAAGCTCGGCAGGCTGGCCACCGCCCAGACGAAGATGATCGTCAGGCCGGCGAGCAGGATGTTGAGCGCGATCTCGTTCGGCGTCTTCTGCCGCTCGGCGCCCTCGACCAGCGAGATCATGCGATCCAGGAAGGTCGAGCCCTGGGCGGCCGTGATCTTGACCTTGATCCAGTCCGAGATCACGAGCGTCCCGCCGGTGACCGCCGAGCGGTCGCCGCCGCTCTCGCGGATCACCGGTGCGGATTCGCCGGTGATCGCAGCCTCGTTGACCGAGGCCACGCCTTCGATCACGTCGCCGTCGCTTGGGATGAGGTCGCCGGCCTCCACGAGTACGATGTCGCCAGGCTTTAGCGCCGTGGCCTTGACCTGCCGCCATTCCTTGGCGTCGGCCTTGGCGAGCAGTTTCGCGTTCGCCTCGGTCTTGGTGCGGCGCAGCGCGTCGGCCTGCGCCTTGCCGCGGCCTTCGGCCACGGCTTCGGCGAAGTTCGCGAAGATGACGGTGAACCACAGCCACAGATTGATCTGCAGCGCAAAACCGTAATGGCCGGCGCCGGTGATGAGGTCACGCAGGAAGAGGACTGTCGTCAGGGTGGCGACGACCTCGACCGCGAACATGACGGGGTTGCGCACCATCACGCGGGGATCGAGCTTCTTGAACGCGGCACCGATGGCCGGTCCGAGGATCGCCGGATCCAGCATCGTGGTGACGGGCATGTGCTTGCGGGTCTTGGAGAGTTCCATGGGAGTGCCCCAGAGCTAAAAGAGTACGAGCAAAGGTCAGTAGAGCGTGCCGGCGGTCATCGCGAAGTGCTCGGCCAAGGGGCCGAACGCGAGCGCCGGGAAGAACGTCAGGCCGCCCATGATCAGGATCACGCCGGTGAGCAGGCCGACCCACAGCGGCCCCGTGGTCGGGAACGTGCCGGATGACGGCGGCACGATCTTCTTGGCCGCGAGCGAGCCCGCGACGCCTAGCATCGGTACCGCCATGAAAAAGCGGCCGATGATCATCGCGATGCCGAGCGTCGAGTTGTAGAACGGCGTGTTCGCGGAAATGCCGGCGAACGCGCTGCCGTTGTTGCCGGTAGCCGAGGTGAAGGCATACAGCACCTCGCTGAAGCCGTGCGGGCCCGGGTTGGCCATGGCGGCGAGGCCGTCCGGCACCACCACCGCGAGGGCCGAGAAGCCGAGTATCGACAGCGGCAGGATGAGGATCGCGAGCATGGCGAGCTTCACCTCGCGCGCCTCGATCTTCTTGCCGACATATTCCGGCGTGCGGCCGACCATGAGCCCGGCCACGAACACGGCGATGATGGCGAACAGCAACATCCCGTAGAGGCCCGAGCCGACGCCGCCGAAGATGATCTCGCCGAGCTGGATGTTGATGAGCGGGATCATGCCGCCGAGCGGGGTCAGGCTGTCATGCATGGTGTTGACCGCGCCGCAGGAGGCGTCGGTGGTGATCGTCGCGAACAGCGCCGAGTTGGCGATGCCGAAGCGCACCTCCTTGCCTTCCATGTTGCCGCCGGCCTGGAGCGCTGTGGGCGCCTGGTCGACGCCAAGCGCTGCGAACGCCGGGTTGCCGGGCGCCTCGGCCGCATACAGAGCCACGACACCGGCGAGGAACAACACGCCCATGACGGCGAAGATGGTCCAGCCCTGGCGCTCGCTGCCGACCATGCGGCCGAAGACGTTGGTGAGCGCGGCGCCGATCGAGAAGATCAGGATCATCTGCACGAGGTTCGTCAGCGCGTTCGGATTCTCGTAGGGATGGGCCGAGTTGGCGTTGAAGAAGCCGCCGCCGTTGGTGCCCAGCATCTTGATGACCTCTTGCGAGGCAACCGGGCCTTGCGCGATCACCTGCTTGGCGCCGTCGAGCGTCTGCGCCTCGACATAGGCGCTGAGGTTCTGCGGCATACCCTGCCAGATGAAGAACAGCCCGACGACGATCGAGATCGGCAGCAGCACGTAGAGCGTGATGCGGGTCAGGTCGACCCAGAAATTGCCGATGCCCTGCGATGACCGGCGCGCGAAGCCGCGGATGAGCGCTATCGCCATCGCGATGCCGGCCGCGGCCGAGACGAAGTTGTGCACGGTCAGGCCGGCCATCTGCACGAGATAGCTGAACGTGGTCTCGGGCACGTAGGACTGCCAGTTGGTGTTGGTGACGAAGCTCACCGACGTATTGAAGGCGAGGTCGGCGGAGGCGGGGTCGAAGCCTTGGGGGTTGAGCGGCAGCACGTTCTGGAGCCGCTGCAGGCCGTACAGGACGGCGAATCCGGCGAGGCTGAACGCCAGCATGGCGACCGCGTAGGTCACCCAATGCTGGTCCTCGCGCTCGTTGACGCCGCAGATCGCGTAGGTCGCGCGCTCGATGGGACCCAGGATCGGCGACAGGAAGGTCCGCTCGCCGTTCGCGACGCGCGTGATATAGCCGCCGAAGGGCTTGGTAATGAGGATGATGATCGCGCAGTACAGCGCGATCTGCAGCCAGCCGTTCATGGTCATGATCGAGATCCTTCGTGCCGCTCAGAATTTTTCCGGGCGGAGCATCGCGTAGACGAGGTAGGCGACGAGACCGAGGGTCACGAGGCCGCCGAGGACAAAATCGATGGTCATGGGCGCCTCACAGTTTCTCGCAGCCGTAGGCGTACGCGGCCAGGATCGCGAACAGCGCCGCGCCGAGCGCGAGGTAGATGACATCCATCATGGGATTTTTCCGTTTCCAGATAAGGGGACGCGACCGGCCTTCGCTGCTTTCCGCCGAGGAGCTAGCTGGCGGCACGCAGCGCTCAGGTCGTTCGCGTCAGGGTTAAGGATGGTGCGGCGGTCCGTCAGGGCGCCATATGGAAGTGCGCCGGGCGGTGTAAAGCCGGCATAAAGGCCCGCGGGGAAGGCATCTGGACCACGCATGCGCGGCGCCTCCCGGGGCGCCCGAAATCACTAACAAACGTGAGCGAATGCAGCGTTGATCTGGATCAATTGCCCGCCACTGGGGCGACCAGGTCCAGCAGCGGTGCAAAGAGCCCGATCCCGATCCAGATCGCGCCGATTTCGGTGCTCGTGATCTGGCCGGGGCCGAGATAGACGTCGAGCGCCCGGCCGGCTTCGGGCATCCCCCGGTTACGCAATGCCGTGAGCGCGGTGACGATCAGGTTGTTGGCGAGGACGTGGGCGGCGAACAGAACCACCATGATGAGGCGCAGCGCCGTCGTGCGGTCCGCCACGGTCCAGGTGAGGCCGGCCGCCAGTGCGGCGACGGTCGCCACGTAGCACAGCGCGTGAATGTTATGTGACCGCCGCCGGCCTTTGGCCCAGCGGCTGAGTGCGGCTGCTGTGTGCCGGCGGAGCTCGGAAATCCTCAGGAATGTCGGGAGGTGCGGATGCGCCTGTGCGATCGCGCGCGCTGCGCTTCGTTTTCGCTGCCGTAACGGGACGCTCATCGACGTTCTCCAGCGCTGTTGTGCTGCTGCTTACGTCGGATCGAAGCCGGTCAAGGCGCCATGCGAATCTCGGGGCCGCCACGTAAGAGCGTCATAAGCGGCGCCCTTGATTGCTTTTTTATGTGGTCGGCCACCGACCCACATCGATCCCTGATGCGCCGGTCCCTATGTTTCTCGCACCTTGGTTCTGCTGTCGGGGGCCTTCACATGGCCAATTTTTATGTTTTCGTGGCGATGGTTCCGGCGCTCACCGCGCAGTTGCGCGTGGCCTATGAGCGCTGCCGCCACGCGCTGTCGCTTCGCGACGCTTCTTTTCGCGCCGGCCGGGCGTAGCGAAGTTCCATGTCGTATCTGCGCCTTTGGGCAAGCCGGCGGATGCCGGCGTGTGTCGTGCTGTTGTCCTGTGCGCTGGCACTCCCGGTGCCGGCGCATGCCAAGGGGCACCTCGCCACGGCAACGAACAAGGCCGCCCCTGCGGCGCGAGCGCAGGCGGCGCAACTCGGGACGGCGTCTTGGTATGGCCGCGAGCACGCCGGCAAGCCGACCGCGAGCGGCGCCACGTTCGACCCCGATCGCCTGACCGCGGCGCATCGCACCTTGCCGCTCGGCACGCGGGTCCGTGTCACGCATCTCGCCAGCGGCCGCTCGGTGATCGTGACCATCAACGACCGTGGACCGTATATCCGCGGCCGCATCATCGACCTGTCGAGGCAGGCTGCGGATCAGCTCGGGATGGCCGTGGACGGGCTCGCGAAAGTCCGTCTCGACCTGATGTGAGCCCTTACGGCCGGTTTACGGCAGGTTCGTCAGAACCGCATAACCCGGCCCAGCCGATGACGAGGTCGAGATTTGTCACCCGCCGGGGATCGCGGTAGGCACGGAGCGCCCGGCCGGCGGCGGCGATCCCGCCCGATTGCATCCGCGCCAACCCACGGATGATCGCCAGATGCAGAACTCCATGGAGGCCGACAAAGGCGACCGCCACGCCGCGCAGGAACGAGGCCCGGCTCGGCATATCCCGGGTGCCGCCCAGCAGGCAGACCATCATCAGGACGGTGAAGACGACCGCTCCGGTATTCGTCTGCCGGGGCGGCAGTGCCGCCCATGTATCGAGGCGTGCCGCCCAGCGGCGGCCTGATCGGCTCTGCCCGGTCACTTCGGCAGGGTAGCCCGCGAGGCCTTGTCGCAGGCAAAAAAAGGGGGGCGGCCTGGCTGCCGCCCCCGTCTAGTCTGGGAGGAAAACTCTTACTGGACGATTTCGCCGTGCAGGGCGAGGTCGAGGCCGTCGCGCTCGATCTCGGTCTCCACGCGCAGGCCGATCGTGGCGTCCAGGATCTTCAGGATGATCAGGCTTGCGATCACGTCGTAGACGACGACGAGTGCCACGCCTTCGATCTGGTTGATCACCTGGCCCCAGTTGCCCTCGATGCCGCCCGCCGTGCCGCCGTATTCGCTGATCGCGAACACGCCGGTGAGGATGGCGCCAAGCGCTCCGCCGATCGCGTGTACGCCGAAGCAGTCGAGCGCGTCGTCATAGCCGAACGCCGACTTCACGGAGGTCACCGCGATGTAGCAGACGATGCCCGCCGCGGCACCGATCACCAGCGAGCCGACCGGGCCGACGAAGCCCGAGGCCGGGGTGATGGCGACGAGGCCGGCGACCGCACCCGAGCAGATGCCGATGACCGTCGGCTTGCCGCGGTGCGCCCACTCCACGAACATCCACGCCAGGCCCGCCATCGCCGTGGCGATCTGCGTCACGGTCATGGCCATGCCCGCCTGCAGGCCCGCGGTCACCGCCGAGCCGGCGTTGAAGCCGAACCAGCCGACCCACAGCAGCGAGGCGCCGATGAAGGTCAGGACCATGTTGTGCGCGGGGCCCGTATCCTTGCGCTTGCCGAGCATCAGCGCGCACATCAGGCCGGCCACGCCGGCGTTGACGTGCACGACCGTGCCGCCCGCGAAGTCGAGGACCTTGACCCATGCCGCGTCGTTGGCGCTGTTGAGGAAGCCGTCCGGCCCCCACACCCAGTGGGCGATCGGCGCGTACACGACCGTCGCCCACAGGCCCATGAACCACAGCATCGCCGAGAACTTCATGCGCTCCGCGAACGCGCCGGCGATCAGCGCCGGGGTGATGATCGCGAACGTCATCTGGAAGCACATATACACGGTCTCGGGGATGGTCATCGCGAGCGGATTGGGAACGCCAACGCCCTTCGCGATGTCGCTCATGATGCCTTGCAGGAAGGCGCGGGAGAGCCCGCCGATGAACGGCGTGCCGCCGGTGAAGGACGTGCTGTAGTTGAGGACCGCCCACAGGACGGTGACGAGGCAGGTGATCGCGAAGCTCGTCATGATCGTGTCGCCGACGTTCTTCTTGCGCACCATGCCGCCGTAGAAGAGGCCGAGACCGGGGATGGTCATCATGAGGACCAGAGCCATCGAGGTCAGCATCCACGCCGTGTCGCCGGAGTTCGGCGTGCACGGATCGGTGACGCCGGTGGCGCAGGCCGGTGGCGGCGGCGGCGCATCTGCGGCCAGCGCATCGTGCGGAAGCCCGAGCAGCACCCCCGCCAGCATGGCCGCCGGGACCGCGAGCGGCACCGCCAGACCAAGCCATCTACTGGAAAGCTTCATTTTCATCTCCTGGTTGATTCGAAAACTCTGATCTGCCGGACCGGGCCCTGGATCCGATCCACGGCCGCCCCCGCCTGGCCGGCCCCTCAAGCGTCGACTTCTCCCAATCGCGGCAAGGGGCCTGCCCGCCGCCCCTGTCACTCAAGATTCATACCATTTACGAATCTTGGCCTTTTCGCCGGCGCGCCGCGGCCCCGGCGCGGTTTTCGATCAAAATTTGATCAATCGCCGATCGTACTGATGATTTTTTATGCGATCCGCCGGCTTACGTGGCGCAGAAAATCGCCGGCGGCCCATTCGGCCCGGGACTTGCACGACATGATCAAGATTTATGCGGTCGGGCCACTTAGCGAGCGTGCTGTGGTGTTCGCGCCACAGTTGTTAACATTGCAGTTTTACTAACGCTCCTAGCCTCGAATGTAAGGTTCGGCTGCGGTAGTAGAAGCCAGCCCTGGGGGCAACTTTTGGAGGGTAAGAGAAAATGAAGGGGTACAAGATCACGACAGCGCTCGCAGGGGCGGTCAGCTTGATGGCCGTGTCGGCGTACGCGCAGGACGTGCAGACGTCGGCGGATAAGGGGCTGACCTTCGGCATGCAGCAGGCGCAGGCGGCCCCGGCCGCGCCCGCGAAGGCGCCGGCGGCCTGGGTCGACGGCATCACCCAGTCCTTCTGGATCGAAGGCGGCAGCACGTTCAACACCGTGCAGAAGACCGGTGACCGGAACTTCGGCCGCCTGTTCGACGACAAGACGAACAGCTTCCAGCTGAACCAGGTGACCTACACGATCCAGCGCAAGATCGATTCGACCCTGCCGACCTATGATTTCGGCTTCAAGTTCCAGGGCATGTACGGCAGCGATGCGCGCTATACCCACTTCCAGCGCGAGTTCCAGTACGCCACCGGCGACAGCATCAACCAGTTCGACATCGTCGAGGCCAACCTGCAGCTCCACACGCCGTGGTTCACCGACGGCGGGTTCGACATCAAGGCCGGCCAGTATCCGACGCTCGAAGGCGTGGAGACCATCGATCCGACCACCAACTACCTCTACTCGCACTCCTACATCTTCAACTTCGGCATTCCGCTCAAGCACACGGGCGTGATCACCGTCCTGCACGCAACCTCGATGATCGACCTCTATGCCGGCTTCGATACCGGCGTGAACACCTCGGCCGGCTCGGGGGACAACAACGACAGCCTTTCCTTCCATGGCGGCATCGGGTTGAACCTGTTGGACGGCAATCTCACCGTCCTGGCGACCACGCATATCGGCCCGGAGAACCCGAAGGGCTATGCGAACGGCACGACCCTGCCGCGCGGTGCCGATACGAAGAACCGCTACCTCAACGACATCTCCACCACCTGGAAGTTCAACGACAAGCTGACCTTCCTCAACGACCTCAACTACATCGAGGATGACTGCCAGGCGGTGGGTGCGGCCGGCGCCTCCAAGTGCGGCACGGCGCGCGGCTACGGTGTCGCTCAGTACGCGGTCTACCAGCTCGACGATGTCTTCACCTTGGTGGGACGCGCCGAAGTGTGGCGCGATGAAGAGGGTGCGTTCGCCGCGCAGTTCAACAACAACCTCGACTTCGTCCGCTTCGAAGAGGGCGATCCGACCAAGGGTGCCTTCTTCGGCGGCGGCCGCACGACCTATGGCGGGTTCACCGTCGGCGTGAACATCAAGCCGGCGATGAGCATCCCGGTGTTCAGCAGCCTGATGATCCGCCCCGAGGTGCGCTACGACACCTCGCTGAACAACACCAAGCCGTTCGGCAACAACACCAAGCGCGACCAGGCGACGTTCGCGTCGGATTTCATCCTGCAGTTCTGACGCGCCAACGGGCGTAAAAGAGAAGGCCGGCGCTCCCCAGCGCCGGCCTTTTTTATTTACTTCTTCGCCGCCTCTTTGGCGGGGTCCTTCACCGCGTTGTAGGTCTCGATCACCACGTTCTCGAGCCGGCCGTTCACCCGCTCGGTGCGGCAGATATAGATGTTTTGCACGATGTCCCGCGTCGCGGGGTCGATGCTGATCGGCCCGCGCGGGCTTTCGATGCTCCAGCCCTTGGCGAGCGCCATGGCGCTGTCGCCGTCGATCTTGCTGCCCAGCTTCTGCACCATGTCATAGATCAGGTGCATCCCGTCCCAGGCTGCGACCGCGAACAGGTCGGGGTCCTTCTCCGGCCCATAGGCCTTGTGCCAGGCGTCGATGAACGCCGTGTTGGCGGGCGTCTTGCGCCCGGCCGTGTAGTTCGTCGAGGTGATCAGGCCCACGGCCTGGTCGCCGAGATTGTCGAGCGTCTGCTCGTCGACTGCCTCGGCACTCGGCAGCAGCTTGATGCCCGCCTTCTTGAGGCCGAGATCGCTGAACGCCTTCACGTACTGGACGGGCTGCGTGCCGCCCGGAAGGAACGCGTAAACCCCATCGGGCTTCTGGTCGAGGATGCGCTGCAGATAGGGCACGAAGTCGGGATTGACCAGCGGGATGCGCACGCTGTTGAGGATCTTGCCGCCTGATTCGGTGAACCCGAGGCTGAAGTACTTCTCGGTGTCATAGCCCGGCCCGTAATCCGCAACCGACGTGATCGCGGTCTTGATCCCGCCCTTGGTCGCGGCCCAGCGGCCGAAGATCTGCGTCGTCTGCGGGAGCGCCAACGAGGTGCGCGTGATGTAGGGCGACGCCGCGGGGATCGACGAGGTCGCCGCGTTCATGATGACCAGCGGGATCTTGGCCTCGGTCAGCAGAGGGGCGACGGCCAGCGGCTCCGGGGTGAACACGAAGCCGGTCAGGATCTTCACGCCGTCGCGCGCGATCAGCTCCTGCGACAGGCGCTTGGCGATCTCCGGATTGGGCCCGGTGGTGTCGCGGCGGATCAGCTCGATCTTCGTCCCGCCGGCGGTGTCGCCGTGCTCCTTGACCCAGAGCTTGATCGCATTGTCGAGCACTGCCGTGAGGCCGGCGAAGGCGCCGGAATACGGCAGCACGACGCCCACCTTGACCGTGTCGGCCAGGGCCGGGGCCGCGCCGAACACCAGGGCCGCCAACGCCGCCCCCGCAAGGCCGTTGAGCCCAGATCGCTTGAGCTTTTGCATCTGTCCTCCCTTGATCTGCCGGCGATTTCCGCCGTTCGCCGACCGTACAACATTGCGCGGGGGCGGGGAATTGGGCGCACGTGCGGTGGGCGCAGTCCCACGTGCTCGCGATCCAGTTGCCCTCCGCCGCAAGATGGGCTGTATATCTGGCCGGGTTCCAGGGAGTAAACGCCATGACAGAACGCACGAAGCCACCGTTCCGCGCCGATCACGTCGGCAGCCTGCTCCGGCCGAAGAAGCTGCGCGAGGCGCGCGACGCCTTCCAGAAGAACGCCTTGTCGCGCGCCGAGCTGACGAAGGTCGAAGACGAGAGCATCCGCGAGGCGGTGAAGCTGCAGGAAGACGTGGGGTTGCGCCTGGCCACCGACGGCGAGTTCCGCCGCAAGGAATGGCACATGGACTTTCTGACGTCGTTCGCCAACGTCACCCGCGTGCCGTCCTCGATCAAGATGCGCTTCCACACCCACGAGGGCGACACCGAGGTGTCGCCGGAGGCCTTGAAGATCGTCGGCAAGCTCGGCCGGCCGCGTGGAATCTTCGTCGACCACTTCAAGTTCTTGAAATCGGTGGCGCGCGGGACGCCGAAGCAGACCATTCCCTCGCCGACCATCATGCATTTCCGCGGCGGCCGCGGCGCCGTGGACAAGACCGCCTACCCGGACATGGCGCAGTTCTTCGCCGACCTCGCCCGCGTCTACAACGAAGAGGTGCAGGACCTGGCGGCCGCCGGCTGCCGCTACTTGCAGATCGACGAAACCAACTTCGCCTATCTGTGCGATCCGACCTTGCGCGACCAGGTCAAGGCGAACATCGGCGAGGATCCCAATCAGCTCACGCATACGTACGCGAAGCTGATCAGCGAGTCCGTCGCCGGCCGCCCGGCCGACATGGCCGTGTGCATGCATCTGTGCCGCGGCAACAACCAGAGCGCCTGGGTCGCCGAAGGCGGCTACGATCCGGTCGCCGAAGTCCTGTTCAACGAGGTGAAGATCGACGGCTTCTTCCTCGAATACGACAGCCCGCGCGCCGGCGACTTCAAGCCGCTGCGTTTTGTTCCCAAAGGCAAGCTGGTCGTGCTCGGTCTCGTCACCACCAAGCTGCCGCAGCTCGAAAAGAAGGACGAGCTCAAGCGCCGTATCGAGGAGGCCGCCAAGTATGTGCCGATCGAGCAGCTCTGCCTGTCGCCCCAATGCGGTTTCTCGAGCACGGTCGAGGGCAACAAGGTCACGGTCGAGGACGAGATCGCCAAGCTGCGCCTGGTCGTCGACGTGGCGCGCGAGGTCTGGGGCTCGGCGTAAGAACAGGGTCTTTTTTCCGTCATGCCCGGACTTGTTCCGGGCATCCACGTCGACCCGCATGCCTGTTTCCCGACGTGGATGGCCGGGACTGGGCCCGGCCATGACGACGCCAATATTGTTTGGAGTACTCCATGAAACGCAGCACCGATCGAATCCTCACCACCCATGTCGGCAGCCTCATCCGGCCGCAGGCCTTGCAGGACTTCATGCGGGCCAAGCAGGGCGGCAAGCCGTACGACCAGGCGGCCTATGCGAAGTGCCTCTCGGACTCGGTCGCCGAGGTGGTCCAGCAGCAGGCGAGCATCGGCCTCGACGTCGTCAGCGACGGCGAGTACGGGAAGTCGATCAGCTGGTCGCAGTACGTGCTCGAGCGCCTGAGCGGGTTCGAGCGCCGGCCGATCAAGGCCGGTGCGGATCCGTGGGCGCGCGGCGCCGACCGCACGCAGTTCGCCGAGTTCTACGAAGAGATGGACTCGCGCGAGGGACGCGCGACGACCATCGATTCCGTCTGCGTGGGGCCGATCACCTACACCGGGCAGGCCGAGCTCCAGCGCGACATCGACAATTTCAAGGCGGCGCTTGCGCGGGTGAAAGTCGAAGAGGCGTTCCTGCCCGTGGCGGCACCGGCCAGCGTCATTCCCGACCGCAAGAACGAGTACTACCCGAGCGATGAGAAGCTCGTCGAGGCGATCGCGAACGCGATGCGCACCGAATATCGGGCGATCGTCGACGCGGGCTTCCTGCTCCAGCTCGACGACGCGCGCCTGGCCGTCACCTACGACCGCATGGTGCCGCCGGGGACGTTCCAGGACTATCGCAAATGGGCGAACTTGCTGGTCGAGGCGATCAACCACGCGCTCGACGGCATTCCCGAGGAGAAGGTGCGCTACCACGTGTGCTGGGGCTCGTGGGCCGGGCCGCACGTGAGCGACGTGGCGCTCAAGGACATCGTCGACCTCATCCTCAAGGTCCGGGTCGGCGCCTATCTCATCGAGAGCGCCAATCCGCGCCACGAGCACGAATGGAAGGTGTGGGAGGGCGTGAAGCTGCCGAAAGGGCGCGTCCTGGCGCCGGGGGTGATCAGCCACGCGACCAACGTGGTCGAGCATCCGGAGCTGATCGCCGAGCGGATCGGCCGCTTTGCCAAGGTGCTCGGCCGCGAGAACGTCATCGCCAGCACCGATTGCGGCTTCGCCCAGGGCGTCTTCTACCGCCGCGTCCACCCGTCGATCATGTGGGCGAAGTTCGAAGCCCTGGTGGAGGGCGCCAAGCTCGCCAGCAAGCAGCTCTGGGGGCGCGGCTGAGCCGCACCGTCTTCGCCGGCTCGTGCCGGCGAAGGCAGTGCGCGGAAGCTTGGAATCTGGCGAGCTACTTTTTCTCCGTCGTGTTGCGCGGATTCATGTTCGTCTGATCGGTACTCGTGCTCGATCCAGGCGAATTCACCGGGCCGGCCTGATCCGGATTGTTCCGCTTGTCCGTGGCGGGGGCGTTGGGGTTCGTGCGTGCCCCACCATTGCTTGGATCAGGATTGCCGGCGTGCGTCTTGGACGGCCCTGTTCCTGTCGGATTCACCGCGTTCTGAGCCAGCGCGCCGCCGCCTACCATCAACACAGCGGCTGCCGCGGCGGTGAGCAAAGCAAGATTTTTCATGGCATTCCCTCCATCAGTGATCGCGACGCGAGGCCGTGAGTTACGGCTCCTCTCTTAAAAATAGGACGCGCCATTCCTCATTGGCATCCGCTCAAAAGCGAACGGAGAGACCATTCAGCGCGCCGTAAGCCCGCGGTCAGCCCCGCGTAATGCGGCCTGCTTTTGTCATGTCACCGTAAGTAGCGGTGGAGACAGGTTCTCAGCCGCGGGTAAGCCGGCCGTAACGCGGACGTAAGCGCTCGCACTTAGGGTCGCCACGTCCGCCGGCGATTCCCTCGTCATTGGGACGCCGGCCCCCGGGCGGCGTTGGCGTTCGAAGCGCTCCCCGATGCGGTGAGGGTTCCAGATGCCGATCGATTGGAAACATCTCAGTATGACGGACCTGACGCGTGCTTGCATGGTCGCGATTGTGGGCCTGACAGGTGTGATTGGCGGCACCGTTTGGGTCAGGGGCGACCTCGGCCGGACGACCGCCAGGGCCCAGCCCGCCTCCAATGCCAGGGTCGACACGCCGACGCAGACTGTCGAGGTCACCGGCGAAGAACTGAAGACGGTCAAAGTCGAGCGGATCGGGGAGCGCGTCTTTACGGTCGAGCGCGACGCGATCGGCAATATCGATTTCAACCAGGACGCCTCGCTGCAAGTCTTCACGCCCTATCCTGGCCGCATCACGCGGCTGCTCGCCAAAGCGGGCGACGACGTGCGCAAGGGCCAGCTGCTGTTCGAGATCGCGAGCCAGGACCTGGTGAATGCGGAATCGACGCTGATCTCCGCTGCGAGCACGCTGACCCTGAACGAGAAGGCGCTGGCGCGCGCCAAGGAGCTTTATGCCTCCCA
>Ga0335071_10001546_pt1 | contig 24841 bp, 32 predicted proteins | sample Lox_Sample_15_FD_206724 | JGI IMG/M metagenome (GOLD analysis project Ga0335071, IMG submission 206724) | Soil microbial communities from Loxahatchee National Wildlife Refuge, Florida, United States - Lox_Sample_1.5 | ecosystem: Environmental > Terrestrial > Soil > Wetlands | place: USA...
CGATGTCCTTATCGCCACACCGGGCCGCATGTTTGACCTCGTGAGCCAGGGCCATATTCACCTCAACCAGGTGCAAATGCTGGTGCTCGATGAGGCCGATCACATGCTCGATCTGGGCTTTATCAAGGACATCCAGGACCTGATCCGCTTCCTTCCCCGCAAACGGCAAACCCTGTTCTTCTCGGCCACGATCAACGAAAAGATCAAGAAATTAGCCTATTCGCTGGTCAAGAACCCGATTCGCATCCAGATTGCACCCGATGACCCTGTCGCCCGGAATATCGTCCACTCCGTTGCCTTTATCGGAATGGATGACAAGCGGATCTTCCTTGCTCGCCTGATACAGGAAAATCCCGACAGCAAAATTTTAGTATTTGTTCGCACAAAAGTCCGGGCGGAGCGCGTGAGCAAGGCCCTCGCACGCGCCAAAATTCACAGCATCACCATCCACGGCGACAAGGACCAGCACGATCGCCTGGATGTGATGAAACAATTTCGCGAAGGGAGTGTAAAAATATTGATTGCCACCGACGTCAGCGCTCGGGGGATCGATATCTCCGACGTGGATATCGTCGTGAATTACGACCTTCCCGACGTGGCCGAGAACTACGTCCACCGCGTGGGCCGTACCGGCCGCGGCGACAGGAAAGGCAAGGCCATTTCTTTCTGCAGCCCTGAAGAAAAGCCCGTCCTCGACGAAATCGAGGGTTTTCTAGGCAAACCCGTTACGGTGCTCGCCATCGATAAGAAAGAATACAAGGAAACCCTGATCACCCACAGTGACCACCCGGATAAATGGAAAGCGCTGATGGAGGAGATTGAGAAGGCAGAACAGCGGGCGAAGAAGAGGCGCAAAGATCGGCGCTAACTATTATCCATACGATATTAGGTCATTGAAACAATGGGTTCAGATATTTTATTAAAGATATAGATGAATATTTTGTCCTGCCCGAATGCAAGTTCCGCCATGTGAAAAACCACAGCTAGATGGGTCTTCGCCCCTGAATGATTCTGACCAGGATGATGACAATGGCAATGACCAGCAGTATATGTATAAAGTAACCCATCGTATAACCGCTCACCAGTCCGAGCAGCCATAGTACTATCAGGATGACAGCAATTGTATACAGCATAGGATCTCCCTCCTCGATTGTTGAGGCTCGATTGCCGGCTGCCGCATTCCTTTAGCAGTCGGCAACGAGCGGTATTTGTTCAAAGTGTTGATCGATGGGACGCGTCGGGTCAAGGATGGGTTGCCTATTTCACAATGAGCGCATTTTTGACGGATTTAACCCCTTCGACACCACGTGCAATTTGGCCCGCCTTATCTTTATCTTTTTGGGTATTCACGAAGCCGCTCAGTTCTACGATGCCCTTGCGGGTTTCGACGCTGATCTGAAATGACTTGAGAAACTCATCACTTGCGAGCAACGATTTTATTTTCGTCGTGATGACGGAATCATCGACAACCTCGCCCGTGCTTTCCTGTTTTGGCGTCGAAGCACAGGCCACGAAAGCGGCGATCATCATGAGGACGACCAGAAGACGGAATACCGTGTATGCCTTTTTCATCATACTTCTCCTTTCTCCGAATTCGTTGAGAAAAAGCTTGTTCTTGTTTGACTGGTTTCGAGATCGATTACGTTAATCGTTTTCTTTCCTATCACACTAGCAATCACTGCATATGCCAATCGGATAAGATCTGATTTGCCTCATCGAAATTCCTTACGCAGGAAAGGGTTTGGCGTACCCTGGCGGGATCCCTAATTTTATCAGCATGACATTTCCTGTCTTGACTCATCAGCTGCGATCGGAAAACATTAATGGTAATTCAATGATTGGCCAGACAGAAAGGAGAACCACCATGAAAACCAAGACTCAAAAAATCACCCCCTTCTTGTGGTTTGACGATCAAGCCGAACAGGCAGTGATTTTTTACACCTCAATTTTCAAGAATTCCGGGATTGTGAGCACGACCCGATACGGAGAAGAAGGGGCGGAGGTCTCCGGAAGGCCGAAGGGAACGGCAATGACCGTCGCATTCCGGCTCGACGGGCAAGAGTTTGTCGCACTGAACGGCGGGCCCATTTTCAAATTCAGCGAGGCCATTTCTTTTGTCGTTCATTGCGAATCACAGGATGAAGTGGATTATTACTGGGGTAAGCTTTCCGAAGGCGGGGACCCGAAGGCGCAACAGTGCGGCTGGCTGAAAGACAAATACGGTCTCTCATGGCAGATCGTTCCCACGATACTGGTCAAGCTGCTGAATGACCCTGATCCGGAAACATCGCGAAGGGTTATGAAAGCAATGCTGCAGATGAAAAAAATCGACATCCAAACGTTACATCAGGCGTCTCGAGCATCGTAGAGGGGCCGCCCCTCGGATTTGAAATCCCGGATCCCCGTGTGTTCGCTGCAACAATCCCGTCATTTATCAGGTCTTTCCTCTTCCCATTTGACCGGAACATTACAGCCGGGACAAATTCCGGAGTGATATTTGGTAATCTCCGCCTCGGTACCATAAATTGCAACCCCTCTGTAGGGGCATCCAGACTTGTGCACTGCCAGGTCTTTCCATTTCTTCATTTTTATCTCTCTTCCTTGATTGAACTCCATCCGCATAACCCCAATAAATAATAGAGAAAGCTTCTTTTATCACGCCTCATTTTAAACGCCTATTGATTTATGTTGGCTTATTAGGGTGGTTAAACCATTGTACACCAATCTCCTGTTTTTGCCTTTTTTTCTTTCACTTTAGACACATAAAAATTCACAGTGTGTTTTTATCGACTGCACCTCCTACTATCGATTCATGGTAGGGAGTCATAAATGGTAGGATGACAGGAAAGCCAGGAGAACGAGATTGCACCCGGGCCCCATCTATCTCATATAAATCCTAAGGGTTTTCTTTGATTCCCCGTGCTCTGGGAATCAAATCACCGATTGACAACTACTGCGGAAAATGATTCTATTCAAAGGAAATAATCTTGAGGAACACAGAATGAGGCATTTACGTAAACATCCTATGTTCCTATTGGCTATGGCTTTTGCGCTGCCATTGGGCGTAGCTTTTCTGTATTACGATTTCTACGATGATAGTGATCTCGTTTGTCAAACCCAAATTTCGATGGCTGATAATGGAGATTTGCTAAGTATTTTGAAGAAATCTTCCAAGGTCTTAGTCGCGGTTGATGAACTCCTTCAGTTCGCCAGTATCAATTTATTGGAGACAACATTCTTCCTTTCTATCAATCCCGTTTCAACCATCCAGTCGAGTTCTGTCCTTCGCTGTTAGAATCGCAGCTCCTTTCTCACATATCTCGCAGACCCTGACACAGAATCTTTCATAAAGACCCGAAGTCCGTAATGCCTGTAGTGAGCTGGAGTGGGGGGGGTGAAATGGAAAATAATGACAGACTCCTGTCACTGATGAATAAAGCCATCGCACTGATGCGAGAGTCACAGGAAAAGAGAAAAGAGCACCGAGAGGGAAAAATATCCGATGCAGAAGCAATGCAATTTTTAAAAAATTATGCCGAGATATTCAGTGAAGTGCAGCGAGAAATCAAGGAAGAAATGAAGATGTAAGGAACTTGGTGATGAAGATAGTCATTGCCTGTGAAGGATTTAGAAAAATTTATTCTGTACCATGCGATCGTGCCGCTCGATTGGCGCGATTGCCCTCAGAGGCCGCCTTGCTGCTGACCAGGGCGGCCTCCTCCTTTACTTTAAAGAAGAACGGGACGGATTACGAAACGATTGATGAAAAGCACGCTCGGGGGAGCGTTACCGTAGAGAGATTAGCGGAGACCACCCGGACCGTATGACGCTATCGGTCCCGTGCTTTAAAATTAAGAGAAGGAAAGAACATCCTCATGTTAAAGGAAGTTCGGAAGAAGCGTGCCTACGAAGACATCGTCGTACAGATTCGGGATCTCATAACGAAAGGAAGATTAAACCGGGACGACCAACTCCCCAATGAGAAGGATCTGTCAGATACCTTCAAGGTCTCCCGATCCACAGTTCGCGAAGCCATCCTATCCCTGGAGAGGATGAGGCTGGTGGAACGGCGCCAGGGCGACGGGACGTATGTGATCGCCACCAGCGAAGAAGTTCTGGTGCAGCCCCTGGCTTCCGCTCTTTTCGGCGAGAAGGACGCTCTCAGCGATATCTTTTACCTCCGGAAGATTGTCGAACCGGAAGTAGCACAGATTGCCGCGGAAAACGCCACGGCGGAAGAAATCGAGGAACTGGAGAAGATTCTCAGGGAACAGGAAAATGATGTCATCGGCGGCGGCCAGGGAGTGCAAATCGATTCGACATTTCATCGCCTTCTGTCCCGCATCGCCAAAAACAGGGTCTTGGAGCGTCTGTCAATGGCCTTGATGGATTTGTTGAGCCAGACACGGGAAGCATACCTCCAGTCGGAGGAGAGAAGACGTGTATCGGTCAGAGGCCATCAATTGATCCTTGACACCATCAAATCCGGAAACGGGCGGGCTGCCCGGAATGCCATGCTCAAGCACTTGGCAGACGTCGAGAACATCGTATTTATCAAAAAGGAGGAGAAGAAATCGTAGCACAGGAGGCATTACTGGATGATTAACTCTCCCCGCGATCGTTGGAGGCCGCGATGGAGTATTTTCAAATCGTGATGTTTGGCCTGGTTATGACGGCAGTTGTTGGCTTCGTCTATTCGGCTTGGAAGCGCGAAGAGAATGAGCAGCGGCTGTATAGTGTTATTCAGGCATCGGCCATTCCTATCTTCGTGATCCGGAAAGATCATAAGATCGTATATTGGAATCGAGCATTGGAAATACTGAGCGGGATTCAGGCCGACGAAGTTCTGGGCACCGACCAGCACTGGAGAGCTTTCTACAAGATTGCACGACCGTGCATGGCTGATCTGGTGGTTGATGACACTCTCGAGACTATCCCGAACTGGTATTCGGGTAAATTTAGAAAATCGAAGCTGATCGAGAAAGCTTACGAAGCCGTGGATTTTTTCCCTGAACTCGGTAATGGCGGCAGATGGCTTCGCTTCACTGCCTCCGCCATCAAGGATTCCAGAGGTCATCTGTTCGGTGCGATCGAAACGCTTGAGGATGTCACGGAACAAAGGATAGCCGAGGAAGAGCTTGTCAAAATAAAAAAACTGGAATCGATTGATACCTTCGCCAGCGGAGTGGCCGAGGATTTCGATCGGTTGACATCGGCCGTGTTGCGCAACATCTTCCTCGCAAAACTATCAGCGGATGATCAAGATGAAATCCTTGGAGAGGGCTTGACCATAGCCGAAAAGGCCAGCCTTCAGGCCAAAGAATTGTCACATCAATTGATCACATTGGCCCGGGGAGGATATCCGATGAGGAAAGTCGAGCCCATCGGTCAACTGATCCGGGAAGCAGTAGAAAATGCCCCGAAAGATTGCAATGTTCAATATTTGATCTCCATCCAGAATGATCTGCCGTCTGTTGAGCTCGACAGAAAACAGATCCATCATGTTTTTGAAAACATCATTCGGAATGCTGTGGAAGCCATGCCGGAAGGCGGGATAATCGAGTTCCATGCGGAAAGCATCGCCATCGGCGCAGAGAACATCCTGCAACTTTCACCGGGGAAGTACGTGAGAATATCGATACGGGATACGGGTCACGGCATCAAAAAGGAGAATCTGACACGAGTATTTGACCCGTATTTCACGACGAAGACAAATAACGCTAAAAAAGGGTTGGGACTTGGTCTTGCCATATGCCATTCCGTGATCAAGAACCACCACGGCTCTATCACGGTCGAATCCGAAGCAGGCGAAGGGACTGTTTTCCGTCTGTTGCTGCCGTCCAGTTCTCTACAGCCGGAAGCACGTACTCGACAATCATCGAGTTCATGAAGTACAGCAACAGACGTTAGCAATCGGGCACCATGTCACGGGTCAGGTTTCGGGCAACAACCTGACTACCTCCTTTTTAGGGACCGCCTGTTCGGGGTCCCTTTTTTCGTGAATTGCCAACTGTAATCCTTAGATTTTTGAAGTATTCTTCCTTTGATGAGAAAGAAGTACGGATTATTTCCTTGCTCGCGGCATTTTCATTTTTCGTGGTATAATTTGATGTATTCGTTGGACCCTAAACTCACCGTGGGAGGCAGCGTTATGAAGTGCCTATGTTTTTCACGTATTCGCCGGCTTACCAGTCTGACGCTCTTCGGCATATCCCTGCTGTTCGCCATCCTTCTGGGCGGTTGCTACGTATACCCTTACCCGGCGCCTGCGCCATACCCATCCTACTACGGACCGAGCAGCTACGATCGTTCGTGGAACGCGGCGCAGGATGCGATGCAGGATGTGGGTGTGCGCATTGTATCATCGGATTATAACGGCGGGGTCATCCGCGGAACCCGGGATGGCGTCGAAGCGACTGTCAACGTCAAGGGGCAAGCGGATGGGCGCGTGAGAGTGGAGTTCCATGCCAAGGAACCCCTGGGCGACCAGATCTACCGAGCCTACGAGCGGAGAATGGGACGGATGTAGACAGCCATCAGGTCTCTTATTTCGGCGTATCGTTTGAAATGAACTCGCTTCACGAAGACGCAGGAAAAACAAAACGGCAGGTCCATCTCAGGCCCTGCCGTTTCTTTTCGTAAAGAATCGTCTGAACGTCATTTCAGTGTAATGGCCCTGGTGGGGCACATTTCCTGGCAGCAAAAGCAGGAAATGCAAGTGTCCGCGTCGACACGGGGGAACTCCCCGCTCATGGAAAGGGCGGATACGGCACACACGTCCACGCACGTCTCGCAGCTCGTGCAGAGCTTCTCGTCGACCCGGGGCTGCAGGACGGTCTTCGACTGGATCAACTGCTGGATGTTCGGGTTTCCGATGTTCGCCTCGCCGCTCAGCGGGGGAAGCTTGAAGTCCGGCAGTAATTTCAATTCCCCGACGATGTCGATTTTTGAAAGTTCGTAATCCCCCAGCCCCGCCGCCTTCGCCTTCTGCAGGAAGCGCAGGCGTGCGGGATCACACCCCATCATGGTCGCGATGACGGAATCCACGGCGACGCCGTTGTTCGATGCCAGGATCAAACCGATCTCCCGAAGGTCGGGGGACGCGGGGCCGTTGCCCTCCATGCCGACAATGGCATCGACAATGAACAGGTCCGGTACCCGGATTTTGAAGACATCCACAATCAATTCGTGAAAACGATCGGCGTTTCCCGCCGCCTTGTGCAGCTTCGCCTTCTGCGCGCCCGGCAGCAGGCCATAGCTGTTCTTGATCGCACCGGTGATGACGGTCAACCCGTGCGTCTTGAATTTCGGCAGGCTGATCACAACATCGGCCTCCAGGACGGCCGTCGACACGCTGACGGCAGGCATGAATTCCGGGTTGAAATCCTTTTTCACGGACTCGTTGCCGATATTCCGGTAATAGGTCCCGGCCGCCTCCATCAGACCCGTCGTCCGGAAGCATTCCTCGTTGTCCCCGTAGCCGAAAAGGCCGGGGTTGTCGCCGACAATGAGGGAGGCCGGCTTCAGGGCCTCGACCTTCTCCACGACAGCCCGGAGAACGGCAGGGTGTGTCACGACGCCTTCCTTCGCCTCCGAAGCCCTCAGTACGTTTGGCTTGATCAGGATCTTCTTATTCCGAATCTTCAGCGGGAACAGCTCGAAGGCCCGATCGACGGCCTGCTGGACATCTTCATAACCCGCGGGGTGAATCATGACTTTTGACATGGATCTCGCGCCTCCATTGATCTTTTTCCATAGTACATTTTCAGGAAACGGGATTCAAGGACTATGCTGGCGGTTCACCTGAAGAGAAGTCGGGGTGACTTGCCCTTCATATTATGATAATGTCCCCCTTGAGCCGGAGGGATATTCCCCGCAACAAACACCATTGGAGGGGCCTATGCAGACTGCAGATCTGGAAAAGTATTGCGAGAAGGCTGTCAAGGCGGGTGTAACCGATGCGAAGGTCATCGATCCGAAAAGCGTGGTCACGGCGGCGTGGGTCAGGATGAAGTGCCTGTTCGGCTGTCCTTACAGGATCAGCCATTGCTGCCCTCCCACCACACCGACCCCGAAAGAGACAAGGGAGGTGCTTGACGGCTATTCTCGCGCCATCTTGTTTCATATCGAAGCGCCCCGGACACCGGAGAGAGGCAAAAGGAATATCGGCCTGTTCGACATGCTCGTCGCCATGGAGGGCGAAATTTTCAAAGACGGATACTACAAGGCATTTGTCTACCTGGCCGGCCCCTGCCCCATTTGCAAGGAGTGCTCCAAGGGCAAAGACGCCGCTTGCAACTTTCCCGGCAAGGCAAGGCCGTCCATGGAGTCATGCGGGATCGACGTGTTCCAGACAGCGAGGAACAACGGATTCTTCATCCAGACATTGAAGGAGAAAACGGAGACGCAGAATCTTTACTGCCTTATGCTGGTGGATTAACGGAGCACATCGCTGGAGAGGCTCCGAAGAGAAGTCAAAGGGTGAGGTACCCGTCCGGTGCCAGGCTGGTTGCCAGCATGACCATGTTGATGTCCCGATGCTCGGTCCAGCTGGCCAACTTCCGGTTGGCGGGTTCAAGCCAATGCGTTTCGATCCTGTCGCGCAGGGACGCGTAGTCCATCAGGTAATCCGCCCGTGACCGCAAATGCGGCTTCGCCTTGACATTGCCCGGCGCATGCCGGATCAGCCCCACCAACTTCTCAGCCGCATGAAGCCCGATAGACAACCCCAGCTCCCGGAACGCAAGCCTGTAGTCGGCAGGAAACGCCAGTTGATTACTTCTTTCATAGGTCTGCAGGCCCAGCAGGGATGACTGCAGCATATTCTCCAGGAGATCCTCGTATCCCAAACCCTTTTCGAAGATGAGCTGGGCCAATTTGAAGGAGGAACTCAAAAGCTCGCCCAGGCCAAGAGGATCGTCGGTTGCCCAGTTCTTCCCTTCGCACATCCTGGCGAGATCCGCAATCTCCGCGCTGAGGTCGAGTTCGGCGGATGGATGAGAAGTGCCTGCCGACGCAGTCTGAAGCTGGAGATACGTAATAAAGCCGTCGAGGGGATCATGATGGCCCATCGCCGAAACGTGCGGATGCGAGAGGTCGATGCTCATTTTCCAGTAAATGCGTCTTTGTCCGCCGCTCAACGGGGCGCAGGTAAACCGGGCATGGCCCGTCTTCGCAAGCTCGACGGCCCATCGATGACAGGTTGCATTGTGGGTCACTGCTCCAGCGCGATTTAGAGCGTGCATCCATTTCGTCAGGTAATGATAATATTGCCCGTCACGTTCCCATTCCAACTGATCATCGTAGGGCTCACGAGGCCCGCGCTCGTTCATCTCCTTGCCGATTCTCAAGCCGCCCAGAGTCGGGTGCAGTTTCCCCTGCTGCTCATCCAGCCCGCTGATCCATCCGCTTCGCGTGTCATCGGCACGATGACGCCCGAGTATGCCGTGGACCTGATCGATGAGTCGCAATGCAAGCGGCTTGCATTCGCGATCGCCCGTCTGCTGATAAAGCCCCAGGAAGTTGCAGACCGCAAAGGCATCCGTCCACAGGTAGCGCCGAGGCACTTTCTCGGCCGGTGACAGACCGGTCAGACCGGCGAACTCCTTCATGATTTCCCGGGCCATGGACAGAGCGGCGCTTTGCTTCATCATGCCCTCCTTTCAGTGCGGACCCTTTCATCGATCCGATTTATTATACCACGAAAGGCTCACCCATTTTTTCTCCTGGTTCAGCGGATTGGATCCCCTGTTTGCGCCTCATATACCCGATTGCCTCAAATCGGTGACTGACTTAAAATAGATTTGATCCCCGGTCGTGGGGCGACATTCAATCCACTGATAAGCAGCGCATGAAATACCTGAACGCAAAGGCACTCGGCGGGCTTCTCTTTCTTCTCCTCGTGATGGCGGTGTTATTATTCCTGCCGGCAGGTACGCTCCGTTATTGGCAGGCATGGGTCTTCCTGTGCGTGTTCGGCGCCTCGTCGCTGGTGATCACCCTGTACCTGATGAAAGAAGACCCGAAGCTCCTGGAGCGGCGGCTGTCTGCCGGGCCGACGGCCGAGAAGGAGACGGCGCAGAAGCTCATCCAGCTCGTTGCGTCAGCGGGATTCATCGCGATCCTGGTTGTTTCCGCCGTCGATCACCGCCTCGCCTGGTCTTCGGTGCCTGCGTTCGCTGCGATTGTTGGAGACCTCCTCGTTGCTCTCGGGTTCCTCATCATCTTTTTTGTCTATCGGGAGAACAGCTTCGCCTCGGCAACGATCGCAGTCTATGCTGGACAGAACGTCGTATCGACGGGGCTGTATGCGCGGGTGCGCCACCCCATGTACATGGGAGCCCTGCTCATGTTCATCGGCATACCGCTGTCGCTTGGGTCGCTCTGGGGATTGTTCGTGTTTGGCCTGATGATGCCCGCACTGATCTGGAGGCTGCTGGATGAGGAGAAATTTCTCGCGAAGAACCTGCCCGGGTACAGGGAATATCGGAATAAAGTGAGATACCGTCTCATCCCTTTCGTCTGGTGAGATATCGTAGGATGAGGTACCCGTCCGGCGCCAGGCTTGTCACATGCATCTGACGGCCTGCAACCGAGACGAAACCTGCGCGCGGAGAATGCTCCCCGGTTTGGAAACGATGCAAGTTCGACTGCCTGAAAACGTAATCGAGAGGCCGGAGTTGCGGGATCGCGTCGAAGTATTCCGGGACCGCCAGCACGCCGGTGAAGTCCTGTCGGGGATGTTGAATCGCTACAGGGGCTCCCGTGCGATCCTATTTGCCGTGCCGTCGGGAGGAGTCCCTGTTGCCGCGGCCATGGCCGAGAGGCTCCAATTGCAACTGGAAGTGGCCGTCGTTAGCAAGATCACCCTGCCCTGGAACACCGAGGCCGGATACGGTGCAGTGGCTTTCGATGGGAGTGTGCTTCTGAATGAGGCCATGCTTGACCGTGCCGGGCTCTCGAAAGAACAAATCGAGGAGGGCCGGCAAGCCACATGGGAGAAAGTGGAGAGGCGGCTGATCAAGTTCCGCGGCAACAGGCCCCTGCCTGATCTAAAGTCGGCAACCGCTGTACTGGTCGATGACGGCCTTGCCTCAGGATTCACGATGCTGGCGGCAATTGGCGGCCTGCGTGCCCTCGGCGGCCGCAGTGTCATCGTCGCCGTGCCCACAGCGAGCGCCGCAGCCGTCCATCTTGTCGCCCCCGCCGTGGAAACCCTCTACTGCGCAAACTTTCGCGGCGGCATGAGTTTCGCCGTCGCGTCCGCTTACGAACAGTGGGAGGATGTGAAGGAAGAGGAAGCCGTCAGATTGTTCCGGCGTCTCACGTCAGGCGCCCCCAACGGCACGAATGGATAAGGGTAGACTGGGAATGCATCGGGAAGACCCGGATCAGAGGTACTTGTCGATATCGACCCCTCGGATGCGCGCCCTTCCTCTGTACCATTCCTTCTCGTTTGCCGGTGGCTCCGTGATCCGGTCCTTTTCCTTCCGGACCAGATGGATGGCTTCCGTAGGGCATGTCTTGATGCACAGGCCGCAGCCGATGCACCGGTCCGGCACCACGCTGTATTCGCCATCTTTCTCCACGATGGCCCCCACCTGGCAGCGCTCGCCCGCACAGATGCCGCAACCCGTGCAAAGCTCCGGATCGATGACGGCATAGTGGTACGAATTGATGACGTGTGTGGCCGGGATGCCCAGCTCGTTGATCGCCCTCAGGACCCCGCAGCAGCACTTGCAGCAGTTGCAGATATACATGTGACCGGACTGGACATTGCCCGTCAGGTGCACAAGGCCGTCTTTTTCCGCTTTCTCCAGCAGTTCCTGGGCTTCGTCCTTCGTGACAACGCGTCCTATGGGCGAGCGGTCGAACACCCCGGGGATCGGGGCGATGGCCAGGCAGACCCCGACCGGCCTGTCGCAGGGCTTCCCCACAAGCCCCCGCTCTTTCTTGCAGATGCACTCGTTGACCAGAAAGGCCTGGCCGCTTCCGATGATGGCCGAGACTTTCTCGTACGGCAGGGCCTCCTGAGAGAACGGGATCGTTACCTCGACGGAAAGCGTCTGCATCATCTGGGGCTTTTTCGAGAAGAACTCTTTGCCGTAGTCCGGCGCATACCTTTCGCTCAACTCGGCGAGCTCTTGATCCATGTGGGCAAGCTGGAATTCGTAGATCCCGAAAATCCAGGGCAGCATCTTGAACAGGTACGAGGGACCCGGCTTGACCATCAGGAGCTGACCCCGACCCGCCATGGACTTCAATCTTCTTTCCAGCCCTTCCAGGGGGCGGCCGGTGCGCTTGGCGATCGCCTCGGCCGATTCAAAGGAGAGCTTCAGATCGCAATAAAGCTCGGCCTGCTCGGGTGTGAAGATCTTCTTCAGCAGTTTAATCTCGACGCCGCTTTCCGTCGCGGGGAACCCGTTCGGCAGGCTGTCAAGCACCTTCGCCAATTTCTTATAGACATCGTCCGTCATCGATTTCCTCCCCTCCGGTCCGGTGTCTGTCGCTATCACGCCCGTCCGAACCCGTCAACAAGAATCGGAAATCACCCGTCCGAGAAGCCGGTCTTCAGCTCGACTGCCCTCTGGACTTCCGCGCGGACTTCTTCTACACTTCGTACTCGAGAGTCACCCGGACACCAGGCAGGGATAGCCCCATGAAGAAGCTTTTCGGAAGATTCGCCATTGCCATCCTCCTTTTCTTTCCCACTGCAATTTTCCCCGGGAATCATCTTCCATCGGCCCACGGTCAAGCGACCGCCGCTTTACAGGAATCCCAAACGGCCCCGGTACTCGACCGGGTCAAGAATTTCATCCGCGTGCCTCTGATCAGGCAAATGAGGGATTACACCTGCGGGGCGGCCGCCCTGCAGTCCGTCCTTGTCTACTACGGGGAAGACATCGGCCAGGCGGAACTGGCAAGACTCCTGGGGTCAGACCCCCAAAAGGGAACCAGCTACCGTGCGATCCTCCGATTTGCAAACCGGAAATTCCCGGACCCCCGGAAGCGTGATTTCTGGATGTGGAAGCGGTGCGGAATGACGATCGACGATCTCCGGCAGGAGATCGACAGGGGGAAACCGGCAATCCTTGCCTTCCAGGCCTGGGCAAAACCCGGCGTGAACTGGAAGAAGGAATGGAATGAGGGACATTACGCCGTCGCCATCGGATACGATGAGAACAATCTCATTTTCATGGACCCCTCTGTCCTCGGCCATTACGCCTTCATCCCTGTGGACGAATTTCTTGACCGCTGGCATGATCGTGACCCGTCAACCGGAGAGCGATTGATCCAATGCGGGCTTGTCATTGGAAACGACTGGAAGACCCCGTCCTACGATTACAGGGTCATTCAGCGCATTGATTGAGTACCGGCCAAATAACCCATCAGAATCATCTTCCAGACCTCATTGACCGCTGGATTTTCTGCATAAAAAAAGCTCCCCCGGTATCAGGGGAGCTTTTTGGGGCGATATGAAGTTCAGGTCTTACAGTTTGCGAACATTTGCCGCAGCCGGACCCTTGGGGCCTGCAACCACGTCGAAGCTCACCCGCTGACCCTCAGCTAATGATTTAAAACCCTCTGCCTGGATTGCGGAATGATGTACGAATACGTCCTTGCCACCGTCCTCCTCGATAAAGCCAAAACCCTTTGAATCATTGAACCACTTTACTTTTCCTTCAGACATCTTTACTGCTCCTTTGTGTGTGTTGGGTTCCTCCAGGGAACCATTAAAATTATTCCGGATCATCCGGCTGGCAGTCCGTTTCTGCGCACAAAAAAACCGCACTTGCCATGACTCTGGTTTGTGCGGCCTACTTTTCTGTACTTTGCTGATAACAAAAACGTACTGCACATCAAGTTCGAAATATAATAAAGGATCTTTCATGTAAAAGCAAGCCATATTTTGTCGAAATATGATGCGCCGGCGGAGGGTCCGAGGTGAATACGCTTGCGTGTCGGCAGCGGAGGCAACTTCTCCTTTACAAAAGCGGGCATTGCCGGTAGGCAGAGAGCGTTATTTTCTCGGGTTTCCTTGAAAGGGTGGGGCCGGACCAGGTGGCACCCCTCCAAACGAACACGTTGTTGTATGGCAAAAGCATATGGGACTTATCTGGATCAATGAAGTTTCGGTCAGCTTCGGCGGGCCGCGGCTGTTGGACGGCGCAACGCTCCAGATCGAAGCGGGAGAGAGGATCGGACTCTTGGGCCGGAACGGGTCAGGCAAGTCCACTTTCATGAAACTGCTGATGGGCGACATCAAACCCGATACCGGCGAAATCATACGAAGCGGCGAGGTCCGGACCGCCATGCTGCCCCAGGACGTTCCTGATGACCTGCCGGGAACGATCTATGACGTTGTGGCCTCCGGTGGCCAGGAGCACCTGGAGCTGCTCCGGGAATACCACGACCTCACCCTGCAGATATCCGGGGGCGGCGATGACGGCCTTCTGAAAAAACTCGAACGGGTCCAGCACCGATTGGAGACCTCGGGCGCCTGGCTTTTTCATCAGCAGGTAGAGACGATGATCGCAAGGACCGATCTGGACGAAAATGCCCAGTTCCGGTTTCTGTCGGCGGGAATGAAGCGCAGGGTTTTTCTGGCCAAGGCCCTGGTGAATGAGCCGGACCTTCTGCTCCTGGACGAGCCCACAAACCATCTGGACATCGACGCCATCCTCTGGCTCGAGGATTTCCTCCTGAAGTTCGAAAAGACCCTCATGCTCGTGACCCATGATCGCGCGTTTCTCCAGCGGCTGGCGACACGCATCGTGGAAATAGACCGGGGACGCCTGATGTCGTTTCCCTGCGATTACGGCACGTACCTCGAACGCCGACAGGCCCTGCTGGAAGCGCAAGAAAAGCAGTGGCAGGAATTTGACAAGAAACTGGCCCGGGAGGAGACCTGGGTCCGGCAAGGGATCAAGGCCCGTCGCACTCGCAACGAGGGTCGTGTGCGGGCGCTGGTGAAGATGCGCCAGGAACGGGCAGACAGGCAGGAACAGACGGGCAACGTCCGGCTGGCGATCCAGGAGGCGGAGCGCAGCGGCCGGTTGGTTGTGGAAGCGCAAAAGATTCACTTTGCCTTCGGTGATCACAAGATCGTGGAAGGATTCTCCACCGCAATCATGCGCGGCGACAAGGTGGGCATTATCGGGCCCAACGGCTCCGGCAAGACCACGCTTCTCAAGATCCTTCTCGGCGAGCTGGAACCGCAACAGGGCAGGATCCGCATGGGGACAGGAATCCGGGTCGCCTACTTTGACCAGCTCCGCGCCCAGCTCGACGAAAACGGGACCCTGAAGGACAATATCGCCGACGGCAACGACATGATCGTCGTGGGCGGCGTCTCACGACATGTCATGGGTTATCTCCAGGATTTTCTCTTCCCACCGGACCGAATCCTGTCGCCGGTCAGCTCCCTGTCGGGCGGTGAACGCAATCGCCTCCTTCTGGCAAAACTCTTTATCCTTCCCTCCAATGTCCTGGTCCTGGATGAGCCGACCAACGATCTCGACACGGAAACGCTGGAAATCATTGAAGACCGGCTCCTGGACTACAGCGGTACGATTCTCATGGTCAGTCATGACCGTGCGTTTCTCAATAACGTGGTGACTTCGACGATTGTCTTCGAAGGCAAGGGGCGGCTGCAGGAATACGTGGGCGGCTACGACGACTGGCTGCGGCAACGGGCAGTAAAGGATGCGCCGTTGAAGGCGGCACCGAAGGAACAGAAAAAGGAAAGACCCTCGAAAGAAAAGCAGAAGCTTTCCTATAAAGAGATGCGGGAGCTGCAAGAGCTGCCGCCGAGAATCGAAGCCCTGGAGAAGGAGAAGGAGCGCCTTCTTGAGACCCTGAATTCTCCAGCATTCTACGCCAGCAGGAACGCGGATGAAATAAAAAGGGCCAGCGACCGCCTGAAGACCCTGGAAGAGGAACTGGACGGGGCCTACGGGCGTTGGGATGAACTGGAGAGCCTCGCGACGCTGACAGCTGCGCTTCCGAGGAAACAGGCATGAATGGAAAGAATCGCTCGGAGATTGCAGTGGGAGCCCGCGTAAAGGTGGTCCAGAAACAGGATCAGCGTTCGGGGAGATTGACGGAAGGGATCGTTCAGGATATTCTCACGAAATCCGGCATGCATCCTCACGGAATCAAGGTGCGCCTGCGAAGCGGTGTCGTCGGGCGGGTCAAGGAAATTCTCAATGAATAAGATGTTCCCATGTATTGACTTAAACCATCGCCGGAATAATAATAGATGAGAGAGTTGAATGCGGATCTTTATTGACGCAGATGCATTTCCAAATGTGATCAAGGATATATTGATCAGGGCCTCGATGCGCCTGAATGTGCCCCTTTGTTTTGTCGCGAATAAGCCCGTAAGGGTCGAGGGGCATGCAAACATTTCCTTCATCCAGGTTGCCGAGGGCCTCGATGTCGCTGATGATCGCATCGCCGAGCTTGTACAACAGGGCGATCTGGTGATCACCGCCGATATCCCGCTTGCCGATCGTGTGGTGACAAAAGGAGCGTTTGCGCTTGACCCCAGAGGAACACTTTATACGCAGGATAATATTAAGAACAGCCTGGCCATGCGTGGACTGTTCAAAGAACTCCGAGACGGCGGCATGGTCACGAGCGGTCCGGCACAATTCGGAAAGTCAGACCGCCAGACGTTTGCAAACCGGCTGGACCATTTTTTGATCAGGCAATTGAAAATCGAAAGCGCCAAGATGTAAACGGATCCTGAGCATCAGGCGATCTGATCAAAGTGAGGCGTCAATGACCATTTCAGACTGGCTGGATCAGAAGGAAGCGGAAGGCATTGATCTGTCTCAAATCACATTGCCCAGCGAGCTGGCCTTCGACAGCGTTCCCGACGAGACCGTTTTTTTCCAGACCTACAAGCCCTGCAGCGTTCTTTGCGACCGGAATCATCCGTTTTCCACGGTCGAGCGTTTCGGTCCCTGGTACCACGCGCGGGGCCAGGACAAGAAGGCCGGCATCCACAAATCGGGCATGGAGTGGAGTTTCTTTACAAAAGACAAAGATCTCGCTATAAAAACAGCCAGATTACACATCGAATAGATGATCGAGCAAATCCCAAGGAGCAGCCGAATGAAGAAATTGCTGTGGGTGGCATTGATGCTTTCGTTGTGCGCAGGCACGGCGCTGGCGCAGGACACCGGTAAGGACAACCCGACCGTCGTAATCAAAACGAGCAAGGGCGTGATCGAGGCGGTGCTCTTCAAGGACAAGGCACCCCTCGCGGTGGATAACTTCCTGAAGTACGTCGATGCCGGGTTCTACAACGGGACGATTTTCCACCGGGTGATCTGGGGCTTTATGATCCAGGGCGGCGGCTTTGACCGATACTTCATCCAGAAGCCCACGCGGCCGCCGATCAAGAACGAGGCCGCCAACGGCCTGAAAAACGATCGTGGCACGCTGGCCATGGCGCGCACATCGGCCGTGGATTCGGCGACAGCCCAGTTCTTCATCAACCTCAGGGACAACGCCGCGCTCAACCACGGTGCGCGCGATTATGGCTACGCCGTCTTCGGAAAGGTCACCCAGGGCATGGACGTGGTTGACGCCATTGCCAGCGTGAAGACCGGACGGCAGGGGCCGTTTTCATCGGATTGCCCCCTCGACACGGTGATCATCGAGTCGATCCGGGTGAAGCAGGCAAAGTGACATTCTCTCTGTCTCCATGATGGACAGGATTCCGGATTTCAGGAGGAAGACATGGTTATCATTACGAGCAAATATGTAAAGTCGATGGACGTGATCGATTCGCTGCTGGCGGATCATCGCAAATTTCTCGATGATCAATTCAAGCAATCCAAATTCATCTGCTCCGGTCCCCAGAACCCTAGGGTCGGGGGCGCGATCCTCGCCAATGTCGGGATCGATGAAGCGCGGCAAATCATGAAGAAGGACCCCTTCACGATAAACGGGGCTGCAGAGTACAGCTTCGTTGAATTCACACCGGGAAAATACGACGAGCGTTTTGCATGCTTCGTAAAACCGTAAAGATGCCCTAAAAGTGGTCTTCGCGGCTGCGACCCCGCCGTTTCCAGCGGTGCGGGCCCTCTCCCTCGCGCCAGGGGCTCGTCTGCCAGTTGTCCGGATGCCTTGTCTTCGAAACCCAGGGTGGCAAGCTGACAAGAAAATAATTTGACATGGAGTAGAGGTAAGGCTCGTACATCAAGCGAAGCTCCGTCAGTCTCTGCTCAATCACCTCTCTATCCTTTGTTGCAAGCCCCTCCGCGGACAGCAGATCGCAGAGCTCAGCGAAATCCTCAGACGTCAGCCGGTTCTGCTCCGGGTGCCTGGGACGACAGGAGAATACCTGCGCCAGGTCTACAAGCGTATGCCGCGCCATCGCAAACGTGAATTGGGCCTGCCGGGTGCACGAGCCCTCCAGGCTGGCCAGGACGAAGGCGCAGGTGTCCAGTATCGCGGAAAGAGAGCCGATCCAGGACTGGCTATCATGATGCGAGCGAAATCGGGCGAGCACCGGGTAGGACAGGTGGCTCTCCAGCAGTTCCGCCGACCAGCGCTCCCATGAATGCAGCAGTTGGCGGAGATCGTCCAGGTTGCCGTGATTCAGATGGCGCCGCAGCATCTCGGCGGCCGTCGGCGGTGAACCCGCGCGGGAATCGAGCAGGGAGATCGTCACCTCCCGCTGCGAAAAGGACTGATTCAAAAGCGGGAGGAAGCTGATCACGAGGGCGAGGAAGCCGAACCCCATACCGGCCTCGAACGCAACCAGGAACCGCCCGAAGGATGTGCCAGGGGAGACATCCCCCAACCCGAGAGTGAAAAAGGTCGTACCGCTGAGGTATAGATAGGTTCCAAAGCCGGCCGGACCCGCCGCCGTCGCCGTGATCGCGCCTGATCCCCAGAGCAGTAACGCAAACCCCATGATGAGTCCCGTCGCCCACAGGAGGATCAGCAGAAGCATAAACAGAGGGCCGAAAAACCCCAGGAAGTTTTCCCGCCTCCTGCGGGACGAAATGGAGCGGGCCACGAGCGCCCAGAATTGCCAGGTATATCGGAAATAGAAGCGTGCAAGCCGGATTCGTCTTGTTACCAGGCGTGGAAGGACGATCGTTTCGAACGCATCCCAAAGCACAATGGCGATCAGCGCAAAGCCGCCAAGCAATGACGTGATATCCACAGCTTCCTCACTTTCTCCGCCATCTCCTGACGCCGGGTAACGATCGGAGACGAAGGGTGATGCTCTATATATACCCTGAATCGGCCGCCGTTCAAAGGGATCTTCTGCTTCGGCCATACCCGCTCTCGAGCGGATTCGTAAGCATGCAGGCGTCTTGCGTTTCGGCCCCGGAAGGACTATGCTTACATATCAGAGATGAAACCCTCTCGAGAAGAGCTGTCATGAGAGACCCCGGAGAAATTCTTCAACTCACAGCGGGCATCCTCATCCGATGTTTTTGGGGAGGAGTGGTGCTGCTGTCCGTCTGGTTCCTCTGTTTTGTATCGGCTTACGACTGGATGTATTCCCTTCACGCACGGTGGTTCATGATTTCGCGGCAGAATTTTGATACCGTCCACTATGCCGCAATGGCATTTACGAAAATAACTCTGATCCTCTTCTTTCTTCTCCCCTGGATCGCCATAAGGCTCGTCATCAAACAACGTAATTACGAAAAAGGGTAACCGGTAAAGGTCCCGGTGCTCATGACTTTCGTTCTCACGGGCATGATCCCAAAGATGTGCAGCTGAATCGACGAAGAAAAGGCAGGGCCGAAGACGACCCTGCCTTTCGTTGATGTAACGGTCTTCCATGCTTCCTTGCGAAGACCTGCCCAAAACCCTGTAACCGCGTTTCTTGACAATTTACCGGCTTACGTGCCGCGGTTCTGCGTCGGGATGTCTCTCCATTCGCTCGTCTCGATATCCCTACCGCGACTTACTCCTCGCAAACTCAATGGAAAGATGATCCGCGTTATTTTTCTTGTTTCCCTCGTGTACGACACTTTTTTCCGTATGGTTTACGAGAAATCGACTTCTTTACCGCAAGCCTCCTTTCTCTCGGATTTACCCTCGGGTAGAGGGTATTTTTCAGTTACGAGACTTTTCGCGACTTTTCCTTCTTCACGAGGCGAAGATAATCTCCGATCGCATTGCGAATCTTTTCAAGAGCCTCTTCCGTCGTATGACTCTGGGAAGAGACGCCCGGCAACTCCGGGCACTCGATCTCGACAAGGTCCCTGCCCTCTTCCACATCCATGTGGAGGTAGACCGCGTACTTTCTCCCCATGACCGTGACCTCATACTTTCTCTTGGTATCGAGTTCCTTGATTTCCCCCCTTAGCTCATCGATGAGCTGACCCAGCTGGACGGCGAAAACGACCTGCCCGTTTTTCAACGTATCGATGATCACGTTGGAATCCTTCGTCAGGACGAAGATGGTTGCGCCGTCCGTCAGGAACTTGAGGTCGGAAAGAGGCCTCTGCAGGTCCGGCATTGTCTTTCTCAGGTACCATACGGCCTTCCGGATTCGCTGAAGGCTGATCCCGTTGGCCAGCAGGGATTTCGCAACCTTCAACTGGACAAGATCTTCGAACGAATAGATCCGGGCGCTCCCATACCCCGCTGCTTCCCTGACAGAGGGCTTGATGAAATGCGTTCGATCCCAGTAATCGATCTGCCTCGTACTCAGACCCGTGATCCGTGCAACCGTTTTCGAGTTGAAGTTCACCATTGATCCGCGCAGCTCAAGTTTCTAAATACACCGACGTATTTATAAATTCATGATCAGGATCTGTCAAGAATTATTTGCATGCTGAACGAAGCCTGGGATCATCGAGTGCATCCGACAGCAGCCAACGACTTGTCCCGGTGTTCATCCCGTGAAAAAGCATTTCCCCGCCCAGAGCGACAATGGTATTCTATGCACAGTGGGAAACGCTACCAGGGGCCCAAGAGAATTTTTCAACGTAACCGCCCGCGGCGGCAATCGACGGCGAGGAGCCCTCGACACTCAACGTCGAGGTCATCATCGGCATCTCCGCCGAGGTCGAATGGATCAGGAAGTCAAAAGGGAGCATACGCCATGCAGAGGGAAACCAGCCCTTACACCTGTCACGTGTTCATCTGCACAAACGACCGCCATGGGGAGAAAAAGTCGTGCGGCGACGGCGGCGGCAACGCAGCGCTGAAGGAATATCTCAAGGAAGAGGTCGAGAAGCGCGGATGGAAGGGCCGTGTCCGCGTTTCGAGCGGCGGATGCATGGGTCTTTGCGGCAAAGGGCCCAACGTCATGATCTACCCGCAGAAAGCCTGGTTCGCCGTGGCTTCCCCTTCCGACGGCGACCGGATTCTTGAGGAAATGGATCTGCTGCTTTCCGATGAAGCGAAGGAGAACCGTCGTTGAATCGTCGCGAATTCCTGAAGGCACTGGGCATCTCCACCCTGACGCTGGGGTATGGAGGCAACCTTGCATTCGCCGATACCCCCGACAAGGGCAACCCCGAAGACCTTCTCAAGGGACTTCGCGTGATCGATGCCCATGCACACCCCGAGCGGTACCTCTCGGAGGGCCAGCGCCCCGAGGACTCCTCGACCGTCAGGGCCATGACGGAGATGGGCATGGCAGCAAGCGTTTTTGCCGCCGTTGGCGACCGGGTGTTTCTTTCCGGCGGACGACTGCCCGGTTCGGAATTTGACAACACGATGATCCAGCTCGACCACTGGAAGAACGGCATCCTCCGGGACGGAAAGGCGAAACTCATTTTGAAGGCTTCCGACATCCCGAACGATCCGGGTCCGGGCCGCGTGCCGGGCTGCATCCTCGCCATCGAGGGAGGCGATGCGCTGGAGGGCAATCCGGATCGCGTGAATGAATTCCACTCAGTCGGCGTGAGGGTGATCACGCTCATCCACTTCAGCAACAACCAGTTGGGCGATTGCATGCAGGATCTCGGAAGCCCCGGCCTCAGGCTTCGCAATGGAGGCCTTACGGCGATGGGGCGGACAATCATGGAGAGGATGCAGAAACTCGGCATGGTGGTCGATGTGGCCCACGCCGACTCGCTCACGCTCAGGCAGATCTGCGAAATCACCCGACGGCCGGTTCTCGATTCCCACAGCAACCCCTGTTCGCTTGCGGACACGAACCGCTGCGGCCGCTTTCGTACCTGGAAGGATATGGAGGTTGTGGCCAAAGACGGAGGCGTTGTCTGCACGTGGACCTGGGGGATGACCCGGGGAAAGACAAAGCGGGAGACCTTCCGCGACTGGGCCGTCGAGATTGCAGAGATGAAGAAACGAATCGGCATGGAGCACGTGGGCCTTGGAACCGACGGCGGGGGCGGCATCCCGCGCTTTGTCAGGGGCTATCGAGATATCCGCGATCTCTCCCACCTGGCCGCAGCCATGCAGGAGGCGGGCTTCACGCGCGAAGAGATCGCGGCCTACATGGGCGGCAACACGCTGCGCGTTCTCAAAGCCAGCATGGGTTAGCCATCAAGCAACTCTGAGGAGCATAGCCATGACCACGACAAGGAAAATCAAACGAGTCTTCAAGAGCAAACCGACGATTGAAGGGGCCGGGGTTCACCTCAAGCGGGCGTTTGGAAACGGCGAGGTCCCCCTGTTCGATCCTTTCCTGCTGCTCGACGATTTCCGCTCGGACAATCCGTCAGACTACCTGTGGGGGTTCCCGTGGCATCCGCACCGGGGGATTGAAACGATCACGTACGTTCTGCGCGGGGACGTGGAACACGGCGACAGCATGGGAAACAAGGGCACCATCGGAGCGGGCGATGTCCAGTGGATGACGGCGGGAAGCGGGATCATCCACCAGGAAATGCCCAAGGGGGACGGCAAGGGGTTCATGTGGGGTTTTCAGCTCTGGGCCAACCTGCCGGCTTCCCAGAAAATGATGGATCCCCGTTACCGGGATGTGACGGCCCGCACCATCCCCGAGGTCAGACTCGAGAACGGCACGCTCGTGCGGATCATCAGCGGATCCGTGGAGGGAACAAAGGGACCCGTGCAGGATATCGTCATCGACCCGGAGTATCTCGACATCACGCTGCCGCCGCACACGGAATTCGTTCATCCCATCAGGAAAGGCTACACGGCATTCGCCTACGTCATCGACGGCAGGGGATATTTCTGCAAGGAGAAGGACCCCTTCTCCTACGAGGTGGAGGGAGCCAACTATTTCGACATGCAGCGGGATCCCTTCCTTGCCAATCAGACCCTCGTGCTGTTCGACGACGGCAGCCAGATCACCGTTTCCACGGAATCGCAGCTGGTCCGGTTCCTGCTGATCTCCGGTAAGCCGCTTCGGGAGCCGGTTGAACACGCGTGAGGAACTGCGTGTCGCCTTCGACGAATACAGTGCCGGCACGTTCATCAAGCACAAGCGAACGTAAGGCCGACAGCGTGAAGTCAGTCAATCGGACAAAGGGGAGGAAAGGCCCTAAAAAAGGCGTGGCCCCGCCGTTTTACGGCAGGGCCAATCAAGCCAAATCCCGGCGGCATACCACCGGGAACGTTTCTAGCATCCCGCATATGCAAAATTGTAACAAATTTCAATCAGACAAAGTCTGATTTTCCCATAGGACATTGTCTGATGGGCGCAAGCCGATATCCAGCCCGCCCGCGCCCTTACTTCTTCTTTTTCAGCTCTTCGTCAATGGCCTGCTGGAAGCCTGGAAGGCTTCGCTGGTTGAGCTGTCTGCCGTTGACGAAAATGGTCGGCGTCCCCCGAACGCCGTACTGCTGGCCATTATTCAAATCTCTGTCGATGAGAGCTTCGATGGATGGATCTTTCAGATCTCGATTGAATTGCTCCATCTTCAAGCCCAGCTTCTTGGCGATTTCCTGCACCTTGGCATCACTGAGTTCCCGCTGATGCTCGAACAGCTCCTTGTGCATCTCCCAGAACTTTCCCTGCTTGGCCGAGGCCAGAGCGGCAACGGATGCCTTCCTTGCATAGCTGTGCATCGGCAGAGGAAACTGTTTCACGACCAAATTGACCTGCTTGGGGTATTTCTCCAGCACCTGCTGGAGTAAGGGCTCGAGGCCCCCGCAGTAGGGTCACTGATAGTCATCAAATACGGCGATCGTTACCGGTGCGTCTCGAGGTCCCTTGACGGGCAGCCCGGAGATGTCGATCTTATAGATATTTTCGAGGGTGATGATCCGGACATTTTTTTTCGTGCTGCTGGAGATGGCAAGCGCATTCGCCCTCGGCATAGAAACAATCCGGTCATACTCCTTGTCGACGGGAACCCGGTCGGTGATCTTTCCTTCCTGGAACGAATAAACCAGGATCTCACCGGGTGTCAGGATGTACATCCACTGTCCATCCCCGCTGGGAGCCACATCGAGCGGAGTCTCCTTGATTTCCAGATCCATCGTCGACTTCCATTCCAGGCCGGCCAGCGCCGCTGGAAGAAAGATGGCCCCGCTTGTCACGATAAGACAGATCGATACCAGAACCAGAGTCCATTTCTTCATGATCCGCTCCTCTCTTCTTCAGTGATGCGCACGGTATCGCCGATTTTCCGCCACGCCCGTGGATAACACAAAATCCGCTGCAGCTCAAGCGGGGCACAGGCTTCCTGCCCTGCCCCAACCGTTCTGCCCCCGATACCGCCGTTGACTTTTTCACTTGCAAAATTGATGTAAACCGGCCATTAAAATTCCTCACACCGTGAAAAACGATGGGCCCTTCGACACCGGGCCGTATAAGAAGGAGTCATGGAAATGAGGCGGAAAATCACGGCAGGCTTGATGATCGGGGCGTTTCTTGTTCTCTTTGCCGGAACTGCGGCAGTCGGGGAACCGA
>Ga0335071_10001547_pt1 | contig 24829 bp, 18 predicted proteins | sample Lox_Sample_15_FD_206724 | JGI IMG/M metagenome (GOLD analysis project Ga0335071, IMG submission 206724) | Soil microbial communities from Loxahatchee National Wildlife Refuge, Florida, United States - Lox_Sample_1.5 | ecosystem: Environmental > Terrestrial > Soil > Wetlands | place: USA...
GCGGTCCGGCCACGAAGCCGTTCCACACCACCGAGGCCACCGCGCGCGGGTCGAGCCGCGGCGAGGGGAGCAGGCCCGAGGCGAGCAGGGCCCTGAGCTCGGAGGCGAAGGCCACCGACCAGCCGCCCCCCGGGTCGGGATTGCGGGCCAGGTAGAGGGGCTTGATTCCCAGCGGGTCGCGGGCCAGGAGGAGCTCCCCCGCCGAGGCGTCGTAGAAGCCGAAGGCGAACATGCCTCGCAGGGAGGGCAGGGCGGATGCGCCCTCCCGGGCGAGGAGGTGCAGGAGCACCTCGGTGTCGCCAGTGGAGTGCACCCTCTCACCGGCCGCGGCCAGGCGGTCGCGGAGCGCCAGGTAGTTGTAGAGCTCGCCGTTGTAGGCCAGGACGTCGCCGGTGGCCGGGTCCACCATGGGCTGCGCGGCGGCGGTCGAGAGGTCCAGGATGGAGAGGCGACGGTGCACCAGGAGCACGCCCCGGTGGCGACCGTCCGGCTCCGAGGTCCAGAAGCCCTCGCCGTCCGGTCCGCGGTGCGCCATGGCGGTGGACATGCGCCGGACTGCGGCGCGGTTTGCGTCGTCCACCCGGCCGATGACTCCGCCGATTCCGCACATGGTTGGCTCAAGATCCGGCGGGCGCGTCGGGGCCCTTGTGCTCGATGATCGTTGTGGGCCGCTGCCGGAGCTGGTCCAGCCAATAGCGCACGAAGCCTTGGGTCTCGGCGAAGCGGCCCAGCACGCAGGAGGCCCCGTAGGCCAGCGCCAGGCCGTCGCGCCGGGGAAGGCGCTTGAGCGAGATCCGGGCCCACTGCGCGGGATAGGCGGCGAGGAGCAGGAGCCCCCAGCCGTGGGTGAGGGCGCCCCCCACCACCGCCGACAGGGGGAGCGCCACCCCCCATCCCAGGATGGCGTAGACCTGCCGCCGCACCAGCTCCGATTGCTTCGCCAGCAGGTCGGCGTAGGCGTACCCGTTGCGGATCATCCTGCGCCACCACTGACGGAAGTGGATCATGGCGCCGTCGTGCACTGCCATCTCCGCGCCGATGCGCAGGATGCGGTAGCCCCGCTTGCGCAGGCGGTGGCAAAGCTCCGGCTCCTCGCCAGCGACGAGGCGAGCCTCGAATCCGCCCTCCTCCTGGAAGGCGGTCATCCGCATGAGCGCGATGCCGCCGCAGGCGTCGACCTCCCCGGCCGGCTGGTCCCACTCCAGATCCAAGAGCCGGTTGTAGATGGAGGCGCTGGGCTGGAACTCGCGGAGCCGGCCGCAGACGACTGCGACGCTCGGGTCCCGGTCCAGGGCGGCTAGCGCCACCTCCAGCCAGCCGGGCTGCAGCGAGGAGTCGCCGTCCACGAACTGGACGGCTCGGAGGGTCGGGTGCAGAGCGCGCAGCCGCTTGGCGCCGACGTTGCGGGCCCGCGCCGCGGTGAAGGGCACGGAGAGGTCGAGTTCGACGACGTCGATCGCCCGCTGGCGGGCCTCCTCCACGCTTCGGTCCGTCGATCCGGAGTCGACGTACACCGTGGCGGTGCCGGAGGGCAGCGCGTCGAAGCATCGGATCAGGCGCTGACCTTCGTTGCGTCCGATCACCACGACGCCCACGCCGCCGGGGGCAGGCGAGTGCGGAGAGGATGGCTCTGTTCGGTTCACTCTTCCTCGGCTCGATCGATGGTCGATGACAGGGCGGTGCCTCCGCCGCGAATACCACACCCTGACGGCGGCAGACGGCTGCGGGAATCCCCCTTCACCATCTCAGGGACTCTCCCTCGACGGTGCGCCGCCGGTCGGGGTCACGGTGGCGTCGGGGTCGGCGATCGATATCAGGCGGGCTGGCACTCCCATGACCACGCCGCCCGGCGGCACATCGCGGAGCACGAGCGAGTTGGCGGCGATGACAGCGTCGTCGCCGATCCAGACCGGGCCGGCCACGACGACGCCCACACCGATATCTACCCGGTTGCCGATCACCGGAAGCCCCCCCGGGTCGAAGCGATTCAGCACCCCCAGCGTGGTGTTGTGCCGGATGTGGCAGTCGTCGCCGACGGAGCGCGCCCCCAGCATGGTGGCGCCGTGATGGTAGATGTGAAGGCGCCGACCGATCTGGGAGTGGTAGCCGATCTCGATGCCGAAGGTCCACGAGACCCAGTTGAAGAGGAGGCGGCAGAACACCGTGACCGGGAACCGCAGGATGCGGCTGCGGATCTTCCACCGGGCGTTGATCAGGCGATGCACGAAGATGGCCAAGAAGCCGGGCGCGAGGAGCTTGTTGTTGTTGGCCCGGTAGTCCTCCCTGACGAGAGCCCACAAGCCGATGTCGGGCGGGTTGCGGTTGCGATCGCCAAGGGGCTCGGGCAACCCGCGCACCTGCGGGGGCGGAGCCTTCGGGGTTTCCAGGACCGTCTGGCTGGTAAGTACCTCCACATTGCCTCCCCGCCGGGACGCGACCGGTACCCGGTCCCGGGCAGTCGACGAGCCAGTCTGAACCTCTGTTACCTAGCAGCAAGCCCATGGGTGTCAATGCCAGGTGGGTGGGACACGCAGCCGGACCCGGCAGAGGAGACGCACCGCCCGGGGGGCGGAGCGCTCTCCGCGATCGCCATCACCGTGACACCAGGTAGTACAGGACGTCGGGGCGGAGCTCGATGTGGCTTCCGTCCCCCGCAGCGGCGACAGGACGTCCGTTCGGGTCGAGCGCGGTGACGCGCAGATCCGCGGCGTCCGGCCGGAAGACGGTGACGGTGCCAGAGAGTTGCCGCACCTGCCAGGGATCCTGGCCGAGGTCGACGATGCGCATCTCACCGTGCGCGATCGGCTCGACGTGAAACCCGGTGGTCCGCTCCTCGGACATCACCTGCAGCAACATCCGTCCGGAGGTGGCGATGGGCTGATCGTCGAGGGAGACGAGGACGAGGTGGGCGAGGTCCATGCTCGACGCGAAGGCGACGTTCCGGGTCCGGACCGGCCCGGAGGCGGCGAGGTTGCCCGAGACGCCCTGCGCCCGCGGCGCGTCGATCACCAGGAGGCCGCGCCCGTAGTCGAGCTTCAGCTCGCCGGTGGCGCTCGTCACGGTGCGCTCGGCGCGGTGAACCAGCGAGCCCGAGGGCTCCACCGCCACCTCCTGGCGACCGTTCGCAAACCTCACGTCGACCCGGCCGGCGTAGTGGAGCAGCGGGTCGACCGGGCCCGCGGCCGATCCCGGGGTCGAGGGGAGGCTCGCCGGGCGCTGCTCGTCGGTGGGCGAGTCCTGGGGGAGTGGCGTCCCCCGGAGCTGGAAGAGCGCGTCCACGTCGAGGTCCACCCGGGCGACCACCGGGCCGCTCGCGACCAGCCCCCTGCGGAAGATCAGGGCCGCCGCCGGGAATTGGCCCAGCATGGCCGGGGAGGTGAGGGGCCAGGGCTGCGGGATCGGTCCGGGCCGCGAGGTGAAGCGGCTGCTCTCCACCTCGAAGTGCACGACGGCGTCGGTGTGCTGCAGCGCCCCGTAGGCCGCGAGATAGAGCGGGGCCTCGGAACGGAACCGGTTCGGCATGTTCCAGGTGACCTCGGAGAGCGTCGAAGGCATCCCGTCGTAGTGCGGGTCCATCACCGGGTTCTGCAGCCGCTTGGCCCCCCCCGGCACCTCGGGGTCGAACCGCAGCGCGGAGCGATCGGCGTAGGTCTGCCCGGGACGCAGGGCCCACTCGCTGTCGGGCCCCCTCGCGTCACAGAAGAAGTAGCCGTGACGATCGATGAAGTCCCCGGCACGGTAGCTGAGCTTCTCCAGGGGGCCCAGCACCACCGGGCTGGCGGTGATCCAATTCGAGGCGGCGATCAGCCCCCGGAAGCCGAGCTCCCGCACCCAGGCGGCGGCCTGGCGATAGAAGCGCGTCTGCAGCTCCACCAGGAAGCGGGCCGTATCGACGTCGCGCGCCGTCCGCTCCGACACGATCGCCCCGAGCGGACGGAGCGCGAGGCGCCCCTCGCGCGGAAGGTCGCGGTCGAGCGACAGGCCGCCCCACCGGTCGCGGGCAGCAGGCAGGCCTCCTGGCTGGCGCTCCAGCCAGGAGGCGAAGGCTTGCTCCACCAACCGGAGCTCCCGTTCCGGAAGGAGCTTGGGATCGAACGTCCAGAAGAGCAGGGAGTCCTCGTTGACCAGGTCGATCCCCGCCAGCGCGGGCTCTTCGGCCAGCGGCCGGCCGGTGCGGGGGCTCGGGGTGGTGAGCACCGCGGTCCACCACCTTCGGTAGTGCTCTCCGAAGGCATCATCGAAGAAGACGGCGCCGAAGGGATGGCTGTGCCCGTCGTAGCCGGGAAGCCAGGGGAGTTCGGCCCGCGGCGTGAACCACAGCGGGAAGTAGATCGAGAGGAAGGTGTAGATCCCCTCCGCCTTCATCGCTTCCACGGCGGCGATGGCCCTGCGCACGCGCGCCGGATCGACCTCGCCGTCGTCGTCGAAGACGCGCCCCTGGACCCGAACCAGGTTCACGCCGCGGGAGGCAAGGGTCCGCGCCAGCTGGGGGAGCGACTCCTCCCCGGCCGCGTCCAGCGGGAGGTTCACCCCCCAGAAGCGGATGGGCTCGGAGTCGCCCGCCCGGACGAAGGTCCCGCCCTTCACGACGATCCGGCCGTGAGCTCCGGCCTCGCGCTCGTTGAGCGAGCGCAGGTCGAGCGCCGTTCCGGAGGTGGAGGCCGAGCCGTCGGGCACCGTGAACCAGCGGTCGGGGCCGGTGCGAGATGCCCCGGCCACCGCGGGATCATCGGCGTGCGCTGGGATGGGCGCAGCCGTCGCTGCTCCCGCCGCAAGGACGGCGACCACCGCGCAGGCTGCACCGGGTGGACCGGAGCGCGGCCTCCGGCCGCAGGCGTGCCCGCGGCTCGTCGGATCCGCCCATCGTCTGCCCTGCCGCACGAGTACCCCCGGTCGGGCGAAGCCCTGCGCGGCCATCCTCTTGCACGAGGGCGCGCGAGGCGCAACGGCCGGCGACCTTGTGCCCCCGATGGCGCGGCTCCCACAACCCTGACCCATTCCCTCGCCACGGGGACACGGCCCGATACGCCAGGAATGCTAGGATGGCGCGCTTCCGCCCCGGAAAGGTCGCCCGGCCCGGCGCGGCCACCCCGGCGAGGTGACACAGAGTGAGCGAGAAGAACGAATCTGCGTCGGCGGGGACTTCCAGGGAGCCCGGCCCGGGGCGAGGGTTGTCCAAGCACGCCGTCAAGGCCTCGGTGTGGGTGATCGGAGGGTTCGCGGCGGGACAGCTCCTCCGGTTCCTCGCCAACCTGGTGCTGGCACGGCTCCTGTTCCCCGGGGTGTTCGGGCTCGCGGCGCTGACGTTCATCTTCATCCAGGGCCTGCAGATGTTCACCGATGTGGGCACTGGGCCCGCCATCGTGCAGAGCGCACGGGGGGACGACCCGGTCTTCCTGGACACGGCCTGGACCATCTCCTGCGGCCGCGGCGTCCTGATCTGGCTCGTGGCCTGCATCATCGCCAAGCCGATGGCCACGTTTTACGGGCAGCCGCTCATCACCCAGCTGCTGCCGGTGGCGGCGCTGACCGCTGCGCTGGGGGGGTTCGAGGCGACCGCGCTCCATACGGCCCAGCGCCACCTGCGGGCCGACCGCATCACCATGGTCGACCTCGCCGGGCAGTCCGTGGGGATCGTGGCCAACGTCGTCCTGGCCCTGGTCTACCGCTCGCTCGTCGCCGGCGACGATCCCCGGGCGATCTGGGCGATCATCGCCGGGAGCCTGCTGGGCAGCGTGGTGCGGCTGGTCCTGAGCTTCACCATCGTGCCGGGCGCGCGCAACCGGCTCCGAATGGAGCCGGTTGCGCGCAGGCTGCTCTTTGGCTTCGGGAGGTGGGTCTTCATCAGCACCTTGCTCACCTTCTTGTCGGGCCAGGCGGACCGCCTCATCTTCGGCAAGCTCGTCCCGCTTGAGGTGCTGGGTGTCTACGGCATCGCCTGGAACCTGGCCCAGCTTCCGACGGCGGTGACCTACCGCCTGGGCTCGCTGGTCCTCTTCCCCTCCTACAGCCGCGTGGCTGCCACCGGGGAGCTCTCGAACGTCTACGGGCGCGCCCGGCTCCCGCTGCTCATCGGGGCAGCAGCCGTCGCCAGCGCGTTCGTCGCCTGTGGGCCGCCCATGATCTCCATCCTCTACGATCGTCGGTACGTGGAGGCCGGCTGGATCCTCCAGCTGCTGGCGCTGTCGGGCTGGTTCCAGACCCTGGAGGCGACCAACAGCGCGGCCCTGCTCTCGAACGCCCGGCTCTCCTGGATGGCTTCGGGAAGCGCCGTCAAGCTCGCGGGGATGGCCGTCCTGCTCCCGTTGGGGATGTACTTAGGAGGCTTCCCGGGCGCGGTGGTGGGGCTGGTCGCCTCGGATCTCCTCAAGTACCTCGTCTCGGCGCTCGGCGTGGCCGGGATGGGCCTCAGGGGGTTTGGGGTGGACCTGGCCCTGACCGGTGCGCTCGCCGCGGTCGGCGGCATCGGGCTCGCGGCGGGCGGAGCAGCGGCGGCCGTCGTTCACGGCGCCCATCTCCCGGCCTTCGCCGCAGCCGCCGTCGCCACCTGCGCCATCTGGTCCGGCGTGGGCATCTGGTACCTTCGCAAGCTCGGTGGGGGGAACTCGCTGGGGTGGATCACCTCGGTGTTCTCGCGCTGACGCTCGTGCCCTGCGACACACGACCTGCGAGAGGTACGCAAGCAGGCCTGTGCGCGCGGAACTCACCCGACCCCCTGGCCCGTTGGCGGGTTTCGGCTGTGGATGGGCGCCACTACACTCCATCCCGTCGCCAGGTGACGTTGAATCAGGGTACGCAGCGCGGGCGTCGCCGCGCGAACCCGAAAGGATAAAGGATAGTGATGAGCCGTCACGCGAGCCCGCGGTTCCTTGCCCTCTCGCTCGTTGTCGTCTGTGCCTGTAGCAGCCAGGTTTCTGATATCGGAAGCGCAGCCCAGGGCGTCGACGTCTCCGTCCTGCCCAAGAGCGCGCTCGTTCCCACCGGCCAGGAAGCGCAGTTCATCGCCCAGGTGACCGGGACGGCGAACCTGGCCGTCGCCTGGCAGGTGCTGGAGAGCGGGGGCGGCACGGTCGATTCGACGGGCCTCTACGTCGCGCCCGCAACTGCGGGGATCTTCCACGTGGTGGCACAGTCCCTGGCGGATACCACCCAGACCGCTGCGGCCACGGTGACCGTGGCCAAGACCCAGACACCTCCGACCGGATCCTGCGCGACGGCCGCCGAGCCCACCTCGAACGTCGTCTACGTGTGCGACTGCCAGGCCGGTGCCGACGCGGGTTGTGTGGCCGGCAGCGACTCGAGTGCCGGGACCAGCAAGAGCGCCCCCAAGCAGACCTTCGCCGCTGCCCGGACCGCCTTCAACGCTCTCCCGGCCGGCGGCACCGTGCTCATGTGCAAGGGAGGCCGGTGGAGCACGGGGACGGTCGGCTGGTGGTCCGACACGAAGTGCACGCAAGCCAGCCCCTGCACCCTTCGCGACTACCAGGCATCGTGGGGCGGCAGCAGCAAGCCCACCGTGACCTTCACCAACGCCGGCTACGGCATGGAGATGGGCAACTCCGGCGCTTGGGAGCACGGCTACAACGTCTGGAACATCAAGATGGTCGGCGTGCACTCCAATTCGGGGACGAACGCCGGGGTGTTCTTCTGGGGCGACGTGGACTACGTCGATCTCTGCAACCTCGAGATCTCCGACTTCACGCTGGGGGTCCAGATCGGCGGGTGGAATGGCTCCCCGCCCGGCGGGGACTACAACGCCATCTCCAACAACATCACCCTGCGCAATTCGTATCTGCACGACAACGGCAACTACGCCAACGCCTCCGGCGATCCGGGAGACGGTTGGCTCGGCTCGTGCGACAACTGCACCATCGACTCCAACATCTTCGAGAACAACGGCGTGGGGAGCACGGGCCACACGGCCTACATGTTCCAGCACCACATGTACCTGTCGGGCATGACCGGGCAGAGCGGCGCGGCCAGCAACATGCGCGTCACCAACAACGAGTTCTACACCCACGATGTGCAGTGCGCCGGCACGCGCTTCGTCATCCACGGATCGCAGAGCGGCCTGCTGGTGGAGAACAACCTCTTCCAGTCGACCGTCAGCGACGTGGGGTGCTTTGGCTTCCAGATCACCGACGGCGGCTACGGCTGCGGGGTGTCGTACACCGGCTCCGTCATCCGCGGGAACCGGTTCTACGGGCCGGCCGGCAACGTGGTCGTGAGCGTGGACCACACCGTCGGCACCATCATCGAGGACAACATCGTGCAGGTGGGGGTGGGCGGAGCGGTAGGTATCAAGGTCCCCAACTACACGAACACGGGCTGCTTCACCAACAGCTCCAACGCGACGGTGCGGAACAACACCGTCCAGCTCCTCGCCTCGGGCACCGGGATCCAGTTCCTGAACGAGGGCAGCGGGCACGTCGACGCGAACAACGCGGTGTACACGCCCAGCGGCGGGACGTGCAACAGCACCGGCTCGGCCTCGATGGCGTACCTCGGGTCCAACTGGTGCGACTCGACCTCGCCCTTCGCGGACGTCGCCAACGGGAACTACACGCCGACCGCTGGTGGGCCGCTCGCCGGGACGGGGAACGCGAGCTACGCCGCGCCCCTGGGGATCCCGGCCAACACGACCTGGAGCTCCACCGACCCGCTCACGAGCCGGACGACGCCGGTGGACATCGGCGCGGTCATTCAGTGAGCCGGGAGGTGCCCGCCCGGCGAGCTGGCCGGGGCGGCGTTGCCGAGACCGGCCCGCGCAGCGCCTTGCGCAGGTGCGCGCGGGTGCCGGACCGGGGCCACAGGTAGGGTGGGCCCGTCGGCGCCCAGGTCCCTTCCGGGGCGCGGCGAGGGCGGGCGGCTCCCCCTCCTCGGTCCGCTCCGCCGCCGTCCTTCCATCGGGGAGCGGCACCACGTCCTCCTCCCCTGGCGCGGTGGACCGACCGGACCATGGCGGGGGGCTCGGCACCCCGCTCGAGCGGTCGGCACCGGGGGCAAGGCCCGTCCGCACCGATGGTGACGCCGGGGACCTCGTCGTCCACGATGCATGACCTGCGCTCGGTGGGGGCATCCGTCTGCGCGAGGCTGCCGGGCGAGCCGACCCCAGGGAGCGCCGCGGCCGCGGACTGCGGTGGTGGCGTCAGCTGGACAGCAGCTCGCGAGCCTTTGCGAGCGCCTGCCCCACGACCTGATGCATGTCGTAGTACCGGTAGCTGGCCAGGCGACCGCCGAAGACCACGCCGGGATCCTCGGCCGCCAGGGCGTGGTACCTCGCGAAGGTCTCCCTGTCGCCCTCGAGGTTCACCGGGTAGTAAGGCTCGTCGGGGTCGACCTGCGAGTACTCGCGGACGATGACGGTGGCCCGCTCGTTCCAGGGCCGCTCGAGGTGGAGGTGCTTCGGCTCGTGGATGCGAGTGTAGGGGACGTCCGGATCGGCGTAGTTCATCACCGAGACGCCCTGGTAGTCGGAGGACGGGAGCCGCTCCAGCTCGAAGCGCACCGAGCGCCAGGTGAGGCGGCCACAAACGTAGTCGAAGTAACGGTCCAGGGGGCCGGTGTAGACCACCCGATGCGCGCGCTGTCGCCAGTACGAGCGATCGGCCAGGAAGTCCACCCCCAGTTGCACCGGCACACCTTGGAGGAGGCGCTCGAACAGCTTCGTGTACCCGTCGAGCGGGACCCCCTGGTAGCGGTCGTTGAAGTAGCCGTCGTGGTAGGAGGTCCGGACCGGCAAGCGGGTGATGATGCTGGCGGGCAAGGTTCGGGGATCGCAGCCCCACTGCTTCGTGGTGTAGCCCTTGACGAAGGCCTCGTAGAGCTCCCGCCCCACCAGGCTCATGGCCTTCTCCTCGAGGTTCCCCGGCGAGGCGATGGGCTCGCGCTTGCTGGCCAGGAAGGCCTCGGCCTGGTCGGGGCGGAGATTCACTCCGAAGAAGGAGTTGATGGTCCCGAGGTTGATCGGCAGCGAATACACCTTGCCATGCCAGGTGGTGAGCACGCGGTGCCGGTGCTGGTTGAAGTCGGAGAAGCGCTGCATGTAGCGCCAAACGCGCTCGTCGGAGGTGTGGAAGATGTGTGTTCCGTAGGAATGGACGGTGATCCCCGTGTCCTCGAACTCGTGGGAATGGCAGTTGCCGCCGATGTGGCCGCGCCTCTCGAGCACCAGCACCGATCGACCGGCCTCGCGAGCTTGCTGGGCGAAGATGGAACCGAAGAGGCCCGCGCCGACGACGATGAAGTCGTAGGTGTCCAAAGGGTCAGACCTCGCCCGCGCCGACTGCGGCCTCGACCGGGGGGAGGGCGGTCACGGGGATCCCCGCTCGATCGAGCAGGTGGGCGAAGGCCGAGACGAAGGCGTCGGGCCGCGTGGCCTGGTCGAGCACCTCCCTCGCTCGCCTCACGATCCGCAGGCGCTCCGGCTCGTCGGAGAGGAAGTGGGCGCAGGTCTCGACGAGGTCGCCGTAGTCCCAGCGCACGGGCACATAGGTCTTCCCGGGAACGAAGACGTCCGGGTAGGTGCGCAGGTGCCCGACGTCGGGCTTGACGAGGAGGCAGCCGCAGAGGATGGCCTCGAAGTCCCGCCAGCAGATCTCGCCGTAGCCGAACGGGCTTATGCAGACCCTGGAGCGCAGGAGCTCCTGGTAGTACTGCCGCTGCGGCACGCGCTGGCGAGGGGTGAGGACCTTCCAGCGCGCGCCTGTGCTCTCCAGGATCTCGAGCACGGGCCGGCGAAGGGGCTCCACCCAGTCCCCGCTGCGAACGGAGGCGCGACAGATCACGTCGGTGTCCTTGGGGATGGGGGCGAGCCTCCTGCAAGCCAGCCGGCGGATCGGCTCGTCGAAGGCGACGTTCCAGCCCAGATGGACCTTGGCCGCCTCCTCCGGGGAGAGCCCGGGGAAGGAGGGAATGGTGTCGTCGCGGAAATCGAAGCCGTGCGTCCGGGCCACGTAGTCGGTCAGGTTGCTCTTCCCGACGAAGGGCCTGTAGGACGTGAGCTCCCGAAACACGTGCTTCTTGACGTAGAGGTCGACGAGGCGGAGGAGGGGAGGCCACTGGACGCAGAGGTCGTCGTCGCCGTCGAAGTAGACGAGGCGGGTGGCCGCGGGGCCGATCCGCTCTCGCAGGGCCCGCAACGTGGACAGGGCGGCTTCGGCGGAGGTGCGGAAGCTGAGCTTCACGCCCACCAGATCATACTGACGCAGCTGCGCCGCGCCCAGGCGAAGCGCGTCCTCGATGTTCATGAAGCGCACCGCCACGCCCAGGCGGTCGCGGAGAGCTCGCGCGTGGTAGCGCACGGGCGCGTACTGCAGATCGCTGGTCGGCGCGAGCCCGTCGGTGGTCAACAGCACCGGTATGCACGTCCGCCGCTTGAGCAGCGAAACGGTGCGGTGCCACCGGAAGGAGGTGGGCTGAAGCAGCCGCTGGCGCAGGGTTGATCTTGCACGCTGGGGCATCAACATCCTCTCCAGGGCTGCCGCGAAGGCAGTGGCCTCACTCAAGGTGGTCGTCGAGCCTTCGCGCCCAGATCGCTTAGGATACACGGAATCCCTCGAAGACCGGAACGGACGCCACCCGGCCGACTCGATCGGATGCGCCCCGCGAATCGAGAGGTGGTCCACAAAGGGGGCCACCCGCGAGAGAGGCGACCGTGCCTGGCTTCGGCCTCTCGAGCCCCGCCGCGAGCGAGCAGGAACTGGTGGGAACGGTGGTCAGGGAGCTCTCGAGACCGAAGAGGTGCTATCGCGCCGAGGGTTGTCCGGTGCGCAGAGGGTGAAGGGCGTTGGTCCAGATGTCGAGGAACTCGCGCTCGCGCGGCGTGTCCGGCCGTCCCAGGTGGCGGCGCACGAAGGCCGGCCCCCTCCCCAGGTGCCAGAGGAGGTTGGCCAGCCACAGGCCCGCTCTGCCGTAGTACTTGGCGAAGTACCTCGCCCTGGCCGCATAGTAGTAGCGGGGCAAGCGACGGCGCGCCGCCTCCCCGCTCATCGGACCCGAATGTCCGGCGGCGAGATGCACCACCAGTGCGCTGGGCCAGGTGAGGACCTTCCAGCGGCTGCGGTGGACCCGCCGGCAGTAATCCACGTCCTCGAAGTACATGAAGAAGCCCTCGTCGAGGGGTCCCACCTCGTGGATCGCCTCGGCGCGCAGAAGCACGCACGCGAAGGAGACCCAGCCCGCCTCCTCGGGAGCCTCGGCGAGCGGTCCGACCACGTGGAATCGGTGCATGGCGCGGGTGAGGGGGCCCAGGTTCGCGGAGCGGATCAACTCGGATACCGGGTGGATGAGGCGAAACGCGCTGTGCTCCCGGGTGCCATCCGTGCCGAGCAGCGCCGAGCCGATCGCGCCCGCGTCGGGGTGGGCCTCCATGGCCTGCAGCAGCGAGCGGAGGGCTCCCCGCCGCACCAGCGTATCGCTGTTGAGGAGGAGGTAGGCAGCGGCCTCCACCGAGCGAATGCCCAGGTTGTTGCCGGCGGCGAAGCCTCCGTTCACCGGGGAGCTGATCACTCGCGCCCATTTGGCCCATCCGCGCTCGACCACGGCCCGCTGGAGGATCTCGGCCGAGCCGTCGCCCGAGGCGTTGTCGACCACCACGACGGTGATCCCCGGCTCGATCTCCGGCTCCAGCGAGGCGAGGCAGTCGACGGTCAGTCCGGGCGTCCGGTAGTTGAGGACGATGACGGCGAGCTGAGCGGGCATGGACTCCTCGCGGGACGTTCGCCGGGGCGGAGGCGGACTGCGACCGTAGTCAGGAACGAAAGGGGGGTCAACGAGTGCGCGCCCGGGGCCCGTGCCATGGCCCTGGGACGGGGACGCAGGTGGCTTGACCCGAGCCCCCGCTGGGCACCCGGTGGTACCTTGTGGCGGCCGCGCCCGTCGCGCGTGGACTGACGGAGGGGGAAGACGTGCGGATCGGATACCTCGTGAACCAGTACCCGCAGACGAGCCTCAGCTTCGTGCGGCGCGAGATCGCGGCGGTGGAAGCACAGGGCCACGAGGTGCTGCGCTTCAGCCTGAGGCCCCCGGGCCGCGATCTGGTCAGCGAGGCTGATCGGCGTGAGGCCGCGCGGACGCGCGTGGTGCTGGCGGTGGGAATGCCGGGACACGCCTGGGCACTGACCGCGACGGCTGCGCGCCACCCCATCGCCTTCCTGCGGGCGCTCCGGGAGACGGCGCGCCTGGTGCTCAGCGCCGGGCGGCCCATCCGGCATGCCGCCTACCTGGCGGAGGCCTGCGTCCTCGCGCGGTGGCTGCGCCGCGCCGGGGTGGACCACCTGCACGCCCACTTCGGGACGAACTCCGCCGCGGTGGCCATGCTCTGTCGAATGCTGGGCGGACCCCGCTACAGCTTCACCGCCCACATGCTGGAGTTCGACGAGCCGAGAGCGCTACGGCTCGATGACAAGGTCCAGCACGCCTCCTTCGTCGCCGCCGTGTCCAGCTATGGACGGGCGCAGCTGTTCCGCTGGGCCCGCTTCCAGGACTGGCCGCGGATCCGGGTGGTCCGGTGCGGGGTGGACGACGCGCTGCTCCGGGCGCCGCACACGCCCGTGCCGGGGGCCCCGCGGCTGGTGTGTGTCGCGCGGCTGAGCGAGCAGAAGGGTCACGTGCTCCTGGTCGAGGCGGCAGCGATGCTCGCCGCCGAGCAGCTGCCGTTCGAGATCGTGCTCGCCGGTGACGGGCCGCTGCGCGGGGAGCTCGAACGACTCATCCGGTCCTCGGGGCTGGAGCGGCACGTCTCGCTGGCGGGCTGGATGAGCGAGGCGCAAGTGAGGGAGGCGATCCTCGCCTCGCGGGCGCTGGTCTTGCCCAGCTTCGCGGAGGGTCTGCCGGTCGTCCTCATGGAAGCGCTGGCGCTGGGGCGCCCGGTCATCTCGACGGCCATCGCCGGCATACCGGAGCTGGTCCAGCCGGGGGTGAACGGGTGGATGGTCCCGGCGGGATCCGTCGAGGCCCTGGCCGAGGCGATGCGCGCCGCCCTGCAGGCGTCGCCCGCCCAGCTGGAGGCGATGGGCCGGGCGGGGGCGGCGCGGGTGGCGCAGCTGCACGACGTCGCGGGAGAAGCGCGGAAGCTGGTGGAGCTGATGGAGACGGCCTGACCGGCGCACCCCCGTCAGGCGCCGTCGCGTGCGGCGCGCGGACTCTCGGGGTCGGGGGTGTCGAGCGTCGGCGAGCGGTCGCGCCCGGCCGCCCGGCCCCGGCGCTTCCGCTGCGGCGGGATCGAGGCTCCCCGACGCAGCCGGACGATCGAGGTGTGCCGTGGCAACCTCGCAAACGACACCAACGCCCCGCAGATCATGGGGAAGAGCGGGTTCTGCATCGCGTTCAGGACGTCGTCGACGGCCCAGAGCAGGGCGCACATCGCCAGGGACGCTGCCGGTGCGAGCCCCGGATGGGGCCAGAGCCGTGCTGGGAACCGGAGCAGCAGCGCGACGACGGGCAGGGCCAGGAAGAGCCACAGCGCGGCGAGCCCCAGGATGCCGTTCAACCCGAGCGCCAGTATCCACATGCCGTCCGTCACCGGCTGCGGCTGGGCTTCCTCCTCGTCGTTGGGCCCGAGGTTTCGCCCCCAGCCGCCCCACCCAAGCCACCTCCGCTCGGCGGCCCGCTCGAGCAGGCGGTCCTCGTTCATGAGGCGGAAGGACAGGGAGGCGCTCCGCTCGACGTTCAGGAAGGAGCTGGAGAGGGCGACGAGCATGTCCGCCGACCAGCCGGTCATGCGCACGGCGGAGTAGGTGGTGGGCACTGCCATGAGGGAGAGGATGAGCAGCGGAGTGCGCAGGTGGCGCGTGACCTCGAGCACACCCATCCCCACGGCGAGGAGGAGGATGGCCCCGTACGACCGGGACAACAAGGTCGTGCCCACGAGCGCAGCGCAGCACCAGCCCATGGGGATGCCCCACACCGACGTCACCGACCGCGTCCGCCAGCTCCAGAAGGACAGCAGCGACGCAGACGCCAGGAACATCCCGGCCATGAGGCCGTGCTCCAGGAACACGCTCGGCCGGTAGAGGCCGTGGCGGAAGGTGTCGGCGAAGGTGTGCTGGGGTACGAAGCCGTACAGTTGATAGTGGAGCATCGGGCTCATCCGGATCTCCCACAAGCAGAAGGGGAGGTAGACGAGCCCGGCCTCGATCACGGCCAGGGTGAGCCACTTCGAGCCGGCCGGCGTTCCCAGGTACACTCGGCCCAGCAGGTACGGCGTGCCCCAGAGCATGAACTTCCGGGCGGTGCCCACCAGGCCGTCGTAGACGCCCAGCCCGTTCGACAGGGAGCTCGCGTAGCAGATGGCGCACATCGCCACCACCACGAGGTCCAGGAAGGCAGGGCGGAATCGCCTCCACCGCGGCGCGTCGAACACGAGGCTCACCGCGAGGACGAGGGTCGGCACGAACGCGGCCTTGGTGCTGAGCACGGGCACGTTGACCACGTTGTCGTAGACCGGCAGGAAGAGGAACCCGGCGAGCAAGGTGCCCACGGCCGCATGCCGAGCGTCCCTCAGCATGAAGGCTGCCACCGTGATGACCAGGAAGAAGGTCAGGGCGATGGCGACCGTCGCGTTGGCGGAAATCGTGGCCCCCTGTCACCGAGCGATCGACGGCTGGATCATACCAGGCTGCTGCTCGCCACGGCAGGAGGTCGTCCGTCGACCTTCGGTGGAGGGTAGCGCAAGTCGTGTGCTCCGGGGACGCGGCGTGTCCCCGCCCGGGGCTCGCCAGGCGTTGCCCGCGCGGCGTCACCGAGGAGTGGGGTTTCCATGAGCGCCTCCTCCGTGGATGCTAGCGATCCGCTGGAAGGTTTCCGGGGCGGGGACAGAGGAGTGGAATGATCCGGACTGGCCTGATCGGGGCTGGCAAGATGGGGATTTCGCACTGTGCGATCCTCGGTGCCCACCCGCGTGTGGAAATGGCGGCCGTGTGCGACAGCGCCATGTTCGTCACCGCCGCACTTCGCAAGCACGCGCCCTTCGAGACCTTCAGGGAGTATCACCGCATGATCGAGGAGGCCAAGCTCGACGCGGTGGTGGTGGCGACGCCGACCGTCAGCCACTTCGAGGTGGCTTCCCACGCGCTCGAGCGGGGGCTGCACGTCTTCGTGGAGAAGCCGCTCTGCCTCGACCCGGGGCAGAGCCGGCAGCTCGCCGAGCTGGCCGCCTCGCGGGGGCGGGCCAACCAGGTCGGCTACCACAATCGGTTCATCGGGACCTTCCGCGAGGTGAGACGCCTGGTGCAGGCCGGCGCCCTCGGCGAGGTGTACCACGTGGCCGGCTCCGCCTTCGGCCAGGTGGTGATCCGGCCCAAGTCCGGCAGCACCTGGCGCTCGAAACGCTCGGAAGGGGGCGGGTGCCTGCACGACTATGCCTCCCACGTCGTCGACCTCATGAACTTCGTCATGGGGCCGCCGGAGAAGGTGCTGGGCGCCCACCTGCGCAGCGTCTTCTCCAGGGACGTCGAGGACGCGGTGCACGCGACCTTCGCCTATCCCGGGGGAGCGAGCGGCCAGCTGGAGACCAACTGGAGCGACACCAGCCACCGCAAGATGAGCACGACCATCGTGGTGTACGGAACCTCCGGGAAGATCGTCGCCGACCGGCAGGAGTGCCGGGTCTACCTGCGCCCGGGCGCGAGCTTCGAGGGATACCGGGAAGGGTGGACCGTGCGCTACATCACCGAGCTGCAAGAGCCGGTCTGGTACTACCTGCGCGGGGAAGAGTACTCGGCACAGATCGACGCCTTCGTCGGGGCGGCGGAGAGGGGCGACGTGGACCAAGAGAACAGCTTCGCCAGCGCCGCGCGGACGGACCAGGTCATCGACGACATCCAGCGGGCGGCGCAGGGGCGGGCCTAGCCAATGGACCGCATCCTCTTCGGCGACAACCAGTTCTTCGGCGTGAACCACATGTCGGAGGAGAAGGCGCGCGCTCAGGCCATGCAGTTCCGGGACACCGCCTCGATGATGAAGGTGCTGGACAGCGCCTACGACGCGGGCATCCCGGTCTTCATGTGCACCACTCACGACGCCGTCGGCGAGATCACCGACATCGTCCGCGGGAGCCCCGAACGCTACCCCGACCTCCAGTTCTATCCGTGCATGCCGTACGCCCACAAGTACGCCAACTCGGTGGGCGAGGTGGGCATGCTCGAGACCATCCGGCGCTTCGCGCCCGGTGGACTGATCGAGACGCTGGTCAAGGGGGCGTTCTCGGCGGCCACGCAGGACGTGGAAGCCCTCATGCGGCTCCTCGTGGACGCGGAGATGAAGCGCTTCGCCGGGACCCGCACGCCGGTCATCTTCGTGCAGAACGTGGTCACCGACCTCCTGCTCGGGCTGCACATGGAGAAGTTGCTGGCGAGCTTCGCCGAGCACATCCGCGAGCGCTACCGGGCCGAGCCCGGCTTCATCACCATGAACCTGCCGCTCTTGGTGGACCGGCTAGAGCGGGTCGGGGTGAAGGACCCCGTGGTCTGCGCCAACATCAACAAGATCGGGTTTCGCATGTGCGGTGGCGTCGACGCCTACCGGGAGGTGCTCCGCGCGGGGCGGTGCCGCGCCATCGCCATGTCGGTGTTCGCCTCGGGCGCGATCCGGCCGGAGGAGGCCATCGACTGGGTGTGTGGGCTGGAGGGGGTCCACTCCATCGTGTTCGGCGCCTCCTCGGCCGGCAACATCCGGCGCACCAAGGAGCTGATCGACCGGGCCTGGGGGCCGGCCAAGCCGCCAGCCCTGGCCCAGGTGGGAGGGCAGCGATGATCGACGCCACCGCGGTGCGTGCGCCCGCTCGCCGGCGGGTCAGGCTCCTCAACGTGGACGTGGACGACATCACCATGAAGGAGCTGGTCGAGACCTTCGACGAGGGGCTCCTCCTCACCGTCCACGTCGACATGATCATGAAGCTGCAGCAGGACCGAGAGTTCTGGGAGATGCTCCCGCAGTTCGACGTCGTGACCTGCGACAGCCAGATCCTGGTGGCGGCGGCCCGCCTCCTGGGGACGCCGCTCCAGGAGAGGGTCTCGGGCTCGGACTTCTTCCCGCTGTACTACAGCAGGCACCTGCACGACCCCGCGGTCACCATGTTCCTGTGCGGCGGCGCCCCCGGCGTGGCCGAGGTGGCGGCCCGGAACCTGAACGCCAAGGCCGGCCGCCAGATGGTGGTCGGCGTCGACGCGCCGCCCTTCGACTTCGATCGCCGGCCAGGCGAGGTCGACCGAATGGTGGAACGGATCGACGGCTCGGGGGCGAGCGTGCTGGTGGTGGGGCTGGGCGCCGGCCGGCAGGAGAAGTTCATCGTCCGGAACAGATCGCGGCTGCCGAGGGTGCGCACCTTCCTGCCCCTGGGCGGGACCCTCGACTACGAGGCGAACACGCTGCCCCGGCCCGCGCCGTGGATGACCGACGCCGGCCTGGAGTGGCTCTATCGGCTGGTCCGCGAGCCCCGAAAGCGCTGGCGGCGCTATCTGCTCCACCAGCCGCCGGCGCTCTACCTGCTGGCCAAGCAACGGCTGGGCCTCTACCGCAACCCGTTCGGCGAGGAGGGCGCGGCGTGAAGGTCCTCCTCACCGGCGGCGCCGGCTTCATCGGCTCGAACCTGGTCCGCCTGATCCTGGCGGAGCGTCCGGGCTGGCGGGTGGTCAACCTCGACCGGCTCACCTACGCCGGCAACGCAGAGAACCTGGCCGATCTGGCCGGCGACGCCCGGTACCGGTTCGTGCGCGGGGACATCTGCGACGGAGCGTTGGTGAGCCGGCTCCTCGAGGAGGAGGGGATCGAGGCGGTGATGCACCTCGCCGCCGAGAGCCACGTCGACCGCTCCATCCTCGCCCCTTCCGCCTTCGTCGACACCAACGTGCGCGGCACGCAGGTGCTGCTCGACGCGGCCCGGGGGGGAACCGTCCGGCGCTTCCTCCACGTTTCCACCGACGAGGTGTACGGCTCGCTGGGCCCCACCGGCCTCTTCACCGAGGAGAGCCCCATCGCACCGAGCTCCCCCTACTCGGCCTCGAAGGCCTCCAGCGACCTGCTGGCCCTGGCCTACGCCCACACCTTCGGCCTCCCGGTGGTGGTGACCCGCTGCTCGAACAACTACGGCCCCTACCAGTTTCCGGAGAAGCTCATCCCGCTCATGATCGCGAACGCCATCCGCGACCTGCCGCTGCCGGTGTACGGCGACGGGAAGAACGTGCGCGACTGGATCCACGTCGAGGACCACTGCCGGGGGCTCGTGGCCGCGCTGGAGGGCGGCCGCCCAGGCCAGGTCTACAACTTCGGGGCCTCCAGCGAGCGCCGCAACATCGACATCGTCCACCTGGTGCTCGAGCTGCTGGGGAAGCCCAGGTCGCTCGTCCAGTACGTGAAGGACCGGCCCGGGCACGACCGCCGCTACGCCATCGACGCGAGCAAGGCCACGCGCGAGCTGGGCTGGTCGCCCCGCCACCGCTTCGAGGAGGCGCTTGCCGGGACCGTGGCCTGGTACCAGCAGAACCGGCCGTGGTGGGAGAGGATCATCTCCGGCGAGTACCGCACCTACTACGAGCGGCAGTACGGGCAGCCCTCGTGAGGGTGGCGATCGCGGGCGCCAGGAGGCTCCTGGGGGGTCGCGAGCAGCCGCACCTCTGCGGGTCTCCATCGGGGCGATCTCGGCGGGGAGCCCGGACCGGCGGGCCCCCGGCCGTTGAGCTTCGGGCTCGGGGCGGACCTCCGCCCTGCTCCGCGCCTGGCCGCCTCCGCCCGACGAGCGTCGGGATCGCTGCCCGGCGAAGCGGGCGCTCAGGGGTCGCTGTGATGACGCCATGGTGGCGGTCGCCGGCGCTGGCCAGCTTCTGCCGGAGCGCGCCGCCGACTTGCCGGGCGCGGGTCCGCTTCGCCCGGGTGGGGGCGCTTCCCCGGAGCATGGCCGCCAGGCGCTCGCGGGCCGAGCCATCGTGGCGGGTGGACGGCAGCGGGTGGTTCCCGACGCTCGCAGACGCGGGCTGCCCGCAGTAGGATGGCGGGAGGTGGGTCGAACATGGCGCGAAACGTCAGTGAGCTGGACTTCGACTACGGCGACGAAGACGACGGCAGGCGGCCTGGGCCGCAGCCCAAGGACTGGTTCCTCCTCACCCTCCGGGCGGCGCGCCGGCGGAAGCTCCTCTTCCTGGCTGTCTTCGTCGCCGCCTGCAGCGCGGTGTTCGCCTACTACCACTTCAAGACCCCGGTGTATCGGGTGGAGGCCAAGATCCTGGCCCAGCGCCAGCAGCTGCTCTCCACGCTCCGCTCGGGGCCCGAGGACCACCCGACCCATACCGCCTGGGAGCTTATCCACCGGCGGGAGAACCTCGTTTCGCTGGTCAAGTCGGCCGGTCTGCTGACCCCCGCCGAGCCCGGCTGGCTCCAGAATCTCCTGGCGAAGATCGGCGGGCCCAGGGACGACGAGGTCCCGGTCGACCGGGTGGTGAAGAAGCTCGACCGCGCGCTGACCGTCACCGCCGACGAGGGCACCATCGACATCTCGCTCAACTGGCCGGACGCGGAGCAGGCCTACCGGGTGGTCGACGGGGCTCTGCAGAACTTCATCGAGGCACGGCACATCCAGGAGGTCACCGCCATCGAGGAGGTGATGGCCGTGCTCCGGGCCCGCGCGGCCAAGGGCAAGGAGGAACTGGACCGCGTGACCGACGACGTGCGTCGGGAGATGGCGGAGGGGCTCCGCGAGGCGCCTTCCGGAGCTCGCGAGGCGGCTCCGCCCCCCCACCCGGTCGCGACGCCCAAGGGGCCCAGCGAGGAGCTGGTGCGCCTCAAGTCCTTGCTGGAGGGGAAGCAGCGGGCCATCGAGGACGTCGAGGAATTCCGCCGCCGCCGGCTCGCCGATCTCCACGCGCGGCTGGACGAGATGCGGAACACCTACTCCGACGCCCACCCCTCGGTGATCCAGCTCAAGCAGGACATCGACGCCCTGACGAAGGACTCCTCCCAGGTCGCGACCTTGCACGAGGAGGAAGCGAACCTGCGCAAGGAATATCAGGCCAAGCTCACCCAGGAAGGCATGGCGGAGGTGCCTACCTCGCCGGGAACGACGGCGCCCTTGCCGGTCCCGCGCAGCTCCATCCGGCAGCGCGCCACCTTGACGCCGGTCGAGGACGACGAGCGCGTCCGGGATGCGCGCTTCGAGTACCAGCAGATCGTGGAGAAGGTGAACGGCGCGCAGATGGAGCTGGACGCGATCCGAGCGGCCTTCAAGTACCGCTACAACGTCATCTGGCCGCCCCAGCTGCCTCGGGACCCGGTGAGCCCGAACCCCGTGAAGGTCTTCGGGGCGGGGATCTTCCTCGCCTTCCTGCTCTCCATCTTGGTCGCGGCCGCGCCCGATCTGCGCAGCGGACGCATCATCGAGCGCTGGCAGGTCGAGCGGAGCCTGGGGCTTCCGGTGCTGGCCGAGTTGCAGAAGCGGTGAGACATCCCCGCCGCCGGCCGGGTTCCGCGATCAGCGCACCAGGAAGCATCCGGTGATCTGATTGCGGCCCACCAGCTCGATGGTGCGGCGTACGTCGGCCATCCTCGAGTGGTTCATCCGGACCGCCAACACCACCGCGTCCGCCTCCTCGGCGGCGGCCAGCCCCAACGGCTCGGTCACGACCGGCGGGACCGAGATGATGAGCCGCGCCGGCGGGGCCACCACCAGCGACTGGCTCCGGTTCCCGCCCTCGGCGGGTTGTGCGGGGACCGCCCCGTCCTGGCTGGGCGCGCCCGTCGGCGGGGTGCCTGGCGCGGGGGAAGCGCCCTGCGCCGCCGCCCCTTCCGGGGAGGGGCCCGGCTCCGCGGGGACGTTCACCACTGGAGAAGCCTGGGCGAAGTTCTGGCGCTCACGCTCCACGTGCTGCTGGAGGTCGGCGAGCGCCAGCGCCGACCCGTACTCCAACGAGGTCACGGTGATGGCGGTGACCGGCCCGTAGGAGAGTCGCTGGCCGATATCCGCAAGCGCGTTGGCGATGTCCGCGGTCGAGCCGTCCCGGTCCGCCGGGATGACCACCAGCGATCCCCACTCGCGGCGCGCGAGGTTGATCCAGAGCTCAAGGTAGTCCCGGCCCCCCGTCATCCTCGCCTGCAGGGGGATTTCACCGTTCTTCTTCTCGTCGGCCCTCAATCGCGTGCCTCCCGGCCCCGGGCGGGATCGATATGACGACGGAAGCTCATCCGGGTCAAGCCGTGGTTGGGCATCGGCGGGAAAGGTGGCGTCCGGCCGAGGAGCGGGACCGCCTAGGGCGAACCCAGCGGGTGACGCCAGACGCTGACGTAGGTGACGCAGGGCACGGCGCCGTCGGTGGAGTACCCCGCGCGCCCCGAGAGCTCGGCGGCCAGGGCGTCCATCTCCATCCAACGTGGGTCGGTGTGGTCGGGATCGCCGATGACGGCGTGGCCGATCTCGTGCACCAGCACCGTCTCCTCTATGCAGGCGAAGGTCCCGATGCCGGGATCGCGCGTGGTGATCCGGATGTCGCCGTCGAAGCAGCCGAGCGCAGAGCTCCCGTTGCAGTCGAGGTACTGGTCGTCCACCAGGGTGATGGACTTGCCGTCGACGTCACTCCAGGTGCCACCCCAGTACTGCAGAGCAGCGTCGATGGTGTTGTCGAGCCGGGCCCGGAAATCCGGGGCGGCGGCGAACGGCGCCGTGGTGTCGAGGACGACCCGCACGCCCTGCGCCGGATGCGCCTCGCCTTGCTGCGATCCGCCGCAAGCGATCAGCGCGGCAACCACGACGCTACCGAACACCCGCTCTGGTTTGGCGCCCACAGTCGCTCGGACCTCTTCTCCGAGTGAAAGTAAGACGGGCCACGCACATGGTGTAGCGAGGGATCACACGACACCAGCACGTGGGACATCCAGTGAATCCTGGCAGCGGCAGGTTGCCGCAGCCCCGACGGCCCTTTTGCCCCTTCATGGGGGCTTTTGCGCCCTCGGTGTGGAGCGCTGTCGACTTCATTCGGAGCCGCTGTAGTCCCCGTACTTACTAAGGATCCGCCTCTAGTGGTCGATTCACGAAGGGCCGGCGGGATGCCATCTTGTGCCATGTCCGAGTGACACCTGAGTTGCGGACATCGTCACCCGATTCCCGGGTATCGCCGCTAGCCTCGAAGGAGCCGACCGAAAATGACTGAGCGTTACACTACCCGCGTCATCGCGCTCGCCGTCCTCGTCGTCGCTGCAGGGTCGAGTGCCTGCGCGGCCAAGGTGGGATCCACGGAAGCGGGGGCCCAGGCGGTATCGGTCACCGTCGAGCCCAATTCCGCCGCGCTCGTCGTCAACCAGGCGGCGCAGTTCGCCGCCATCGTCACCGGAGCCGTGGACGTGTCTGTCACGTGGCAGGTGGAGGAGGCGGGCGGGGGCACGGTCGACCAGACGGGGCTCTACACCGCGCCCGGGGCGGCCGGGAGCTATCACGTGCGCGCCGTCAACGTGTCGTCCGGGGTCAGCGCCGCCGCCACCGTCACCGTCACCGTGCCGGCGACGGGCTCGGTGGCCATCTCGCCGCGGACGGCCAGCGTCACCGCCGGCGGCACGGTCACCTTCACGGCCACCGTGACCAACCTGACGACCACGGGCGTGGTCTGGTCGGTCCTGGAGCCCTCGGGCTGCGGCAGCGTCACCAGCGCGGGCGTCTACACCGCCCCTTCGGCAGCGGGGACCTGTCACGTGGTGGCCACCAGCACGGCCGACTCGAGCAAGAGCGACACGGCCACCGTCACCGTGACTCCGCCGGTGGCGGTGACCGTGACGCCAGCGAGCGGGACGGTCGACGCCTGCAAGACCCTCAGCTTCAGCGCCACGGTTTCGGGGAGCAGCGACCAGAGCGTCACCTGGTCGGTCGCCGAGGGCTCCTCGGGCGGCAGCGTGTCCACCGGCGGCGTCTACACCGCGCCCTCGACCGCGGGTACCTACCACGTCGTCGCCACCAGCCACGCATCCGCAAGCGCGACCGCTCGTGCCACGGTGACCGTCCAAGACCACATCCTCTCGATCGCCATCAGTCCTGCGACGGCCAGCCTCAGCACCGGCGGGACCCAGCAGTTCACGGCTACGGTCACGACCAGCTGCGGCACCTTCCTGGCGACGCAGTAGCCGGCCCCGTGCGAGGATGGCCGGGGGCGCCACCCGCCCCCGGCCGGAGGGACCGTCACGGTACGTCACGCGGACGTGCTCATCGTGGGCGGTGGGATCGTCGGGCTGGCGCTCGCGCGTGAGCTCGTCGCGCGTGGTCGTGAAAACGTGGTGGTGATCGAGAAGGAGCCGGAGCTGGGTTGCCACGCCTCGGGTCGGAACAGCGGCGTGCTCCACGCCGGGATCTACTACGCCCCCGACAGCCTGAAGGCGCGCTCCTGCCTGCGCGGCAACTTCCTCATGAGGGAGTTCTGCAAGGCGCGGGGCCTGCCGGTGCTGGAGAAGGGCAAGGTCATCGTGGCACGCTCGGAGGAGGAACTCCCGGCCCTGGACGAGCTCCATCGCCGCGCCTTGGCGAACGGGGCCGAGGTCGAGTTCCTGGACGAGCAGCAGCTCGAGGACGTCGAGCCCGCCGCCCGGACCGTCGGTCGCGCTCTCTTCTCGCGCCACACCGCCGCGGTCGATCCCCAGCTGGTCCTCCAGGCGATTCGCCTCGACCTGGAGGCAAGCGGCCGTGCCACCTTGGTCCTCGGCTGCGGGCTGGTGGGCAGGGCCGGGCGAGGGCGGGTACAGACGACCCTGGGCGAGATCAGCTATTCGCGCCTGGTGAACGCAGCCGGGGCGCACTGCGACCGAGTGGCGAGGCTCTTCGGCCTGGGGCAGGACTACCGGCTCGTCCCCTTCAAGGGAACATACC
>Ga0335071_10001548_pt1 | contig 24827 bp, 20 predicted proteins | sample Lox_Sample_15_FD_206724 | JGI IMG/M metagenome (GOLD analysis project Ga0335071, IMG submission 206724) | Soil microbial communities from Loxahatchee National Wildlife Refuge, Florida, United States - Lox_Sample_1.5 | ecosystem: Environmental > Terrestrial > Soil > Wetlands | place: USA...
GATCGATCGCCCGGAACCGGTACAGCAACGGGCATTGTTTGAAATCGGCCGCTCGCGACGGTGACAGCGCGGGCCGTGCGCGTCCCATCGGCTCGACGATCATGCCCGCAGCGTAGGACCGGTCACCGACAACCCCGAGCACCGGCTACGGCGAGTCGGCTGGCACGCTAGACCGCGTGTCCGCAACCGGCCCGTTTACCGCGGGTGAACGCGTCCAGCTCACCGACACCAAGGGTCGGCACTACACGATGTTGCTCACTGCCGGCGACGAATTTCACACCCATCGCGGCTCGATCGCCCACGATGCGGTGATCGGGCTGGAATCGGGCAGCGTCGTCAAGTCCAGCAACGGCGCCCCGTTTTTGGTGCTGCGTCCGCTGCTCGTGGACTACGTGATGTCGATGCCGCGCGGGCCGCAGGTGATCTACCCCAAGGACGCCGCGCAGATCGTGCACGAGGGCGACATCTTTCCGGGCGCGCGGGTGCTGGAGGCGGGAGCGGGATCCGGGGCGCTGACCTGCTCACTGCTGCGCGCGGTCGGGGCCGACGGACGGGTGGTCTCCTACGAACAGCGCCCCGACCATGCCGAGCACGCCCGTCGCAACGTCGAGGTGTTCTTCGGCCGGGTACCCGGCAACTGGGAGCTGATCATCAGCGACGTTGCCGACTCCGACTTGCCCGACGCCTCCTTCGACCGGGTCGTGCTCGACATGCTCGCGCCGTGGGAAGTGCTGGATGCGGTGGCGCGGCTGCTGATCCCGGGCGGTGTACTGATGATCTACGTCGCCACCGTCACCCAGTTGTCGCGCGTCGTCGAGGCCCTGCGAGTGCAGCAGTGCTGGACCGAACCTCGCGCGTGGGAGACGCTGCAACGCGGTTGGAATGTCGTCGGCCTGGCCGTTCGGCCGCAGCATTCGATGCGCGGGCACACCGCCTTCTTGATTTCCACCCGACGGTTGGCGCCCGGCGTCGTCGCTCCGGCGCCGTTGGGCCGCAAACGCGAGGGCCGCGACGGCTAGGCCATGTCCTCGCTGCGAAGCAGCGAGCGTCGTACCGACAGCAGCTCGAACTCCGGATGTGCGGCCACCAGCCGTTCGGCCGCATCCAGTACGTCGACCGCGTGATTGCGGTCGCCCGACACCATGGCCACGCCGATGCCTGCCCGCCGGTAGAGCTCGTGCGAGGCCGTCTCGGCCGCCGAGACGCTGAACTTGCGCTGCAGCTCGGCGACAACTGGGCGAATCACCGACCGCTTCTGTTTGAGTGATCGGACATCGCCTAGCAACACGTCGAATTCCAGCCAGCCGATCCACATTCTGCGCGTCAACCGGGTGGCGTTTGGGTCGGAGGGGCCGGGGAGGGGGACGGGGTGGGTGCTGGTGCGGGAGCCGGCGTCGTCCCCGCCTCCGGCTTCCCCAGGGCCAACAGCATTTCGGCAGTTCGCCGGGATAGCTGCCACCCTCCTTGGAAGGGCGTGAACTCCATCGGGAAGGTGAAGGTGCGGTTGTTCGCCTGGGCGGTGTTGACGACGACGGTGGCCACCACGTTCGACGGAGTCTTGTCCGACCAAGCGATGTCGCGCGCGGCGAAGGTCATCGGTAAATAGCCGTTATCCCGCAATGCGCTGGTGAACTTGTCCAGGGTGGCTGCACTCTCCGGCGTCGCGCCCTCGACGAGGCTCACCTTGTTGATGCCGGGCACGTTCGGGTCCGCGAGCCGGCCCAGGGTGTCGGTAAGGGTTTCGGGCGGAGGCGGGGGAGCAGTCGGAAGCACGGTGACCGGAGTCGACGTAGCCGGCGGCGCAGGAGTGATCGATGAAGCGATCTTGGGCTGATTCGACGTGCACCCCGAGAGCCCGAGCGTAGCCAGGATTGTGGCGGCGCTCAGCGCTACGGACAGGTGTGGGTGCATCCGGTCGGTCGTCAGGCTCGGGGGTCAGGGCCGCTTTCTGAAGCGCGACCGGCGGTGGCGTCGGGCCAACAGGTGCAATCTAAGTCACATCCCCGGTTGTCGCGCCGACCACAGCGACGCCGGCTGCACGTGTGGCGAGGCTTTTTCGGGTCACGGTGTCCCTTCACGGCCCTTTCGATCATCGCGATTAGTGGCCGAGATTACCAGCGTGACGAAAATCTTAACTTTTCCTGGGTATTTGACTCCCTACATCAATCGGCGATCGCCGGTAGCTTTGAAGTATCCGCCGCGCCAATTAGGTGTGGGAAAGGAGCGCAACATGGGTGGCTCAGAGCCTTCTGATGCATTCGGTACCCCCCGCGAATCAGGCATGTCCAGCGGCGATGCTGCCGAACTGGAACAACTACGCCGCGAAGCAGCGCTGCTGCGCGAGCAACTCGAGCATGCGCTCGGCGCGAACAGCGTCCGCTCGGCCCGCGATGTGCACCAACTCGAGGCCCGTATCGACTCCCTGGCGGCTCGTAACTCAAAGTTAATGGAGACCCTCAAAGAGGCCCGCCAGCAGCTGCTGGCGCTGCGGGAGGAAGTCGATCGGCTGGGACAGCCGCCCAGTGGCTACGGGGTCCTGCTGGCCACCCACGACGACGACACGGTCGACGTCTTCACCTCGGGTCGTAAGATGCGCCTGACGTGCTCGCCGAACATCGATGTCGGGTTGCTGCGGAAGGGCCAGACGGTCCGCCTGAACGAGGCGTTGACTGTCGTCGAGGCCGGAACGTACGAATCGGTCGGTGAGATATCCACGCTGCGGGAGCTCTTGGCGGACGGACACCGGGCACTGGTCGTCGGGCATGCCGACGAGGAGCGCATCGTGTGGCTTGCTGAGCCGTTGGTGGCTGAGAACCTGCCCGACGGCGAGCCCGACGCCCTCAACGACGACACGCGGCCGCGGAAGCTGCGGCCCGGCGACTCGTTGCTGGTTGACACCAAGGCGGGCTATGCCTTCGAACGCATCCCCAAGGCCGAGGTCGAGGACCTGGTGCTCGAGGAAGTGCCGGACGTCAGCTACGAGGACATCGGCGGCCTGACGCGGCAAATCGAGCAGATCCGCGACGCCGTGGAGCTGCCGTTCCTGCACAAAGAGCTGTACCGGGAGTACGCATTGCGGCCGCCCAAGGGTGTGTTGCTGTACGGTCCGCCCGGCTGTGGGAAGACCCTGATCGCCAAGGCCGTGGCCAACTCGTTGGCCAAGAAGATGGCCGAGGTGCGTGGCGACGACGCCCGGGAAGCCAAGTCGTACTTCTTGAACATCAAGGGTCCGGAGCTGCTGAACAAGTTCGTCGGTGAGACCGAGCGGCACATCCGGCTGATCTTCCAGCGCGCCCGGGAGAAGGCGTCGGAAGGTACGCCGGTGATCGTGTTCTTCGACGAGATGGACTCGATCTTCCGCACCCGCGGCACCGGGGTCTCCTCCGATGTCGAGACGACGGTCGTCCCACAGCTGCTCAGTGAGATCGACGGGGTGGAGGGGCTCGAGAACGTCATCGTGATCGGCGCCTCCAACCGCGAGGACATGATCGACCCCGCGATCCTGCGGCCCGGGCGCCTCGACGTCAAGATCAAGATCGAGCGCCCCGACGCCGAAGCGGCACAAGACATTTTCTCGAAGTACCTGACCGAGGACCTGCCGCTGCACGCCGACGACCTCGCCGAGTTCGGCGGCGACCGCACCGCCTGCATCAAGGCGATGATCGAGAAGGTCGTCGAGCGCATGTACGCCGAGATCGACGACAACCGGTTCCTGGAGGTCACCTACGCCAACGGTGACAAGGAAGTCATGTACTTCAAGGACTTCAACTCCGGGGCGATGATCCAGAACGTCGTCGACCGGGCGAAGAAGAACGCGATCAAGTCGGTGCTGGAGACTGGCCAACCGGGGCTGCGCATCCAGCACCTGCTCGACTCGATCGTCGACGAGTTCGCCGAGAACGAGGACCTGCCCAATACCACGAACCCGGATGACTGGGCACGGATTTCGGGCAAGAAGGGCGAGCGGATCGTTTACATCCGCACCCTGGTCACCGGCAAGTCGTCGAGTGCGTCACGGGCCATCGACACCGAAAGCAACCTGGGCCAGTACCTGTAGGGGCCACGCCGCCGCGACACTTAAACCACGCACACGACACGCCGCTTAGCGGCGCCGTGGTTTAAGTCTCGCGGCGGTGTTGATGCTCGAGGTTCAGTCGGTCACCAGCGAATAGCTGTTGGTCAGATTGTCCTGCAGCACCTGCGCGGCTTGGGTTTTCGTGTCCACCCGCAGCTCGCTGGTGAGCACCCGCGGTTGGTAGGTCCACCCGGCCGGGAGGTCGAGCCGGCTGGCGAGGCCGGGCAGGTCAGCACGCGACAGGTTGGGGTCGCTGACCTGGCTCCAGGTCTGCATCACCCAATGGCGCCCCTGGGGGTCGATGAGTTCGTAAATCTCCTCACCGGCGTTGAAGACGAAGACCGTGTTGCGGTTCACCTTGTTGGGGATGTAGGGCGCGGGGTTCATCGAGGACAACAGGACCGTCGCCTGCTGGATCATCTCGATGCCTCCGAAGGTCTTCGTCATCTGCGGACCCTGGGGTTGTTTTTCGATGGCGTTCATCAGCCAGTAGCGCGGACCATTGAGCAGGGCTGCGGCGACGCCGTTTTCGGTGGCGAGAGCGTGCGGGTCGAGTGCCGACCACAGCTCGGCGGGACAGTCGTTGAGCGGGAAGCTGTTGTAAACCGTTGCCTGCGGACCCGCCTCACCAGCGGTCACCAGGAGCACTTCGCCGTAACGCTTGCCAGACACGTTGGATGCCGGCGCGCCGGCGACGCGGTCGGATTCAGGGGCGGACACACGGTGAAGTTAATCACTGAGGTCGGTGCCGTCAAGATCACACGCGGCCGGTGCCACCGCGCCGCGGTAGCGATTCCGCGCGATCAGGGTGGTGTGCAGGTCATCGATCAGCGGGTCGAGGAACGTGGAGCGGTATTCGGCGTCCCCGGCGGCGCGGGCGCTGATGTACATGAAGGTCAACGCGCCGAGAAAGAGAGTCATGTGCACCAGCGAATCCGGCACCGGAAGGGTGAATCCCAGCACCGTCGCGGTGCTCTTGTAGGTGTGGGTCCATTCGTTGAGGAGATCGGGACTGAGCACGATCAGGCCGAGAATCAAGTAGATCGTGGCGGTAACCACCGCCACCACCAGGATTTGGGCCAGCTGTGAGGCGGCCAGCACGAACACCACGTTGAGGCGCTCGGCCTTTTTCAGCGGGGCGCAGTCGCGGGTGTCCGGAATCGTCGCGAACGGCGTGTCGGCAAGGCGCTTGGCATCTTTGGGCAGAACCGCAGCCGACTGCAACATGGGCCTGACCCTTTCCACCGTGGCGGAGGTGACGAAGGCCGCGGCGATGGACACCAGGAACGCCATCGCCAGGCCCAACCGGTTGCCGCTGATCGTCGCGGCCATGAGCCACACATAGGTGTTGAAGAACACCAATGCCGTCAGCAAGACGACCGGCAACGCTCGCACCGCCAAGGCGCCCACCATTGCGAAGTGGGACAGCATCATGCGCACCGCCCACCCGAGCACCGCGCCGGCACCACAGCCGGTGAGGATCAGCACGACGGATATCACGACCGCTTGCTGCAGTAGTTGCGGGGCGCCGTCCGTCACAGCTGCGACGCATGCGACCAGCAGAACCGCGACCGTCGCTATCCCCGCGCGTGCCCGCCCGCTTCGCGACCGGGACGCCAGCCAGCCGACAATCGCCGTCAGGGGCAGGCTAACGCCGACTATCACCAATACTATCCACTCGGATGTCGTTGGTGTCCCAGTGATTTCGACGTCGTGACCCCCGGTGATCAGATACAGCGCCAGGACGCAGGCCTGCAGCGTCGCGTACGCCGCCAGCACAGGCGCCGTCCGCGGCCAGAGTCGTCGCCAGCGGGCTCGCCGGGTCAGCACCGAGGGCAAACCCCGCTCTAAGAACCAGCTTTCAGCCGCGGTGACTGAACCTTGGCGGCGCGGCTTGCGGCGGATGGTTAGGTCCATGCCGGTCCACCCTACGGCGGGTCAGTCACCCCCGCCGGGCGTTTGGTGACTGGAAGGCGGCCGAGGGTTTGTCCGGCACCGCCCCTCAACGCCCCGCTTCGCGGGCCGCATCGTCGGCGGGCCTACGCTTAGGTCATGCAACGGATTATCGGGACGGAGGTCGAGTACGGCATTTCGTCGCCGTCGGACCCGACCGCCAACCCGATCCTCACCTCGACCCAGGCGGTGCTGGCCTACGCCGCGGCCGCCGGCATCCAGCGTGCCAAGCGCACCCGCTGGGACTACGAGGTGGAATCACCACTGCGCGACGCCCGCGGCTTTGATCTGAGCCGCTCGGCCGGCCCGCCGCCGGTGGTCGACGCCGACGAGGTGGGCGCGGCCAACATGATCTTGACCAACGGGGCGCGGCTCTACGTCGACCACGCCCACCCGGAGTATTCCGCGCCCGAGTGCACTGACCCGCTGGACGCGGTGATCTGGGACAAGGCCGGCGAGCGGGTTATGGAGGCTGCTGCCAGGCACGTCGCCAGCGTGCCCGGAGCCGCGAGATTGCAGCTCTACAAAAACAACGTCGACGGCAAAGGCGCGTCCTACGGGACGCACGAGAACTACCTGATGTCTCGGCAGACGCCGTTTTCGGCCATCATCGCCGGGCTGACGCCGTTTCTGGTGTCCCGGCAGGTGGTGACCGGCTCCGGCCGGGTCGGGATTGGGCCCTCGGGTGACGAGCCGGGTTTCCAGCTGTCCCAGCGCTCCGACTACATCGAGGTCGAGGTCGGTCTGGAGACCACACTCAAACGCGGCATCATCAACACCCGCGACGAACCGCACGCCGACGCCGACCGCTACCGCCGCTTGCACGTCATCATCGGGGACGCCAACCTCGCCGAGACGTCGACGTATCTCAAGCTGGGCACCACGGCGCTGGTGCTCGATTTGATCGAAGAAGGCCCGGCGCACGGCATAGACCTGAGCGATCTGGCGCTGGCCCGGCCGGTGCATGCCGTCCACGCCATCAGCCGTGATCCGTCGCTGCGGGCCGCGGTCACCCTGGTCGACGGTCGCGAACTCACCGGCCTTGCGCTGCAACGGCTTTACCTCGATCGGGTGGCGAAGCTGGTCGATAGCCGCGACCCCGACCCGCGTGCCGCCGATATCGTCGAGACCTGGGCGGACGTCTTGGACAAGCTCGAGCGTGACCCGATGGAATGCGCTGAGCTGCTGGACTGGCCGGCCAAGCTGCGCCTGCTCGATGGTTTCCGGCACCGGGAGAACTTGAGCTGGTCGGCACCGCGCCTCCATCTCGTCGACCTGCAATACTCCGATGTGCGGCTTGACAAGGGCCTGTACAACCGCCTCGTCGCCCGCGGCTCGATGAAGCGCCTGGTGAACGAGCACCAGGTGCTGGACGCCGTCGACAACCCTCCGACGGACACCCGCGCCTACTTCCGGGGCGAATGCCTGCGCAGGTTCGGAGCCGACATCGCCGCGGCCAGCTGGGACTCGGTGATTTTCGACCTGGGCGGCGATTCACTGGTCCGCATCCCGACGCTGGAGCCGCTGCGGGGCAGCAAGGCGCATGTCGGAGCGTTGCTGGACTCGGTGGACAGCGCTGCCGAACTTGTGGAACAACTCACCAGCTAAGGCCAGTTACCCGGGGAACGTCGGCGTTGAACGGTAGGGTAGAGAAATACCAGCGGCAGTTTGGCGTAGGACCAAACCAGCCGCTGAATAAGTTAAGACGACGCAGGAGGCGGCGATGGCTCAGGAGCAGACCAAGCGTGGCGGTGGCGACGGCGACGAAGATGACTTCGCCCCCAGCACGGCCGCGGGCCAGGAGCGCCGTGAGAAGTTAGCCGAGGAGACAGACGATCTGCTCGACGAGATTGACGACGTCCTTGAGGAGAACGCCGAGGACTTCGTCCGGGCGTATGTCCAAAAGGGCGGCCAGTGACCTGGCCCTTCTCTGATCGCCTGTCCACTAACTCCCCACTTTCGGCAACCCCTGCGGTAAACCTGTCGTCGTTTGCGGACTTCCTGCGACGCCAGGCTCCCGAACTCCTTCCGGCAAGCCTCGGCGGTGGCGCCCAGCCTGGCGGTGCCGGGGCTCAGCTGCCGCACGGCACCACCATCGTCGCGGTGAAATTCCCCGGCGGCGTCGTCATCGCCGGCGACCGGCGCTCCACCCAGGGCAACATGATCGCCGGGCGCGACGTGAAAAAGGTGTACATCACCGACGACTACACGGCGACCGGCATCGCCGGCACCGCCGCCATCGCCGTCGAGTTCGCGCGTCTGTACGCGGTGGAACTCGAGCACTACGAGAAACTCGAAGGCGTGCCGCTCACGTTTGCCGGCAAGGTGAACCGGCTGGCGATCATGGTGCGCGGCAACCTGGCGGCCGCGATGCAAGGGCTGGTAGCGGTGCCGCTGCTGGCCGGCTATGACATCGATGCGCCGGAGCCGGAAAGTGCGGGACGCATAGTCTCTTTCGACGCCGCCGGCGGCTGGAATGTGGAAGAAGAGGGTTACCATTCGGTGGGCTCGGGCTCGATCTTTGCCAAGTCGTCGATGAAGAAGTTGTACTCGCAAGTCACCGATGCCGATTCCGCAGTGCGGGTGGCGGTCGAGGCGCTCTACGACGCCGCGGATGATGACTCGGCTACCGGCGGACCGGATTTGGTCCGCGGTATCTATCCCACGGCGGTCACCATCGGTGCCGAGGGAGCAGAAGAAGTCCCCGAGGGCCGCATCGCCGAACTGGCCCGCGAAGTGATCGAAAGCCGCTCGCGCGCCGACACTTTCGGCCCAGATGGCGGTGAGAAGTGAGCTTCCCGTATTTCATCTCGCCTGAGCAGGCGATGCGCGAGCGCAGCGAGCTCGCACGCAAAGGCATCGCGCGCGGCAAAAGTGTGGTCGCACTGGCCTACGCCGGCGGTGTGTTGTTCGTTGCGGAGAACCCGTCGCGTTCACTGCAGAAGATCAGCGAACTCTACGATCGCGTGGGCTTTGCGGCCGCCGGCAAGTTCAATGAGTTCGACAATCTACGCCGCGGCGGAATCCAGTTTGCCGACACCCGCGGCTACGCCTACGACCGCCGCGACGTCACGGGACGCCAGCTGGCCAACGTCTACGCGCAGACGCTGGGCAGCATCTTCACCGAGCAAGCCAAGCCATACGAGGTGGAGTTGTGCGTCGCCGAGGTCGCCCACTACGGCGAGACGAAACCGCCGGAGCTCTACCGGATCACCTACGACGGATCGATCGCCGACGAGCCGCATTTCGTGGTGATGGGCGGTACCACCGAGCCGATCACCGCCGCCCTCAAGGATTCCTATGCCGAGAACGCCGATTTGCACGACGCTACCCGGATCGCGGTGAAGGCGCTGCGTGCCGGCAGTGCCGAGGCCTCGGGCGGCGAGCAGCCCTCTCTGGACGTGGGCAGCCTGGAAGTCGCCATTCTGGACGTCAACCGGCCCCGGCGGGCGTTCCGGCGAATCAACCGCAGCACCTTGGAAAACCTGCTGCAGGAGCTGGATTCGGAGCAGCCGGAATCTGATGGCAAAGTCTCGGGTTCAAACGGCGCTTCGTCGGACTGAACCGGGGCTGCAACGGTCTGGTAACTCCGGCCGCTGGTGACCCATCGCCGGGCATACCCCACCGCCGGGCCGTGGTCGCGCCCGCTCGGCCCACCCCCGCGCGGGGCCGCGAAACTTCGTCGGAACCCATAGGTGCGGCTCGCTCACCGTCACGGTCACACAACCAGTACCCTCGACTACGTGCAGCGACGAATTATGGGCATCGAGACAGAGTTCGGTGTCACCTGCACTTTTCACGGACACCGCCGACTGTCCCCGGACGAGGTGGCCCGTTACCTCTTCCGGCGTGTGGTGTCGTGGGGTCGCAGCTCCAACGTTTTCCTGCGTAACGGTGCCCGCCTCTACCTCGACGTGGGCAGCCATCCGGAGTACGCCACCGCCGAGTGCGACAGCCTGGTGCAGCTGGTCACCCACGACCGGGCGGGCGAATGGGTGCTGGAAGACCTCCTTATCGACGCCGAGCAGCGGCTCGCCGACGAGGGCATTGGCGGCGACATCTACTTGTTCAAGAACAACACCGATTCTGCGGGCAACTCCTACGGCTGTCACGAGAACTACCTGATCGTGCGGGCCGGCGAGTTCTCCCGAATCTCCGACGTGCTGCTGCCGTTCTTGGTCACCCGCCAGCTGATCTGCGGGGCCGGCAAGGTGCTGCAAACGCCCAAAGCCGCCACTTTCTGCCTGTCCCAACGAGCCGAGCACATTTGGGAGGGCGTCTCCTCGGCGACCACTCGCAGCCGGCCGATCATCAACACCCGCGACGAGCCGCACGCCGACGCCGAAAAGTACCGGCGGCTGCACGTCATCGTCGGCGACTCCAACATGTGCGAGACGACCACCATGCTCAAGGTGGGCACCGCGGCGCTCGTGCTGGAGATGATCGAAGCCGGTGTTCCGTTCCGCGACTTCTCGCTAGACAACCCGATTCGGGCGATCCGCGAGGTCAGCCATGACATCACCGGCCGGCGGCCGGTGCGGTTGGCCGGCGGACGTCAGGCCAGCGCCCTGGACATCCAGCGTGAGTACTACAGCCGCGCTGTCGAACATCTGCAGACCCGCGAGCCCAACGCGCAGATCGAGCAGGTCGTCGACCTGTGGGGCCGCCAACTCGACGCGGTGGAGAGCCAGGACTTCGCCAAGGTGGACACCGAGATCGACTGGGTCATCAAACGCAAGCTGTTCCAGCGCTACCAGGACCGCTACAACATGGAGTTGTCCGACCCGAAGATCGCCCAGCTGGACCTGGCCTACCACGACATCAAACGCGGGCGCGGCGTGTTCGATCTACTGCAGCGCAAAGGCCTGGCCGCGCGGGTGACCACCGATGAGGAGATCGCCGAGGCCGTCGACACTCCGCCGCAGACCACCCGCGCGCGGCTGCGGGGGGAGTTCATCAGCGCCGCGCAGGCCGCCGGCCGCGACTTCACCGTCGACTGGGTGCACCTTAAGCTCAACGACCAGGCGCAGCGCACGGTGCTCTGCAAAGACCCCTTCCGATCGGTCGATGAGCGGGTCAAACGGCTGATCGCCAGCATGTAGCCGCCGTCGGCGCACCAACAGTCACACCAGCACCGCCGTTGCTGCCCATGCGCGACTTCCAAACCTGCTAGCGCCGGCACTATCGACTTTTCAGGCAACGCGGTCCCGGCAATCTAGTGACTGATGTGGCGGCTGTGCAAAGTGCGACGCAGCGGAACCGGTGCACGCGCCCGGCGAGCACCATCTATAACCTGGTGCAAATGGCGACCTCGAAAGTCGAGCGGTTGGTCAATCTCGTCATCGCCCTGCTGTCCACTCGCGGCTACATCACCGCGGACAAGATCCGGTCCAGCGTGGCAGGTTATGCGGACAGCCCCAGCGTTGAGGCGTTCTCGCGCATGTTCGAGCGTGACAAGAACGAGTTGCGTGACCTCGGCATCCCGCTTGAGGTAGGCAGGGTGTCGGCCTGGGACGCATGCGAGGGCTACCGGATCAACCGCGATGCTTATGCGCTGCCGGCAGTCGAATTGACTCCGGATGAGGCAGCCGCGGTAGCGGTCGCGACGCAATTGTGGGAGTCCCCGGAGCTGATCACCGCGACCCAGGGCGCATTGCTCAAGCTGCGCGCCGCCGGTGTCGACGTCGACCCGGACGCCCCAGTGGCCATCGCCTCACCGGCCGGCGTGCCGGGGCTGCGTGGGTCAGAAGAGGTTCTCGGGATCTTGTTGTCCGCCATCGACTCTCGGCAGGCGGTGCAGTTCCCACACCGGCCGTCGCGGGCCGAGCCGTACAGCGTGCGCACCGTCGAGCCGTGGGGGGTGGTCACCCAAAAGGGCCGCTGGTATTTGGTGGGCCACGACCGCGACCGCGACGCCGTCCGCACCTTCCGGCTGTCGCGGATCGGTGCCGAGGTGAAGCCGATCGGCCCGCTCGGCGCGGTCACCGTGCCCGAAGGGGTTGACCTGCGCAAGATCGTGGCCCAGACGGTCAGCGAGTGGCCGACGGGCGGGCACGCCCGGGTGTGGGTCGCCGACGGGCGCGCCACCGCGCTGCGACGTGCCGGGAGGTCCGCCGGCGCGCGCCAAGTGGGGGGTCGCGACGGCGAGGTGATAGAACTCGACATCGGATCCACCGACCAGCTGGCCCGCGACGTCGCCGGTTATGGGCCAGACGCCGTGGTGCTGGAGCCGCAATCCCTGCGTGATGACGTGGTGGCCCGGCTGCGTGGCCAAGCAGAGATCAAGGAGGTGGACGCATGACAGCCGTCTCCACCCGCTTGGTCCGGCTGCTCAACATGGTGCCGTATTTCCAGGCCAATCCGCGGGTCACCCGCGCCAAGGCCGCCGCCGACCTGGGGGTCTCCGCCAAGCAACTCGAGGAGGACCTCAACCAGCTGTGGATGTGCGGCCTACCCGGCTACTACCCGGGTGATCTCATCGATTTCCAGTTCTCCGGTGACACCATCGAGGTGACGTTCTCCGCGGGCATCGACCGGCCGCTCAAGCTCACCTCGCCGGAGGCCACCGGCCTGTTGGTGGCGTTGCGGGCGCTGGCCGACATTCCGGGCGTGGTCGATCCGGAAGCGGCGCGCAGCGCAATCGCCAAGATCGAGGCCGCCGCCGGTGCCATCGGGCACGATGCCACGGGTTCGGCAGCGGCCGTCGACGAGCCCGCGCCCGCCGAGAGCCGGGCCGCGGCGGCAGTGCGCGCTGCGGTGCAGGACAAACACGCATTGGCCATCGATTACTACTCCGCCTCCCACGACACGCTGACCAGCCGAATCGTCGACCCGATCCGGGTACTGCTGATCGGGGGTCACAGCTACTTGGAGGCCTGGGCACGCGAAGCCGAAGGGGTTCGGCTGTTCCGCTTCGACCGGATCGTGGACGCCACCGAGTTGGACGAGCCTGCCGCGCCGCCCGAACTGGCGCTGCAGGCGCCGCCGGACACGTCACTGTTCGACGGCGACCCGTCACTGCCGTCGGCCAAGCTGCTGGTGGCGCCGTCGGCGTCGTGGATGTTCGAGTACTACCCGATGCATGAGGTCCGCGAGTTGGCGGATGGGTCCTGTGAAGCGGTGATGACCTATGCCTCTGAAGATTGGATGACGCGGCTGGTGCTGGGCTTCGGGTCGGCCGTGCGAGTGCTTGAACCGGAGCCCCTCGCACAACGTGTCCGGAATGCCGCGACGGCCGCGCTGGAGTCCTACCGGGCGCTTACCCCCTGAGGCCACGGCGCGCGCGGCCCAGGGTATCGCTCCGCTGCGGTAGCATCGGGTAGACGTCTGGAGGTAATCAAAGTGGGCAGTCTTAGTCCGTGGCACTGGGCGATCCTCGCTGTGGTGGTGATTTTGCTGTTTGGTGCCAAAAAGCTCCCCGATGCGGCGCGTTCGCTGGGCAAGTCGATGCGCATCTTCAAGTCTGAACTCCGCGAAATGCAGAGCGAGAACAAAACCCAACCGTCTGCTATCGACACCGCCGCGGCGAACCCCACTCCCGTGCAGTCGCAGCGAGTCGACGCTCCCGCGGCTACCGAGCAGGGGCACAGCGAAGCACGCCCGGCGTAGCGCGGCACCCATCGTCGCGGTGCCCGAGCGCCACTGACCGAGCGTCGTGAAATTTCTCAAGGTTTCAGCGCGCACTGCCGGCTTGCTGAAGCGTCTTAACCCTCGTAACAGGCGCAGCCGCACCAATCCCGATGCGACGATGTCGCTCGTCGACCACCTGACCGAGCTGCGCACCCGGCTGCTGATCTCCCTCGGCGCCATCCTGATCACCACGATTTTCGGGTTCTTCTGGTATTCGCATTCGATCTTCGGATTGGAAAGCCTCGGCGAATGGCTGCGCCACCCGTATTGTTCACTGCCGCAGTCGGCGCGCGCGGACATCAGCGCCGACGGGCAATGCCGGCTGCTGGCCACCGCGCCGTTCGACCAGTTCATGTTGCGACTCAAGGTCGGGATGACGGCCGGGGTGGTGCTGGCCTGTCCGGTGTGGCTCTACGAGCTCTGGGCGTTCATCACGCCCGGGCTGTACCGCAAAGAGCGCCGCTTCGCGATCGCGTTCGTGATCCCCGCCGCGGTGCTGTTCGTCGTGGGTGCCGTGCTGGCCTACTTTGTGCTGTCCAAGGCGCTGGGCTTTTTGTTGACCGTTGGCAGCGACGTGCAGGTGACCGCGCTGTCCGGGGACCGGTACTTCGCCTTCCTGATCAACCTGCTGGTGGTTTTCGGGGTCAGCTTCGAATTCCCGTTGCTGATCACCATGCTCAACATGGCCGGCCTGCTTACATACGAGCGGCTCAAATCATGGCGGCGCGGCCTGATTTTCGGGATGTTCGCGTTCGCGGCGGTATTCACGCCCGGGTCCGATCCGTTTTCGATGACCGCGCTCGGCGTGGCGCTGTCGGTGCTGCTCGAGTTCGCCATTCAAATCGCCCGAGTGCACGACAAGAGGAAAGCCAAGCGCGAAGCCCAGGCCGTGATACCCGACGACGAAGCATCGGTGATCGAGGCGCCCGCGCCGATAACAGAGCCCACCCCGGAGCCGTCGTTCATCGCCGGGCAGCATGACGATGTCACCTGAACCGTCGACGCCGCAGGGCGTGGTCGAGCTGGTCGAGCTGGCCCGGTTCACCGCGGAACTGCCCTTTGCGCTCGACGGCTTCCAGCAGCGGGCGTGTGCGGCGCTCGAACGAGGCCACGGTGTGCTGGTCTGCGCGCCGACCGGTGCGGGCAAGACGGTGGTCGGAGAATTTGCCGTGCACTTGGCGCTAGCCGCGGGTGGCAAGTGCTTTTACACGACGCCGCTCAAAGCGCTGAGCAACCAGAAGCACACCGACCTGACCGCGCGTTACGGCCGTGACCGAATCGGCCTGCTGACCGGTGACATGTCTGTGAACGCCGATGCGCCTGTCGTGGTGATGACCACCGAAGTATTGCGCAACATGCTCTACGCGGATTCTCCTGCGCTGCAGGGACTTTCCTATGTGGTGATGGACGAAGTGCATTTCCTTGCCGACCGGATGCGGGGTCCGGTGTGGGAGGAGGTGATTCTGCACCTGCCTGAAGAGGTGCGGCTGGTCAGCTTGTCGGCAACGGTCAGCAACGCCGAGGAGTTCGGTGGCTGGATCCAGACCGTGCGCGGCGATACCACCGTGGTGGTCGAGGAGCACCGCCCAGTGCCGCTATGGCAACACGTTTTGGTGGGCAAGCGCCTGTTCGACCTGTTCGACTATCGCAATTCCGACGGTCATGAGCAGCCGGGCACCGGAAATCAGCCCCGCGTCAACCCGGATCTGCAGCGTCACATCGCGCATCGCCGCGAGGCCGAGCGGATGTCGGACTGGCGTGGTCCCCGTCGGCAGGCGGGCAGAGGAAGCGCCGGACGACCGCGTTTCTACCGGCCCCCCGGGCGGCCCGACGTGATCGCGACCCTGGATTCCGAAGGCCTGTTGCCGGCGATCACGTTCGTGTTTTCCCGGGCCGGCTGTGACGCCGCCGTCCAGCAGTGCCTACGGTCCCCGCTGCGGCTGACCACCCAAGAGGAGCGCGCGCAGATCGCCGAGGTGATCGAGCACCGGTGCGGTGATCTCGCCGATTCCGACCTGGCGGTGCTGGGCTACTACGAGTGGCGGGAGGGGCTGCTGCGCGGGCTGGCGGCCCACCACGCCGGGATGCTGCCGGCGTTCCGGCACACCGTCGAGGAGTTGTTCGCCGCCGGCCTGATCAAGGCGGTATTCGCCACCGAAACCTTGGCGCTCGGCATCAACATGCCCGCGCGCACGGTAGTGCTGGAGCGGCTGGTGAAATTCAACGGCGAGCAACACGTGGCGCTGACGCCGGGGGAGTACACACAGCTCACCGGACGTGCCGGCCGGCGCGGGATCGACGTCGAGGGCCATGCGGTGGTCCTTTGGCATCCCGCCGATGAAACCACCGAGCCGTCCGCGGTGGCCGGCCTGGCCTCCACCCGCACCTTCCCGCTGCGCAGCTCGTTTGCTCCGTCCTACAACATGACGATCAACCTGGTGCACCAGATGGGCCCGGAGCAGGCGCACCGGTTGCTGGAACAGTCGTTCGCCCAGTATCAGGCCGATCGCTCGGTCGTCGGCCTGGTGCGTGGTATCGAGCGGGGGCAGCGGATGCTCGACGAGATCGCTGCAGAGCTTGGTGGGCCGCACGCGCCAATCGTGGAATACGCCCGGCTGTGCGCGCGGATTTCGGAGATGGAGCGAGCGCAGTCTCGTGCGTCGCGGCTGCAGCGCCGCCAGGCGGCCACCGATGCCCTGGCCGCGCTGCGCCGCGGCGACATCATCAACATCACCCACGGCCGGCGTGGCGGGCTGGCGGTGGTGCTCGAATCGGCGCGTGACAGCTCGGACCCGCGCCCGTTGGTGCTCACCGAAAACCGTTGGGCCGGAAGGATTTCAACGGCCGACTATTCGGGTGCGTCGGCACCGGTCGGCGCGATGTCCTTGCCCAAGCGCGTCGAGCACCGCCAGCCGCGGGTCCGGCGTGACCTGGCGTCGGCGCTGCAGTCGGCGGCCGCTGGGCTGGTCATTCCGGCCAAGCGCCGTAGCAAGCGTGGCGATGAGGATGGTGTGTTTCACGACCCGGAATTGGGGTCGCTGCGAGAGCAGTTGCGGCGGCACCCTTCTCACAACAGTCCGGGACTCGAGTCCCAGATCCGGCAGGCCGAGCGTTACCTGCGCATCGAACGCGACAACGCGCAACTGGAGAAAAAGGTTGCCGCAGCGACCAATTCGCTGGCCCGGACCTTCGACCGGATTGTGGGGCTGCTCACCGAGCGCGGCTTCATCCAAGGCCCGGACACCGATCCGCACGTTACCGACGACGGCCGGTTGTTGGCCCGCATCTATAGCGAGAGCGACCTTCTGGTCGCCGAATGCCTGCGCACCGGTGCATGGGCGGGTTTGAAGCCGGCCGAGCTGGCCGCCGTCGTCTCGGCTGTGCTCTACGAAAGCCGGGGCGGCGAAGGCCCGGGTGCGGCGTTCGCCGCCGAGGCGCCGACCCGGCCAGTACGGCAGGCGCTGCAACAAACATCGAGGCTGTCCCACGCGCTACGCGCCGATGAGCAGACGCACCGGCTCGCACCGAGTCGTGGACCCGACGACGGCTTTGTCAGCGTCATCTACCGCTGGGCCAGAACCGGAGATCTGGCTGCGGCGCTGGCGGCCTTCGATCCGACCGGCACCGGCTCACCTTTGTTGGCGGGCGATTTCGTGCGCTGGTGCCGCCAGGTGCTCGACTTGTTGGACCAGGTTCGCAACGCCGCCCCGGATGCCGAGCTGCGGGCCACCGCCAAGCGCGCTATCAACGATGTTCGGCGCGGCGTCGTCGCAGTTGATGCCGGGTAGGCTGAGCCGGAGCTACGGTTAGATTCGTACCGAGACGCCAAGACCTAAGGGGCTGAGGAGAAACGATGAGCGGACCGCACGGATCCGACCAGCAGTGGCAACCGCCCGGCCAAGGTGGTGACCGCTCCTCAGAACCGACCCAGGTGGGTTCGCCCTGGCAGCAGCAGCCCGGCCAGGAGGCTACGTGGCAGGCCCCGGCCTATACGCCGCCCCCCGACTACCCGCAGTACCAGCAGCCGGCCGAACAGACATACCCGCAGCAGTACCCTCAGCAGCCCGGGTATGCCCAGCCGGGACAGTACGGCCAGCCCGGCCAGTATGGACAGCCCGGCGACTACGGCCAGCCCGGCCAGTACGGCCAACCCGGTCAGTATCCCCAGCCGGGCCAGTACCCCCAGCAGGGCGCATACCCGCAGCCCGGCCAGTATGGTCAGCCCGGCCAATACGGCCAGCCGGGCCAGTATCCGCAGCAGTACCCGCCCTATGAGCAACCGGCCAAAAAGCGCTCGGTCGGGCTGATCGCGGGCGTGGCCGGTGTGATCGCCTTAATGCTCATCGCCGTCGTGCTGGTGCTCGGATTCTGGCAGCCCGGGTTTTTCGTCACCACCAAGCTGGACATCAACAAAGCTCAAGCCGGTGTGCAGCAAGTACTGTCCGATGAGACCAACGGCTACGGCGCCAAGAATGTCAAAGACGTCAAGTGCAACCACGGCCAGAATCCCACCGTCAAGAAGGGCGCCAGTTTCGACTGCGACGTGAGCATCGACGGCGCTCCCAAGCACGTGACGGTGACGTTCCAAGACAACAAGGGCACCTACGAAGTCGGTCGGCCGCAGTAATCCATGGCGATCACGCGGGCAGCGTGTCGAGCGCTTTCTGCAGGCGGCCAACCGAGGATCCGACGCCCAGCTTTGTCGCCAGCTCGGCGGTACGTTGCGGGTGGGCCGCGACCAGCGGTAGCGCGTCGGTGGCCGTCGATAGTGTGACGGGTGCGTCGGTGGCGACTCGCACCACGGGTTGCGCCGCCTCGATGTAGTCGCGTGCGGCCAGCAGTTTCGCCCGCAGACCTTTCGCCATCTTGGACTTGGGGTCGCTCGCTGCCGCCAGGATCTGCTCCAGCGAACCGTGCTGAGCGAGCAGCGTTGCTGCCGTCTTCTCACCGATCCCCGGCACCCCGGGAAGACCGTCGGACGGATCGCCGCGCATGAGCGCTAGTTCGGCGTAGGCCGCCCCGGCCCGATGTTGCGGAACGCCGTAGTGTTCGGACACTTCAGCCGGCCCGAGCAGGGTGGCCTTGGTCAGCCCGCGGCCCAAGTACAGCACCCGTACCGGCACGGGCTCGTCAGACACCACCTGCAGCAGGTCGCGGTCTCCGCTGACCACTACCACGGGGTCGGTCCGTTCCTGCGCCGCCAGCGTGCCCAGCACGTCGTCGGCCTCGAAGCCGGGCGCCCCCGCCGTCGGGATCCCGAAGGCGTCCAGCAGCTCCATGATCATGTCGATCTGCGGTCTCAGGTCATCAGGGACCGCCTCGAGGTCCGGCTCGCCCTCGGCCAGGCGATGGGCCTTGTAGGACGGGACGAGGTCAACCCGGAACTGCGGCCGCCAATCCAGGTCGAGGCATACCACCAGCCGGCTGGGCTGCTGCTGGGTGATCACCACGGCCATTGAGTCGATGAACCCGCGCACGGCGTTGACGGGCCGGCCGTCGGGGGCGGTGATCGAGGACGGCACGCCGAAATACGACCGGAACCACATGCTGGCCCCGTCGAGCAGCACTAGTGGTGCGGGCATGCGGGCAAGTCTCTCACGACGCCCAACGTCGAGTTGTTGTCGACGCATTTTGGAAATCGCCACCACGATCCGACGTTCGGCCCAGCGGTTAGCCTGGCTGCCATGGAATCTCAGCGATTCGACTCCGGCGTCTATGCGCGACGGCTGGCTGCCGCGGCGGCCGCGGCCGCCGATGCCGGGCTCGACGGGCTAGTCATCACCCCGGGCTACGACCTGCGCTATCTCACCGGATCGCGCGCCGAGACGTTCGAGCGGCTCACCGCGCTGGTGTTGCCGTCAACCGGCGACCCGACGGTGGTGGTGCCGCGGCTGGAGCTGGCCTCGCTGAACAGGTCAGCCATTACGGAACTGGGCCTGACGGTGCGGGATTGGGTCGACGGCGAGGACCCCTACCAACTTGTGGGCGAGGCCTTGGCCGGCGCGCCTGCCGCAACCGCCGTCACCGATTCGATGCCGGCGTTGCACCTGTTGCCGCTGGCCGGTGCGCTCGGCACGCTGCCCGTCCTGGCGACCGATGTGTTGCGCAAGCTGCGGATGGTCAAGGAGCAATGTGAAGTGGACGCGCTGCGCAAAGCCGGTGCGGCCATCGATCGCGTGCATGCTCGGGTGCCCGAGTTTCTCCGCCCGGGCCGGACGGAGGCCGACGTGGCCGCTGACATCGCCGAAGCCATTGTGGCCGAGGGGCATTCACAGGTGGCGTTCATCATCGTCGGTTCCGGCCCGCATAGCGCCGACCCGCACCACGGGTATTCCGACCGCGAACTACAGGCGGGTGACGTCGTCGTCGTCGACATCGGCGGCGCATATGAGCCCGGTTACCACTCCGATTCCACCCGCACCTACTGCATCGGAGAGCCGAAACCCGAGGTGGCACAGCAGTATTCGGTGTTGCAACGAGCTCAGCGGGCGGCTTTGGAAGCGGTCCGACCGGGCGTGACGGCCGAGCAGGTTGATGCCGCCGCCCGCGACGTGCTGGCCGAGCAGGGACTCGCCGAGTTCTTCGTGCACCGTACCGGGCACGGGATCGGCCTCTCGGTTCACGAAGAGCCCTACATCGTCACGGGAAACGAATTGCGGCTGACGGCGGGCATGGCGTTTTCCATCGAGCCGGGCATCTACTTCCCGGGACAGTGGGGTGCCCGCATCGAGGACATTGTCGTGGTGACCGACGATGGCGCTGCAGTGCTCAACAACCGGCCGCACGAACTGATAGTGGTCCCCGTGACTTAACCGACATGACACCCCCGCAGTGTAAGTTGGGCGTGGTGTCAATTCTGGATCTTCCACTGCTTCCAATTCGCATCGCACGTCACATCGTCGAAGCGGTAACACATCCCAGGGCGCCGGCACCACCGGCTGAGCTCATCGTGGTCGACGGCATGCCCGAGGGCGTGCCGCCGGCGGCGCGGCGCCCCGAGCCTGCCCTTCCCGCGCCGTCGGGATGGCCGTTCGGCGAGGAGTTTCCACGCACCTGCGGCGCCGGCCGCGTTGCTGGCGGCGCCCTGTTCTGGACCGACTTTCTCTACGACGACCACGGCGCGACCGGCATCCCCATCGGCGACCTGAAAATTCAGGCGCCGCCCCGCGGCACCTATCTGTATCCGGACGGACCCGCGGCCCGCAACGGTGCCGACATATTCCGTGTCGCTATCGGCCTCACCGAAACCCACACGTGGTGGCGGATCGATTGGAACACCCTGTTGGACGCTTCGATACCCGTCGCGCTATTCACCTTCGACACCGATCCGGGCCGGACCGGCGGGGAGCAATGGCCGGCCGGCGCCGGCGTGCGCTCGGCCGGCATCGACATGGCGTTGCTGGTCTCGGGGAGCAACGCGGCACTGATCGACCTGACCACCCATATCACGACGCCCGTCGAGCACCGCGTTGACATGGGTTCGCGGTCGTTCCTCGCCCGGGTGCCGCGGTCCGTGCTGGAGCCCGTCGGCGGCTGGACGGTCCGGCTGGTGGCGGGGCTGGCCAACGCCGCAGGCGACGGGTTCGCCGACGTGCCGGCCGAGCGCGGCGCGCTCCCGGGGCAGCCCAACGTCTACAACGTCGCGTTTCGCACCAACGCACAAGAGCCACCGCACTTCAACTTCTGGTCGGATCAAGCCCAGGCCGCGGCGTTGACCGAAGGCGACGTGTCAGCGTTCTCGGTACGCGTTCAGTGGGATCAGCTCGCGTCTGGTGAAACAACCCCCGAGCCGGTGATCACCGGGGCGTCGACGCGCTGGTACGTGTCCTCCGTCGAGCTCGGCCAGGGCGTGGCGGCCGACGATGTGTTGAGCACCAAACCGCAGTTCCTCGGCCGGGTACAGCCCTATTCGATATGCCTGCCGTCGACCTATGCGCCAGGTCGCGCTCTCCCGTTGACCTTGCTGCTGCATTCGCTTGCGCTCGGGCAAAGCCAGTTCGCCGCGATCGATCCGCGCCTGCTGCATGAAGTGTGCGAGGTTCGTGACTCGGTGGTGGTCACACCGCTGGCCCGGGGCCCGTCGACCTGGTACTTCGACACCGGGGAACTCGACGTCTGGGAAGTCTGGGCGCGAGTGGCCGAACAGTTGGGCACGGACCCCAATCGCACCGTCATCTCGGGATATTCGATGGGCGGCTATGCGGCCTACAAGCTGGGATTGACTTATCCACAAGTGTTTTCGCAAGCCGTGGTGCTGGCCGGTCCGCCCACCTGCGGTGTGCGGCTGCTCCCCGACGTCGACATCCCGGCCGACCTCGACCCCGACTCACCCTGTGCTCGCGAAGGCGATACCTGGAAGCTGCTGGTGAATGCCCGCTGGCTGCCCTACGTCATCGCCCACGGGCTGGTCGACGAACTGGTGCCGTTCGCCTCGGCCGCTGAGCAGGTGCTGGAACTTGACCGGTTGGGCTACCGGTACCGCTTCACCGTGTATCCGCTTGAGGATCACATCGCCTGGGTGCTGCAGGACAGGTTCGAAGACCCGATCGCCCACATGGAAACCGGCCTGCGCCAAGCTGATCCGGGGCACATCACGTTCGCGTGGCATCCGCAATTGGTTCGCCCTGACTTGGGTATCGGGCCGCATCAGGCGTGGTGGCTCTCGGAGCTGACCGCTGATCCGTCCGTGACGGCACGGCGCGGCGCCATCGCCGAAGTCGACGCGCGTTCGTATGCTCGGCCGGACCCGACCCACACCGTCGAGCATCATCGCGGTTTGCTGCTGAACTTCAACCCGACGCCCGGCGTGTATAGCGAGCTGGACTGGAAGGTCGGGCCGCCCGTCAGTCCGTTGCCGTATCTGACGCTGCGGCTTACCGGGGTGGCCAGCCTTAAGGTGGATGTTCAGCGTGCCGGGCTGGCCGCCTTGCCGGCGTCCACGATCGCGGTGGCCACCGATACCGCCGCGCAAGTCACGCTCGCCGGGCTGCCGGCCGGGATAGAAGTGCAACTCGACGATCAGCCGGCCGGTCCGACGGTGACCGTGCCGACCGGACGTCATCGCATCGCCTTGCTTGTTGGTGTGTGAATCGTAGCCACAGCCGTGTTCGGGCTACCTTGGCGGCCCGCCCCGGGTGAATAGCGACGGGCGCCGCGGTCGACGAGAATTCGCCCCGTGGCTCCGTTGGCCGTTGATCCTGAGGCGCTGTTCGCTGCGGGCAGCGCCGTGGGTGCCGCTGCAGACGGCCTGAACGCCAACCTGACCGTGTTGACGGCGGGTTTTGCGGCCCACACCGGCTTGGACGCAGCCGGTACGGTGTTCGGCCTGGCATACCAGGACGCGGCGGAGCAGCTGTTAAAGGGCGCTGCGGCCGCCGTCAACGCGTGCCGGCAGACCGGGGCTCGTATCCAGCAAGGCGCAGCGAATTATTCGAGGGCCGAAGCGGCTTCGACGCTGGGTGGTGGCGCCGGCGTCTTGTCGTCGCCACCCGAGCCGGCCACCATCGCGGCGCCCGGGCCGCCGGGCACGTGGGGCAAAGGGGAGCCGCCTCCGCTGCTATGGGCGGTGGTCGAGTCGTTCGTCGACGACGTGTGGCCCGACGGCGACGTCGCTGGACTGCATGCCGCCGCGGCCCGATGGCGCAGTTTCGGCACCGCAGCGAGCGGCATGCAGAGCGCGCTCAACGCGTCAAAGGCGCTACTGGATGGGCAGCAGATCCCCGAACGCAACAAGATCGATGCGGCCTTGTCGCAGATCGGCGGCTGCCTGGGGCAGCTCGGCGTGGCGTCCGGCACGCTTGCCACCAGCCTCGACAAATTCGCTGACGAGGTGGATCAAGCGCACAACCACATACGAGACCTGTTGAACGGGCTGGGGTCACTGACCGACCTCGGACATGACCTGATGTTGATCGTCAAGGGCGACGCGCTCGACGAGATCAAGAAGATTGCCAGGGACATCAACGGCGTACTGCACGACTTGGGGCGCGAAGCCCGGGCCGCCGAACAGGGAATGAAGCTGGGGATGCAGATCATTGACGGCGCGATCGTCAAGCTCGAGAAGCATGTGCGTGGCGAACTGAAGGATTTTCTCGGCGACGCGGTCGGAAACCAAGTGGCGACCGTGTTCGACTTTTGGCTGAATGCCAACGAGGGGGTTTTGAAGGGCGCTGTCGGCATCGTGTTCACCATGGCGGATCTCGACCCCCGATGGTTCCTCGTCGATCCCGAGGGTGCGGCCGCCCCCTGGTCGGACACGGCAAAAAGCTTGTGGAAGGGAAGCGTGATCAACGCCTTCCTGAATCCTCAGGAGGCTGGGCAGGCAAAGCTGCAGGAGCTGAAATCCTTGCTGCACATTGCTGATTGGAGCTGGGCTCGGCCGGGTTTGGGTTTCGGCGAAAACGTGTTCGACGTAGCCACATTGATCACACCGGGAGCCGGTGAAGCAGGCGTGGCGGCGGATGGCGCTCAGGTGGCCGCGCGCGGCGGCGAGGCCGCTGCGGACGCCGCTGGGACGGCAGGTCGTGCCGGCGGGCGAGCGGCGGGCGGCGTAGCGGGCGGGGCTGGTGCTCGCGGCGCATTGGCTGACGTCACGCGTGCTGGCGGCGATCTGACGAAGAACTTGGAGGGCGTCACCGGGAACCTGTCCAAGATCGAGCCCCCGCTCGTTGGCGGCCGCCCGGTGGGTTTGCCTCCGGGCAAGCCTTTTGAGCCCCCGGTCGAGTCGGCGCCCCGGCCGCCCGATGGCGCGCCGCCGGGTGGGCCAACTGCCGCACCGGGGCCGACGGCCCCGGAGCCGCCCAAACCCGTAGGGGGAGAACCCGCTCCTGCAGGCGGTCCGCAGGAGCCCGGTGGCGGTCAGCCGCCTGCACCGGCTCCAGCGTCGCCGCCCGGGGGTGGCCCCCATGAACCGGGCCCCGAACCGGTACCGGTGGGTGCTCCGCATGATGCCGGTTCGTCGCCGGCGGGCGGCCCGCACGAACCGGCTATGTTGCCGGTTGGCACCCCGCATGAGCCGGTCCACGCGACCGCACCCGGTTCCACTCCATCAGCCGTGCCCGCCGCAGTTGGTGATCGGCTGCCGTCCACGGTGTCGTCGGCAGCGGCGGTACCGCCCAGCGGATCTCCCGCCGAACTGGCGCCTGCCACTGCCCATGCACCGGAAACCGCG
>Ga0335071_10001549_pt1 | contig 24824 bp, 24 predicted proteins | sample Lox_Sample_15_FD_206724 | JGI IMG/M metagenome (GOLD analysis project Ga0335071, IMG submission 206724) | Soil microbial communities from Loxahatchee National Wildlife Refuge, Florida, United States - Lox_Sample_1.5 | ecosystem: Environmental > Terrestrial > Soil > Wetlands | place: USA...
TCCGTACCTGTGGATGCAGCTGAAAGGATGGATAGATCCTGCAGTAAGCAATGTGCTGAAGTACGACGGCCGTGATCCATATGCTCCCAATCTTCTGACAGTCGATACCCTCAGTAATATTTCTTCAGCTGAAGAGCGTCAGATTACCCCGTTCAGCGGTGGCACGGGATATTCAACCGGCTACAACAGCGATAGCCTGGTGATGTATGCGGAATACTTTAAAAATCCACTGTCAAAGCAACTGAGCGAAATACTTATAAATGTTGCCAGGGTCAATTCTGTATCGCCGGCCGACTCAGCCAGCCTTTGGGTATTCGCTGACGGAAGCACGCCCGGGGCCGTTCTGGCTCATCAGAAGATTCTGTTCAGCGAAGCAAAAGATACTTTTGTTACAAAGGTTGACTTCAGGACTACCATACCGGTCGGTGGAAATTTTTACGTGGGATGGAAGATTTATTATCATGCCAGTGCCCCTGATGAGACAAGGCAACTGGCCGTCTTTCACTCACCTGACCGTTATGATGTTTCAATGAATACTGCATGGTTCTCCGATGGTGCCTCGTGGAAAGCCTTTCCCGGTCATCCTTTTTCACCAATGTCGGTTTCACTTGATGTAAAAGCTGTTGTAGTAGGAAATCCCGTTCCGGATGCAATAATAGGGAACCGGGAAACCGCACCTCATTTTACAGTTTTTCCCAATCCTTCGGATGGAAGGTTCTATATATCAACAGACAATTCTTTCAGGGAGGTGCAGGTCCTTGTTTATGATTTCTCAGGTCACCTTCGCTGTTCGGGAAACCTGTCGGGAAGGTTTCCCGGAAGGACTGAACTGGACATTTCGGACCAGGGCAAAGGTCTTTTTTATATCCTGATCAATACCGAAGCAGGAAAGGAGTATCACAAAGTAGTCGTAACGAACTAATGGTCAGGAGCAACATCATCTTTCTCTTATGCATCATTGCCCTTACCTGCAGTTGCACCGGCAAAAGCCGGCATCATGGCAGTGAAACCGGTTCGCCTTCGGCTCATCCCGGGTATGCTGAAAGATTTACGCTGAAGGAAATTAACGGAATTACAGTACTTACAATAAAGAATCCCTGGCAGGGGGCGGACGGAATCAGCCAGGAATGGTACCTTTTAAAACGCGGCGACAATATTCCTGCAGGAATCGATTCTTCAAGGATCATAAGGGTGCCGGTCAGAAAGGTCATTGCAATGTCCACAACATTCCTGTCGATGATCGACACCCTTGGTGAATCGGATAAGATTACCGGAATCAGCGGAACAGATCTGATATACAACAATAAGCTCAGGTCCGATATCAGGAATGGGAAAATCCCTGATGTCGGTTATGACGATAACCTCGACAAGGAACTGATTATTAAGATAAAACCTGATATCCTCATGATTTATGGAGTAGGAGGGGAATCTTCAGGCCTGGCAGGTAAGCTTAAAGAGCTTGGAATTAAGGTTCTGTTCAATGCCGACTATCTTGAGAATGATCCTTTGGGAAAAGCAGAATGGATAAAAGTATATGGGGCACTGTTCGGCAAGGAAAAAGAGGCCGATTCAATATTCTCCGGCACGGTTTCCGAATATGATGATATCCGTGAGATTGTAAGGAAGAAGGCCACCGAAAGACCAAAGGTATTGCTTGGTCTTCCCTGGAAGGATGTATGGTACGTCTCTCCGGGCAATTCTTATATTAGCAGGCTGATATCGGATGCAGGGGGTGAATATATCTGGAAGGATACAGAATCGGAGACATCTCTGCCATACGGGCTGGAAACGGTCTGGCTGAAGGCGGCAGGGGCAGAGTACTGGCTTAATATCAGTACGGTCTCCGACCGCGGGGAAATACTCGCTGTCGACAAAAGGCTGGGTGATCTTGAAGCCTTTTCAAGCGGAAAGATGTATAATAACAATAACAGGGTAACCGCGATTGGAGGCAACGATTATTGGGAAAGCGGTTCGGTAAGACCACAGGTTATTCTTAAAGACATTGCATCAATTCTGCACCCGGGGCTTTTTCCGGGTTATACTTACTGTTATTTTAAAAAGGTTAAATAATTTGAAAACCGGGTCACAGGATTTAAGATCAGGATTATATCAGGGCCATCGACGAAATTCTTCGGGGCTCTGGTTTGTAATGTTTGCCTTGCTTGTGATTCTTTTCTTTTTCCTTGATATCATGATGGGATCAGTTACCCTTTCACCTTCTGGCATATTTCATTCCCTTTTCAGGGGGGGCGATCCACAGGTGCACGATATTATCATGAAATTCAGGATTCCCAAAGCCCTGACTGCAGTTTTGGTCGGACTGGCACTTTCGGTAAGCGGCCTCCAGATGCAGACCGTGTTCAGGAATCCGGTGGCAGGACCATATGTTCTTGGCATCAGTTCAGGTGCCAGCCTGGGTGTGGCTTTTGTCATCCTGGGTTTTCATGGATATATTACCAGCGAGGGCCTGCAATGGTACGGGAACTGGGCGCTCGCCGCCGCTTCGTGGATCGGCGCGGGTACCGTAATGCTGCTGATTATGATAATATCAGTGAGGGTAAGGGATATTCTCACTGTACTGATCATTGGAATCCTGTTGTCGGGTGCAATTTCAGCCGTTGTCAGCATTATGCAGTACTTCAGCAATGAGACAATGCTTAAAGCTTATGTGGTCTGGACCATGGGCAGCCTTGGAAACCTGACTTCGGGCCAGATAACAGTGCTGGCATTATCGGTCGGAGCAGGACTTATTCTCAGCCTTCTTTCAGTGAAAATGCTGAATGCTTTGCTCCTTGGCGAGAACTATGCTATGACAATGGGATTGAACCTGAACCTGGCCCGGTTCACCGTCTTTGCAGCAACTAGCATTCTTGCCGGCAGTGTGACAGCTTTTTGTGGCCCGATTGGCTTTATCGGGATAGCCGTACCCCATATATCCAGGATGATCTTCCGGACATCCGACCACAGGGTACTGATGCCAGCTTCAATTCTGGCGGGATCAGTAATTATGCTCCTCAGCGACATCCTTACCCAGCTTCCTGGCTCGGGCCGGATAATACCAATTAATTCAGTTACCTCCCTTGTTGGTATACCGATAGTTATCTGGGTTATTTTCAGGAACAGGAAATACACTGAGACATGACTATGGAGATCGCTGGTAAAACTATTATTTCCATTCAGAACCTGGAGATCGGTTACAGGTCAGGAACCATAACAGCCCCGCTGGTGCCTCCACTTGCAGCGGATGTGAAATGTGGCGAGCTGATTTCTGTAATAGGACTTAACGGGATTGGGAAAAGCACACTGCTTAAAACAATTGCCGGGCTTATGCCCTCATTGGGAGGTGAGATATTGATAAAGGGAAGGAAGATTTCAGAACACTCGCGGTATGAGATGGCGAGAAACATAGGATATATTTCTACTGAATCGGTGAGAGTGAACAGTATGCGCGTGCTCGACCTGGTGCGTCTCGGAAGGTATCCACATACTGACTGGACCGGACGATTTGATGAAAATGACCACGGAAAAGTTGAGGAAGCCATTGCAAACGCCGGCATAACTCATCTGTCTGAAAGATTTATAAATGAACTTTCCGACGGCGAAAGGCAGCGGGCGATGATTGCAAGAACTCTTGCACAGGATACGGATATCCTCATAATGGATGAACCAACAGCTTTTCTCGATGTAAGGAGCCGTCATGAGGTGATCCACCTGTTGCATGACCTGTCGGAACGGCGTGGAAAAACAATAATCTGTTCCACTCACGACCTGTCAACCGCCCTTGACAATTCTGACAGGATATGGCTGCTTTTCAGCGATTCTTTTGAAGATGGGGCGCCGGAGGACCTTATCCTCTCCGGATCATTCCAGTCACTGTTTGACAATTCGTCTGTGAGATTTGATCCCTCTGATGCCTCATTGAAATACTCACGGCCCGTGTCAGGATCTGTGAACCTTAAATCTGAAGGTAACCTCCGCTACTGGACTGTAAGAGCAATTACAAGGGCAGGATTTGAAATTGGTCCATCAGGATCTGATATAACAATAGAGGCATACATGTCGGGAAGCAAACCGGCCTGGCGCGGAATTAAAAATATGAAGGAAACAGAATTTGCATCAGTCTATGATCTGGTGAGATGGCTTACTTCCAGGTAAGGCGATGAAACATCAGGTTTTCACCTTGTGATATTTCCTGTAATTGTCTATAAAGACTCCGATTGATTCGACCGGCAGTTTCTTTGCAATGATGGTTTTATTCCTGTCGAGAATATAAACTGTGGGAGTAGCGTTCACGTTGTAATAATAATCAAAGTTAGTTGCCCTGCGGGGATCCCATCCGTTAATCCAGTCAAGTTTATTGTCCTGGATGTATTTCTCCCACTTTACCCGGTCGTTCTGCGTACATACTGCAAAAACCTCGACGCTTTCGTTCTTCGCTTTGTCGTAATAGGCTTTAAGTTTGGGTGTGGCCTCCTGGCAATGACCGCAATTAGGCTCCCAGAAGTAAAGGATCACGAAGTCTTTCTTTATATCATAAAGCGAAACCATCACGCCATTGAAGGTATTCATCACCATGTCGTGTGCTTTTACACCTATAAGATTGGGTCTTACCTTATCAATTTCGGTTCTCAGGTTATCTCTCCATTCCTTGCTGGTCCAGTTCGCTTTTCCGGAAAGATAGATCTCATCGGCAAGCTTTACTACTATAGCGTCGTGCCCCATTGTCTCACTTTCCCTGAAATGGTTGAAGAGATAGACCGCTATGAACTGAAATATTTTCTCGTTTAATGAGAATCTCGGCATCAGCAGGTCAATAGCTCCCATAATTGAATCGGGATGCTGGATAAGGAAATTCGAAAAATAGGCATTCAGCTTGCCGTACAATATAGGTGTCCTGAGTATCCTCTCATCATTGAAGTCGATATTGTCGAAGAAATGCTCTTTATTGAACATGTATGACCTGAACCATTTTACTGAATCAGGGTTCGGTGTATTTTCAGGAAGGTTAAATTCAGGAACCTCTGCCGGTATAATGGCCTTTACAATCATACCAAGAAGCGTACCCTTGTTTTCTTCCGAGGTCCGCTTCAGGAAATTTTTCATCTTTTCATCATTCTTTTTGCCATTCTCGGTAAGTATCCTGACCGAATCACTGTTCTGCTTATTGTTCCTGATCCTGGAATTGACCTGGCCTGCATAATCCTGCATTACCATCCATTTCTTCTGATAATCAAGGAATGCGTTATTATCGGGGGAACCTGTGAATTTCAGCGACTTAAAATATTCAGGATAGGTACATGAGACAGAAAAATACTGCTGCTGCGGTACGAGTATCTCGAAGTACTTCTTTCCCGGGAGCACTACCATATAGATGCCCTGAGGAAGAGACTCTTTACCCCTGAACATTCCTTTCCCGTTGTGGTCGAGTTTTAATGTGTCTTTCAGGTACTGTTTCTCACCGAAATGGTACGCAAGGAACAAGGTTGAGTCGTGAAGGCCGCTCATCGACAGGTTAATCTGGTAACCTGTCCTGAATTGCCCTGAAGAGGAAAGGGTCCATAGTGCCAGCAGTGCTGCGAAACTGATTCTATTTGCCATCCGGCATTCTTTTTTATGATAGACAAAAATAGTCATTGCAATTTCTTTGCCAAAGATTGGAAAATTGATTATTAAGAAATATGTTGTACTTTTGGACTCTGATCAATGGACAGTCGAAGGATAATGATTTCAATCCTGATTCCCGTAAATAATTATGATATTGTAGCACTCGTCCACAGTATGAAGGACGGACTGAGTAAAGTTCCGGAATACTGTGAGATCATTATTGGCGATGATGGATCATCACCCGAATTCAGGAGTAAATATCAGTCTCTTGAGGATGAAAAAGTCAGGCTTCTTGTTTCTGAAAAAAACATCGGGAGGGCAGCAATAAGAAATAAGCTTGCGCTGGAATCGAAAGGTGATCACCTCCTTTTTATCGACGCCGATACCATGATAAGGGGAACCGCTGAAGCGTACCTTCTCAAATGGCTGCCTGTCATCGGAACAGCGAAAGTCATATGCGGTGGTATTGTTTATCCCGAAACATCACCTGGTGATCCTGACAAAATCCTCAGGTGGAAATATGGCAGGATGAGGGAACAGAAAAAAGCACAGGAAAGGAATAAGCATCCATATTCTTATTTTTCAACCTTTAATGTCCTCATGGACAAGACTATCTTCTCGAGGATCAGATTTGATGAAGAGCTTAAGCAATATGGTCATGAAGATACGCTGCTGGGCTACCAGTTGAGAAAGGCTGGCATCGACCTGCTTCATATCGATAACGGCCTGGTTCATGAAGGTGTTGAAACCAACAGGGAATACCTTAACAAAACTAAGCTGGGCATAGAGAACCTCAGTCATCTTTATGACAGGGTTACCGATAAAAGCACCTTCTCCGAAGCTGTAAGAATGCTTGGATTGTACAATAAGTTATCGGCTCTTAAGTTTACCAGGATACTTGCCGGAATCTATATCCGCTACAGGGAGAAGATGGAAATCAGGCTCGACTCTGCCAATCCTTCACTGTACCTCTTCAGCCTGTACAAAATCTGCATGTTCTGTACATTCAGGGCGATCCACGGGAGGAGAAATATCCTTCCGGTATTCTGACAAGCTATTTGGGCGAAAAATCTGAAATCACCTTACCGTCGAAGGTATGGTATTCCCTCAGCAGGTCCGCCGTCATGCACGAATGAACCGGGATGATCCCTACAATATCACCAATGGCTGTGTTTTTCATGAACTCCGCTGAAGCGGATATTATGCCATGTTCCTGAGAAATGGACCTGAGGTATACATCCTTTTCAGGAAAGAACCAGCCATCCTTTCCAAGTAAAACAACCTGGCCGTATACAACCCTCCCGTCCCTGAGCTTCAGGCTGTCTTTTGAAAGGTGAACACCACCGCCATAAATTATTACTTCATCTCTTTTTCGGTTCTTCTCAACTACCGGGCATGCAACAGTTACTGCAACCTGCTCCCTGTTACATGAGCCGATATTCATCTGCATAAGGTCGTAAAAGACAAAATTTCCGGGTCGGATCTCATCAAGTCCGTCAAACCTGGAAATGACGCTGCAGCATGGTGTGTCGCCCGAGGAAATAATCAGGTCATGCCCTTCAAACAGCTTTGAAACTGAATTCAGCCTGGATACCGTTTCATTATAAATGTCAATAATTTCCTTTTCTTCCGAAGCCTTGTAAGCATGCCCGGCGTGGGTTAATATCCCTTTGAGCATAAGGTTTGGCTTCGTTTCTGCCAGGCTCCTGATCCTTTCAAGCTGTTCAGTGTCGTCCCAGTCTGTCCCGCTCCTGTTGTTCCCTGTATTGATCTTCAGGAAAAGGCCGCAGTCTTTTACCGATGCCCGAACCAGTGAATAATGTTCCGGGTCAGTTACCAGGATATTGATATCCGACTTCCTTGCCAGTTGCCTGGTCTCCTCAGCTTCGCGCAGGTTGAAGGGAAATGCGACAGTGATATCTTTCCAGTCTGAACGGGAAAAGTGGCCCGCCATGGTTATGGACGATACTGTAATTGATTGAGTGCCTGCATCCCTGAACCATTCACCGATGGTTAATGATTGGTGCGTCTTGAAATGAGGCCTGAAATTAACCCCCGAAAGTGCAGCTTTTGTACTCATGGCGCTGATGTTCCTTCTGCACTTTTCTTCATCGAGAAGGAGGGTTGGCTTTTTGATTTTTGCAGTTACAATCATATATCACATCTTATAAGATCCATATTTCCATCGTGTCTCCTGACCGCCCTAAGCACAAAATCGAACCTGTCTGTCATGGTGCAGAGGAAGAAATCGGAAGGTGGAGAGAATGATAAGTTCTCTGCCCTGAAGAACCTCTTCCCGGAAGTCTCCTTCAAAGCGGAGATCCTTCCGGTGAAGTTCGTATTTCCGCCTTTGAGCCTGTCGGCAATGATTTCAGCACAAAGTATATCTTCATCTGCCGATAATTCTCCCCTGTAACCCATGGCAACAAGGCTCACTTCATCGGGATTCAGCTGCCTGATGTACCTTGTTACGGCCGCTGAGTTGACCAGGCTTCCGGTGAGTACGACCGGGGAACTGTTGGCATTTACCAGTCCGTTTGTACCTGCAGTTGTTGTATGAATTACAGTTTTCTCCTTTATATCGGCCGTCATTATTTCGGTAGGGCTGTTCCCGAAATCAAAACCGTCGATCTTTCTCTCGTCCCTTTCGCCGATCAGTACAGAGTTTTTATAGGTTTTATGCAACCGCAGGGCCTCTGATACACTTGCCGTTGCAATTAACATCCTTGCCCCGCAGTCGAAGGCGTAACATCCGACTGAAAATGCTCTGAAAACATCGATAATAACTGTCACCCCTCTGGCATTTCTGGCTCCACCGGCAAATTCCAGGATATTAATTTTCATGGTGTCTGTCTTGAGCTTTGAAAGTTACAATAATTTTTATACAAGCTATTTCGTATATTTGAGTAATGGCAATGAAGTTAGTCGCCATTTCAAACCATATAAAACTGCTGATCATGTTTAATCCTGTTTCCTGGGTATTGAAAAAGTTCAAGGAGATAAATGATTCCATCTGGCATACACCTATTTCTGAGCTCTCAAGCAAGAAGAGGATACTTATTAAGCAGCTCCGGATAATTGTCCTGGCCGCACGTGGATTCACGAATAACAAGGTGCAGATCAGGGCTTCTGCGCTGACTTTTTATTCGGTGTTGTCCATTGTTCCGCTGGCAGCAATTGCCTTTGCGATTTCGAAAGGTTTCGGACTGGAGCAAAACCTTACCCAACAGCTTACCAAAAGCCTTTCATCACAGCAGGAGGTACTGAACTGGATACTCCCGATCGCGCAGAATGCGCTTAAAGCCACAAACGGTGGCTATATTGCAGGAATAGGTATGATAGTCCTGTTCTGGTCAGTGATGTCGCTGTTAAACCATATTGAAGGCGCTTTCAACCAGATATGGGAGATAAAGATTCCAAGAGCCTGGTACAGGAAGTTCACAGACTACCTGACTATTATGCTTATCGCACCGGTGCTGCTGATTCTTTCGAGCAGTGTGACTGTCTTTATTAATACAAAGCTGACGGATTACATGGCCAAGGCTCCCATACTCGATATTTTCAAACCCGCCATAGCAATATTGATACAGGTAGCGCCGTACCTGCTGATATGGTTGATACTGACGCTTCTATTTATCGTGATGCCAAACACTAAGGTGAGATTTGGCTCCGCACTGGTGGCCGGCGTTGTTTCCGGTACAATCCTGCAGTTCCTGCAATGGTTCTATATAGATTTGCAGTTCGGTATCTCGAAAATGAGCATGCTCTACGGGAGTTTTGCCGCGATACCCCTTTTTATTGTCTGGCTCCAGATGAGCTGGACAGTAGTGCTGCTGGGTGCTGAAATCGCATTTGCAAACCAGAATGTATCAAGATATGAGTTCGAATCTGAAGCCAGAAATATAAGCCTCTACCAGAAACGAGTTCTCACGATCATGATCATGCACATGATTATCAGGAATTTCATGGAGGGAAAAACGCCATTGTCATCAGAATCTCTTTCTCTGACACTCAAAACACCTGTCAGGCTTGTCAGGGACATTGTCCAGGATCTTAATAAAGCAGGACTCGTATCGATAGTAATAACCAACGACAGCAAGGAGAGACATTTTCAGCCTGCAATGGATATAAATGTTCTCACGGTCAGTTATGTGCTCTCAAAGCTCGACCGGATGGGCATAGAACAGAGAGGTCTCTTGAGGAACAAAGATATGGAACGTGTGAATGAGATACTTACAAAGTTCGAAAAGTGCATGGCAAAATCAGATCACAACGTTCTGATCAGGGATATCTGAACTAGAAAAGTTTCTTTCTCTTTCTTTTTCTTCTTGACGGGCAGTTCTTTACAAAACTTATAAAGTCAGTGTAGGAGGCCCAGTTATGAAAGAAATAATGGTTCAGCGGTAACACTATATGTTTGGTCGTTTCAATGTTTTCCCAGTATGTAATCTGATTTTTTGCGGGGAAGACCCGGTCATGCTCGCTCGTAACAGCAAAATCCCAGGTGAAGCCGGGTTCCTTCTGCTCCATAATCCTGTTGTAAAGCCATCTGAGCTCATCGTGGAGTGATTTTATCGAGCGGTGGGGAATACGGTCGGCATTAAGCCGGTAAGTTTTCTTGTCACCGAACATCCTGAGATAGAATTTCATCATATTCCTTTCAGAAATGTTATTCAGTGTACCTTCAAAAATATTCAGGGGGATTCCAAATTTGTCATCTGCCGGTACGGGAGTCCCGTTGACTGCAATGGTGAGATCAGCCTTTATCCCCGTTTTTGGTGCGAGGTATTCCGCTGCCCATACCCCGAGTGACCATCCGATGAGGGTAATTTTTGAATAGGTCTTCATCTCGGGGAGGACAAGAGCTTCATCGGCAGAATAGTCGTAAAACAGGATGAAGTCAAATTCATCATTGCAAAGTGGTGCGAATACATTCTCATCTGTACCCCAACCGCCATACACCACTACCAGCTGTTCATTCTTTTCCCTTCTCCTGATATAGGTTTTCATCCCAAGAATCAGATTGGAATAGGAATCTCTCCCCTTTATTAAAGCCCCAAAGATAAGGTAATTTTTATTATATGGTCAAATAATGCCGGTTTGGGATGTGACAGGACAAAAAAAATAAGAGGAGAGAGGGCGGGGGTGAAATCAGGGAGCGGGCTTTTTTGATATCCCGTGTCTACTGTCTGATAAAAGGAATGAACCCCGGTAAGCTGGCGCTTTACCTACGGGTCCAAATGTGAAAGTCAATGTCTGCAATACAATCCTGTTGATTTTCACCACCCGACCATGCTCTTCTCCTCCTATACCAATAGCATGAGCTAGGGTCAAAATTATATAATTATGAAAAATAATCCAAACTATTCTTCTAATATTTATAAACTGTTACTGTTCATGATACCGGGTTTGATATGCTGAATTTTTTCTGCTTCCGGTCGATAAAAATATTCTGCCGTCAGGTTGACATCAACAGGCAAATTATTGCTTAAATTTGATTAGTATCTCCTTAAAATGAGTAATATGGTTGCAGAACTTGAAAAGATCCCTTTTGATGATGGAGGTGGGTTCAGAGCCTCATATCTGAACGAAAAAGGAGGATTCTGGCACTTCCATCCGGAATTTGAACTTGTTCTGAATCTCAAAAGCTACGGCACCAGGATAATCGGCGATAATGTAGAGCTCTTCGACCAGTATGATATGACTCTTATTGCAGGGAATATTCCTCATTGCTGGAATCATTACAAGACCGGCGGAAAAGTACCGGACGATCACGGGATAGTTGTTCACTTTTCAACTCTGGCTCTTGGCGACGGACTCCTGGCTCAGCACGAATTCCAAAAGGTCAGGGAGCTCCTTCTCGAGGCTGACAGGGGGCTTGCTTTTGCAGTTGAAGATGCAAAAAAAGCTGAAAAATTTCTTGTAGATATGGTCAACCATACCGGAATAGACAAGATGATAGACTTTTTCCTTGTTCTGAAGCTGCTCTGCAATTCGATGAAAAGAAGACAGCTCTGTTCCGAAAACTATAAGCTTTCATTCGATGAAAGGGGAAATAAACGAATGACTGATGTCTATACATTTATCAGGGAAAATTTTAATAAGCCAATTTCACTTAAGGATATCAGCAGGGTAGCACGGATGAGCCCCTTCGCATTCAGCAGGTACTTCAAAAAGAACTGCGGCTCAGGTTTTGTCGAGTACCTTAACCAGGTTCGGACCAACAAAGCCTGTTACCTTCTGCGTGAAACAGAATTCCAGATCCAGGATATTGCGGTAGATTGCGGTTTTATGAGCATTTCCAATTTCAATAAACAGTTCAGAAAAACTGTCGGGATCTCTCCTCGCGACTACCGAACCCAGTATGTCAGTGAATAGAACTCATAATAACTATTTTTGCTGCAATTTCAAAATACATAAAATTATTGTATACGGAATGAAAAGATTAACAGGATTGTTCTTGATATTCTTAGTGCCCTTAATAGCTGCGGCCCAGGCTGAGATAAAGGACCTTAACTGCTCTACCCTTATTGTCGGACGCGACGCCAGTGCAACCGGGTACGTAATTATTGCTCATAATGAGGATGATGCGGGAGACCAGATTGTTAACTTCTATAAATTCCCCGGCAGGGATAATAAAAAAAATGAAACTATCAGGTTCAAGGAAGGTGCTATTGAACAGGCTGCATCTCATTCTTATGCATACCTGTGGCTGGAAATGCCGGGTATGGATTTTTCCGATACATATATTAACGAAAATGGCGTGATGGTAACTTCAAACTCATGCCCTTCAAAGGAACAGTTTGGTGAAATTACCGATGGAGGTATAGGTTATGAGTTGCGCAGGCTTATTGCAGAAAGATCTCTTTCAGCAAGAGTAGCTGTTGAAATGGCAGGCCAGCTGGTCGAAAAATGGGGATACCGCGGCTCCGGGAGGACATATACTATTGCCGATAAGAATGAAGCATGGCTCTTTGCTGTCGTAAGGGGTAAACATTGGGTCGCAAAGAGAATACCCGACGACCAGGTCGCATTCATTCCCAATTATTATTCGATAAGGGAAATTGATCTGAACGATAACGAAAACTGCCTCGCATCAAAAGACCTGATCACCTATGCCCAGAAACGTGGCTGGTATAACCCCGATACTGATGGCCCTTTTGACTTTTCGAAGGTCTACTCGTCGGAAGAGAATTTTTCAAGTATGGGAAATATAGGAAGAATGTGGTCGGGCGTTAATAAACTTTCAGGTAAGGAGTTTAAGCTAGAGGATAAATTTCCATGCTGTTTCACCCCGGCTCATAAAATTTCAATGAAGGATGTGATGACACTTATGTCAGATCATTTTGAGGGCACACAACTTGACGACTCAAAGGACTATAAGAGCTGGAGCCCACATCTTAACAAGACCCATACGATCTGTGCATCTTCCCAGCAATTCTCGCTGATCGCTGAAATGCGTCCCAATCTTCCCTGGGCGATAGGTGGAAGATTCTGGATTTCAGTCAGGCGTGGCTGTGTCAATCCCTACATTCCGTTTTATTTCGGAATGACTGAGGTTCCCGCCTCACTCACCGTCGATGATCCGGATAAGGCCTACGAGATGCACTTCAAAAGGCCTAAGACTATTTATGATCGTAACCAGGCAATGGCGTGGTGGACCTTTGTCGCCGTATCAGAGATGGCTGAAAAAGATTATGGTAAGAAAATTGGCGAATTAAGGAAAAACAAGGAAGAGCTTGACCGGTACTACAATAAGCTTGCAAATCAGCTCGAAAAGGATTACCTGCCTATATATAAGAAACAACCCGCCAGGGCCACTTCAATGATAAATGACTTTGAAAAGGAGGTTCTGTCCAAGGCGGTGACTGAGGCTAACCGTTTGCTTGGGAAATAATAATTCACACTCCTGGTGACTGGCAGAACAAACGCGCACTTAAGCGAATATAACACTTTGCCGGAACTGTACAACAATTTAAACTGACTTGAATGGTATTCTTTAATAATTAATTCTTGATAGGCGATATGGGAATGACACTCGTTGAGAAAATCCTGGCGGCTCATTCTAAATATGAGTCTGTAAAACCTGATGATATAGTTGATATAGAGATTGACACCAGGGTCGCCAGGGACTTTGGAGGTGCTAACGTGGTAAAGAATATGAAGGACTTTGGTTTAAGGATTGAAGATCCCTCCAGAACTCTTTTTACATTCGACTGCAATCCGACAGGATCTGATCAGAAATATGCTGTTAACCAGCAGATATGCAGGGTATACGCGAGAGAAAATGGTATTAAGATCTATGATATTAATGCCGGTATAGGTACACATATTCTTATTGAGGAAGGGTATGTTTTCCCAGCGGCGACAGCTATTTCAACCGATTCACACGCAAACATACTTGGAGCTGTCGGTGCATTCGGGCAGGGTATGGGCGACCAGGATGTTGCTGCTGCATGGCACAACGGTAGGGTGTGGTTTAAAGTACCGCAATCCGTAAGGATAAATTTATCGGGAAACCTTGGAAATGATGTCTCAGCGAAAGACTTCGTTTTGAACCTGTTAAATCGATTTGGTGCAAATTCACTCCTGGGATATTCTGTAGAGCTCTACGGCACTTGCATCGATAAAATGTCTTTGGATGACAGGATTACAATCTCTTCAATGGCCACTGAAATGGGTGCAATTATTATCCTTTTTCCGCCATCGGAAGAGGTGATATCATATTGCAGGAAAAAAGCCAGGACTGATTTTATTCCTTTGTATGCTGATAGGGACGCTCATTACCATGAAATAATCTCTATTGATGTTTCTGGTTTCAGGCCAAGGGTTTCCAGACCCGGTGAACCACACGATACGGTAGAGGTAGCAAGCATAGCAGGCAGTAAAATCGATTCAGCATTCATCGGCAGTTGTACAAACGGCAGGATGAGCGATATGAGAAAGACAGCTTTCATTTTGAAGGGGAGGAAGGTGGCACCGGGGGTTGTGCTTAAAATCGTGCCAGCCACTGATGAAGTTTGGCAGCTATGCCTTCATGAGGGCCTGATAGATATATTCAAACAGGCCGGTGCATTGGTTTCAAATGCAGGCTGTGCTGGCTGCGCTGCAGGCCAGGTGGGTCAGAATGGACAGGGCGAAGTGACTGTAAGCACAGGTAACAGGAACTTCCCTGGAAAACAGGGAAAAGGTTCAGTGTACCTTGCATCTCCTGAAGTGGTAGCCGCATCAGCCGTCGCGGGATTCATTACGGTTCCGGAAAGTATACCCGATACTCCGGCAGTTTTTGAAACAGGTAAAAGGAATGCAACAGCTGAAAAATCAGTACTGAGCGGGGTAAACAGGACCGACCGTACCCTGGTAATTGAAGGCAGGGTTTGGCTGGTTGAGCGGGATAATATCGATACAGATATGATATTTCACAACCGCTACCTGGCAATTACCGACTTAAAGGATATGGGGCAATATACTTTTGATAACCTCATGGGATTTGAAGATTTCTCAAAAAAGGCATGCAAAGGCGATATTGTAATTGCAGGTAAAAATTTCGGATCTGGCAGTTCAAGGCAGCAGGCAGTCGATTGCTTCATCTCACTCGGCATCTCAGCGGTTATTGCCGAATCGTTCGGGGCAATCTACGAAAGAAATGCCATCAATGCAGCGTTTCCGATATTAACATACACATCACTTAATGAAGCCGCGATCCGACAGGGTGATACCATCAGGGTCGACATGGTCTCTGGTGAGATACTGAATACATCAAACGGAAAAAAATGCTTTGCAGATCCATTTAACGAGGTTCAGCTTTCGATTTACAGGAAAGGCGGACTGTTAGGAAAATAGAATAACCATCTACAAAACAGGCAATATGAATCAAAGAACATTTGCAGAAAAAATATTCAATGCTCCTGCCGGTGCAATAGTATTTGCACAACCCGACCTGATTCTGACCCATGATAATACTTCAAGTATTTTCAAGACCTTTCAGAAAATGGGGGGTGAAAAAGTTGCCAACCCTGACCAGCTTCTGATTGTTCTCGACCATAATGCACCTCCCCCGGATGCAAAAATGGCCAATCAGTACCAGGAAATCAGGGATATAGTGAATCACCAGGGAATAAAGAAATTTTACGATGTGGGCAGAGGTATATGCCACCAGCTCGTTTCAAACCATGCAAGACCGGGTATGCTCATCGTTGGAAGCGACAGCCATACATCAACCGCAGGCGCCTTTAACGCAATGGCAGCCGGGATAGACAGGACTGAATCTGCGGGAATATGGAAAAGGGGTGAAACATGGTTCAGGGTGCCTGAATCCATCAAAATTACACTGAAAGGAAAACTCAGGCAGCATGTATCTGCAAAAGACCTTTCATTGTGGATCATCGGGATGATTGGATCGGACGGGGCAAATTATATGTCGATTGAATATCATGGTGAAGGAGTCAGGAACCTGAACCTCTCCGACAGGATGACAATCGCAAATCTGGCTTCGGAGATGGGTGCAAAGAACGCAGTTTTTCCTGTCGACAGTATTCTCGAACAGCATTACAATGAGAAGGTAACCGGTGTTTGGGCCGATAAAGATGCACAATACTTCAGGGAAATTGAAATCGATTTGGGTGATGTTTTCCCCGTTGTGGCAGCGCCTCATAATGTGGATAACATAAAAGCCCTGTCAGAAGTGGAGGGAACACCTGTTCAGGAAGGTATTATCGGCACCTGTACAAACGGAAGGATAGAAGACCTGAGGATAGCCGCCGGGGTCCTCAAAGGGAAGACCATTACCAATGGATTCCAGTTACAGGTGATCCCGGCATCACAGAAAATCCTTATTCAGGCGGTTGATGAAGGATTATTCAGGATTTTTGTTGAAGCAGGTGCAAGTGTTCTTACACCTTCATGCGGACCATGCCTTGGAACTGGTCTGGGAATCCCGGCCAGCGGTCATACGGTTGTGTCAACCGCAAACCGTAATTTCCTTGGCAGGATGGGAAATAAGGATGCGTCAATCTATCTCGCGTCGCCTGAAATTGTTGCTCATTCAGCTCTGACCGGGGTACTGACCGATCCTAGAAATAATGCACCAAAAGAAAAGTTTCCTTTTGAAACGCCACAGAGTAAAACAGTGGAAATCAGAAAAGGAGAGAATAGGAAAGCAGGTAATGTATGGAACTATGCCGATGTTGATAACCTGAATACAGATCAGATGTTTGCAGGCAAACACACTTATAATGTGCTTAGCACAGACCCCGCAGCCATTATGCCACTATTATTTGAGGATTTTGACCCTTCTTTCAGCAAAAATGTTAGGGAAAATGACATAATCATAGCAGGCGAGAATTTTGGATGTGGCAGTTCCAGGGAACATCCTTCCGTCGGGCTGGCCAATGCCGGGATTCAGGCCGTTCTTGTCAAATCGGTGAACCGTATCTTCTACAGGTCTTCCATAAACCAGGGCCTTGCATTGATAGTCCACCGTGAAGCTGTAGAAGCCTATAGGCAGGACGACCAGATTGGGATAAGCTTCGAGATGGGTGAAGTAACTGTCGGTGGAAAGGTTTTCCGGTTTGAGCCGCTTCCTGAAAAACTTCAGATGATTATTCAGAAGAAAGGCCTGGTCAATTTCATGAAGACAGCCTGACTCGTTGCTGAAATTGAAAAAAAATGTATTTTTGCAGCCTGGTAAAGGTTCCGTAGCTCAGTTGGATAGAGCAACAGCCTTCTAAGCTGTGGGTCGCGCGTTCGAATCGCGCCGGAATCACAAAAAAAGCCGCTGAAAGCGGCTGTTTTTGTATGGAGGAGCGATGAGAACGCATTAAAAAATTACCTGACGAGCTCCTTTATTTTCTTTTTCATTGCCTCAAATTCATCATTATCATATAGCCTTGTCAGGAACACGATTTTTCCCTGCCCGTCAATTATCACATTCCTGGTCACACCTGCATTTTTCTCAGCAAACAGAGAGAAAACAGCCGCCCCCGGGTCTATTGCAAGCGGATAAGTTATTTTCATATCCCTGGCAAAATCCTTCACCACATCAAACGGTTCTTCACGATCGATACCAAGCAGGATAAAGTTCTTGTTTTTCATCACCTGCCAGATCTCATTTTCTATATGAGGCATTTCTTTCCTGCACACGCTGCACCAGCTTGCTGTGAACTGGAGCATAATGATCTTGCCCCTGTTTTCAGAAAGCCTGAAAACCTTTCCGTCAGCAGTACTCACCGTAAAATCAGGTGCCATCTGGCCCAATCTGACCAGGTATCCTCTTTTGTCATCCTGCGAATATGTATTCAGGCTCAACAATGCAAGGATGGCCATAAAAAGGCACATGCTGTTTCTATTCATTTCCCAATTGTTATTCAGTTTCAGGTCCCAAATTTAGAGAAAACTTTCCTTCCTGAAAAATGATAGAAAAGCAGGAATTTCTGCTCCGGCACTAATCATTAAGCCCTTTTCCCTGCATAATACTATGGATATATTTCTCTACCCTGGCTTCCCGTGTCTTTTGTTGTTTGGGCTGGGAGAAGAAATGTATATATGCACGTTGCCTCCCTGGAGTGAGTTTTTCAAAGGCATTCTTCAGGTTCTTGCTATTATCTAATCTGTCCTGAAGCTCGGCTGGAACTTTGTATTCTGTTGTCTTTTTAAAACTGATTTTTAATCCTGCTTTTTCAACTTCAACTGCTTCGGATACATATGCTTTAAGAAAAGGCTTCATCTTCTCAATTTCTTTTGAATTTGTAAACCTGATCTGCCTCGCAGCCTGGACATTCTCTGTTTGCTGAATAAGAATTCCTTGAGGGTCCTTCAGAAGGGCACCTTTGAAAAACAGCATGGCGCAATAATCTTTGAAACCGTGAATCAGGACTATATTTTTCCCACTGAATGTGTAACATGGAAATCCCCACTTCAACTCTTCTTCGAGGTTACAGTCAAGTATAATCCTCCTGAGTGCCTCAAACTCATCGCGCCAGTTTTTTGTTTTTTCCAGGAAACCATTCACTTTTGTGTTCATACAGGTATATTTTACTACTGCAAAACAAAAGGAGTGATAATTTTGTTCATGATAATTCTGTCACAGGGCTTCCTTGGTACCTGGGGCCCGGTATGAAAATTTCTTTATCATGAGCCAGGTGACCGGCAAACTGAATAGATCAGAACTTATTTGAATGATCGTAATTGATTATATAATCGGTTAAGTTCTGTACTTCCGTGCTGAAAAGTTTCTTTGTCTCCCTGAGTAGCATTAATATCTGGTTCCATTCAGACGGCTTTCTCAAAATCAGCGGATAAGGCTTGAAGTTTACTGTCCTTTCCGGTACACCAGATGAATAATCTGGGGGATAGTAGAGCTGGTACGAAATGCCAATGAATTCGTAACGTATTCTTCCGTCCCTGATGGAGATAATTATTGTCGGTGTGCAGGTGTAGTCATCCGGGAGAGAAAGATTGAATCTGAAAATGACCTTTCCATCCCTCAGGTTGGAATACACATTTGCGGGAACGAGCCCATAGTTAACCGACAGCCACTCCATGGTCCTGTTGAAAAGAAACTCACAGTCACGGTCTTTAAAATCGCAGATGAAGGTGTAATGCACTTCACCGTTCTGATCCAGGGGTTGATCGGGATATTTATCCGATTTGAATCTCTGGTTCCACAGGCTGTACAGTTTTGAATAATCAGATTCCTCTATTTGCTTGTTTATAAATCTGTTGTAAAGTATTGCCCTCTCCGTTGAGTCAGTTTGGGCGAGAACACTGATTTCAACTGCAAGTAATGCGATTAGTAAAGCATATCTCATCGGACTGTATTTTATGTAAATCTGTTTAGGAAGGATTTTTTGCTATTTTTTCTGAATAAAATATCCCTCAAATATTTTCCTGAACTGTCTTGTAACTGCAGCTTCGTCAAGCGGCTCCATATCCTGTACGAAGGACTTCCTGTAAAAAGCGATGTTTTTTTCCATTGAATCAACAATTATTGCATAAATGGTTGAATATGCTTTAATCGGAGTTTCGTAATACATTCCCAGGGTTACCAGTCCAATTGCAAATCCTTTGGCCACCTGTTTCCCGTAATTGCCCTTAACCCTTGTAAAACCAGTACTAACAATTATCAGGCCAAACCTTGTCTGGTTTGCTTCTAGCACCCTGAGGAGTGTTGGAGTAATGGTGATGTTGGCAACATTCTTGTTCTTTTCTACAGTCAACATCAGTGTCTCATATTCTTTTTCAAGCGATTCGTTAATCTCTTTTCCCGTGAGGATTATCTTCCCCTTCAATGGTATCTGCCCTTCATAACTTTCCAGTACTTTATATACAAGCTGCTTTGAAACTGCTGATATACTGTCATCAACCTGCCCTCTGTTGCCTTTCTTGATTTTTGAAATGTAGGAGTATGGTTCTAAAAGCTTAAGATCGGTGATTTCGCCAGGCTTTACATTGGAAGTCAGCGGTTTGGTAACAGTACAGCTTTCCGTGAAAAGGAAAATAGTGATTACTATGATGCAGATCTGTTTCATAGTATTAAATATCTTGATTAGTAAGAGTGTTCAATTGTCAGATTATCAGTTAATATGATATCTTCAAAATTTTATAGGTGACATCGTCACTGGCACGCTTCAGTATGACTTTCTCGCCGGCTGACTTATTCATTAATACCCTGGATAAAGGTGAAATAAACGAGATTTTTCCCCTGGATGCAGCCGCTTCATCAACCCCTACTATTTGAAATACCTGCCGTCTGCCGGTAGCTTGTTCCTCCAGTTCGATATATGCACCGAATCTGATTTCATCAGTCTGCCGATCGTCCGGAATAATCACTTTTGCCCCGGTGATCCTGTTATTTAATAGCTGCAATCTTGCATTTAAATGATTTAATGCAATCCTTTTCTCATTTTCGTTTGCTCCGCCGATAGTCTCTTTTTCCTTCAATAAAGCCTGTTTCTCTTCATTCAGCTGCTGCAAACCTGCTGGTGTAACAAAATTGGTCACCCCGGCCGGTAAGTAGGCTCTTTGCGGCACCATCGGAACTTCCTCCTGGTCATCTTCCTTAACGAATCCCCTGCTCATTGCTTTTCTGGTATTTCTCCCGGCATTGTTGCAATACTACAGATTTTTTTGACTGTCTCTTTCTTGAATGAAGCATAATTCTTCATATCGTATCATCCTGATCCTGCCACATCTGATTTAGCCTTTCAGATATAAGGTTTTTTGTTTACATGCATTGACATGGCTATGTATTGTGGTAAAAGCTTGTAGAAGAAAACCTGATTTCCTGTCCGGGGCGTTCACCATGTAGTCATTGCAGAATCAGTAAATTCTTTCCTGATTTCTTAATTGTTCAGCTAACATTGTTATGCATGCCCACAGAACTCCTGAGGTTAAGTACAGCATGGATGCAATTTATTTTTAACCCTGAACTTTATATATACAAGATTGTAATGACCTTTCAGGCTTGTGGTTATGATTTCTTTCTCTTGTCGTGCAGACTGTTCAGTCCAAATCTCGCACCAAATGTCAGTGACGGGAAACTATAATTTTCATGGTATCCTGAAAGGCTGTGCGTCAACGGGTAAGATAAGCTTATATATGGTTCCACGACAAGTGTCCTTGACAAAAATGATTTGTAGTTAAGCTTGAATCCAGGAACAAGACCAATCGTGGAATATGACTTTAAGTCGGTCATCAGGGCGCAGCCAAGATAAAGACTGAGGAAAAAATGCTTGTACTTGTCAGGTTTGAAATAACTCCTCGTTTCTATTGCAGTTTCAAAACCAAATGATTTCATTCCGGGGTATATTAGTGACCCGACAAACCCGCATCCTGCCCAATAGTCTGTCGAACTGTAAGGTTTCCTGAAATTCTCACGGCTTGAAATAAGCTCGAGAGAGTAGCTTATCCCGTTAAAGGCATATGGAAAAAAGATAACATCACAGGTTGCGGAACGGGTAATTGTGAAGAAAATACTTACCAGGATGATCTTTTTCATGACCTCTCAAATGCAGGATTGTTGTTTTCTTGTATGTATTGCTTTTTATCTTCTGTCACAGTATCAGCTTCATCATTATATCGGTTTGCCGGTCATCTCCTAATACGAATATATGCCTGCTGAATTCTGTGAACCCATTCTTCCTGTAAAACTGTATTGCCTTCTCGTTTTCTTCCCAGACACCCAGCCACACATATGCTGCACCTTTTTCCTTTGCAATGGTCAAAGCCTTTTCAAAAAGTAATTGACCAGCCTTCCTTCCTTGAAATTCTTTCAGGACATAAATTCGTTCAACCTCAACAGCATTACTATGCCATAATTCTGTTTGCGCCTGGCCAAAATTCAGTTTTAAATAACCGATAACAGAATTGTCAAGAACGGCAAGATAAAATTCTGATTCCTTATTGTTGAGTTCATCAGTGATTTTCTCATCTGAAAAGCTTTTCTCGAGGTAATCCTTCATATTATCCTCCGTGTTGCCGGCTTCAAATGTTTCAAAGAAAGTCCGCCTTCCGACTTTCTGCAGTATGCTGAAATCCTCAGGGCATGCTTTTCTTATCGTGGGATTCCCCATTTTAGTTCAGTTAATTGTTTTTTGGCAGGACCTGGGTTGATATAAGATCATTTATTTCCGAGAGGTGCAATTTAAAGTGCCTCAGGTAATCTGTAATCATATCTTTCAGGGAAATGAGCCGGCCTGGTCCGGCTATCCATTCTTTGTCAAATTTGCTTTTATCGGCATTCCTGATAATATGGCAGAGGTGGAAATTGGAGTACTTCCATAGCTGGATCATATCGTTCCAATCCTCGCTTTGGTAGTTCTGTATCGCAATCCACCTGTCATTATTGCCAAGAGATGCATAATTTGGAAAGGTCAGCGGGCTAGGCAGGTTCTGAAGGTGTATTATCCTGTGAATATTATTCGATGAAGAATCTATCAAATGACCCAGTATCATCTTTATCGACCTGTTCTGGGTGTTCCTTGGCCCGGTAATTTTCTCTTCAGAAAGTGATTTAAGCCTCGGTTCCCACATTTCGATGAGATCTATTAATTCAATTGTAATGTCAGTTGATTCTATCATATCAGAAAACTGTATCAGGTTTTAAAAACTTAATATTTATGTCGACTATCTTTCAGGCCTGCCGGGCATTATTTCCATCCATTTATCAGGGTCGGAAATTACCTTGAATCCTGCTTTCTCATAAACTCCATGGGCATCTCTGGTCTTCAACAACCATTGGTATACATCCTTAAGATCGGGATGGTGAAGAATGTATTTCATCATTAACTGACCAAGACCTTGTTTCCTGTAATCTTCATGTACTACAACATCCATAATATAGGCAAACCTGGTCTTGTCGGAAATCACCCTTGCGAAAGCGACCTGTTTACCCGAATCAAAAACTCCGACAACCAGTGCCGAGTTTTTGGCGCCCTGAATCACCTCGTCCTTTTTGATTCCGATGCTCCAGAAAACATCCTTTAGCATATCTCTTACCCTGTCGAAGTCCATCTGGTCAATTCCATCTTTAATCTTAATGTCCGTATTGTAATCCATATTTGATAAGGAAGTTAAATATTATAAAATAATTTTTGGATTTCATAATTCATAAAAAGCATGGTAAATGCTTTCATTGCATTTTTGTCCAAATGACCTGATGCCAGGCGGACTGCCTTAATTGTCGGAAATGTGTTTTTTAGATTCTCCTTCAGGCTCCGACAGTACCTGTTTCTATTTTTCCGGCTCGTTTGTAGTTGACAAAAATCACTCCCGCTGGTGTCACCAGGCTATCTGTTAGTTTGAAAGCTGCAGGGATCGTGCCATTGTCAAATAGCTTTTTCCCTTGTCCCAATGTTATGGGGAAAATCTTGAGCCAGAGTTCGTCAACCAGGTCATGTTTAAACAGAAGCTGGACTAGTTCTCCACTGCCATGGACCTGTATATCATAGCCTTTTGAGGTTTTAATTTTTAAGATGTCAGAAATATTCTTGATGATGACCGAGTTTTTCCATACCGGATTTTTCATGTTCCCCGAAAATACATATTTCGTAACATCATTGACACCAGGCCAATGATCACCATGTTCGGGCCAATAGGAGGCAAAAATTTCGTATGTTTTCCTGCCCAGCAGGAGGTCAGCCGGTTTCAGCTGTTTTTCCATAACTTTGCCCCCTGCTTCATCAAAATATGGTGCAACCCAACCACCAAATTTGAAGCCTGAGGATGGATCTTCACCAGGTCCGCCTGGTGCCTGCATTACTCCGTCCAGGGTAATAAACGACAGTACAATTATTTTTCTCATGATTTTAATTTCAATAATGAATAATGAATTAAAAACAATGTAAAAACCTGATTGTTTAATGAATCTTTACCTGATTAATTCATATGATCTGCCCGAAAACAACCCCTGCCAAAATAAAACTGATGATGGGAAGTTGTTTTGTTAAAAAAGGAGTCAGGAAAAAGGCATCCGGTTATTTTCAAAACTCCAGTCTATCTTGATAATCTCACGTACTTCTCAATGTTAACCCTGTTGATACCAAGGTTTTCGACTTTTTCGATACCTGTCTGAGTCAAGGTATCATTCTTGATTAGAACCTTAAAATTAAAATCGTTTCCTTCCCAGTCTCTTGCTGAACAATATTCGAGATGTTCCGTATATGAGTCCTTGATAAGAGTATATTTTCCGCCACCTGAAACAAAAACAGCTCCGGAATCCAAACCTTTACTCAGGTCGTGCTGCAGGAAAGCAAAATGCGTTTTATTGAGAATTTTTATGAACGAAACATTTTTAAGATAGGTCGTCACTATTGTGTCACCCTTTTCTATTAGTGTACCTGAGACTAATTTCCAGGTCCCTTCAATTTCTGTCGGAGACATTTTTGTAACTCTATTGCTGCACCCTGATAAAATGATGGCAAACGAAAGGAATAATACTATTTTCATAATTTTTATGCGGATATAATAATTCATTTGATTTATGAGGAATAGGACTAAAAACCCAGGTCCTCACCGATAAGTATTACTTTAATTCTGTCTTTTATCACTGACCTGTAGGTAATTACCATTTGACTTATAATATCTTGAGCTTTAAAGATGAGTTCATTAAAAGATGCAACCATATTTTTGCTGTAACTTAAGATAACAAGTGGTGAAGCTTTTGTTTTTGCACGATTAATTGCCAGTTCAAGATTTTGTTCGACCTTATTAATCCCAGCCAG